>Ga0181521_10007414_pt1 | contig 11530 bp, 8 predicted proteins | sample PEATcosm2014_Bin_32_FD_119764 | JGI IMG/M metagenome (GOLD analysis project Ga0181521, IMG submission 119764) | Peatland microbial communities from MTU Mesocosm Facility, Houghton, MI, USA - PEATcosm2014_Bin02_60_metaG | ecosystem: Environmental > Terrestrial > Soil > Wetlands > Peat | place... | reverse complement strand
GGCGTCGTGCGCGCCGGCGTTCATGCCGGTGTAGATAGTGTAAACGGCCACCCGTTGTTCCCAGTTGGGGGCCATGGGTTCATGTCCGCCGGACATCTGCGGATTGTCCGACAGCACGTTGTACAGGAACTCGGCGTCGCCGGAGATCATGGTGCGCTGGCCGGGCAGATTGCGGTCGATCCACTCGTCAACCTTGTATTCGATGGTCCGGGCGATGTCGATTGGCTGGATCATGGCGCGGGCGTAATGCCGAAGCAGGATCGTTTGCCGGATTCCAATAAGCACGATAATCGCGATTACCGAAGTGCGCCAGGGAATGCGCGCGCAAAGACAGGCAAAGCACAGGCACAGAGCCATTTCCATTTCCAGCTGATAACGGTTTGCCTGATTAGTCAGCGTCACGTTGAACAGAAAGGAGCCCAGCGGGATCAGGCACATCCAGAACGTCAAGAAGACGGAGAATCGTTCCAGTGTCGATCTGAGCCGGCGGACGGCCAGCCACAGCAGAGCGAACACGCCCAGCACCGCGAGTGTGGACAGCCAGGCGCGCATTCCCGAATTAAAGGACCCGCGCGCGCCCCATTGGTCGCGACGCATAAGATCGATGAGCGACGGGGGCAGCATGGGCGAAATCCAGAGATACGCGGCGATGCCGGCGGGAACCAGGATCGATAGCCCGCGGTTCAGGGCGAGCACGATGCAGAGACCGCCAATCGCGAGATCCACGCCGCCGAAGGCGTTGGTCAATACTACCGAAGCGCAGAGAACCACCGTCGCGACGAAGTTCGAGGCGTTTCGACGAACGATAGCCCGGCGCAGAAAGAGAAACGCGAGCGGCAGAAGCGTAAGAGCGGCATTGTGAGCGTCTTCGCCGTAGCGGATCATGTTGTAGAACCGCAGTCCGCCCCACAGGCCACTTGAGTGAAGTCTCAGGATCGGAATCAGAAGCGCGGCGGGAGACACGAGGGAGTACGCGAGCCCCGCGATGAAACCGATGAAGAGGGATTGCGACCATTCCCAGGCAAACCAGAAAAGAGTAACCGGGCCCAGGCAATAGAACACTGCGAGGACGAAGTGAAGAGAGTGGGCTATAGGCCATCCGCTGAGTTTTCCGGCGATCGCCGCCATAACGGGCAGAAGAGGCTGGTAGGCATTTTCAATCGGCATTCCCGCGTTGAACCAGGGAAACCATCCGTTGCCGGTCCCGTTTTGCTGGAAAAAACGGGCAATGGAGGTGCCTGTGCCCTCGTTGGAACTGAGGTTATCGAGGAACTCGACGCCGAATAGTTCGCGGCAGATGTATGCATTGACGGCCAAAAGGACCAGGGAAAGGAGGATTGGCCGCCAGTGGGCGGTGAGAGTTCTGAACATCCGGGATCATTATCATTCTTCCATTTCGCCGGGTGAAAGCTTCGGTTTTACCGCCGGTTCTCAAATGACACCCGCGGCGCTATCCGGCTCGCCGCGCTTTCATAAAGTGCTTTCCCCGATACATGGAATGATCCGCGCGGGCGAGCAATTCAGGGGCAGTTTCAGAGCCATCCCATTCGACTACACCGATGGACGGCTCCACAGTGACGCTGACGGATTCCTTGCCGGAGTTGATTATGCACTCACCGATCGCCGAACGGCGAATGCGATCGACCCGCGCCTCCGCATCATTCCAGCCGCTGTTAATGATTACCGCGAACTCATCGCCGCCCCAACGCGCCACCAGATCGGCTGAAGGGAATTGCACGCGCAGTTTGCCGGCGAAGCTTTTCAGAACGTAATCGCCCGCAAGGTGGCCCAAGCGATCGTTTACTTCTTTAAAATCATTCAGATCGATGAGGATCAGGCAGAACCTGCCGGCCGTGCCGATCTTTACGTTCAACTGTTCCTCGAACGTCCTGCGGTTTGCAAGACCGGTGAGCGGGTCCAGGGAGCAAAGCTTCTCCGAACTGGAGAGACGCGAACGGTAATCCTCCACTTCCGCGGTCAGCCGGCGAAGCGACTCTCTTCCCGCCGCGGCTGTCCGCTCGACACATGCAGTCAGCGAATTGGCGCTCTCGACGATGGAACGCCGGATCAAAGCAAGATCGTCCAGCGTGGTAATCGACCGCAGACGCTCCGTCAGGTCGCCGACTTCAAGCGCGTAGCGCTCATCGCGCGCCGTGACGGACTCGACCGCGTTCGCCATGGCGTCGACGATCTCCCGCATTTCATCCTCGTTGGCTTTGTGGCGCGCGAAAGCCTGGTCCGCCCACTGTTCGAACTCCGCCTCCGCCCTCTTGTGAGTACTGGCCAGGACTTCGGGGAAGAGTGGATTCGAGAGGTCCTTTTGCAGCACCGAGTTCAGATCCGACAGTTTTCGTTCCAGATCCCGCCCAAGGGCGGGCACTGCGCGGTGGCTGTATTTTCCCACCGCTAACAACAAGGAGCGATAGAAGCCGAGCAGGGGATCCGGCAATCGGCCGTTCCAGCCGTCCATGTGCTTCTTTAAGGAAATCATCAGTCTGGTGCCGCCATGTTGCTATGTTTCTATCGGCAGAAACAACCAATTCCTTGAGGCACAAGACCGGGCGATGGTTTCTCAATGCGGGTTCGGCTGTGAAAACGGCTCGGTCGGGTGTCAACGCGCCTGCAGCCGGCCGATGTATACAGCAAGGTTATGAATCCGCAGGCGACCCAAGTCCTGGTCCCATGCGATCTGCGAAAAGATCGGGCCCCAGACGGGCATGACCCGGCTTCCGTGTCCACCCGGAAGCTGCTCCTCGCCGGAGATGATCCGTTCGACACGCGGCTGCGGATAAACGCCGCCGTTGCGCGCGGCGATCCGAGTCAAATCGGAGGGCGGAATCTTAAGCGACATGGCCATGGGTCCGCCGCCCCGGGCATCGGTGCCGTGGCAGACGGCGCAATACGCCTTGTACAGTGCAGGCCCATCCACGGAATCGATGAGCCGGACAGTCTCCGGATTCAGTTGGTCCGGCTTGGGTTGGTCCGGCTTGGGTTGCGCGGTGGGAAGTTGGGCAGTCGCCAGGGCGAAAAGAAGGCCGGCGAGTATTACGGCAAAGACGGTTCTCATCATCATCGTCTATTACTCTACACGCGGTTGTGCAATTCCGAGCCCATCCCCTTTTGTTTGATTTAGCTGGAGGCAAAACGCCGGCCGCGCGCGGAATAGCGCAGGGCTGCGCCACACCCCACAGGCTCTTTGCCGCGGTTTGGCGCGGCAGCGTCTTTTGTCCCCTGCATTTTTCGACACTTCCGGATTGGCGAGGGGAATGCAATTACGGGGGTAATGCCGCAGTTTTTTCCCCCGTACACCGATCCACGACATAATGGGCGGGATGATACCCGAAAAACCGGAAAGCGTGCTGGAAGCGTTGGCCGGGATCTCACCCGCGGCGATTATCGGCCTGAACGCGCGGGGAGAGATCGACCTGTGGAGCGCCGCGGCTGCCGATCTGTTCGGGTGGACGGAGGCCGAGATTGCCGGCAAGCCTCTGCCGCCGGGACTCGGTCCTGGAAACGACTTGCGGCAGGCATCGGGTCCGGTCACGGTTCCCGTGACCGCAAAGGATGGGCGAGTTGTTGAAATCGAACTCAGGAGCGCTCCGCGGGCCGAAGGAGGTTGGCTCCTGATGGCCTCGGACCTGACGCTCACCACAAAAACGGCGCGCGACGCCGATATCCGGTTCAAGGCGGAAAGCCGCTTCCGCGAACTGCTGGAAGCCGCGCCGGACGCGATCATCGAAGTGGATCGCGAAGGCCGCATCGTACTGCTGAATGCGGCAACAGAAACCATTTTCGGGTACGGGCGCGAGGAATTACTGGGCCAGCCGGTGGAGAAACTGATTCCCGAGGGCGCGCGCGGGCGCCACCACGCACATCGCGCGGCTTACTGGGCGAACCCGGTGACGCGGCCCATGGGCTTCGGCATGATTCTCCTCGCGCGGCGCCGCGACGGCTCGGAGTTTCCCGTTGAAATCAGCCTGAGCCCGGTCAGGATCGACGACGGGTTTCGGGTCACCGCGATCATACGGGATGTCACGGCAAAGCAGAAGGCGGAAGAAGCCATCCGCGCGGCGAATCAGCAACTGGAACTTCAGAACCGGGAACTGGATCGGGTCAACCGGCTCAAGAGCGAGTTTCTCGCCAGCATGAGCCACGAACTGCGGACGCCCCTCCACACCATCATCGGTTTCACGGAATTGCTCGGCGAGGAACTCGAAGGGCCTCTCAATGAAAAGCAGAAGCGCTTCCTCGGACACGTGCATCAGGATTCCCAGCATCTTCTGGAACTCATCAACGACATCCTCGATCTGAGCAAGATCGAAGCGGGCCAGATGGAGTTGCATCAGGAATCCTTCGACGCGGGGAGTGTGGTTGCCGAGGCTGTGAACGGAATCCTGCCGATGGCGAGCGCGAGGGGAATTGCAGCGGAGAACCAGGTGGGCCGCGAAACGATTGTGAAAGCGGACCGCGTGCGGTTTCGCGAGATCCTGAATAATCTGCTCAGCAACGCAGTGAAGTTCACTCCGGAAGGGGGAAATGTCCGGGTGGAAAGCTGCCCGGCCGCCGGAGGCATGGTGAGCTTTTGCGTGGCCGATACCGGCGTCGGAATTGCGCCGGAGGATCACGCGGCCGTTTTCGACAAGTTCCGCCAGGTGGGATCGACCACGCGCGGCGTGCGTGAGGGCACAGGGCTGGGGCTCGCCATCGTGAAGAGTTTCGTCGAAATGCACGGCGGAAAGATGGCGCTCGACAGCGCGCCCGGTCAAGGAAGCCGTTTCACCTTCACTGTCCCCGCGGGCGATTCGAGTCCACCGACCGTTCTGGTCATCGAAGACGAGCCGGGCGCGCGGGAATTGCTGGCCAGTTATCTCGAGCCGCTGGGCGTTCGGACCGAATCCGCGGCCTCCGCGGACGAAGGTATCCAAATGGCCCGCGACCTGAAGCCGGATGCGATCACACTCGATCTTCTGATGCCGGGCAAGAGTGGCTGGCGCGTGCTGCGGGAGCTGCGCGCGTCGCCGGAAACCAGCGGGATTCCGGTGTTCGTCGTTTCCGTGCTGGATGAAAGCCGCGGGGTGGTAGGGAGCGGAGCAACGGAGTATCTGCAAAAACCTCTGAAGAAAGAGGCTTTGCTGCAGGCGCTCCGCAGACATGCTCCGGCACGCTTCTCTATGATTTGATCGGGCGATGCTTTAAAATGGAGCTTTGGCGAAAACGATTCTGGTGGCCGAGGACCGCGACGCAAGCCGCGAGTCGATCTGCACTGTTCTTACCGCGGCGGGCCACGCGGTTATCAGCAAGCCTGTTAAGATGACGGATCTGCGCCGCGCCGTCGGCGGATAACGGCCGAAGAGGCCCACACAGAAAGCTGAGATGAGCGCCGAAACTTCTGTTTCCCTTGTGATTGTCGACGATAATGCGGGCAGTCTGGAACTGCTCTCGACTGCTTTGGCGCGGCCCGGTCTGCGCATCTTCACGGCGCAGGATCCCGAGGAGGGCATCGAGATCGTGTTTCGCGAGCATCCGCAGATCGTGCTCACCGATCTCGTGATGCCGGGTATCAGCGGTCTCGAAGTGCTGGAGCGAATCGTGGAATTCGATCCGGCGATCGACGTCATTCTCATGACAGCCCATTACACGTCGGAAACGGCTGTGGAGGCGATTCGCAAGGGCGCTTCCGATTATCTGAACAAGCCGGTTTCCATCGCGTCGCTGCGCGAGCGAATCGGGAAACTGATCGAGGAAGCGCACCGCCGGCAACGCGTAACCTCGGTCGACCGGGAGACTGTCGAGAGCGCACAGTTCGAAGGAATGGTTGGCCGCAGCCCGGCGATGTGGGAGATGTTTTCGCGCATCCGCCGCATTGCGCCGCATTTCCGCACGGTGCTGCTGACGGGCCAGACCGGCACCGGCAAAGACCTGGCCGCGCGGGCGCTCCACAATCTCAGCCCGGTGGCAAACGGACGGTTTGTGGTGCTGAACTGCTCGGCCGTGGTCGAGACCCTCTTCGAGAGCGAGCTTTTCGGGCATGTGCGCGGATCCTTCACCGGCGCCACGCAGGACAAGATGGGCTTGTTCGAATACGCCGACCGGGGCACGATTTTCCTCGATGAGATCGGCGATATGCCGCTGGCGACGCAGGCGAAGCTGCTGCGCACGCTGCAGAACCAGGAAATATTGCGGGTGGGGTCGCTCACGCCGCGCAAGGTGGACGTCCACGTGGTTGCCGCGACCCATCAGGATCTGCGCGCGTCCATCGCGGAGAAGCGTTTCCGGGAGGACCTCTTCTACCGGCTGTCCATGGTTGAGATTCACGTGCCGGCGCTGGCGGAGCGGAAGGAAGACCTGCCGCTGCTGACCAAACATTTCCTCGACAGGTTCTCCGCCCAGTTCCGCAAGAGCATTCGGGGCCTCACCCAGCGGGCGCAGATCATAATCGCGCGCCACAACTGGCCGGGCAACGTTCGCGAACTCGAGAATGTGCTGGGACATGGGGCGATGATGGCGATGGGAGAGACCGTCGACGTGCAGGACTTTCCCGATTACCTGCGGTCTCCGCATCGGGGCGCTGAAGGTGCGGGAGACGTAACGCCTCCGGACGAGGACACGTTCGCCGAACATGAGAAGCGTCTGATCGTGGAGGCGCTCGCGCGGGCGAACGGGAATCAGTCACAGGCGGCGCGCAGCCTGCGGCTCGGCAGAGACGCGCTGCGTTACAAAATGCAGAAGCACGGGTTGCTGTAAGCCTTATTTCAATTCGACTTGTATCTCCATTGCCCTTTGGCTGCCTATGTTTTCCGTGGAATGCTTCATAGCGTCACGCCATGCGATCTCGCCCCTTCTGCGCACGTTGTCCACCAGTCTTCCATCGCTGAGCGCCATCGTGGTATGCAACTCGGTCACGTACACCACCACATACGGAGGATGTTCATGCATCGGGCTCTCGATGTGCGGTTCCAGAACCGTGCGCAGTACCCGCACGCGCTCATTTTCGAAATCCACGGTATGGTATTTCGGGTCGAGCTTGACAGGGTCGAGCGTTATCGGCGGAGAATTGGGACGGGGCGCTCCAGGCTTGAATTCGATAACGACTTCTTCGAGCGGACGATCTGAAATGTTTTCCTCGGCGCGCGCGCCCGCGGAGAAGTATGCGGTTTCTCCTGTCTTGCGTGCGCCCGCGTCCGTCAGGTAGACGATTACGGACGCCGGGTAGTCGCGCATGGCGAGCTTTTCGTGTGGCGCGAGAGTCACCCGCGATGCCCGTACCCAGGCGTTGTCGATCTCAACGCTGACCTTCTGTGCCTCCGCGCCGGGCAGGACGGCAAAGGCAACGAAAATCCAAAGTCCTCTGCTCAAGGTAGTGCGCACGAGAAATTCGCTGCGTCGTCGATGCTGCCCGCGCCTGTGTACTTCGCCACCTGCGGATAGGGGCACAGCGGGCGCGTGCGATCCACTTTGGCGCCTGTTGCAGACGGGGTCGAATGCGAGGCGATGATCTTGTCCGGAGCAGTCCCCTTCACGACCCATTTGTCGAGCGTGCCTTCCAGGTCCATTTTGTTTGGTCCTTCGCCGCCGCCGCAGTGGCCCATGCCGGGCGCCATGAACAGCCGGACGGAATCCGATGTTTTGCGGGCGCCGCCATTCGTATCGACCACGCTCTTGTAGTACTGAATCGTGGACAACGGCGAAATGTTCGGGTCGGCCCAGCCGTGGTACATAAGAAGCTTTCCGTTGTGCGCGAAGAACGGCTTGAGATTCGGATCGGTTGAATTCATGACGACGTTGTCCGGCTCTTCCGAGCGAACTATATCCTTGTCGAAATCGAACGTTCGCCAATCCCAGTCGGGATTCCGGAAGACCACGTACTTGTAGTGATCGAGAATGATGGGTGACGGTTCCGGACCGCCTAATGTGGCCCACCCCAGCTCGGAACCGGGTGTCAACGCCGGAAACAGCTTCTGCCCGGTGCGCGGATTGGTGGCGGTCATATAGCTTTTCCGCACCGTCTCGACTTGTGCGGCCGTCAGGCAGTCCGCTCCATCGGCGCCTTTGCACTCGATCGCTTTGGGATCGAAGTTACACCGGGTGGGATCCTGGATGAGACCGTCTTTAACGCCGTCGAGCGCATCGCATGCCGCGACCACCGCCTGGTGAATCAGGGGATATTTCGCGGGCGGAATGTAACTTGCGGGGTCCTTCAACTGGGCAAAAGCGATCCACAGAGCCAGCGCCGTCCGATTGGCGGGGGCGCCCGCAATAATGCCGTCGTAATCGGCAGGGAAGCGCTGCGCTTCCTTCAGTCCCTGGCGGCCGCCGGTTGAGCAGCCGTTCCAATAGGACTGGCGCACGCCATTGCCGTAGAACGCCGCGATGATGGCCTTCGATTTCAACGTCATCTCGTGCTGTGACCGCCATCCGAAATCGATCAGCTTTTCCGGGTGGCCGAGAGCGAAACTGCCGCTGCCTCCGACGTGGCCGGTATCGGTGGAACTGGTGGCGTATCCGCCGCGCAGCGCCTCGGCCATCGCGGAGTAGCCGATCACTCCCGCCCAACCGCCATTGCCGACGGCCTCATACTTCTGGTTCCAATCCGCCGCCGGCAGCCACACTTCGATCCTGATATCGGAGTCGCTGGAAGGCTTAAGCGTCGCGCCGACCCGGCAGAACGCGGGCAGGTCTTTATATGGATTAGCGCCCGCCCCCCGGCCCCCGCGTCCGTTCGGGTTTGCCGGAAGCGTGAATGCGCCGGCGGCGACGTTCCGCGCCTCGGTGATTGTTGCGTCAGGTAAGCTCAGGGATGCAAGACTCTCGCAGGACGTGGCCGCCATCACGGGCATACTCGCCAAGGCGAGTGCCGGCAGAGTTTTCAAACCGCGCCGCATGGATTGATGCACTGGATCATCCTCCGGGACGAGTATATATCAGCAATCCGCCGTTTCCCTCCTCAGGACCGGATTCGATGTGGGACTTTAACGCCTGACGTGTGATGAGAAACTGAGTCTTGATCTTCAACCGGTGGCTTGGGATCCATAACCAGGAATGATCTTCTTTCTGCGAAAGCTTATTGAGGCTCTGCTGCTGCCCATCGGAATTTCCGGACTTCTGGTCATAGCCGGAATCGTTCTCCGGCGCCGCTGGATCGCCGTTGCCGGTGTTGTTATGCTTTACGCCTTCAGTACGCAGTTCACGGAAAGACTGATGATGCGGCAGCTTGAGCGGGTTTATGAGCCAAGAGCTGTGGCCGCGTCCCCGAATGCCGACGCGATCGTGGTTCTGGACGGCGGCAACGTGAGGGGCGTAACGGCCTCCGGTGTGCAATGGGGAGAGGGCGCGAATCGTTACTTTGCCGGAATCGCTCTCGCGCTGGCTGGAAAAGCGAAGACCATCATAATTTCGGTCGGCATGACGCCCGGCCAGGGAATAGTTTTACGGGAAAACGCGATTCACCGGGGGATACAGCCGGAACGTATAATCCTGACACCCCGTGTCCTGACTACTGAAGATGAAGCTCGCGCGGTTTCGGAAGTTCCAGGCATCCACTCGATCCTGCTGGTGACCAGTGCCTTCCACATGCCTCGGGCAGTCATGCTGTTTCGAGCGCGCGGTCTGGATGTCTCACCGTTTCCGACCGACGAACGAGTCTTGGGACGGCTCCACCTGAGGCTGTACGAATTTATTCCGGTTTCGTCAGCGTTGTACGGCTCGGAAGCGGCGATGCGGGAGTACTACGGGTTAGCGGTCTATCGGATAATCCTGTTTTTCCGGCCTTCCGGGCGTACGCACTAAGTGCTGCCGGACCTACGCTGTCCGCGACCGTAGCGTCGGCGACCTGGTCGCTGGTGATTTGTTTGCGGGCGCCCCCGTGCGAATTTTCCTGGATTAGAAAGCCTCCCACCGCCCGATGAAGAAGGAATGGCCCGGAGTGCTCTTTATTCGAGTGCCCGTGTTCTCGGGCCGTTGCTGATATGCTATTGCTTGATACCTCGGGAAGAGGCTTGGGGTGACTTACCTGAAAATGTGGGTGAGGAAGCGTGAGCTTGCTCAAAAATGCTCCGCCTCTGCGGCAACTTTCGGCTTTCATAAACCGTGCCTCCAGATAGCCCGATGCCTCGAATTCTGCCGTCAGGTCTTCATTAGGGATCCAAGTACAAGAAGCTGCACGCGAATGATGCCTTGGAAATCAGTCGGGTGTCGGCGGTTGGCCCGATCTGGCAGCGTTCTGAGGCACTCGGTGCCTGCCGGAGGCCTTGAATCGCCACATTGCCAACCTCGGCGCAGCTCTCAATCAAGTCGAAGCGGGCGCGTCAGAAGGCCATTCAAATTACGATGATCATGGGAACAACCACTGTTACGGCGGAGGCGATGTGGTCCCGGTGAACATCGGCGAAACCACGCGCGCGGAGCGAACCCGCAGACTTGTTCGAAACGCGTTGCCCACAAGTACCTACAAATACGGAGCGATGCTGCTCGATACGATTTCCGTGCTGAGGACCTTCAGTTACGCTGACGCCCTTCGGGTCCTCAAAGGCTGGCGATCGGAAGGCACGGACCTGGTAACTGTTCATCCAAAGAACCTGCAACATCCGTTCGTTTTCCGCAGCGGAACAAGTGACGTGATGGAACTGATCACCACAACAGGCCGCGAAAGCTATGGACAATACTTCCCCGAGGGGGACATCCGCGTGATCCTCGACATGGGCGCCAACATCGGTGATACCGCCGCCTGGTACCTGAGCCGCTTCCCGAAGAGCCGCGTCTACTCCCTCGAGCCCGATACGAGCAACTGCGCGCTCTACCGCCGGAACTGCGAACCCTACGGAGGACGCGCCGTGTTGCAGGAGGGAGCGCTTTGGTGGAGGGAAGAACCGCTTTGGCTTACCATGGCGTCCGAACCGGACGGGCACCACGTGAGCTCTGATTCCGATAGAGCGGAATTGCCCGTACATGCATTCACAGTGCCGGGCATAATGCAGCTATGGGGCATTCAAACCATCGATATCTTCAAGTGCGATATCGAAGGGGCAGAGGCGGAGATTTTTTCAAAGGGCCCAGTCGAGTGGCTGCAGCACGTTCGCTGCGTGGTGATAGAGACGCACGGTCCCGAGTGCCTTGCTGCGGTCTTGAAACCGTTGCGGGAGTTCGGATTCAGCCTTCGTTCGTATCGCAATCTTCAGTATTTTCTGCGGTAATGGCGCCATTCCGCGCGGTCGCTTGAAACTTGTTCCCAAAGGCTGGAGAGATGTGCGGCTCGGCAATCGTCGATGGGTAGGCGTGTCTTATGGATAGTTTTGAAAATACGGCGGCCCCGAATGCGGTCGATGTGACCCCGGCCGCTTACACCGCGTCCACCACCGCGCCGGAGCAAGAAACAGATTCTCTGTACGACCGGTACGTTGAGTCTGGGCAGTACCCCAGGCCGGATGCTGCAACCTACGCCGCGTGGGCCTCTGCGGCTCAGTGGCGCTTTCGGGGCTGGCTGCCACAAAGGAGCGCATCAAGATGCCTTGACTTTGGGCTCCGGCTCCGGTAT
>Ga0181521_10007412_pt1 | contig 11530 bp, 8 predicted proteins | sample PEATcosm2014_Bin_32_FD_119764 | JGI IMG/M metagenome (GOLD analysis project Ga0181521, IMG submission 119764) | Peatland microbial communities from MTU Mesocosm Facility, Houghton, MI, USA - PEATcosm2014_Bin02_60_metaG | ecosystem: Environmental > Terrestrial > Soil > Wetlands > Peat | place... | reverse complement strand
TGCACGACGCAGAGGAGTGGAATGAGGTTCAGAGCAAGCGGAAGGCGATGGAGTTGGATGGGCGCGGCGGCGATGATCGCTGCAATGGTCGCTCAGTGCGCCGTCGCAGCGCCGCCGGTTCACCTTGACCGCAAGGGCGAGCGCTGGGCGGCCGCGACCCTGCGCAAGATGACGCTCGAAGAAAAAGTCGGGCAGATGATCGTGGTCTGGGCGAAGGTTCAATTTCTGAACCCTGAGAGCCCGGAGTATCTGGAACTGCGCGACGAGATGACGAAGTACCACGTGGGCGGTTTCGGCGTCACGGACCCCGTGGAGGGCTCACAACTATTCATGAGCGAGCCGCTGGAAGCAGCGGCGCTCACCAACCGGCTGCAAAGGGATTCGAAGTACCCGCTGATTTTCGCGGCCGACTTCGAGCGCGGCCTGTCGATGCGTCTTGAGGGCGCAACGGCATTCCCGGCGGCGATGGCGTTTGGTGCGGCCGGTGACAAAAATCTGGCGCGCCAATTCGGCCGCATCAGCGCCCAGGAGTCGCGCGCCATCGGCGTGCAGTGGAACTGGTTCCCGATTGCGGACGTCAATTCCAATCCCGCCAATCCCATCATCGATACGCGCTCGTTTGGTGAAGATCCCGCGCTGGTGAGCGAAATGGTCGCCGCCTACATCGAGGGCGCGCGCAGCGAGGGATTGTTGACGACGGCGAAACATTTTCCCGGCCACGGCGATACGGATACGGATTCACATCTCACCTTGGCGCGAGTGCCGGCAAGCATGGATCGGCTGAACGCGGTCGAACTGGTTCCGTTCCGGAGCGCGATTGCCGCCGGAGTGGATTCGGTGATGGTGGGCCATCTGATCGTTCCGGCCGTTGAACCCGATCCCAATCGCCCCGCCAGCGTTTCCGCGCACGTGATCAAGGATCTGCTGCAAGGGCAGCTGGGTTTCCACGGACTCGTGGTGACCGATGGATTGGATATGGCGGGCCTGACGCATGTCTTCACGGGATCGGAGGCGGAGATTTCAAGCGAGGCCGCGGTGGAAGCTGTGGAAGCGGGCGAGGACATGATCGTCATTCCCGGCGACCTAGGCGGCGCGTATAACGGCCTGCTGACGGCGGTAAGGAAGGGCAAGATTTCAGAGGCACGCATCGACAAAAGTGTGCTGAAAATCCTGCGCATGAAGGCCTCGGTGGGTCTCGATCGTAATCGCTTTGTGAATCTCGCAAGGGTGCAGGACGAGATTGCGAAACCGGAAAACGTGGCTCTCGCGCAAACTGTCGCCGATCGCGCCGTGACGCTGGTTGAGGATAACGGCAAGCTGATTCCGCTTGCCGCACAGCCGGGGCGGCCGGCTTCGCGCATCGTCGCGGTGATTTTTTCTGATCGGCCGCGCGGCAGTGATGGAGGTCGAGCCTTTGCGAGTGAACTGCGCAAGCGTGCACCCGGCGCCACGGTCTTCTATGTCGATCCCAGCAATTCGAGGTATGTTTTCGACAGCGCGCTGGCCGCGGTGCGCGATGCCGGCAGCGTGATTGCCGTCGCCGAGTCGGTTCCCAATCCCAGACGAACCACCGAGGGCCGCGCGGGCGGCTCCGTAGGTCTCAATGCGGAGCCGATGCAGCTGCTCACCGAGATGGTGAAGACGACGGGAGCGAAAACGATTGTAGTGGCATTCGGCAACCCGTACACAGGCGGGTCGATCGCCGGCATCCAGACATACGTTTGCACGTATTCCAACACCGTGGTTTCCGCATCGAGCCTTGCGCGCGCGCTGTTCGGCGAGATTCCGATCCACGGGCGGCTGCCGGTATCGATTCCTAACCTCGCGCTGCGCGGAACCGGTCTCGACCGCGAGGCGATCGCGGCACGAGCCAGTGCGCCATGAAAGAAGCCGGTGGTTTTGAGAGGAGCAGTCAAGTGAGTGCCGCAGATACAAATCCGAGAACGGTTCGACCATGGAGCTGCGGAATGGGCAGCATAGGCCGCGCGATCGCGGCTGGCATTGCGCTGGGCGTGCTGCTCGCCGCGTCGCCGGCTCAAGCCCAGCAGTCTGTCGACTACCCGGATGCGGTGGTAGCGAGGCCCGTGGTGAATATGTACAGGAACGCAACGGCTGCGAGCGATGTGGTATCGCAGGCACTTTATGGCACCGGCGTGCTGACGCGCCAAAGCAGCGAGGGGTGGTTCCAAATCCTCACCGCGGATGGATATACGGGCTGGGTCGAAGCGGCGGATCTGAAGACGCTGAACGGCGCGACCTACGCGCCCAAGGGCAATGCGGTGCGCGTTACGGCATTGACCGCAAACATTTATCGCGAACCCGACGTGACGGCGCACGCGCCGCTGCTCGAACTACCGTGGGAGTCGCGCCTGGAGCCTGCGCCGCCGCCCGCGAAAAACACCGAGCGCTGGCTTGAAGTGCGCCTTGTTGATGGGCAATTGGCCTGGGTGCAGCGCGGCGACATCAGCGACGATTTTCTGCCACTGAGCATCGGAGAAATGCTGCAGCTTGCGCACCGGTTTATCGGCACCACGTACACCTGGGGCGGCGTGAGCAGCTTTGGCTTCGACTGCTCGGGATTTACGCAGATGCTGGAGCGGCAACGCGGCTTTGAAATGCCGCGGGACGCAGATGTGCAAGCTTCGTGGAGCGGCGTAATTGCTGTGGAGCGCAAGAACCTCCAGCCCGGCGACCTTTTATTTTTCAGCTCGAGCCCCTCCAGAATCACGCATACCGGCATGTACCTGGGCAATGGCGAATTTATTCACGACACCACGCACGGCCATCCCGGCGTGCAGATCAGCCGGCTGGACGACATGCCGTGGACGCAGCTTCTGGTAGCGATACGGAGAGTGAAGCCATGAATCGACGCGATTGTTTGAAAATTGCCGGTGCCGCCGCGGTGCTTCCGTTCGCGCCCATATCCGCGCGGCCGCAATCCGCGCCGGGGCCATGCACGGTCGATGTTGACTTGAAGCGCCTGATGCTGCGCCACACCTGGACGACCACCATGTCGTCCAGCGAGTATCGCGACACAGTGCAGGTGGAATACCGGCGCGACGGAGTTTCCGGTCACGGCGAGGGCGCGCCGATCGTACGCTACCAGGAGTTTCCGGCCGCGGCCATGAAGGCCATTCAAGCCATTGCGAACGACATTACGGCGGGCGATCCCTGGCAGTACCAGAAATATCTTGCGGGCATCCGCAGGGCGCTGGGCGAGCAGCAGCACGCCGCGATGGCCGCTGTCGATGTCGCCATTTTCGATTGGCTGGGCAAGAAGTTCAATGTGCCACTCTATAAGTTTTTTGGGCTCGACGCAGCCGATGCGCCGATCACGGATTTTTCCATCGGCATTGACACGCCGGAGATCACCCGCCAGAAGACGCGCGAGGCGGCGGATTTTCCGGTGCTGAAGGTGAAGGTAGGGTTGAAGACCGATGAGCCCACCATTGAAGCCGTGCGCAGCGTGACCAACAAGCCCATTCGCGTGGATGTCAACGAGGGCTGGACCGACAAGGAAGAGGCCATTCGCAAGATCAACTGGCTGGAATCTCAGGGCGTGGTCTATGTGGAACAGCCCATGCCGGCGCACATGGTGGAAGAGACCCGCTATGTGCGGAGCAAGGTGCACCTGCCGATCATTGCTGACGAAGCGTGCACCGATGTCACAATGATTCCAAAACTTGTCGACGCCTACGACGGAATTAACGTCAAACTCGACAAGGCCGGCGGCATTCTGGAATCGTTGCGGTGGATAGAGGTGGCGCGCGCCATGAAGATGAAAGTCATGCTGGGCTGCATGGTGTCGAGTTCCTGCTCCGTGACCGCCGCGGCGCATCTGTCGCCGCTGGTCGATTACGCCGATCTCGACGGCAACCTTTTGGTGGCGAACGATCCGTGGGTTGGCGTGCGCGTAGAAAAAGGAAAACTGCTGCTTCCCGACGGCCCGGGATTAGGCCTGACGGCGGCGTGAAACGCGACGCAAGATTTGTTGAAGTTTTCGCAATGTGTGTGGATGGTGTTCTCGGGTAATCGATAAGGTGGTTGAGCAAAGCGCGTGGATACAATCTGCCAGGTCCCGCCGGCAATGCTTGACCCGGAGGTTCACTTCAAAGTGGAACCATCGGAAATGATGACAAACCGAAGCAGGAAGTCGCGTCCCACGCCCCTGGACCGCAGGAGCGGCATCCCGCTTTATCACCAGATTCAGCAGCGCCTCCTCGATCAGATTCAATCCGGCGAACTGAAGCCGGGCGAACCCTTGCCGTCGATTCAGCAGATCGCAACGTGGATGGGCGTCAGCCAGATGACGGTGCGGCAGGCGGTCGGCGCACTGTGCGAGCTGGGAGTAATTTACAGCCGGCAAGGCAAAGGCACATTCATTTCCGGCATCAAGCTGGAGAGAGATTTTCGCCAGGTCCTTTCTTTCTCTGAGGAGACCCAGGCGCGCGGCGCCACGCCCAGCTCCAAGGTGCTGTCGTTCCGCATCCAGGCTCCGACCCAGGAAGTGAAGGAGGCCCTCGCCCTCAGCGACGGGGAGCGCGTCTTCAATTTGCACCGGGTTCGCTGCGGCGACTCGATTCCCATGGGTATTGAGTCCAGCTGCCTGCCCGTGCAGCTTTGCCCCGGACTGATGGAGACCTTCGATGCCACGACCTCCCTCTATGATGAGCTGGCGCATCAATACGGAATCCAGTTGATGGTGACCGACGAAGTGGTGGAAGTGGGGAAGGCGAGCGCGGAAGATGCGCGCCTGCTGCAGATCGCTCCGCAGAGCCCGATTTTCCTGTTTACGCGCGTCTCGTATCTCGAAAACGGCACACCGGTAGAGCATGTGAAATCTGTCTATCGTGGAGACAAATACAAAATTGTGAACCGGCTGATGCGCATGAAGCGCGAACGGCTGACAACGCCGCATGCCGCGTCGACCAAGCCGGCCGTCGACGCAATCAATTGATTGTGACGCTCGCGGCATCGTGGGCAAATGGCACGGGCCGCAGCGGGCATTTTTTCCCGGCGTACTTTTTCAGGAGCGGATCCAGATGACAGCAGCGGTGAGACTGCTGACGAGGAGCGGAAACCATACCTGTGCGATCCAGGGCACAGGAATGAGAAAAAGGATGTCGGAGCTGATTAGCGAGCCGGGCCAGCCGACGGTGAGACGAAGCCAGGCGTAATAAAAGAAATCCCAGAACGCGAAGGTCCAGAGAAACGCGGCGATTCTTGCCTTCAGGTTTTGCCCGGCAAGCCATGCGATTCCGCCCAGCATCACGAGAGCCGCCGCTTCACGGAAGCACTCGATGCGCACCAGATTTTCCGGCAGAGCAGCAGGCCCGTGCGCCTGCGGAACCGGCAACAACCCCGTGGCAGCTCGCAAATATACCACCACCGCAGCTTCAACGAAGCCGAACGCAATGCCAAAGACCGCGATGATCAGAAGTCGCTTTCTGCCCAGCGCAAACTTCGCTTTTCTCGACAGAAGGTAAGGGATCACGGGAACGAGAACGATAAGATTGACCCACCACGGCGAAGCCAAGTGTGCAAAGCCGGTCATAAAGTGAGTCTACGACGGGGAGTGAGTCTACGACGGTGCGGGGTTCGCGCCACGTCGATTGGCTGGCTATTGAATCAAGCCCAGGGCTTTGAGCTCCTTCTTCAGCTTTGCAGTAGCGATGGGCTTCACCAGGTAGGCGTTGCACGCCCTTCTGGGAATTGCCGCTATCCCTCAAGCGAATTCTGACGATGAACTAGATGTGCTGCCCGCTCAAGCGGCGAACACGGAGTTGGGCCTGCTTGTCGATGGATTTCAGGGAACCATGGGTGTCCTGGAGCGTGATGTCGCGATGTCGATGCAGTCCGCGAAATTCGAAATGCTTTTCGCCCGGCGGATCGGGCTGGTTGCGATGAGGGAGCCGAGGTCATGATGGATCGCGATTTACGGCTGCGCCGCATTAGAACACGATTGTTCCTTCAAGTGGCGCTTGCACTCCTTTGCAACGTGCTGCTTTTTGTGGTTTTGTCTCATTATCAAGCGCCGGCTTTCATTCCCGATTGGTTGCGCATTGCTGGACCGCTGGCAGCTCTCAATTTTGTGCCCCTGCTCATCGTCGAACGGTGGAACTGGACAATGGCCCGCCGCGCCGTATCCGACATGTGGGCTTTCGGCCAGCTCAATTTCGATGAGGTTTCACGAGAACTGGCAGCACGCAAAGCCGTCGAGGCGGACATCAAGGACTGCAAGCCTTACATCGACGTGATGCATGAGCAGATTGGCGATTCATTGGCCGAGTCCGAGCGTGAAGTCGTAGTGGTAATCGAGCAGATCGATACGCTGAATGCCAAGACTGGCGAGCAGCGAGAGCATATTGCGCGATCCATCAAGAGCGCCGGCGATCTGACGCAAGACACGCAGACTCGGGTCGAGAACAACAAGGGAGTGATCGCCGCGATTGAGATGCAGTTGGAGGCGCAGACCGACGAGTTCAGAAACAATTTCGAACGCATTCAGGGGCTGGCCGGCGATGTTCGGTCTTTGACGCCTCTCATTAAAATGATTACCACCATCGCCAATCAGACCAGCCTGCTCGCCCTGAATGCTGAGATCGAGGCCGCGCGCGCGGGAAGCGCGGGTCACGGATTTGCGGTTGTGGCCCTTGAGGTCAGGAAACTCGCTGTGCTCTCAACCCAGGCCGCCGCCGAGATTGCCGCAAAGATCAATGCCACGTGCCAGAGAGTGGACGAAGAGATGTCCCAGGCTCATGCTTCGCTCGAGCAGCACGAGGCCAGCAGCGCAATGAAACATCTCGCTGCCGATTTGGGCGAAATGCAGTCTGAGTTCGCCAAGAACAGCCAGTTGCTTCTGGAAGTGATTACCGAGGTCGATGCCAATTACGCAGAGAGCGTAACCCGGCTGGGAGAGGCGTTGGGACATATTCAGTTTCAGGACATCATGCGCCAGAGATTGGAGCACGTGCAGGGAGCGCTGATAGAAATGCGCGACCACTTGTTGCGCTTGGCCGAAAGGCCGGACCGTCCCGGCTGGGATGGTCTCTTCGATACCACATTCAAGGGGTTGTTGGACTCCCATCTCGGTAGTTACAAAATGGCTAGCCAAACCGTCACTCACCTTACCGTCGCCGGTGGCAGCTCCGGCAGCGACCACAGCCGTCCCGCCATTGAATTGTTCTAATCGGAATTGCCTCCCGGCCGAATCAAGAGCCTTTCGCCTGCGTATTTGGCTTCCCTTGCAAACGGGTCCTAAACTCTCCGCGCAGGAATCCCCGCTCGCACCTCGATCGTCACCTGCTTTGCGCCAAGAATCGTGTGAGTGGCCTTGACGACCATCCTGCCCGAAGACTCGGGACGAGTCTTGATCCAGATCGCGCCCGCGCCTCCGCTCTCAGTGAGCGAAAACGGATTGTCGCCGACCAGCACGCCAGGGCCGCTGAGCTCGAAGGTGACCTCACCGCCTGCAAAGAGCCGAGGCGCACCGAAGCGATCGGCGACCCGGAAGACCAGGCGAGTTGCGTCGATCCCATCGCCGGTGAGGTCGGCATCGTCAGCTTCAAGCAGGAACTTGTCCTCAGCGGCATCAGAGCAGAAGGATCGAGAGAGCGCGAGATGGCCTGCAACGTAGCCGTCGATGCGCAGCACGGGGCGCGCGGTTCCATCCATGTCGAGATCGGCAAAAAAGGGCGCATAGTGAAGGTTGGGATAATTCCTGCGGTCCGGCACAAGCGTGGAGTGATGCTTGTCGTCGACGAAAATCTCCAGGCGCTCGCAGTTGGAAAAGATAGCGGCGTCCTTGCCGGGGCCGCGAGGCGTGGCCGCGCCAAAATCCCAGTAGAAGTTGGGGACGATGACGGGAGCGACTGCGGGATTGACCTGGGACTGGTAAAAGGAGGCTCCCAGCTTGGGAATGCGGAAGACGTCGGCGACGCCCGGGTTCTTGACGCCTTTATACGAGTTCTGCGGGCTGCCGTACTCAAAAGCGCACCACGCAATAACGCCGCAAAAACGCTCATATGCACCGGCCCGGTCGTGTGCCTGCGCGTGGTAAATGGCCTGCTTGCACTGTACCCCGACATCCCCGGCGCGGCGGTAGAAATTCCCGAATCCTTTTTCGGTATAAGTGCGCTGGCCCACGGTCTCGGCAAGCATGTAGGGCACGCCCGGCAACGGCGGATAAATCTGCACGCTCCCGTCGGGCGACTGGTGATAGTCATCCATGGCGAACACGTCTTCATGCCACTCCTCCTGCCAATGATTAAAGGTGGTCATGGAGCCGGAGTCGGGCCTTGAGTCGTCGAGTTGTTTGGCCAGCGCCGTAGTGCGGCGGTAAAGCGGCTGGTCGTTGCCGGACTCGTTCACGCGCACACCCCAAATGACGATCGAGGCGTGGTTGCGGTCGCGCCGGATCATATCTCCGACGTTCTCGACTACCAGATCTTGAAATGCCGCATCGCCAATGTATTGCCAGCCCGGAGTCTCCTCCCAAACCATCAAGCCCAGCTCATCGCAAGCCTCGAGGAAAGCCTCCGATTGCGGGTAGTGGGAGCAGCGGACGATGTTGCAGTGAAATTCGTTGCGGAGGATCTCGGCATCGCGGCGCATCACGCGCGCGGGCATTGCGTAGCTGGTATAAGGGTAGATCTCGTGCCGGTCCAAGCCGAACAGACGCAACCGGTGGCCATTCAGAAAGAAGCCGTCTACAGTGAATTTTGCTTCGCGGAAGCCAATCCGGGTGCGGTAGTCGTGTATCGGTTCGCCGTCCACAAAGAGCGTGGTCACCAGGCTGTAAAGATGCGGCGCATCCACGTCCCAAAGCTTGACTCCGCCCAGATTCGACAGGGTCAATGCCACATCGGTCTTTCCGGACTGAGCGAGAACGGCGCTCTTCCGCACGCTCGCAACCACACGGCTTCCGTCCATCAGCGTTATTTCCAGATGGAACGGCTTCGCCGGTGCAACGGCCGCGTCGATGGAACAAGTAATCTCCACGCGGCGCGTGGACTCGAGCACATCGACCGGCTTTGCGAAGACATCGCTGATGAAAACCTGGGGCACTGCGTAAAGGCTGGCGCCGCGGATCACGCCGCCCGGCACGTAATAATCCACCGCATGGGGGCCGCGCGGCGAGCCCTCCGGAGGAACGTTTTGGAAGCGGGAGTCGACGGTCAAATCCAGAACGTTGCCGCTCTGCTTGAGCAACGAAGTGAGCTCATAAGTGAAGGGCAGGTAGCCGCCTTGATGGGATGGCAGAGTGGCGCCGTTCATGGATGCATGGGCGGTAACCATGACCCCATCGAACCTGAGAAAGACGCGCCGGTTGCCGAACTCCTCCGGCGTGGCAAAGCGGCGGCGATAGAGCCAGACGTTCTCCCATGCCGCCGCATCCCAGTTCTGCCACGACAAGGGGACGACACAGTGCGGTAAGGTGATTGGGGAAAATGCGGCGTCGTCAAGCTCCGGCTTCTGCGCTTCCGCATCTACTTTCCCGCCGAATAGCCAGCCGCCGTCCAGCGGAAAAACGTGTTGCGCCGGCCCGTTCCTATGCGTGGCTGAATGGTTCTCCGCGCCCCAGCTCTCCAGCACCGGCGCCGAAATCAAAACCGCGGCGCTGCACCCTTCAAGAAACTTCCGCCGCGTCAAGCTCCCAACCCTAAACGCCTTTTCAGTCAATTTCTCCCCCACTCCTCTGAATTATTTCACCGCATAAAGACTGCGCCTGCTGCATCATCCTTAGGATCACGGTCGGACTCACGTCAATGCATCGATTGTGTAAACCCGATCTGCCATTCTAACGCCACGCGGCCCGGGGCCTCCTGTTCGGCCGTTCCATCTGCGAAGCCCGCAAGAGCGGTCGCCCGAGGCCAGAACATGACCGGCGAGTCGCTGAAGCTCATCCGCAGCTGCGTCGCTAAGCGCTCCTCGATGACGGGATCGAAATTCAGCGTTTGGTATTAGAACTTGGGTCGGCTTACTGGACGAAAGCTCGACAGTGGGCGCGGGAGCGCTCGATCAGCAGCCCTGATGAGGATGGGATTCTAAGGAACTCCGCCGATTTGAACGATCCCGATCGAGTTGTGAAAGACTTGCTTTAAACTGAGCTGCAGCGCTTCTTTAGCGTTCTTAATCTGCAGGCACTTGCAGGTTGCGATCAAGCCGTGAAGACTGCGCCGGTCCGTTCACTCGCTCTCTGCCGTAGAAGAGCAGTTCTTTCGACCTGCCCAGATTTGGCGGGAAATGCGCTAGGCGCCCTCGTTATTGATCTCTAGATCGCCAGCCTGGCAGTAGCGCGGCAGCGTTTGGGACTGGAGTTTCCAACTAAAGAGAGCCCGACTGGGACCCACAATTTCGATCGTCCACCTAATCCAACCGAAGAACCCTTCAGGTCGCCGTCGCGTTACTTCACCACTTGCAACCCCGGCTGAATGAATCTGAAAATAACGTTGCCGATTTCTGGGAACTGGTAGGCCAGCCAGGTAAACACGGGGACAGCTCCGAACGTGATGATGCGGATATAGAAGTCGAGGCCGAGTTCGTTGGCGTTGGTTTCGGTTACGCGGCTGAGAATCGGATCGCGGTGCATCTGCGCGAACACAAAGATTATCCCGGCCCCGAGAATTACCAGCACGCCTGTAAAAACCCAGTTGACCAATTCACGCGGTTGAAACGGATACGAATTCCATGCCACGATGGCCAGAACGAAGGATGCCGAGACAAAGCTCATCAGGGAACCCAAATGGGCCAGAACGGCCCGAATGAGTGACAGATAGCGAATAGCCAGGAATTCTTCCGCCACCTGGATATAGGGCGGGTCGGCCGAGGCCGCGCCGGCGTGAAGTTGCAGCGGGAGACGCGGCGACGCCGTTTGCGACTCGGAGCGGAGAGCCTTGATTGGCACCTCTTTTTGCTCTTTGCTTTCAACCAGTCCAATGCGCTCAGTTTGCCAATAGGGAATCAGCAGGTCCTCGAGCAATACTCTGCCGAATGCCGCGCACTCGACCTCAGCTTTGTGCACGGCATCGTACGGATGTTTCCCTTTTCCAAAGGAATTGGTACGAAGCTCTTTCATGGACTGCAAGAGGCGATCGCGCAAGTCTCTAAGTTCGCCCAGGCCGGTTTTTGTCAGGCTCCTTCTCAAGTCGCTTTCGTTCAGCATCTGATCCACGGATTCAACGGAACGGGCCTGGTCGCGCAATTGGCGACGCAATCCATCCTGGCGAAGCATCGTCATCCATCCCATCTCCTCCAATCGGTCAAAGGCGAAGCGAATGGGCTGATTCTCCAGCCTGTCGAGCATTCCACTCTTGAGCGAACTCCAGACCAGGATGATGCGCAGCCATCCTGCCAACGCGACAGCCAGGAGCGGGAAGAACAGTCCTCCGATCAGAAATTCAGACGGAGAAGCTAAATGCTGATAAGTCCACCGTACGTGCCGGTAAATCCACATCAAGCTCTGGTGCGTCGACAGGAATTGCCCTGGATTCCATGGAAAATCCTGATGATTCCACAGAAAGGAGGTGAG
>Ga0181521_10007409_pt1 | contig 11532 bp, 7 predicted proteins | sample PEATcosm2014_Bin_32_FD_119764 | JGI IMG/M metagenome (GOLD analysis project Ga0181521, IMG submission 119764) | Peatland microbial communities from MTU Mesocosm Facility, Houghton, MI, USA - PEATcosm2014_Bin02_60_metaG | ecosystem: Environmental > Terrestrial > Soil > Wetlands > Peat | place... | reverse complement strand
GCCGGCCACGATGCGCAGCAGGGTGGTCTTACCGGCGCCATTGCGGCCGATCAGGGCGAGGCAGGAACCGGGCGCGGCGTCGAGGCGAATGTCGCGCAAGGCAGGGTAGTCGCCGTAAAACTTCCAGACTCCCTCAACCGCGACCGCGCTCATTGGTCTCCTGCCCGGCGGCGGTCTTCGAGCGATACAGCAACGCAAAGCCGGCGGCGAGAACGCCCAGAGCCAGCAAGATGATGGGCACGGCCTTGGTGTAGAGGCGCGGCATGATCTGTTCGATTTGCGGGCCGTTGTCCTGATCGCCCGCGCCGCTATCGGCGGTGGTGGCCGCGACGGGCGTGCCGGTGAGCTTGATCTCATACGAGGTGGCGGCGAGCCCGTAAATATGGGCTTGGGAACGCGGCTCCTGGCCGAGATCGTTGAGGCCGGCGCCCTCCAGCGTCACGCCGTTGGGCGCGATCAGGTAAGTGTTCTCGTCCTTGGTGACCACCTTGCCTTGGTAGTCGGCGCCCTCGGTGTAGGGCACGGTGTAAACGACGTCGAAACGCGTCTCGCCGGGCTTGACCGGGAAATCGACCTTGAAGACGTTGGCGGTTGCGGTGGGAGCGACAGCGGCGCCGATGGCCATGCCCTCGGGCGCGGTGCCCTGCGCGGTGGCTTTCCCACCGGCCGAAGCCGGCAGGAAGAAGTGCAGCGTGCCGTTCGAAGCGTCGTACCAGGCGGTCTTGCCATCGTTGTTGAAAAGGAAAGTTTCGTTGACCGTCATCTGGCCGCCGGAGGGTTCGAACAGCAGCATGTGCTTGGAGATCTTGGCCGCGCCGGGCTGCTTGGAAACGCTGAAGACTTCGATGGTGAGATCGGTCGACGGCGAGCCGGGCGGCAGCATGTGGTTGTAGGTGACGCCGTCGAAGGCCGTGCGCAGCAGACAGGGACCTTGGGGAGTCTGGTTGATGGAAAACTTGCCTTGGGCGTCGGACTTGGCCTGGTCGACCAACTCGATGCCGTTCTGGCCGAGGCGGTTGAAGCCAATGGTGGCGCCGGGCTGGGGCTGGCCGGTGGTGCGGTTGATGACGGTGCCGGTGACGGCGGAGAAGGCGGGGAGGGAAATAAGGAAGAAAAGCGTCAGGACTTGAACGCCGCCTGAAAGGCGGCGGCAGCCAGGATTGGCTGCCCCACTGGTAGTGCGGGGTTTCATACTGACACCTGCATGGGCTTGCCGCATTCGCCGCAGAACTTCAGGGGCTTTTCGAACTTCGCATTGCAGTGGGGACAGGTAAGGCCGTCCGGCTTGGGTGCGGGTGCGGCGGCGACTACCGGTCGCGCGGGCGCCGCGCCGTTCTTGATCCTGTCCACCTCCGCCAGAACCTTGGCGAGCTCTTTTTGCAGATCTTTCTTGGTGGCCTGGTAATCTTCGTCGGAGAGCTTGCCGAGGCGGTACTCGAACTGCAGGTCGCGGAGGTTCTCGTAGATCGAGGCCTTACGCTCGTCGAGGTGCAGAAACGGCGAAACCGGCTCGGGAGGTGGAATGTCCCTGGGTCTGACGCCCAGGACGAACACGATGACGACGATCGCAACGGCGCACGTGATGGCGATGATCATTCGAAGTTGGCGAGATCCTTTTCGATCTGGTCCTTATACCTGGCGAGTTCCGGATCGTCGAGTTCGATGGGCCCGATTTCGGCCAGGGGTCTGGGCTTGCGGTATTTCTTCAGGAACAGGCAGATAACCACCAGGCCGAAGCCCACCGAGGCATAGGGCACGATCCAGCCGAACGCGCTGGGCGGCGAAAGGTAGATGCCGGGGCCGTATTCGCGGACGAAATCGTCGATGATCTGCTGATCGCTCATGCCGAGGGCCAGCATGCGGGCGATTTTCTCTTTGGCCGGTTTGGAGAAGCCGCACTCCAGCATGCTGCACGTGGCCACGGAATCCTTGCAGCCGCACTGGCATTGCAGGCGCATGCCGACGCGGCGGACGTCCAGCGAGGGCTTTTCGGAGGCCGTCTGGGCCAGCGCCGCCACGGCGAGAACCACAAGCAGGAGACTATTTATTAAGCGTCGCATGAGAGGTGACCATGCCCACCACTTCGGTGCGGGCATATTGCATTTTGATTTTGCTGGGGACCAGGCAGACGAACGTGCCGCCGATCAGCACCAGGCCGCCGATCCAGATCCAGGATACCAGCGGGAAGACATAGGCCTGAATGACCGCGCGCTGGTTGTCGTCGGACATGCCGCCGAAGTTGAGGTAGAGGTCCTCATTGGGCCGCACGCGGACGCCGACTTCGGAAGTGCCCTGGCGGCTGGCCAGGTAGAAGCGCTTCTCGGGTTCCAGTTGGCCGAGCAGGTTGCCGCCCTTATAGACGTCCATGGTGGCGCGGTGCCACTGGTAGACGGGGGTGTCGCCCTGCCTGAGGTCGGTCATCTTCAACTGGTAGGCGCCCACCTGCATGCTGTCGCCGACATTCAATTCCTTGGTCTCGGCCTGGTTGAAGGCATGGCCCGTGAACCCGATGAACATGAGAACGATGCCCATGTGGACCAGGTATCCGCCATAGCGTCGCGTGTTGCGGTGGGTGAGCTCGACGGTGGCGCGCGCCAGGTTCATGGAGTTCTTGACGGCGATGGAGTGCGCGCCTTTGTAAAATTCGATGAAGATGGTGAGCGCCACGAAGAGGCAGAAGCCGAAAGAGATGAGGGCGTAGGGTTGCCGTATGCCGGCGGCGAAGAGCGCGATGACGAGTACCAGAGACGCGATGCCGGGCCACTGGAAGTTGCGGCGGAGGCTATCGGCGGAAGTCTTGCGCCAGGCGAAGAGCGGGCCGACTCCGGTCAGGAAGAGCAGGAAGAGGCCGATGGGGACCATCAGGCGGTTGTACCAATCGGGGTCGAGCGAAATCTTGTTGCCGCTGACGGCTTCGGAAATAACAGGGAAAAGCGTGCCCCAGAGAACCGCGAAGCAGCTCGCCAGCAGGATCAGGTTGTTGAACAGGAAGCTGGACTCGCGCGAGATGACGCTTTCGAGCTGCGATTCGCTCTTGAGGTAGTCCAGGCGGTCGAGGATCAGATAAACGGTGGCGGCGATGCCGACGGCCAGGAAGGTGACGAAATACTTTCCGATTTCCGAGCGCGCGAAGGCGTGGACGGATTGCACCACCCCGGAACGCGTGAGGAAGGTGCCGAGGATGCAGAGGAAGAAGGTGGTGGAGACCAGAACGATGTTCCAGACCTTCATCATGCCTTTCTTCTCCTGCATCATGACCGAGTGCAGGAAGGCCGTGCCGGATAGCCAGGGAAGCAGGGAAGCGTTTTCCACCGGGTCCCAGCCCCAGTAGCCGCCCCACCCGAGGACGTGATAGGCCCACGCCGCGCCCAGCATCACGCCGGTGGATTGGAAGAGCCAGGTGACCAGGGTCCAGCGGCGGGTGGTGTGAATCCAGGCATCGCCGGGCTGCTTAGTGATCAGAGAGCCGATGGCGAAGGCGAAAGGCACCGAGAATCCGACGTAGCCCAAATAGAGCATGGGCGGGTGGATGGCCATGGCGGGGTATTGCAGCAGGGGGCTCAGGCCGTTGCCATCGGGGACTGCGGTGATGAGCTTATCCACCGCCAGCATGCGGAAGGGATTGGCGATGAAGTTGTTGAGAATGAGGAAGAAAGCCTGGATGGTGGTGAGGACGCCGATCACCCAGGGCATCATGTCGCGGTGCTTGCGGCGATTGGTGAAGACCACCACCGCGGCATAGCTGGAAAGCAGGAAACTCCAGAAGAGCAGCGAGCCTTCCTGGCCCCCCCACCATGCCGCGAACTTGTAAAGGACGGGCATGGTGCGGTTGCTGTGCTCGGCGACGTAGGAGAAGTGGAAGTCGCCGGTGAGCAGAGAATAGACCAGGATGCCCGAGGCGAGGGTGACCAGCACCCAGATCGCGTAGACCGCGCGTTGGCCGCTGACGATCAGAAACGGCTTGCGTTTGAGGCGCCCGACGACGCACGCCAGGGTGGCGTACAAGGCCACGCACAGGGCCAGCAGAATGGCCAGCGAACCCAGGTTTTCCATATCCCCTCTCTAGTTAGCTCTTGCCGGTGTTGATGTTGGGAGCGGGCTGACCGGGAGCCAGTCCCGGTTTGGACTCATACTTCGAAGCGCACTTGGCTTGCACCTTGGAAGCGCGGAAGATCTGATCCTGATAAAGCTTGCCATCGGCGAGGGCGTCGGCGCCGGGCTTGAAGGTATCGGGCAGCGGTTCGGTGCCGGTGTAGATGACTTTGAGCTTTTGGTTGTCGAAGACCAGCACAAATTGGGTAGCATTGCCGATGCGCTGGATGGATCCGTCTTCGACGTTGCCGCCCACCCGGATGCGCTTGCCGAGGACCTGGTCGCGGCCCTGGCAGACTTCGGCGACAGTCTTATAGTAGGTCTGGGATTCCTTGCCGCCGGTAACGGCGAGCCAGACCAAAGTGCCCACCACTACGACGATGAGTGCTGCAAACTTGCCGTATTTCTTCATATCCCTGCCCTGTAAACCATAGTATAACTCGAAAGGGTTGAGGTAAATTAAGACATTTTCGACTCTTTTGTGGGAATTGTCCACATGCCCGCAAGTGGGGGGGGTCAGGGCGGAAAGTCGGCCTATGTTGCGGACCGGCCAAGAGGCTGGTGCTACTTGGTCCGGCTTCGGTGGAATGTCCAAAAAAGGCGCCGGCAAGAATGTCGGCGTTGCAGGCTGGAAAGCCCGGCTCCACAATTGAAGTCCCTACTGGTACACACCCGCTTTCTTGAAGTCGCCGCCCTTGACGATGGAGATGGCGGCCGGGTCGACGTGCCGTTTGAAGGCTTCGTTCACCTGCTGCGGCGTCAGCGCGGCCACGGCAGCTTCCAGTTTGGCGTCCCATTCCAGGGTGCGGTCCCAGCGCTCGCGGGTCATCAGCAGGCTGGCGATGGAGGCTTCTTCGGCGCGCGCCACGGTGCGCTCGTCGAGCCACGTCTTCTTGGCCTTTTCCACCTCGTCGGCGGTAAAGCCGTCTTTCAGCGCGCGGGCCAGCTCATCGTTGAAATCGGCCTCCACTTTGGGCATGTTCTGCGGCGCCGCGATGGCGGATGCGGAGAGCATGCCCCCGTCATTCCTGGTGGGCATGGAGAAGCCGGCGTTGGCGCCATAGCTCAGCCCATCCTTGACGCGAATGCGTTGGAACAGGCGGGAGTTGGGGGAACCGCCGAAGACCATGCCGGCGATGGTGAGGGCCGCGTAATCGGGATCCTCGTCGGTCATTTTCATGGGCATCCCCACCAGGAAAAGGGCGTTCTGCTTGTCGGGCGTCTCAATCTTGTGATTGATCGGTTCCACTTTGGCGTAGCTGGTGATGATGCGATGGTAGCTGCTGGCGCTCTTCCAATCGCCGAACAGTTCCGTGACCAGCTTCTGCATCTGCGCCGGGTCAAACTGGCCGCTGATCGAGATCTCACCCTCGCCGGCGCCGTAGAACTGGGTGTAGAAGTTGCGCACCTCGTCGAGCGTCACCTTCTTCAGGTCCTCGATCTGTTCATCGATGGTGGAGGTGTAGTGCACGTCGCCGCGCGGGTAGCGGGCGTTCATGTGCCGGCTCAAGTCCAGCGAGGCCAGGCTGGTGGGTTCGGTTTTGGAGCTCTCCGCGGCGGCGATGCGTTGCTGGCGGATCTGATCGAACTCGGCTTCGGGGAACGAGGGCTCGCGCAGCAGTTCCCTGGCGAAACGCAGGGAATCGGCCAGGTTCGCCTCCAGGGTCCGGATGTTCGCCGAAGCCGCGTTGATGCCTCCGGACACGTTGATCTGCGCCTTCAGCCGGTCGGTTTCGTCCTGAATCTGCTGGCGGTTCTTGTTCTTGGTGCCGCGCATCAGCAGCGCTCCGGCCATAATTCCCATGGTGGATTTGCCGAACAGCGACTTCTCGTCGCCGAAGCGGACATTCATCACAGCCACCACCGTTCCGCCGCGCGTCTTCTTGGGGAACATCACCAGCTTCAACCCGTTGGGCAGCTTGGCGCGGATCACGCGAGCTTCGATGTTCTGCGGAGTGGGGTCAAAGGCCTCGCCCTGCTGAATGGTCGCGCCGCCCTTGTAATCCTTGAACCGCGCCGCTCGATCCGGCGTGGCCGGAATCTCGGCGCGATCGGGCGCGCTTGTCGGAATGAACTCGCCCAGCGTGCGGTTGGAGGATTTCAGGTAAGCCTTGGCCACGCGCTCGACGTCGGCGGGAGTGACTTTGTTCACCTCGTCGCGCGTAAGGAAGAAGGAGCGCCAGTCGCCGTCGCCCACGTAGCCGCCGAGCATCATCCCAATGGATTCGGAATTCGTCATGGCGAGTTCGATATTCTTCAGGATGCGGGTCTTGGCGCGGTCCACCTCCTCTTGGGAGGGCGGCTCGCTCGACAGGCCTTCCACGGTCTTCACGAGAATCTGCTGGGCTTCGTCGATGGATTGATCCGGCTTGAGCTGCGCGAATGCGAACGCGAACCCGGGGTCGTGCATTCCTCCGGCGGTCATGCTGGTGGACACGGCCTTCTTGTTATCGACCAGCGCCTTGTACAGCCGGCCCGTCTGGGGAGCCCCCAGCACCTGGGCCATCACTTCCAGAGCCGCCAGATCGGGGTGCAGGGCCGCCGGAATGTGATACACCGCCACGATCCCCTGAATATTCCCGACCCGGCGCAGAATTACCGAGCGCTCGCCTTCCTGCGTGGGCTCCGCCGTATACGGCTGCGTCAGCACGCGCTGCGGCTTGGGGATGGCGCCGATGGTTTCCGCGATCAGGCTGAGGGCTTTGGATTCGTCGAATTGTCCCGCGACGATCAGCTCGGCGTTATCGGGCTGGTAATGTTTTTGGTAGAAAGCCGCCAGGTTGGCGATGGGCACCCTCTCGACATCGGTGCGGTTGCCGATCACCGTCTTGCCATAGTTGTGGAAGTTGTAGGCAGCCGCCAGAACGCGTTCATAAAGGACATTGAGCGGGCTGTTCTCGCCCGATTCCATTTCGTTCCGGACCACCGTCATTTCGGTATCCAGGTCCTTCTTCAACATGGTCATATTGACCATGCGGTCGGCTTCCAGTCCCAGAGCCCAACGCAAGTTCTCGTCGCTCGAGTTGAACGTCTCGAAGTACATGGTCTGGTCGTAGCCGGTGGTGCCGTTGAAGTTGCCGCCGGTGCGGTCGGTCAGCTCCTTGAAGATCTCCCGGCCGGACTTGCTGCTCTTGAACACCATGTGCTCCAGCAGGTGGGCCATACCGGTCTCGCCATAGCCTTCATTGCGCGAGCCGACCAGGTAAACCACGTTGACCGTCGTTTTGGGCTTCGAGTTGTCCGGAAACAACAAGACGTGCAGGCCGTTCGGAAAAGCATACTCCGTGATGCCTTCAATGGAGGTCACCTTTTGAACGCCTTGCGGCAGCGTTTGGGCCAAAGCGACGGCAGTCAGGACAAATGCCGCGGCAGAAATTGCGAGGAGTCTCTTCAGGCGCATGTCTCACACTTCTTTCGGTATTCCGGGTTTGATTATATCGAGCCTTTGTGGCGGGCAATCCTGCCCAATGCCACCTAGTTTTCGCAAAGCGGGGATTCGGCAAGATTGTGGGGCAGACCCCCTGGTCTGCGCGGGACGCCCTCGTCCCGCTCTTCTCTCAAGGCGGCAAGAATCTTGAAGGGTTACAACTGGGCGCCGGTAGCGCGTTTCGGTGAGCGGGAAGCCAGTTTCTTGCGCAGCTCGCGGCTACGTTCTCTGCGCGCAAGCTTGCCTTTTCGTTCGCGGTGGAAGCGCGCTTTATCTCCATTGAGGGCTGACATAGTGGTGCTTAAGAGTAGCAGAGTTTGAAGACCGGCGTATGCGATGTCTGATACGAATCGCTGCGAGCCCCTGTCTGGCGGTCGAATCTCCACTTTCCCGGTGCTCGCAATTCTTGACTCTGCTTCTCTTTTACTCCGCGTCTTGGCGTCTCCGCGCTAAGAAAGGCACCTGTTCGTTTCCGGCTGTGCCGGATTAGGGAGTGCTTCTACTTGCCGGCGTCCAGGTGGTCCCAGTTCACGATGGCGTTGAAGGCCAGGGAGTAGGTGCCCTGGGTTTGCCAGCGCCAGAAGGGACGAATCGCGAACATCACGATGTGACCCTTGCCGAGCGGCGCGTCGATGGCGGCAGCGCGGCCCTGCAAAGCGTCTCCGCCGGCCAGCGTGCCGGAGAGCAACAGGTTGTCGGCATTGGAGGTGAACTGCAGGACGACGCGGGCGCGATTTGCATTGGGTGCGCCGCCACGGCCGCCGCCAAAGCCACCGAAGCCACCAAATCCGGCGGCAGCGGCATCGGGTGCGGGGGCGGTTGCGCCCGCTGCGCCGCCACGGCCGCCGCGACCACCGCCTCCGCCACGGCCACCGCGGCCGCCAGTGGCGGCGCCCGCTGCGTTTGTGGCATCGATCGCTGCGCCGAGATCGAGCGGCGACGTGTGAATGGGGGTGGCGTTGGGAGTGATGTTCTGGCCGATCACTTCACCGGAGGCGTCCACACGGGCGGAGCCGCCGCGTCCGCCACGGCCGCCCGCGCCCGCGCCGGCGGCGTTGAAGACGGGATCCTGGCTGAAGTAGACCGGCAGGTCGCTGCCATCGTAGCCGTAGGCGATGGGGCTCTTGAGATCGGCGAAGGTAGCGCGCAGGATGGAACCGCGGGCGAATAAGTTAGCGGGATGCTCGACGGTGATGCCGGCGCCCAGATCGTATTCGGCCATCATGGACGCGGTGGAAGCCTCGGTGATCAAAGCGCCGCCTTCCTGGACAAACTTAGAGAGTTCGAGCAGGCCCTCAAAGCCCATGCCGCCGCGAATGTCGTCGCTGGAATCGAGCGCTCCTAAGTGGGGAGTAAGTTCGGTCTTCCTATATGGGATAGGTGCATTGCCGCCGACGCCGGCCATGATGGATTGGGGAGTGCCGCCGACGTGGGGGAAGATAATGACGTCGTACTTACTGCGTAAGTTGCCGTCTTTCAGGTTCTTATCGGCGAAGTAAGTGTAGGGGATGCCGTAATAATCGAGAGCCGCGCGGACCCAGCCTTCATCCTGCGTGCGGGACCAGGAGTGGACATAGCCGATGCGCGGGATGGTGAGCGGGTGCGTCTTGACGGAGGGCGCTGCGGCGACCGCCCAGGCGGAAAGGCCGAGGTCTTTGAGCTGCGGCTCCAGGCGGGCGCGGTCGGCGTTGGGGATAATGAAAGAGCCGGCGCGGAATTTGTGGCCTCCGAGTTCGAAATCCTCCTCGGCCGCCAGCATGTGGACATCCTGGTTCTTGAAGCGGAAGGCCGTGAGGTTGTTATCGCCGGTATGTTCGACGATGAGGGTGGAACCGGAGCCGTTCACGCCGCCGGCGGCTTTGGCATCGGAGGTGAGCATGGACATGGGCTGCGAGAGCACCGAGGCGTCGGTGAGGGGAACCAGCTTGACGTCGCGCATGTACTGCATGGTCCAGCCGGTGTCGTCGTAGGGATTGGGGTTGCCGACGGGATAGTTCTGAACGGCGAAGTACATGTCGGCGAGCGTGCGGTATGGCTGGTCGCCGCGGATGACGTAATCGCCGGCGGCCACATCGACGGAGCCGGCTTTGAAAGCGGCCGACGCGCGGTGGACTTCGACGCCCTGGGTGCGAAGGTCGTTGACCATATCGGCGGCATCGGCCTTGCGGCGCTGGCCGGCGGGAATCAACCAGGCATAAGTGGGGCCATTAGTTCCCTTCTCGATGGCCCGCTTGTTCTTCATATAATAGTTCTCGAGGTACAGCTCTTTACTCTTAGCCACCTGGTTCATGGCAAAAAGAATCGCGGATTCCTGGATGTTGGTGTTGTTACGCGGGCCCCACTTAATGGAGGGTAGCGGCGGATTAGGCCGGAACCATTCGCGGCTGGTGGTAGTGGCGCCCAGGGTGAGATTGGCATTGAGATCGGGGCCGTAACTCTGGACTTCATAAAAGCGGCCGAAGGAATTGTGAGTAAGAGCGATCCAGAAAAGGTAATTGGGGACCCAGCCGTCGTAGAAGCCGTAGGTCCAGACGCCCGGCACGCCGCGCTTGGCCATCTCCATGATTTCGGTTTCGCCCAGCAGCCACCATTCGTCGATGGCGATGGGATCGAGTGACACGTTATACGGGCCGGTGCCCGTAGACACATAGAGATAGGACTGGGCTTCGTGCAGATCGTGAAGGATGGTGGGATGCCAGTCAAGCACCTGCTTGGTGAAACTCTGGGTGCATTTGAGGAACTGGCCCATGCCGTCGCGGTTGTTGTCGTGCTGCACGTACTTGCCCCAGTACATCATCAGGGAATTGCGCGGAACTCCGGTTTTCTTGGACGCGTAATACGCATCCACCACTTTCTCGCGGCCATCCACTTCGATGACCGGAGTAAGCATGACGATGGAGTTATTGCGGATGGTCTGGATGAAGGGCGTCTCCTCGACGATCAGGCGATAAGCTAACTCGATGAGCATTTCGGGGCCGCCGGTCTCGGGCGAGTGGATGCCGCTGGCCGCGTAATAAACAGGCTTGGCCGTGTGGAAGAGCTCTTTCGCCTGGTCTGGTGTGATCTTGCGCGGATCGCCGAGCTGGGCGAGCATTCCTTTGTATTTGTCGAGTTGGGCGATGGTGGCTTCGTCGGCGATGACCAGGGCCACCTGGTCGCGGCCTTCCTCGGAGGTGCCGATCTTCCAGAACTTGGCGCGCGGGGAAGCCTTGGCGAGAGCTTCGTAATAGCGTTCGATATCGGCGGCGTAGGTCAGCTCGCCGGGCGTGCCGGGGATGCGGCCGAAAAACTTCAGCGGCGAGGGGACCGTATCCGAGGCGGGCATGTGATCCACTAGCTCGGTGGAGACGCGGGCATCCTGCAAGTACTCCTTGATGAGCTTGGTGTACTCTTCGTCGATCTTCTGGGGCGCGGCGGCAGCGGCGGCCGGGGCGGGCTTGGAGCCTTTCTTGGCTTGGGCGAATGCCGGAGCGGTGGCGAAGGCCAGGGCAGCCAGCGCACTGGCGGCGATAGTAAAGCCGAGCTTCATAGACTGAGTCCTTTCAGGGATCTCATGAGTGATATCGCTTTCCTGGGTCTGGTGTCAACTGCGGGTGGGACAGACCGTCGCTTTTCGTGGTCCGTCAAGCCTGGCCAGGCCAAGGCCGCTTGACAGGCGACCAAACCCGATCGTCTGTCCCACCGGGCTTGAATTTTGATAGACTCGCGGTCAGCTTAGGAGGCTGATTGTGGCGCGCAGGCTTTTTCTAGTTCTTCTGATTGCGGCGGCGGCGGCGTGGGCGGCGGACGACGCCTGGAGCAAAGTGAAAGCTCTCAAGACCGGCACGGAATTGCGGGTTTACAAGAAAGGATCGGCGCAGCCCATCCTGGCGCAGATGGATGAGCTGACCGACGACAATCTGGTGATAATCGTCAAGAAGACGCAGACGGCCATTGCGCGGGACGAGATCGATCGCATCGAGGCCCGGCCGCAGGCGGGCAAACGGCTGACGACCGAGACCACCACGAAGGAG
>Ga0181521_10007406_pt1 | contig 11536 bp, 11 predicted proteins | sample PEATcosm2014_Bin_32_FD_119764 | JGI IMG/M metagenome (GOLD analysis project Ga0181521, IMG submission 119764) | Peatland microbial communities from MTU Mesocosm Facility, Houghton, MI, USA - PEATcosm2014_Bin02_60_metaG | ecosystem: Environmental > Terrestrial > Soil > Wetlands > Peat | place... | reverse complement strand
GGGAATAGCGAGTCTTTCACTACATCCGCAGGTATGTACAGAATTCCAGTTTTGCTCCGGTCGCCTCGACTGGGGAGGATGATTTTCGCAGATCCTACGAGCAACAGCCAATTCACCATTCAAACTGCAATGCGAAGCAACATACCAAAAGTCTCAATATAACCCAACCAGGGCACACCGCATCCCGTGAGCTAAGTGAAACTGAAAGACCGAAAATTCGCACCATCATCACAGAGCGCCCGCGTCGATAGTGACCAAGTTTTACACCCAAATGTCGATGGAAAGTATCTCGTCACCCAGTCCTCAAATATCTCTTGAAAGGATAATCTGGTCCAGAAATTGGTACTAATCATTCCAGCCGATCAGCTTCAGTACGCAATCAACCACGCAAGAAGCGCTTACCCGGACGAATGTTGCGGTTTTCTTATCGGCCTGAACACGGACTCGAGGCGAGTTGATCGAGTCTACGCGGCTCAAAATGTGGCCAACCCATCAAAGCGTCGATGGTATAACATCGACCCTCTCGAGTTAGTTCGTGCCGATGACGACGCTCGGAGATCTAACCTAGACCTGATTGGCGTTTACCACTCTCACCCCGGCGCTCCAGTAGAACCATCTCAACTTGACTTAGAGCACGCCTGGCCTAACTTCATCTATCTAGTCTTATCACTCCAAAACGGAGAACCCCGCGATTATGCAGCATGGATACTGACCCCGGACAGAACTGCATTTGACCGATATGAAATACGGATTGTGTAACGCTCCCTGGCGGTTTGAATTCTCAGGGGAACGAGACGGATTCTTCAGTTTCGATTGAAATCATTATTTGATTTCTCTCGGCCAATGGCTTCAACGTATCCTCTAACCTATTCTTTTCGACGGCAGGTCCCTCATAGGTTGTCGAAAACTGCTTTCCAGGGACTAAAACGGATCGAACTTGTTTCTTCAGACCGACCGCTTCCAACGTCAAATCTACCTGCTGCAACGCTTGCATCGGGAAGGTTGAACCTTTCGCAGATAAATTGACAATTACTAGCAACGAACTTCGACTTCATCCCACTTTACGAAATGATAAAGGCTACCCCTCGTTGCGAAGCACAAATGTATGGACGACCTCGTACCGATAGTACTGATGTTCTTGTACGCCTAGACGATGTGATGCCCTCGGTGAGAATTTGGCGCAGCTTAGGTATGGAATTGCGACCTTAACAGCTGCATCCTAACCTCACTATTCATAAGAATAATGAGCCATTTAGAAGAAAGAGGCTACCGGGCGTTGAACGTTAGCTTGAGGACAGAAACATTCTGTCTTGTTGGGGTAGCTATCCTTTCGCTCTACGCATTGCTGCCTGTGATGGGGCAGCAGATCGCTGTAGAGACAGCACCCAGTTTCGTCTGTAATCTCATGGACGACCGGGCCGCAGCCCTAGGCATTGGAGGTGCAGACCTTGGCGTCAGCGTGGTGGACGGTTCAAAGTTGTGGACGATCTTCGGTGACACTGCCAGCACAGGCCCTGCTGCGGCCGGCCCGGGCAGCCGACGGCTAGTCGGAGCTAGTTCTGCGATAGGGTCGCAGCTTCCTATCAACTGCTCCTCCTATTCGTGGCTGACCACCTCCAGCGGAAAATTCTACCAGCCCCTACGTTCCGCACGGAAGGTGGGTATCGACGAATCCACAGTTCCCGCCGGAGCCATCACACTCAACGGCACCCGCTACATTTACTCAATGCAGGTGAATCACTGGGGTTCTAACTCGGAGGGTACTCATGCGCATGGCGTGCTCTTCAAAGAACAGGTCAACGGCACTTTTGCCGAATTGACGGATTGGGCGATGGACCAATTGTTTGTTAATGCCGCGCCACTTGCAGCCGAACTTCCCGACGGCACCCCCGTCATCTTCTTGGCCACAACTGCGCAATACCGGCATTCACCGGTCTACCTGGCTTACGTGGTCCCATCGGAGATCGGAGACCCGGCAGCCTATCACTACCTTACTGGGTACGATGAGAACGGGTCTCCACTTTGGAGCACGGATATGGCTGAGGCCAAACCGGTGCCAGGTTTCGAGAACGTCTGGGTGGGCGAGCTATCCTTCCTGTACGATGCACCTCTTAAGAGCTACCTGCTTATGTTCAAAGACTTTACGAGTAAAATGTTCGTTCTATACTGGTCAAGCACGCCATACGGCCCATTCGCAGGCCCGTTAACGTTCTCTCCCTGCGGCACTACCTCTAGTCAGCCAAGCTGGATGGAAAGTGGATGGGGCCCATGCTATGGTGGTTATATGCTGCCGAATTCTTTCGGCGCTGACGGCCATCATCTCTATTTCGACATCTCGGTATGGGACCCTTACACCACTGTACTCATGACGATGACGTTAACCACGCCGTCAACAAATGGCTCAACTTCACAAATTACTTCGACATCAAGCGATAGCATATCTGCTACTGAGACGATTTCCGGTGAACAGAGCTATAGCACAGCTCTCATTCTCCCATTGTCCATCGTAATTCTTGGCTGCGTTATCGCGGTGATTGCAGCACGAAAATATGTCACGGGAAACCGACCTCAACTCCCGAAATCAACTTGAAAATCTTCGGTTCGGTGTGGAGTCAGGCGCCACTGTCACGAAGCGTTGTAGCGCCTAGTCGGTTTGTGGGAAATCTCCCTGAAAGATTTCTTCAATCGCTCTTCTAGGCGAAGCGGCTGGTAGCTCTGCCGCGTATCCTAACGAGAACATCGCCACGGGACGAGTAGCCTCATCCTCCAAAACCTGTTGAACTTTCTTCTCGTCAAAATCCCCAACCCAGACCGTAGCTAAGCCGACGTCCACAGCCGCTAGCATAGCGAACGCCCCAGCTATTGTTGCATCCTGCACGCTGTAAAGTTCCGAACCTCTCTTATCATATTTCGCCGCAGAGCGGTTTGGGTCTGCACAAAAGACTAAGCAGACGGGTGCCTCCGCGATGAATCCTTGGTCATGGGCCGCTTTCGCTAAAGCTTTCCTCTTTGCTTGGTCCCGAACCACCTGAACTTTGTATGCTTGCAGGTTTCCTGCGGAAGGAGCCATGTTGGCCGCTTGAAAGATACGTTTCAGCTTACTTTCCTCAACAGGCTGAGGCTTATAGGAGCGCACGGATCGCCTCTGAGTTAGGACTTCAATGAACTCCATTGTCAGTCTACTTTGAGGGTGCGGTGAAGCGGATTAAAGGTGAATTCTTGGCACCCACAATTGCAATCAAGCGAGACATGAATTAACACTAAACGACGTGACTCCACGAGAGTTGTCATGCCAATTCATTTCGAAGCCGATACGAGGGAAGCACGCCTTCTCAGCCCACTCAAGAACTTCGAGCCAGAGACTCAGGCTATCGAACACAGGCGCGATCCGATTACCGGTCGAAGCGTGATTGTGCTTAAGGGGCGTATAGACTATGTCAGGCGGTTTCTAGAATCAGACGAAACTGTCATCGACGACTTGGCGAATTCAACTCAGCAAGACTGCCCTTTCTGCCCCGATTCCGTAGAGAAGAGAGCACCAAAATTCATTCCGGAAATTTCAGCCGAAGGCCGAATCAAGGTCGGTGAGGCAGTCTGTTTTCCAAGCCTCTTCGCCCACGAAGACCACAACGCGATCGTGGTCCCAACACGCTCACACAAGGTTCCCCTGAATCAAATGCAACCCGACATGTTCGTTGACGCATTCAAAGCATGCATAAAATATTTTCATGCAGTACACGCTTGGCAGCCGACAGTGAAAAATAACGCGATTGTCATGAATTTCTACCCACCAGCAGGCTCCACCATCGCTCACCCTCACGTGCAAGCTTTGGCCACCGATCTCACACTCCAAGCCACACATGAACTCTTAGAGGCCAGCGCCGCGTACTTTCAGAAAAACAGGTCTTCTTACTGGGCTGAGTTAGTAAAGACCGAAGAACGCCTCGACGAAAGATACCTAGGGAAACTGGGGAAAGTGCATTGGCTGACACCGTTCGCACCAATGGGTTTGAACGAATCCCAAGCCATTGTGCCCAAAATCTCGGACCTGAGTTCGCTATCGAACGAAGACATTAACGGCCTCGCCGAAGGCATCGTCAAGGTCCTAGGTTATTATCACAGCATTGGTGTCAGGAGCTTTAACATGGCAGTCTATTCAGGGCCATTCGGCGAAGCCCTCGACTACTTCGACCTCAGCCTTCGCATCGTGTCCCGCTATGGTTACAAGCCTAGGTTTGTGAGCGACATTTGGGCGCTTCAGTATTTGCTTGGTGGCCAGGAGGTATATGAGACTCCCGAAGAAACATGCTCCAAGCTCAAGAAATATTTTGCTGGATCCTAGCAGTCGAAAATAATCTCGTGACCTCGCTTACCTGACGTAACTGACCTAATTAATCCGAGCCATAGTGGCGAGGGCGTGTATGTTGGCTTGGACGACTTTCAATTGTTTAACGATTGCTTGACGATTGTTAAACAATCCTGAGACATGCTTAAGCTATAATTCGATGGATCCTGGTAGCCCGGGAAGAACCAAGTATCCATCGTAGTGTAGCATTTTGGGTAGTTTCGGGTGTCTCTTAACCTTGATCGGTGAAGGGATTCTGAACCTAAGGATTGCCTTTGCGAATCATCTCCTAGACGCGCATCTGGCGGTCAGTCAGGCGACCGTCTATGATTAGCTTGGCTTATTCTGATACCGGGCAGAGATGGTGTCCTGTTTCTTGCCGCAAGGGAGTGCAATTTCTCAAAAAGATTAAATGTCTAACAACATAATTATGTCCAGTGAATGAATTGGTACTTCCTCTTCTGGCTCTTCCGTTGGTCGCTGGCGCGATTGCCGGTCATGCTGCTGCAGGTGCTGGTGCCTTCGCGGCTGTTGGTGCTGGACATGCGGTAGCGGCTGCTGGCGCGTTTGGAGCAGGCCACGCTGCTGCTTTCGCAGCTGCTGGGCCGTGGGCAGCTGCTCATGCTGGTTCTTGGGCTGCTGCAGGCGTTGCTCCGTGGGCAGCGGCTGGTCCTTGGGCTGCTGCAGGTCCGTGGGCGGCTGGGCAATCTGCATTCTGGGGTGCGAACGCTTTCAACTGGGGTTTGGGATGGGGACTCGTCGGTGGAGGAGCGGTCGGATTGGCTGCTGGCGCTGGGATAGGATACTATGCGGCGCGGCCACGAGCCTACTACACTCCCTACTACCCTCGTTACTATTGAACGGCCACTTGAATTAGGTGCCCTCAAGCAACCCTCTTAGCCACCCGATTCTGGACTCGAAGTAGGTTACTCTCCGCAGTATCGTGCGGAGTACGCCGATTTCTTAGGTTTGGATCTGCGAGAGCATACAGAATGACGGCGAAGACATGGGCGTCTGTTCTGGCTGGAAACTGAACACTTCAATCAGGTTGCCGACATTATCTGGACCTTGGTTGGTACCGCATTGTTGTGTTTGCTCCGTCACGACGTATGTGTCGGCGTTAAGATACGCGTGCCCAATCGTTACGGCACTGGGTTGACCTACAGTACTTCTGAACCTAAGGTTTGGCGCCGGGAGACAGGAGCTGAACTAGTCGTATGTGAGCAGAGGTCGTATTAGTCGAATAGGCGACCCAGCCCGCATGTTATTCGTTGGGTTGGATCTACACAAGCGATATTCCGAATTTGCCGTGATGGATGTCACCGGCAGGCTCCTAAAGCAAGGTAGAGTAGAGAACACGGTCGAACGGATGAAGGAATTCTCCGGCACCCTACCGGCGCAGTCATCGGTGGTCATGGAGTCCTCGTCTACGTGGTACTGGGCGCATAGACTTCTGTCGGAGAGGCATAAGGTGCTTCTCTCGAACCCGGTGAAGAATAAGGCGATCGCCTCAGCGAAGGTGAAGACGGATAAGATCGACTCCATCACCCTCGCTAACCTTCTAAGAGGCGGCTGGGCGGCAGAATGCTACGTGCCATCGAGGGAGGTGATGGAGTTCCGGGAACTCGTCAGGTTCAGAGCCGACCTAGTCCGGCAACGGACACGGATGAAGAACCGGATACACGCCCACCTGCTAATGCATAACATCTCGATCGACGCGAACCCGTTCACGAAAGGTTTCGTCGAGAAGGTACGGACGATAGAGGACGTGAGGGTTCAATCCTATCTCCGACTCATCGACGCTTCGAATCATGAGATAAAGGACGTCTCTAAGACGATTCAAGAGAAAGCTGCCAATAATCCGGACGCAAATCTACTCATGACGATCCCTGGGATCTCGTTCTATTCGGCGCTGCTGATCGTCAGCGAGATTGGTGAGATAGGAAGATTCGTGGACTCCTCCAGCCTTGTAGGTTGGAGTGGGCTTGCACCCTCAACCCATTCATCCGGCGGGAAAACTTACCATGGTCCGATTACGAAGACTGGGAGCAGCTACCTCCGCTGGATAATGGGTCAATGCACCCGTGCCCACATCCGAAACGAACCGGACGGGACGATCGCTAAATTCTATGCGCGGATCGCACGGAGGAAGGGTGACCAGAAAGCGGTTGTGGCGGCGTCGGCGAAGCTGCTCAGAATAGTCTTCTGGGTTCTCAAAGAGAAGAGGCCGTATCACAGTTAAGGGGTGTGGCTGCAGCGAACCTTTTGAGGACTGAAGCCTCGATGAACTAAACGCGGTAGGCCCCTTCAACAAGGTGTCGGAGACGCGACGGTGAGGGAAAGCCTCGGATAGGTAACTGTAACTTCTAGGACTCCTGCTTTTGGCATGGAAAGTTGAATTAGCGATTGGCGGGTTAGTCTCGTCTCAAGGCTCCGCCAATCAATCCACCTATCAGACACACTATTGCGTTTCCAATAGTGACAAGCACCAGGATTACACCAATCGCTACTCCAACTAGGGCACCAAACAGTCCAGCAATAGCGGCGCCTCCCATCGACAGAAGCACGGCTAGGACTATTGCTCCAAATATTCCAGCCAAGAATCCTGCGAGAGCCCCCCGACCGGCTCCCCGCGCGATTAGCCCCGCAACAAGGCCAGCGATAAGACCGCCAATAATCGGTATCCAACCAAGAAGAACCAACAGGATGAACCCAGCAACTACCGCCAGACCCATGCTTCCTTTCGGCAAGAAAATCACCTAACAGCGTCAGGACCGAACTACAGATAACGCTTCCGTCTTCAGGTAACGTAACATCTTGAAACTCTGCAGCTGTTCGCGGAAGGCCGCAGTTTCGCTCTCCAACCGAAATATTCGGTCTAGCGCGAGTTTTTGCGTTGGTCCAACTGCGCGTTGACTGATTTCAATCAAGGCTGGAATTGCCACAGGCCCATAAGCAGCAATTACGTCAACGGCAATTGACTGAGCGGATAAGTCCGAGGCCCAATGAGACTTTATGGCTACGCTCTTCAGTCTCTCGATCTCGCGCTTCCCTTCGTCTGAGAGGACCATTAGGTCATCACGCAGAATTCATTCTTATTTTCAGGCAGATTTCATCTGTCCATTTCAATGTAAGTGGAAGTGTGTCAGGAATCAGGTCGCCGGTGGATAGTTCGCGTGTTTAACAAAGTTATGAGTAGTTAGTTGATCGTGAGTTGCAAACGCCGCTCCGCAAACTAGGCAAACGAATTCTCTATTCTCTTCTAGGGGTTGCGGTGCTGGTTTTTCTTCGAACACTTGATCGGGGTCGGGATCAGCAAACTCTTCCTCAATCTCTTCACCCACTTTGCACAGGACTCACTCCTAAATCTTGACGCCGAAGATTGCATCAAACCGACATAACATTTTGTGGGAAAAGTAGAACGGAAACCTACCTGAGCACGGACTAAATGGTGAATCGTGCGACGATGGTGGTTTCGGTGGTTTCGAATTGGGCGGTTATTCCGAATCTGACAACGGTCAGCCATTCTCAGAATCAGAGTTTAGAAGTGGACGGATCCAAGTTCACAATATGAACTAGTTCAATAGGGTCGGCAGGTTCGAAGCCGAAGACTTTGGAGTAGAAGTATAGTTCTGTTTCAATTGACCTCTTGAGATTCTCGGCTTTACGGAATCCGTGCTGTTCTCCTTCGAAGGCTACGTAAGCGGTCGGCAAACCCTTCCTTCGGACAGATTCGTAGAACTTTTCGGATTGATCCGGCGGGACGATCTTGTCCTCTAAGCCTTGAAAGAAGATTATCGGGCATGACAACTTATCAACGAAATTAATCGGTGAACGCCCAAAATACAAGTCGCGGCGTTCAGGGTATGGTCCAATCAAGCTATGGTCATAGTGTGATTCAAACTTGTGAGTGTCCTTGTGCATGCTCTCAAGGTCACTTACTCCAAAGTAACTCGCGCCTGCGTTAAACAGGTCGCGAAAGGTTAGCGCGCATAAAGTCGTGTATCCCCCTGCGCTTCCGCCACTGATTGCGAGACGGTTCCCATCCACCTTCCCCTCTTTGACCAAGTAACGGGCCGCGTTTACGCAATCGTCGACATCGACTATCCCCCAGTTCCCGTTCAGCCTCTCCCTGTATTCTCTTCCGTATCCAGTACTTCCGCCATAGTCGACATCAGCAACCGCTATGCCATGGCTTGTCCAGAACTGTATTCCATAGCGTAGAACTGTTCTCGTGGATCCTGTTGGACCACCGTGACTCATTACGAGTAGAGGCGGCCTTTCGCCACTAGCGGCCTTGTAGTCCTTGTTCTTCGGTGGGTAGTAGAACGCGTAGGCAGTCTTCCCGTGTTCGGTTGGGAACTCGATTGTCTGTGCGGTCGAGATGTACTCGGGGTCGATGGTATCCTCGCGAGCCCGTCGCAGGACCTGTGTTCGGAGGGTCTTCAGGTTGAGCTTCACGAGTGACATTGGGAGAGTGGGCGATCCACCGAGGAAAAGGACGTAGCCCGGCCCAGCCAGTACATCGTAGATGTTTGTGTAAGGGACCGGTAGTTCTTCTAAGTTGCCCGTGCTCGTGTCGATTCGGGCAAGGTGCGAGGTCCCTTTGTCCGTGTAGCTACAAATGATCCTGTTGGAGGATTCGAAGCCGTAGCTTCTTTCTCGAAAGACCCACTGGGGCCGGCCGAATTCTGCTTTCATCGGATGTAGGGATTCAGGTTTGCCTTCATTCCATGTGTAGAGGTTCCACCAACCTGTCTTGTCGGACACGAAGTACAGGTTTCCTTCGGGCGACCACTCAGGTTGAAAGATTGATTCCTCAGTTCCTCCCGCTACCAGCTCTTTCTTCTCCAGGGCACCGTCCGATCCCATCTGACCTAACCACAGTTCTGTGCCATCCCAGGGCATGTTGGGGTGGTTCCAAGTTAGCCATGCTACCCGTGAACAGTCGGGGCTGAGGCGCGGATTCGAATAGAAATCATTGCCTGAAACGAGGATACGCCCAGGGCCACCTTCAATCAAGTCGATACTCACGATGGCGTTGACGGCTTGGCGTGTTTTTTCTGTATGATCCTCACGGACGAGGATAAGCTGTTTTCTTTTCGCATCGACTATGCCGTCCGCGAATCGAAGGTCAACATCGGCGGGCGTGATCGGCTCAGGCTGTTGCCCGACGACTTGGCAGTACAACCTTTGGTCCTTGAAGTTCGAAAAATAGACTGTTGCCTCGTGGACGAGATAGTCACCGTTTCCGTATTCGTGCACCGTCGTTCTTACGTTGAAATCCTTCGGGGTTACCTCGACTATCGTGCCGTCAGGATCTTGTCGTACAACAATGTAGCGCCCAGCTTCCTTCGGCCTGTCCTCTTTCCAGTAAGTTTGTTCCCCATCGAGCATTGGCTCGTCGACACCGTTGTAGCCAGATGCGTAGAGGTCCGCTGTTATTGGCGATTTCCACGACCCGTAAGGAGCGACCCGAGGTTGATGCATCATTGTCACCTATCGAGGCTGAGCATCTTTCTGCTTAACATCATACCCCTAGGTCGAACTCTTCAATATTTGGAAGTCACCTGAGCTGGGTTGTTTGGGATTGGTTTTTCTGTTGGGCCTGGTGCCTTCTAACGAAATTTCTCGATAGTTTTCAACAACTTCCTAAATCACGGCCGAACGTAGGCTTTCGGTATTGGACTTGTCGTTCCTGCAATTTATGTGTGCTTAGAATTTACTGAAACCCTTCAAGGAATTTTACGATCGAACTCCATGTGGCCGCGATTTTTTAGATCCATGTATCAAGCTATGCGTTCTTAGTTGTGTGGGTTTGCTTAGAAATTGCAAATTCGTCAGCTGAATATCGGTTCGTTTGGTTGAAATCATTCTTCCTCGTGCGTTGAAACCCCTAAGTGGCGAAGCGATTAGAATTCTGATGGTGAGAGATAAATTGGAAATCATGGAATATTATCGCGATTCAAACGGCTTCTGGAGAATCAAAAACTTCAGAAGACGACGCCGTGCCACAATCTAAACTCCCCCGAGCGAGACCGCTGCAAGTTACGCGCACTAGTAGTACTAGCCAACTTCCGAGCTTGGAATCTGAACTTTAGGCTTTGGAGCCTCGGGCGGGCCCCGAACAAAAGGTTCGGAGCCCTTACACTAGGGTCGTTTGCCCTACATGCCGGAGCCATGCTCTGTCACGAGCGACGCCAATCTGACATACGCGATTTGGGGTTCTGAAGCTAAGGTTTGGCGCCGGGGATGGGAGCCGAAAATAATGTCCAAGTCCCATTACGTCCCTGCGCCCATCTAATCTTTAATTGCTGGGTAGTCGTCGTATTGCATGGATAACCCTTGGCAGAAGCAAAGCTTGCGGAATTGGAACGGAAAGTCGACGTGATCATGAAACGGCTAAACCTATTTCTTTTCGGCGAGGGCGAAGTTATCCCAGAAAACGAGGTTAGGGATCTGCAGAAGCGACTGGAAGATTACGTAACATCGAAGGCTTCTGACCGCAGTATCCTCCGTTCCAACCCACACTAACTCGTTGACCTGCCCTCCACCCTGCTACAGCTTCGCCTACTGCGTCAATAAAGCCCGCTACTTCATGACCCGGTATTCTGGGATAGCGGATACCGGGGAATAGCCCATTCTTAGTTACCGAATCACTATGACAGACGCCATAGGCTTGCACCTTTACTCGAACCTCGCTCGCTCTCGGTTCCGGAATCTCGCGGTCTACGACCTCAAACGGTCCGTTGGGCTTGGAAACTTGAACTACACGCATCCTTTTCGTCACTTCGGAAACAAATATTCGTCAATGCAACATCTTCAATTCTTTGTACGAGTCGACCCATTGTCTTTGCTGTGAACTAGGATTTCGTTGTTCATGAAATTCCTGAATGATGGATCAAACCAAGATTCCATTTCATTCTCTTTCCAATATTTCCCAATCGTCCCGTACCTATACGCATTTTTCATCCACTGGAGCCATCCCTCCCACTCGTTGTCGCTCAGAACCTCTCTCTGTCTCATATGGTAGATATGGGAGCAGAGGAAATTGACATAGTAAGCAAAGGCGTGCTCAGGAGTGTCTTTTCCCGGGAGATCGTATATCATCTTGATCAAGCGCGGGGTATCCATGAAAATCTCTACCCGGCGATGTGTTTTTTTCGTCTAGATCATTAAGAACTCTAGTCT
>Ga0181521_10007405_pt1 | contig 11537 bp, 9 predicted proteins | sample PEATcosm2014_Bin_32_FD_119764 | JGI IMG/M metagenome (GOLD analysis project Ga0181521, IMG submission 119764) | Peatland microbial communities from MTU Mesocosm Facility, Houghton, MI, USA - PEATcosm2014_Bin02_60_metaG | ecosystem: Environmental > Terrestrial > Soil > Wetlands > Peat | place... | reverse complement strand
TCTTCCGGCTCCCAGAATCTCAGCTTCGTGGCTACCGGAAGGTCTTTTCCACTCACGGTAACGTCCTCCACCTGACACACGCGTCCGTCCACGGTCTCCTTCCCGACCGCCACACGCTTGCTGGTGTGGCCGGGTCTCGAAGCGATGAAGGGCCAGGAGCGAAAATACGCGTGCGCGACCTTCACGCATCCCATTTTCGTCTGAGCGTAGGTCATCTCATGTGTCAAATCCGTGATGTAATAGCCTTTTTCCATAGGGCCTTCGGACCTGAGCAGGTTTCCGGATCTGTAAACATAACCCTCCCGGTCATCGTGAGGTTGCATACTGCCCACCATCACCGCCGAAAACTCTGTGAACTCGTCTAACGGGAATCCCGATCTCGCAGCCGCAGCCTCGTCTGCCTGTCCCGGCGTTGACTCCTTCGGCGTCGCCTGCCCTGGTGCCGCCTCCTGCGTCGCCGCCGACTCTTTTGTGTCAGTTTGCCCCACCGAATCCTGCCCCTGTGCTGCTTCTGTCCACAGCCCCGCCCCCGTCAGGCAGCCGGCGAACAGCAGCATCGTCGTCCATCGAATCATTTCTTTCCGATTAAAATTGACTCTCCGCATATAAGAAAAAGGCCACGCGGGGAACCAGCGTGGCCCACGAAAAACATCAGGATCGGAGTGTTACTGCAGGGTCGTCCTGCGGCTGGCTTTGTTCTTTTTCAGGGCAGCGCTGCTTGCCTTGAACGTGGGCCCTGCGGCCTTCGCGGCCATCACGGCCTCCGAGCTTTTGTCCGGAAGCTTGTCCGTCAGGAAGCCGAAGCCCCCAAGGAACTCGTATCCGCTGAAGCCAAGGAATGAGTCCCAATTCCATCTGCCAGCCTTGTTCTTGGAGTTTACGGACGTAGCCGTGATCGTTATCCACTGCTCGCCGGTGTAAGAGCCAGCGTAGGCGTCCATGATCGCGTCAGCATAAATGTAACGGCCGGGGCCGGTGATGCCCGGCTGCAATCCAGTGCTCCCCAAGTCCTCAGGGGTAACCCTGATCGCGGTGCCTTCGATAGTCGCAAACGGATTCGCGGAGGAAGCGCAAGCGTCCAGAACGTCCATGCCGCTCATATAGAAGTTGTTGGCTCCGCCGGTCTGCACGATTTCGTAGTTGCAATATTGTACTCCGCCGGTGTAGTTAAGGAATCCGAAAGCGTAGCTACCCTGCGCAAAGGCAGAGCCGCAGCAAAGGACAAGAAGAGTGATTACCGCCAAGCTTTTCAGTTTCAAAGGAATCCTCCTGGAGGTTTTGTTCACAATTGAGCAACAACCCCGAGACAGTACACCTTCTACTGGGGAACAGTAGTCGCGTTGCACTGACAGCCTGGAAGCTTAGCCCATTCCGAAACGATGTCAAGCCAATAATCAATACTCGCAGCAAAAAAAATTCGCAAAAGAGAAAAACATTGCACTCTTGCCGTCGATTATCAAATGGCCTACGTATTCCGATAGCCGCTCCTCGCGTTGAATGTCGTGTCTGTCTTGCCTAAGAGCAGAATCGGTGTACAATCTCCTGCCAGCAGGTCAGAGGTTCTGCACCAGTCATTTTCGCCGACGGCTTCACGCTTCCTCTGCTCCTGACTTCGCCAAGGAGATACCATTATGCATGTTTGCAGGATCGCGCTCGCTGCTAGCCTCGGCCTTGTTCTGCTCATGCTTTCAGACCCGGCCCACGCGCAATATCAGGTCACATATTTAGATTCGAATCAACTCGGTCTAGTCAATCGTGGGGGCACTACAACCCAAAACGTGCACGTCGACCCGCTGCTGGCCAACCCCTGGGGACTGGCCCATAGCGCCACAGGGCCTTGGTACATTCCCGATAACGACACGGGATGGGTGACCGTCTACAATGCAACGGGAGGACAAATACCTCTCCGGATCTTGATTCCCACAGCCGGAAGCGAAAACGGCTCGGCGCAAGGTGGAAACGGTCCGGGCACACCGACGGGAATCGTTTTCAACGGATCATCGACGGATTTCCAGATTCAGGGCATGCCATCGACTTTCCTTTTTGACACGCTGGATGGCACCATCAGCGCATATGTGCCGGGCGTGAACGCCAACCAAGCGATCATCGTGGTCGACAACTCGGCCAACAGCGCGCTGTACCAGGGCTTGGCCATCACCAGTTATCCCTCGGGGAATTTCCTTTACGCACTCGACAACGCCAACAATGTAATCGATATGTACGACGGCACCTTCACGCTGGTGAAGTCGTTCGGCGATCCGTCGATCCCGTCCAACTTCTCAGCGTTTGGCATTCAGGACATCAATGGCATGGTTTACGTCGCCTACGCTAAACCGAACTACGGCTCCGGCGGTTATGTCGACGTCTTTACGGAGAAGGGTGTCCTCGTGAAGACACTGATCCAAGGACTACCACTAAACCAAGCCTGGGGGATCGCCTTGGCGCCCAGCAACTTTGGGCCGCTCAGCAATACTCTACTGATTTCAAACAACTCGGAGTTCGGAACTATCAACGCGTTCGACCCTAATACCGGCAAGTTTGTAGGCACGATCAAGGATCAGAAAGGCAAGCAGGTCGTCCTCAACAACCTCTGGGGAATCGCTTTCGGCGGCGGGAACTCATCCAGTGGAGCAACCAACGAGCTGTTCGTCACCGTGGGCAACGGCAACGGGCTCAACGAATTGGCCGGCACCTTTTTATCAATCAAGCCGTAATTGACAACAACAGCAGCAGGAAGACGTAACTTGGGCCGCCTGAATGAGGCGGCCCTTCTACTCCGGGGACCCAGGCGTCGCCGACCAAGCAGCTTCGATAGCGATGAGTATATCTTGGTTCAGCGCTCCATTCTTTGGCTATCTCGTCCGGCAGAAACTTCAGGGCGACGAAGCGGTGCAGCTTTACATCCTCGGCCTGGTTGACCACACCCATCCCGCCGCCACCGAGCTTCTCGACGAAGCGGTAGTGCGAGATGGTCTGGCCGATCATTGGGCTTTGATCTTACGTGGATGAAACCGGCAGGTCAACGAAGGCGGAGAGGCGCCTCTCCTTCGCTCGCGGTCCACAAACGGGCTTGTGGGAAGTCAAGATTGGTAACGGCCACTTGGAGGTTATCTGGGAGGATACCGGTGGCCGGCAACAACGCGATCTCAGAGTTGACATTTCCAACTACCAAATGGACGCCTTGCGTGCCTCACGCGGGTGGTTGGCAATCCCCGCGGTCTTCTAGGTTCTTGTAAGACCTTTTCCCCGCGTGCTGTCGCGGCACAGGGATGCTCGATGGTGCGACTGACAGACTGACATTCCATCAGTCGTCCTTCCGCACTCAACTTGACCTCGGCTCCTTGGCGCCTCGCGAAGTGCGCGAAAGGTGTGCTGAGCAGCGAGCCAAAGGGATCTGCCCTCGGCACTTCTGCCTGCTAAAGAGCTTTGGCTTGGTCACTAACGTCTGGCTGATCTGCAAGAATCGCGATCACGCCGAGGTCACAGCATGGACAGCTTGGTTCTTGTCAAAGTTCAACAAACCAAAGCTTTCAATTTCTGCTTCTCTCACAGCCAAGCCGAATGCTTCCGCATGCTGACGCTCGATCGCATCTGTTACGGCAGCCTGGAGCAATCTGATTCCCGGATCTCCACCCAACTGCGCAAGTCGGATTGCCGCTGCTCTGGCTATCATTCGAAATTCGTGCAGGCAAAGATGTCTTAATCGGTCAATGTCACCCTGCCCCGACGATCCAATCAGGGCATGCGCGACTAGGCGAGTGTACAGAGCGCGATTGTAGAGACTCTTCAAAGGTCTGCTGCTTTTGTGCGCTGCCTTCAGATTCAGTGCACGGGGATCTTTCCAGAAGTCGTTGCGCTCGGAGATTCGAAGAAGTTCGGCCGGAATCGGCCCTCCCAATTCCGTCATCCGCTTCCCAACAACCTCTCCCATCTCAATCTGAAACCAATAATTGATCTGATAGTCTGCTTGTTCAATTCTCTTAATAATTGTCACAATGTCGCTAGAACTGCCCAGGCGGATAAGAGCTTTCGCCACGTATTGGGCCGACGGCGTCAACGACAATTTCTTGAAAGTGCCGCGGAGAGGTTCGAGGTTTTGGTGCGTGGATACTCTCAAGATCGTTTCTGCCAACGATGTCGCCTTACCTTCATAAGCTATCCATAGACGTCTGTTGGTGTCCTCCTTAAGCCCGGCCTCCTTGAGGTTCCAGAAGAGATAACAATCAAGAAGCGCGAGAAAGTCCTGCTCGCTCAAATTCGGGCTAACGGAGTTCAGAATCGTCACGACCTTAGATTCTTCCCGCTGGTGAAGAGTCTTCAGTGTTGCCGCTATCCCTGATTTCCTGTGCCTCACGATGCCGTTTCCGAAGAGCAATATACGTGCTCGCGGGCGGAATTTCTTAAGAACCTTCAACGATTGCCGGAGCTCTAGTCTTGTCGTGGTCCTCGCAATCCGTTGCAGCAACAAGAACTCTTTGAATGACCGAGAGGCGTTGACAAATGATTCTGCAGGGAGTAGCGGCAGTCCCTCATCAAGAACAAGCAGTTCGTAGGAAGACCGGCAGGAGGCGCTACCGCTTTTAGACAACACTTCGATCCAATTCCATTGTCCGCTGGCAAGTTTTGTGGCGATGGCCTTGAACGCTGCGTCATGCAATGTCCTGCGCCGATTTCGCAGGGCCCACAGTAGGATGGGGTCAGGACATTCTAGCGGTGAAGCGTTGATTATCGTTGCTAGTTCCATTCCGAGACGATACTGTCGAAACAGCACCCATTCATCCTTTTCGAGCGGTGTGTCGCTTACTTTACGACGCAGTAACGCGAGCATTGCTCGGTCTTCTTCATCGATGTCCTCTTTGCCCTCCTCGCTACGAATCAGCTCGACGAGTCTTGACCGCGAGCCACCCAATAGCAAGGAAAGGCCAGGCCCCTCTCCTGCAGCCCACGACGCGAGGATAAGCTTCAACTCACCCTCTGAGGGTAGAAGTCTCTCCTTGTACTTGAACAACATTAGAAGCTCTTCGACCGTCAGAATAGAACCCGTCGTCGAGAATGTCGCAGATTTTGATGTGAGCAGTTCCCTAATTCGTTTGAACTCCCTCTCCTCCGAGTCAACCAACCTCGCCGAGATCTCATGTGCTAGAAAATCATGCGCGATCTCGTAGAGGTCGGCGATGTGTCGCACGAGTCGCAGATCTATTAGCCGCTCAAGAGCGACTTCACAATCCTCTTTCGAGATGCGGACGTCGGCTGCAACTTCAGCCATCGATTTCTGCGCCTTTGTTCCATAGCTTCGAACCAATGACACAAGAACCGACTTGAGATGGCCGTCGGGGTCGCGCGCGTATTCCAGCTGACGGGCAAGATAGCCAGCGGTTATCCCTTCCATTGCCCCAGCAGCAAGATAATCTCCGAACCGATAAACGCCCGGCTTTTGCTCTACATGTCTCCAGACGTGGTCAATGAGCATCTGAATGTACGGGGGATAGACCATGTTCTCATCCCGTCGCGAACTGAATGCCTGGAGATCTTTCTTAATATGGACCTTTTCGCGATCCGACAGCTCCAGCTCGATCTGGAGGTCACTGCAGGCGGTTTCGACGCTCATCCATGCCTCGTCGGCGCCGATTCCTGCAACGTACACCCTGGGCAGACCCGCTGGAGACCCACTGATTGTTTGCCAAAATCTCCCCAGTCGGGCCTCCAGGTCAGCCCTATAGCTCACCACTATTCTGAAACCGGGATCGCTCATGTAGCGAATACTGCGAAGGTCGTCGACGAGGCGTTCAGCCTCCCCCTCATCTCTTGCCGTGAGAATGTCTTCGAATTGATCGATGATTAAGAGGACTCGTTTCGGAGCAACCGCAGCAGCGGCGTCTTCTAATGGACTAAGTAGCGCTCCGCGATACGAATGTGGCCCATCGAAGACAGCGGCAAGCAATCCCGACACAACATCTGTCCGAGGAAGACCCAACGGGCGCGTGTAGACAGTGAACCACCCCGCCGCAATGGCATCCGGGAAAAGGCCTGCGTGGATTAGGGAGGTTTTCCCTGTACCTGAGTTCCCCAACAGCAACGTAATCCCATTGGCCTCAACTGCACCCATAAGTTCTAACTGCTGGCTGCCGCCGTAAACCTTCGGACCTTTATTGACGCTGTTGAGCGAGACCAGCGAATTCTCGCTGAAACTGGCGCGGAGCCGGGGAAGTTCGACCCCGCGCAACTAAAGCTCGTGGATGAAGAGCTAGGTCGCCAGTTGTTTGAGGGTCTCTTAGATGAGGGAGGGGACCATGCTTAGCCAGAATTGGCGATTTATAGATGACACGAATGAAGCGTTCACGATGCCGGTTCCCCTGCGCCATCGAGTTGCGTATCTGAATTACAGCTGTTTGCCCAGGGCGCCGTGAGACTCCGGACCGGCGGTCCGTCAACCCGTGGGATCGTCAGGAACACCAGCTTTGAATAATAAAGACCGCTCATCAGAAGAAGGGGACAAACAATGCCTAAGAATGACAGAACGGGGAATAGCTTCGAAATAACCGGCAGCCGATCTTCGAGGTCCGGCGGGCCAAAACGACAAGCTTCAACGTCGACTTCATCCAGGGGTGGCGGTCGACTTCAGCTCCCGCACGGCGAAGCCGACATTGAAGCGCTACGGTCCGTTACCCGTGAGTGGCTTGTTCCGCGACTTGTAGAAAAGTTCCTTCGCGTTCACGGCCGCGAGCTGAAGCACTCGCGCAATCTCGCAAACCGACTACGGCTCTCTTTACCAGGAGAAGGTTCTTTGTTGTCTGAGGGGACTGTCTCCAAGGAAATCAGACCGCAGGTTAAGAAGAAAAACCCATATCGGGGGCTTAAGTAGGGGAGTTCACGGGTCCTACATGCCCCGTGAGCATCATTATTATGGAAGAACGGGCAGACAAATTCGGTGCAGGCGAAAGTCCGAGAATACGGTGCGCCGTCTACACACGTTATTCCTCGGACTTGCAGAACCCCACGTCTAGTGAAGACCAGATTCGCAACTGCCGTGCCGCCGCCAATGACAAAGGCTGGGATGTGCTTGACGAATATATTCGCTCCGACGAAGAACTCACTGGACGCACGATGGTCGGACGAGAGGGCTTAGCAGATCTCATGCGCCTTGCCCAGCAGCGCCCAAGACCGTTCGATTGCATTCTTATTGACGACACTTCCCGATTGGGGCGGTACCTACCGGACGTGCTCAGAGAAAGCGACAAGCTTCTGTTCCACGGAGTCTTCATCCACTTCGTGAGCGACCGACTCGACACGCGTGAGGAAAGCTCACGCATCGTCCACCTTGTCAAAGGCTACGGTGACGAGCGTTATTCGAAGGACATGGCGAAAAAGATTCATCGAGGACAGGAGGGCCGCATTCGGAAAGGCTACACCGCCGGCGGCTCCATCTACGGCTACAAGAACAAATATCTCCGAGACCCAAACCAGAAAGGCACTCACGGGGAAGCCCGTGTGATCGGCGTGGAGCAGGAGATCGTTCCAGAGCAAGCTGCCGTGGTCATGCGCATCATGGAAATGCGAGCGGGGGGATCTAGTTTCTCCGACATCTCGAAGGCCCTGAACGCCGAACGAGTCCCGGCGCCGCGCCGAAAATACAAGGGCAGAATACAAGAGTGTTGGGTGCCATCGAGTATCAAAGAGATTACGAAGAATGAGCTTTACCACGGCGTGCGGTTTTGGAACCGAACTCAGAAAGTGCTCAACCCCAGCGAAGGGACGAAGGTCAAGCGCAACAAACCGCAGTCGGACTGGGTACGGGTTGATGTTCCTCAGTTGCGAATTGTCTCGGAAGAGTCATGGGAACAGGTTCAGCAAGTGAACCAGCGAATGAAGGACAAGATATACGGCCGGCGGCTGGGCGGTTTCAACCGCACGGAAGCCAGCCGCACGTATCTGTTCAGCGGGCTGATGACTTGCGGACTGTGCGGCGGGAAGTTCGCCGTGATCATCGGAGGGCAGCCGTCCAAGGTTCGTTATGGATGCAAGAACCACCGTTTTCGCAACACCTGTACGAATAAGGTGACGATCCTGCGGAACCGATTGGAGCAGCAGCTTATCGGCGCCATTTCCAAGAACTTGTTAGATCCACGTCTGGAGCAGCAGCGCATCCGGGACTTCTCGGCGCAGTTAAAAGCGACGATTGAACTGGAAGAAAAACTAGCGTCCGAATCGGCATCGAACGCACCGATGCTGACGGCGGAGCGTGGCGACCTTGAGAAGCAGGCGATCCGCTTGGCCGATGCCATCGGACAACACGGATACTCGTCGGTCCTTTCGGCGCAGCTTTCCAAGGTGGAGTCCCGCATTGCTGAAATCGACCGACTGCTGACTGCGAGACCCGCGCCAAAACTCCCCACCTTCAACGACGAGCAGATAGCAGAATTCTTGCGGCAAGAGTGCCAGGATTTCTGCGATGCGCTGACGGGCGATCCTGAATTCGCCCGCCAGAAAATCCAAGAGCGCATCAAGAGCTTGGTATTGACGCCGAAGGACACGCCAGACGGACCTGTGCTCGAAGTCTCTGGCGATGTGGCATTGCTTCGAACAGGCGATGTATTGCTGGAAAGTCCGATGGAGGGATTTGCCGAGCATTACATCGGTGCCTCGATCTCGCTCGCAGGTGTCATTCTCATTCCATCACTCCCCCTAGATGCCTGAAAACCGAGGGTTTGGCGGATAAAGGGTTCGCTCCCGCGTCCACTTCCGGCGCAGAAATGCCCGGATCTCCTCCCGGCGCTGCTAGAACTCCGCTCGACGGTCGGAGTATTGACCCCGGTCATCGCGGGCAACGGTGTCAGGAACATCTACATTGTGAGCAACCCTGAAAACCTGGGACGCCTGCCCTTGCTGCAGACTCTCACTTGCTAGGTATTCTTGTCACTTGTCGCGCGACGAATTTCAAGGACGCTGAATTCATGCAATAGCGCAGGCCCGTGGGTTCTGGGCCATCGTCGAATACGTGCCCCAAGTGCGCGTCGCACTCGGTGCATGAGACAGCCGTCCTGACCATACCCAAGCTGGCGTCTCGCGTGCTTCGAACGTTCTCACGCGCGATCGGCGCCCAAAAGCTTGGCCAACCCGTTCCGGAATCGAACTTCGTGTCCGAGGTGAACAGTGCGTTGTCACAGCAAATACAGCGGTAGAGACCTTTCTCGTGGAGGTCCCAGTACTCTCCGGAATAGGCACGCTCGGTGTCGGACTGACGAGTGATTGCGAAGACGCCTCGGGACAGTTGCTTGCGCCATTCCTCTTCCGTCTTGACCACTTTCGGCACGTGGACCGTCTTCAGTCGCTCTCCCGAATCGGAGAATTCAACAATCGTAACTTCCTCGAACGCGCTCTTTGACGCCTTCGCTTGCACAGGGCTTGGCCTTCGCAGTGACCATAAGATCGCGCCTGCAAGTGCCGATGCTGAAGTCAACAGAAACGTCCGTCGCCGGACCACCGATCCTTCAGCTCTTTCAAGATCAGAATCGAACATAGTCGATTTCTCCTAGTGGTCCTACTTACCCGTGTAGAGGTCCGGAAACTGTTCGCGAAGATGAGCAACTTTCGGCGCATCGTTGTACACGATGTATGGGTTGTTCGGATGGAGTGCGGCATAGTCCTGGTGGTACGCCTCGGCCGGATAAAAGGCCTTCAATGGAACAACCTGGGTCACGATCGAGCGCTGGAAGACCTCGGCTTTGTCGAGTTGTGCGATGTACGCCTCGGCGATCCGCTTCTGTTCGTCGCTGCCATAGAAAATGGACGAACGATACTGGGTGCCCTCGTCGGGGCCCTGCCGGTTCAACTGCGTGGGGTCGTGGGCTACCGAGAAGAAGACACGAAGCAGTTGGCCGTAGGTGATTCTGGATGAATCGTAGGTAATCTGCTCCGACTCCGCATGGCCGGTCTCGCCAGTGCTGACCAGTTCGTATTCTGCGGTCTTGGCCGAGCCTCCGGAGTATCCCGAGGTCGCGCTGATCACGCCCTTCGTGTGTTGGAATACGGCCTGAATTCCCCAGAAGCAGCCACCAGCGATAACCGCAGTCTGCTGGCCGCTGGTCGACGCCATTGGCGCATCGACAACTGGGGTTGGAAGAGTGCCATTCGCCCTGTCCCCTGCGCTGCAGGCGGTTACACCGCCAAACGCCGCCACCAAGATCAGGGCGGACAAGCGTGAAAACAAGCTAGACATAACAAGCTCCTTGGCGGTCCAAGGCAAAGCAAATGCCGAGGGCCGGTTCTGTTAGAGTCCGCTGAACGGCAAAAGTTACAGGCGTTCGACCCAAATCAGCGGGGGACGACGTAACTTTCACGCCGGCTGGACATCCACTCAGCAGGACACGAGAACAGCGAAGAAAATGAAAATTCCGGTTGTTTCAGTGGCGGTCGTGCTTTCAGTAGGCGCCTGGACCTTGGCGTTTGCACTGCAACCTCTCCGTGGGTCGGATGCTGCTTCGGATGTGCGTATTCCGGTGCTGGTGGAACTCTTCACCTCGGAGGGATGCTCCAGCTGTCCTCCAGCGGACAAGTTTCTGCAAAAGCTGGATGGGCAACCCATACCGGGTGCGGAGATGATCGTACTCAGCGAACACGTCGACTACTGGAACCACATCGGCTGGAAGGACCCGTATTCTGCCAGCTTCTACAGTCAGAGGCAAAGTGCGTATGCCAAGCGCTTTGGCTTGGATAGTGTCTACACTCCGCAAATGGTGGTGGACGGGACCAGCGAGTTTGTTGGCAGCAATCCTGAACTGGCTGACAAGGCCTTTCGAAAGGCCTTGGGTGTGGCAAAGCTTCCTGTCCATTTGTCCTCGATCTCTGCAGACGCTTCGAATACCTTGCACGCTCATCTGGAAACCGGAGCGCTCGATGCTTCCATTGGCTCACGGGAGGCCGATGTATACGTTGCGGTTGCTCTGAACCGTGCTGAATCGCAAGTGTCGGCCGGCGAGAATTCCGGACACAGACTGGCGCACGTAGCTGTGGTCAAGAGTTTTACAAAGATTGGTGCTCTGAAGCAGGGGCAAGGCCTGGCGCAGGATGTTCAGCTCAAGTTGGAACGTGGGTCTGATTCGCGCGGTCTGCGGCTGATAGCATTTGTTCAGGAACCCCGGCAGGGTCGAGTGCTTGGAGCCGCTGTGATGCTGGTCACTGCGCAGTAAGAATAACAATCAAGCATGGTCCGTCCGCGCCCTCAATGGGAGTTCGGCTTTCCAATTCTGCGGCAGTGCGCTTACGTTCATCGCGCGGTGAAGGAGATCTGGATTGTGTGCTTGGCGAAGGTAGAGTCGCACGATGTCCACGACGGCGACTCGATGGGGATCTCGGCTCATAATCTCAACCTTTGATCCCGCTTGGACTTCCCCTTCCTCGATAACGGAAAAGTAGAAACCGCTTCGCTGACTCGTCAAGAAACGCTTGATCATGTCGTCGCGGTCAAATCGCAAGGCCAATTTGTAACAGGGCATGCGGGGTTGGGTAACCATCAGAATGGCAGACCCGACTCTCAAACG
>Ga0181521_10007403_pt1 | contig 11541 bp, 8 predicted proteins | sample PEATcosm2014_Bin_32_FD_119764 | JGI IMG/M metagenome (GOLD analysis project Ga0181521, IMG submission 119764) | Peatland microbial communities from MTU Mesocosm Facility, Houghton, MI, USA - PEATcosm2014_Bin02_60_metaG | ecosystem: Environmental > Terrestrial > Soil > Wetlands > Peat | place... | reverse complement strand
TTCCTACCGACCGGCGCCTGGACCGTGGAAATTGCGTTAGCGGCGAGGACCAGCGCCATAACGTCAATCTCTCCGTGGTCGCCGAATCGCCCAGGTATTCGCAGAGGTTCGTGCAGGCGATCGCCGGAAATTGGAGGCTTACGACGGCGGTGAATATCCGGACCGGCGCCGCCATCAGCGTTACAACGGGTATTAGTGAAAACTTGACCGGAGTCGGCGGAGACCGGCCGAACCAGGTGCTTGCGAACCCCTATTGCGCGACCAAGAGCGTGAGCTGCTGGATAAACCCGGCCGCCTTCGCCTACCCGGCCACCGGAACTTACGGTAACGTCGGCGTGGACAGCCTCGTGGGGCCAGGTTATTTCGGCATTAACATGGCTTTGATCAGGGACTTCGTCATCAAGGAGCGAAACAAGATCGAGATCCGGGCGGAGGCGTTCAACCTGGAGAATCGGATCAATTTGGGCACTCCGGTTCTCACCCTGAGCAGCTCCACCTTCGGCCAGATCAACGCGGAACCGGCCGGGAACGGCACGGTTGCCGCCCCTGGCTACGGCCCGAGGGTAATGCAATTCGCGATTAAATATATTTACTAGTTTGTCAACTATGTAATCACCCTAATGAGAGATTTCACCTGCCGCCTGCGATGCGGCGATCACGTCTTCGATCACATCCGTCTTCGCTTGGGCGTAGGCGTTCATGTCAGACCAGTCTTGCGTCGCAAGCTGGCGTTTTGTTTGTTCATATCGAGTTCGGTCGTTGGCGTTCCGGCGCAGGCGGTCCCGAAACGTTAAGGTGCGCGTAATCTCAGGGCAACCATCTGAGTAGATGTGGACATGCACGTCTTTGTCAGGAGTGCGGAACATCCGATGTTCATGCCAGTCCGGCTCACGAACCCGTAGTACATAGCCAACTGCTTCCAGTTGGCGCAGATAAACGGATTCGTCCGTGGAGTCTTTGACCACGATAAGAATGTCGATGATTGGTTTGGCCGCGAGCCCTGGCACTGAGGTCGATCCAATGTGCTCGATCCGGCAGGCGGCGCTGCCAAGCGCGTCGCCGATGATCTTCGCGTGCTTCGCAAACAAAGCAGGCCATGTCGAGTCGTACTCGGCAATTTTGATGTCGCGCTTTTCCACTCCTCCGATGAGGCCTGTTTCCACTGGTTCACCTGCCATGACAATCCTGGAATGACACGATGCACCGTACACGCGGCTCAGCCGCGCTGGAGCGGGACTGGGCATATCTGGCCCCCCGGCCGACCGCGCAACAGGTGGACGTAAGGGGCGAATCGAACCGCGAATCTAACGTTTTGCAGCTACGGCGTTCGCAGACGCCGATTCCAGAAGCGCGCGAATTTCGCCCAAAGCCGCCTCATTGGGACCGCTGGGGGCTTTGCCTCTGCCTCCGCCCCTCGCGGTCGGCGGAGCTGCCAGTGCCGCGCGGACCTTGCCGATGACATCCAACGGCTTCAGCCCGTCCCCATCCCGAAGGTTGGGGTCGGCGCCCAGATCGATCAAATGCTTCACGAGGTCCACCTGCCCGCTCCGGGCGGCCTCATGGAGAGCCGACGTGCCCTCCTTGCTGTTCACCCCGTCATTCTGATTGGCGTAACCATTGTGGAATGAAAAGCTCAAGGTTCCGCTGATCCTGGCATTCACGTCGGCGCCATGCTTCGCCAGCAGATCCATCATCGCCGGATTCACGGTTTGGCCAGCACCGCGCACGTTCGGGCCGATCCCGGAAACCAGCCCAAAGGGGGTGTAACCCATGGAATTGATGTTCGGATCCGCACCCTTGTTCAGCAGAGCCTCAACCACTTCCATATCGTTCAGTTGAGCGGCGCGAAACAGGGGAGTCGTACGGGTGCTCACCTGGTAATCCTGAAATCGTCCACGTCCCGGCGCATTGGGACGATGGAAATTCATCTCCGGATTCACATCGACACCCGCAGCCAGCAACCGATTGATAATCTCCATGCTCGAGACCGGCGGGGGCGCATTCGGATCGGGCTCTGTCTTGGCGCGTCTACTGCCGGGGTCGTCGCGTTCGCGTTCAAATCCCGCGGCTGCGAGTCCACCGCCACCACCCCTCGCGCCACGAGCTCCAAATCCTCCGCCGGCAGGTCCGCCCGGAGGGACCTTGCGATCCACCGCAATCCACAGCGGCGTACGCCCCCACCAGTCCCACACGTCCAGATACGCGCCCTTGTCCATGAGTAACTTCGCGATTTCGTTGTGCTCGTTATCCAGAGCGAGCATCAGAGGAGTGATGCCCTCCGGCGTCGGGAAATTGACATTGGCTCCGGCCGCCACCAGTTGCGCAACGCAGGAGTAGCAACCGTCGCGGATGCCATACATCAACGCAGTCAACCCGCCCACAGGGCGATACTGCGCGCGCGGCTCGCTGGTGACCTGACTTGGCCAATCCGTGTACAGCGCACGCGGCCTGACGTCGGCATCTTTGGAAAGCAGCAGTTTCACGATGCCGATATGGCCACCGGCCGCGGCGTAGATCAGAGGAGTCTGATTGTGGAACTTCTCAATCCGGTTGACGTCCGCGCCTGCCTTCACCAGCGTCTCCGTTATCGGGAGACTGCCATTCTTGATCGCGAGCATCAGGGCGGTCTCATCGTCCGGGTTCGCGGAATCCACCTTCGCCCCGGCCTCAAGAAGCATCTTCACCAGCTTGTCGTCATTCAGCCGGGCGGCTTCCGTGAGCGGCATCGCGCCGAATAGATTGACCGCATTCGGATTCGCTTTCTTCGCGAGGAGCGCCTGAGCGACTTCATAATCCTGGCGATTGACGGCCCATAACAGCGGCGTCGATCCGTCTCCCTGAGTCTGATTGACATCCGCCCCGCTCCGAATCATTTCCAGAGCCTGCTTGCTCGCACCCGCCTGAACGGCCGTCGCCAAGTCCTTGGGGGCCTGCGCCAGAACCAGAATTGCCGTTGCCACGGCACTCACCAATACACCAGCCGAACGTTTCACGCATGCCTCCTAAGAAACTAAACCCGCGCACAACAGACTCACGCTTGTGCGCTCCTCGGAAACTTAACCCGCGCACGACAGACTCGCGCCGATGCGCTGCTTAAACAACATTGGGACCCAGCTTATCGTGGTAACCCCAGCCACCCTTCGCTGCCGCATACAAAAACTTCATTGGATCTTTCCACTTGCGCGGAAGGCCGTCAAGAGCGCCTCCCTCCAGCATGTCCTTCGGGCCTTCGCCCGCGCGAACCCGGTCAAAGATCCGCTGCCGGACCTCTTCCATCATGTCGCGCTCCGCCTTGAACTCCGCTCGGGTCATCGCGGGGCCATACGCGGGGATGAACCGGGTCTGGTCATTGCCGATCGAGAGTACCAAATCCATGGAATCCACACGGCCGCCCACCCAACCGCCCGTGAACCAGTCGAGCTCGGGGTCTTTCACCGGTGATGCGACATCTCCTACCGCGATCGCGTTCGCGCTCTTGAAATGGAAGTATGCATCGCCGGAGGTATGCGCCATGATCAGGTAACCGTAGTCGACGTCTTCGCCGCCGGTCCTGAGCGTTCCCTTTTCGACGAATGTTTCGACGGGCCAGTCGGCTTTAGGCCGGGCCTTCACGTATTGCTCCACGGCGGGATTCCAGTAATCCCGGGACAGCCACTCCCTGGTGCGCTTCTGGGAAATGATTTTGGCTCCCTGCGCCGCAAAGGCCGCATTATTCGCAGTCTGATCCAGATGATAATGCGTATTGAACAGGGTGGTGACCTTCGCGTTGGGAGCCAGGCTCTTCAGCGCGGCCATCACCGCCTCGCCGGTGTTCGGCGCCCCGCTGTCGACGACGACCAGACCTTCGCCGGTAACGAACGCGGTCACGTTCGCTCCACCCGCATCGATCACTGCCAACTTCGCGGTAAGCCTGGCAACTCCGGGTTGCGCGGCCTGCTGACCGTGCATCATGCGCGGCGCCCACATCGCGAGCGCTCCCGCAGCCGCACCCTTCAGTACATCCCGTCTCTTCACAAAAACCCCATCTCCCCCGCTGACAACGGACCTTCGGCCCGTGAGCCTAGATCTCTGTAATCACACCCGTGCTGTCCCCGAAGTGATCGCGTTCCAGCCCGGCCTTCTGCATCAACGTCAGGTGCACGTTGGCGATAGACGTCCGCTCCGGCAGCACCAGGTGCTGGCCGCCCAGCTTCAACTTGCCGTTGCCGCCGCCGACGATCAGGTTCGGAATCGGGTAATTGCTGTGCTGGTTCGAGTTGCTCATGTTCGATCCATACATGAACATCGCGTGGTCCAGCAACGAACCCTGACCGTCCGGAGTGTCCCCCATCTTCTTGACGAAGTCGGCGAACATCTGCATGTGCCACTTCTGGATCTTGATCAGCTTCTCGATGCGCTCCGGAAGATCGCCGTGATGCGAGACCGGGTGGAAGCCGTCGGCAACATCGATAAACGGATACGTCCGGTTGGTGCCTTCGGCCACAGTGATGTAGGTCGCGACGCGCGTGAGATCGGCCTGATACGCGAGACCGAGAAGATCGTACATCAGCTTCACCTGTTCGGCGAAATTCTCCAGCTCCCCGATCGGCGCGTTGGGAATTTTGATCGCCGAAAGGTTGGAATTGCCGGTCATTTTGGCGCGGCGCTCGACTTCGCGCACATCGGTCAGATAGGCGTCCAGAACCGCGCGGTCTTCGCTGCCCAGATCGCTTTCCAGTTTCTTTGTGCGCTCCAGGATCACGTCCAGCATACTGTTGGTCTGGCGCGCCATCGCCAGGCGTTCGCGGGGTGTTTCCCCCTCCCCGAATAGCTGCAAAAAAACCTTGCGGGGGTTGTACTCCATCGGCAGCGGCGTGTGTTCGTCGCGGAACGAAAGCGTCGTAAACGGGCCGCCGTTACCGGCAGCCACCTGAACCGTGGTTTCGGAGGCAAGCTCCATCGTCGGGAACCGGGTGTCCCTGCTGATGAACTTCGCCATCTCCTGATCCAGCGTCGCGGCCATGTTGTTCCCGATCGGCATCGTCGCGCTCAGCCATGTCGCCGGGTTGCGGGAATGCACGGACCCCGCGGCCGCCGGGTTCTCCAGGTTGCCGAAGGAGGTGGTGTACTTCTTGAACGGCTCCAGCGGCGAGTTGATCTCGTTGAGCGTAAAGCCGGCGCCGGAGCCCTTCGGCGTCCAGCGATCCTGAGCCGGGCCGAACTTGGTGTTGTACATGATGGCGCCGTGAGGAATGTAGAAAAAGCCCGCGCGAAGCTTGGGATTCGCCGCGGTTTGCGCCAGCGCCGTCGAGGCCGGGACCATGGCGCTCAGGAATGGCAACGCCAGGTTGACACCGGCGCCCTTCAGTATTGTTCTGCGAGAGATATGCTTCTTCGTGATAAACATGTTCGGCTCCTTGACTTAGTTTGACGCACTTCGCAGCGCCGCGGCCTTATTAATATTAATGGAAGATGCGGTGTTAATGGAAGACGCCGATAGTTTCGGCGCAGTCCTTACGGGCAAGCCCTGCTTGCGGAACGCATCCGTATTCACAATTCCCGATACCAGCGACGCAAACGTGTAGTTGTCCTTTTTGGCGTCGCGCGCGATCTTACGAACCTGCGGCATGTCAAAGTACTCGAGCTGCCGGTTGACCGCGTACGTCAACAGCCTCTCGGTAAGGGCCTCGACGAAGGCTTCGGGGTGGCTCGCCAGTTCCTGGCGGAGTTCCACCGGGCCGTTGATCTTCGTTCCATTTGCCATCACCGTGCTCGCGTCGATCGCCGTATTATTTGCCTGCGCATCGGTCTGCCGGAAGCGCCCGATCGCATCGAAGTTCTCGAGCGCCAGCCCGGTGGGGTCGATCACACCGTGGCACATCTTGCATGTCGGGTTGTCGCGGTGCATCTCAAGGCGCGCGCGCACCGTTTTCGGAGCTTCACCCGGCTTCTGAGCCAGGTTCGGCACAACCGTCGGCGGAGGCGGCGGAGGCGGTGTGCCGATCAGCTTGTCCAACACCCACGCCCCACGGAGCACCGGCGAGGTGCGGTCGCCATAAGAAGTGCGCATCAGCACCGCGGCCTTGCCGAGCAAGCCGAAACGGTTCGGATCGGTCAACGTGACCTGCTTAAATGCCGATGTGATCGGCCCGTTCCGGATGCCGTAGTGACGGGCGAGCCGGTTGTTCATGAACGTCTGATCCGAGGTCAGCAGATCCAGCACGCTCTTATCTTCCAGCAGAATGCTGCTCAAAAACAACTCTGATTCCTTCAGGAAATCGCCACGGAGTGTGGCGGTGAAACCCTGGAAAAGTTTAGCGTCCGGCTGTACCGAGTCGAGGCCGTTGAGATTGAGCCACTTCATGGCGAATCCGGACACGAGGCTCGAGGCTTTCGGATCCGCAAGCATACGCTTCACCTGCGCGTCGATCACACCGGGTTTCGTCAGGCCCTTCGATTCGGCGATCTTCAGCAGCTCTGCATCCGGAGGCGTATTCCAGAGGAAGAAGGAGAGGCGCCGGGCCAGTTCCAGGTCTGTAAGCGCAAATTCGCTGGTTTTGACGGCGGTCTTGCCGGGGACAAAGCTGCCGGGAACAGAGTTGGGCCCGCGGATGGAACGATACAGGAAATCGGGGCTCGCCAGAACGCCGGCCACGATCTCCTCGACGCCGCTGTCGAAGGGCTGGTCGTCCAAACGTCCTTCATTGTAGAAGCGCATCAGGGACGCCATGTCGGCCTCGGTCACCGGACGGCTATAGGCGCGATGGGCCAGATTCTGCGCGATCTGCCGGGCGCACGGAAGCTCACCGATCGCTTTGGGATCGCAGACGAAGATCATCGGCCGCGTCCGGCTGTTCGTAATGCCGGTAGGATTATACGGACCTTTGATTTCGAGGATGTCGATGCCGTGCCGGAAACCGGCTATGGGGGCTGCGGCACCCACAACGAAACCCACACCGCCACGCTCCCCGACGTTATCGTCGGACTCAACGTTCGACCGCTCAATAAACCCCGCCATGATTGCGTGCTCGCCCGCCGGCAATTTCACGGAAATCTTCTGGAAGCGGTCGAGAATCTGCTGCCAGCCGTCGGTTCCCTTTACGTTGGCCAGCCACAGGTCGTGCTCGCCGCCCAGATCGCCTTTGAACACGGGCTTTCCGTCGATCAACAGCACCAGCGTGGTTCTGTTCTGCATCTGGCGGTTGTACAAGCCGATGTCCAGGTCGAAGAAACTGAAGCGATATTCGCCGTCGGCCGGGAAACTGTGCGTGAATTTGACGCCGTCACGCATTCCGGCGGGGAACGGCAGGGCCGGGTCCTGGTTGCCTTCCGTCTGAACCGTCACGCGGGAGATGGGCGGGGCCATGTCCCCGACACCGGCTTTCGCCAGGTGGCGCGCTGCCGTCAGGTACTGGTCCAGGAACGCCGGCGAGGTTCTCAGCGATTCGGCGATATTGTCGAACCCGTCGACCTGGATGTCCTGCGGCAGGATCTCCTTCTCATCCACGTCCACGCCGATGAGCGCCTTCACGGAGGCTGTGTATTCGGTGCGATTCAGGCGTTGAATCGGCACATTCCCGGCTTTGGGTCCCTCAACTTGAGTATCCAGCGCATTCTCCATCCAGGCCGTGAAGGAATCGATGTCCTTCTGGGGCGGCTGAGGAAGACCCGGCGGCGGCATCAGTCGCCCACGCAATTTCTTCAGCACTTTTTCCCAAACGGCTGCGTCGGCTGCGACCTGCTGCGTGCTCAAGCCCTCCAGCACGAGGCCGCCGGTCTTCAGGCGTGCGTTATGACAACCCACGCAGTAGGTGTTTAACATTGCCCGATTTGGGTCGGCTCGATTTGGATCGGAGGCAGCCGCGGCCGGAGTTTGACCTGCAGCCCGGTCTGGGAGGAGCACGGGGGAACCGATCAGTGCCACGAGGGCACTCAGACAAAGGAAACGTTTCATACGGAGGGAACCTTTGTGCTCGATCATGGTCCCTTCTCTTTTATCACAAATAATGACGCGCCGCATTGGCTGTCCCCCGGCGCGGAATCGGAGCGCGCCGGCGCGGGCCGCTGGTCTGCGCGGCGTGCTCTCCAGATCGGCTCCGCGCAGCAGTTCCACAATCACCGCCGTCTTACTATGTCCTTCAGGCGAACGGCGCAAAAGCAGGAACGCAGGAGCTCACCAGATTGACCAGTGAAGTCGTTAATTCACTCGTTCAGTAGTCGGGGCCCGGTTCAGGCAGGCTGGCAATTCCCCCAGACCGCCTGCGCGTTGTGTGTGAGAGGGGCCCACGGCAAGATTCGGCCGCCGTATCGCGGAACACCGTGTGGGGCGTGCTCCGTCGAGCATCTCTACTCGTGACGCGCTCCGAGCTGAATTCATTCCATACCTCACCAGTCCGAAGATCGACCGACCACCATCCGAGCGTTGCGGTATTAAAGTATGGCGCTGTTCCGCCGAGGCTGTATGCATGGTAGATTGCACAGCCGCTCTGCTCCGAGGTGCGGACGGAAGCTACGGCGGCAGTCAACCAAACGCGCTGCCCTCGACAGAGAGGGTGAGAGTTTCAACTTCAAACGGCGCAGGCGTGTCGCTCTGTGCGAGTCGGCCCACCGTGGTCGTCCTGTTGACGACTGAAGCCGGGCGATTGCTATTGAGGGGTGAATGGCAAAGCGCGCGCACGCCAGTCCTCCGGTCGAAATCGACATCCAGATCGAACGCTGGCCGATCGAACGGTTGATTCCGCGGGCCAACAACCCGCGGACGCACAGCCGCGAGCAGATCGCCCTGATCGCCGCTTCGATGCGCGAGTGGGGGTGGACAAACCCAATTCTCGTTGGCGCCGATGACGACATCATCGCGGGGCACGCGCGTCTGCTCGCGGCCGAGAAGCTCGGCATGAAAGAAGTCCCTGTAATCGTCTTGCGCCACCTCTCGCCAGTCCAGCGGCGCGCCCTCGTCATTGCAGACAATCAGCTCGCAATCGCTGGTGCCGGGAGTTTATTACGGAACGATTCGATAACGTGGTCGGTCGCGACGGCCAAGTGCGTCGCGCCGTCGCGGATCATGCCTAGCCTGGCGTTTTGCACATTTATGCAGCAGCTTTGACCCACTCTGCAAGGCGTTGAAGGATTTTTCGGGTGTGTGCATCCAGTCCGGGGTCGCTGAAAATCCTTTCCTGCCATGTTGCTTGCCGCAGATTTCGAAGAATATCTTCGAAGGAAACCGTAGTCTTGCGGTTGTACCAGGGCCGCTCGACAGCTGATTTCGGTGCGAAGAGATTCCCGGACTGTGCGTGCCACAGCAAAACGAGGTCATCGATATAGAAGACCGGAGGAGCAGTTCGCTGAGTGGCGCGGGAGACGCGATTTTGCGGGTCTTCAAAGCCGAGGAACTGTTTCACGTCGCGGAAGCAGACTTCCAGCGGCCAGCGCAGAGCGAAGGTTTCGAGGATTTGCGATGGCTTAAGCGTGAGGTCGGTGGAGAAGAAACAATCGTCGCGGCGGTGGCCGCGAGGGTCGCGTACTACAACGATGCGCAGAAGCCGCGGCCCGGCGCTGGGATACCATAACGCGTCGATGGACTGGTAACAGACCTGACCTTGCGGCCATATATCCGCACCGTGGTCTTGATCCAGGACCGACCCGGGTCTTGCGCCATTTGTTCGGGATTGGGCAAACGCCGGCCTTTCTTGCGTCTACGCCCGCGGCCTGCGGCAGGGGCTGGCGGCGTCTCAAACAAAGAGGCCTTCATGGTCATGCGGCTGATCAGTTCGGCATTGGCCGGCAAAAGACGGCTGATGGAACCACCGGCATACTCGCTGTCTCCCAGGACGCGCAGTGTCCGGGTACCGGTACGAAAGACGGCGGAGATCGTGGAACAACTGACAGGGGTGCGACTAACCCAGAGCGCGATCACCCAGGATGCCACCAAACAGACCGAAGGGCCAGTCGGTGAGCGCTACAGCGAGTTGCGGGAAGCGGTGAAAGAACAGGTGGTGATCCATACCGACGATACAGGCTGGCGCATCGGTGGCTCGCCGGCGTACCTTATGGCGTTTGTGAATCGCGTGCTTTCGGTTTATCAGGTCCGGCCGCGGCACCGCAACGTGGAAGTCAGGGAACTCATACCCGCCGATTTCCAGGGTGTGATGATCTGCGACCGGGGGCCGAGTTACGACGCACAGGAACTGGAAGACGTGGCACAGCAGAAATGCCTGAGCCATATGATCCGCAACGCCAAAGCCACGGAGGAAAGTAAAACCGGGCGCGCCCGCCAGTTCAGCAGGACGCTGAAAGAACTGCTGCAGCAGGCACTGGCGTTATCGGCAAAGAAGAACGCACTGGACGCAGCGGATTACCGGACACAGGTAGACGAACTCAACGGCGAACTCACCTTCCATCTCCGGGACCGGGTTCTCAGCGACGAAGACAATCAACGGCTGCTGAACGGGGTTGGTGCGCAACACGACCGAGCCCGTGTGCTGTCGTTTCTCACCGAGGAAGGCGTCGAGCCGACAAACAACCGGGCGGAACGGGATCTGCGCCCTGCGGTTATCGCGCGCAAGGTCTCGCATTGTTCGCGAAACGAACGCGGGGCGAGGGCATTCGAGGCATTCACCAGCGTGCTCCAGACTGTCCGAAAGACAAATCCCGCCGGAATGGCCGCGGCGCTGACAAAACTGATAAGCCCTCCCGCACCCGCCTGAATCTGTCGCTAATCAATTACAAAAGGCTGGGCAAGAAGAAGGCGAATGTCGCCATCGCGCGCAGTCTGCTGACTGTGGTCTACGCGATCCTGAAAGAAGGGCGACCCTACCAGGCACCCGACCCGAAACAAATGCATGAGATGGAAAGAGCCAAGCTGATACGTCATCACGGCAAACGATTGCGGGAACTGGGAGCCGATGAAGAACTCATCGGCCAGATCGTCGCCAAGCTGACCACACCGCCGGCGGCCTGCTCCTCCGCTACAGAGAAACAGACCCCGGTGGAAGGGCCAACACCAACTATCCGCAGGGTATCCCCCGCGAAAGTTGCCGCGGGGCCCTGGGACTCAGGGCTCGCCAAACAAGGCCACAGGTATATTCGGTTGTCAAAAAACGAGCGGCCGGAGCGCCTTCACAGGGACGGCCTACATCAAAACGCGCTAAACCAACAAAAAGCAAAAAACTAAAAACGGAATGACACCCGCTGCCCGAAAAGTATTTTCGAGGCAAAGATCAAACTACGGGCACACTTATCCTGTGCCACTTCTCATCAGAAGCAACTTAGTCAACGCGGCTTAAGGACCGATAAAACGAAAAAAGAGGGCGGCCCTTTTAGGTGGCCGCCCTCTTCCTTGGAAATCGGTATGTTATTCCAAGACGGGTCAGGTCACCTCGCGCACGTCATGATTGACGAGCCTCGCCGTACCTTTCGGTTCGGTTCCGAATTGGAATATGGCACTGCTGTCCAAGACAGGACAGGGTTGTGCCGAGGTTTGGTGAAAGCAAGGGAGTTGAGCGCGCGAAGACGCAGGTTTCAGATTGAGGTCTGTGGTTTTCACTGACGGCAGCCTGTCCAAAT
>Ga0181521_10007401_pt1 | contig 11542 bp, 12 predicted proteins | sample PEATcosm2014_Bin_32_FD_119764 | JGI IMG/M metagenome (GOLD analysis project Ga0181521, IMG submission 119764) | Peatland microbial communities from MTU Mesocosm Facility, Houghton, MI, USA - PEATcosm2014_Bin02_60_metaG | ecosystem: Environmental > Terrestrial > Soil > Wetlands > Peat | place... | reverse complement strand
CGGGCCTCCGGCCGGACCGTGTGCCTGCTCGTCAATTTCCAGAAACCCAAAGTCGAGTGGAAGCGAATTGTTCTTGGTTTTCCCGACCAGGTTCAGGGATCAAAGACTCAGACGTAGGTTATTTCTTGGACACCACACTAGTCATTCGGGAACCGCCTGAGCGCTTAGCACAAAGACCCGAGCGGTTGCGCGATCATGAAATGTGCCGCTCGAAACCGAAAGGCTGATTCTCGACGTCTGGCGGCCTTCCGACTGGACGGACTTCCGGCCCATCGCGCAGGACCCCGAGGTGATGCGCTACATCACCGGCGGAACGCCCTGGAGTGAGGAAAAGATCCGCGAATTCGTCGAGCGGCAGGTGAAATTGTACGCCCAACGCGGATTTTGCCGGTGGCGCCTGCTGGAGCGCGCGAACGGCGAGTTCATCGGCTTCTGCGGCGTCGGCTTCTGGCGCGATGGCCTCGATCCCGAAATCGGCTGGTGGCTGGCGCGGCGGCACTGGGGCCGCGGGTTGGCGACGGAGGCCGCGCAGTGCGCACTACGGGACGCGTTCGAACGGGTCGGCTTGGAGCGCGTGGTTTCGGTGGCGATGGTGGGGAACACCGCGTCGCGGCGGGTGATGGAAAAACTCGGTCTGCACCTGGAATGCGAGTTCGAGAGTGAAGGGGTAAAACTGGTACAGTACGAAATCCTGCATGCAGAGTACTGCGGGCGAGCGCGCTTTGATGTATAGTATTTCTCTTGAACTTTTATGTTTTATACCGCTGGAAAAACATCCCCCGTTCGTACCCACCGGCCGGCCATGCGAATGGAAGAGCCCGTCAAAGTACGTCGTGGCGCCACCCACGAAGAGATTGCCAGCCTGGCGTATTCCTACTGGATCGCGGGCGGACGGCGGAACGATTCGACGCTCTCTGACTGGTTGCGCGCCGAGCGGGCTCTGAACGACCGCTAGGTCAGCGCGCCTCTACGGATTCTTCGCCGGGCACCAGCGATGCGGCGCCGGCCACTCTCTGGGCAGCGCGGTGGCGGCGGTCGGTCCAGGCGAGCAGCGAGCTCAGCGCCAGGAAAAGCGTGAGGGAGAAAAGTGTCTGGCATTCCGGTGTCATGCGTTTGGATTCCGTCCTTCCTGTCCATTTGAACCGAAAGCCGCGGTATCTAAAAAGAGGGTTTGGTACTGGTAAGGTACTGGATAGCTGGCCGATAGTTAACCAGGACAAACCCGGTCCGGAGTAGCTGCATATCATACCCGCGCTGCATATAATAGGGGCGGTAGCTGGTGAAGGCGCTTTTAACGGACGGCGGACTGGATGGTGTTTACGCAGCCGCCATTACTCCGCTCGGCCGCACCGGCGATATCAATTTCGGCGCCGTCTTCGAGATGATCGACTATCTGGGCGCCGCGCGGGTGGATGCCATCGCGCTCTTCACGGCGTGGGGAGAATATCCCGCGCTGGCCGTGGATGAGCGGGCGCGGGTCACCTACCTGGCGGTGAAGCGGAGCCGCGTTCCCTTGCTGGCCGGGGTGGGCAGCGCCACCTTCCATCGCTCGCTTGAACTCGCCCGCGAAGCGCGGTCGGCGGGCGTGGCGGCCATCCTGCTGCCGCCGCCGCTGTTCTATCGATGCGATGACGACGACCTGTACGAGTTCTACGCACAATTCGCGGCACAACTGGGATCGGACCTGCCCATTATCGTGACGGGCGAGATGGACCCGGAAACCGCCGGCCAACTGCTCGATTCCGGAAGGTTCGCCGGGGTTGTCGCGGACCGCGGCTCGGCGCTCGCTGGGCTGGGCGCTCCCGGCCGCACCGTGGTCGCCGGCGACGATCGCGAATTAGTTTCTGCGCGATCGGCCGGATTGGGGATGTTGTCGGCCGCTGCCTGCGCGGCGCCGGAGTTGACCATGGCGCTGAACGCGGCTATCTCGGCGGGCGACCTGTCGGCCGTCGGACGCCTCGAAGGCAAACGGCAGGAACTGTTGGCATGGCTCGATCGCTTTCCCGCGCCGGTGGGCATCAAGACCGCGGTCGCGGCGCGTGGCATTCAAACCGGACCACTGCCGGTTCCGTTGTCGGCTCAAAAGCAGCAGTGCCTGGAGCAGTTCCGGGATTGGTTTAAGGCCTGGCTGCCGGGGACGAAAAAGCTGACGTCGCATGCGTAACGAGCCGCGACCGGCGCTTACTGAGCCGGGCCCAGAGGGCGCCCCGCGAGGGAGCGGTGCTTTTTGGTGTCTACTCAATGAAAAGGCACCACTCCCTCGCGGTCGTGGCTCATCAATTCTTCACAGCTTCCGAGGGAGCGGTGCTTTTTCTTGCGTCTTCTTTGTGCTGCTCGCGACCCTCCACGCGCAGACCGTTCCGAGCGTCCTGGGCGTCATCTCCAGCATCGATGGCAGCCAGCAACAATACGCCATCTATGTTCCCAGAAGTTTCGAACCTTCCAAACAGTACGGCCTGCTGATCAGCCTCCACTCCGAAGATTCCAATCACCGGCAGAATCTCGCGCAGGTTCTGGGAATCGTGGGCCGCTCCACCACGCCGGCCGGAACCGGTTTTCCGCCGCTCGGCGATGGCAAACTGATTGTCGCCTGCCCGCTGGCGCGCGGAACCATGGGCTACCAGGGCATCGCCGAGCAGGACGTCTACGACGTCGTGGCGGATGTGGAACGCCGCTATCCCGTCGATCGCGACCGTATCTATCTGACCGGCATTTCGATGGGCGGCGGCGGCGCGCTGTGGCTGGCCGAGACGCGGCCCGACATTTGGGCGGGCGTGGTGGCGATGTGCCCCGATAGCATGCCGGGGTCGGAAGAGCTGGCGGCGAATCTGCTGAATGTGCCGGTGCGGCTCTATCATGGCGAGCTGGATACCATCGTGCCGGTAACGTCGTCGCGCGGGTGGCACAGGCGATTGCTGGACGCCGGCGTGCCCGCGGCCTACACCGAATATCCCGAAACGCGGCACAATGTATGGACCGTCGCCTATGCGCGCGACGGCGCGTTCGATTGGCTCGCCGCGCAGCGCAGGAATCGCTGGCCGGAGCGCGTCCACCTGGTCGCGCGGTCATATCGATACAGCTCCGCGTACTGGGTGCAGATGGACGCGCTCACGCCCGGCGTGCCGGCGGAGATCGACGCCCGCCGCGAGGCAAACGGCGACGTCCAGGTGACGACGAAGAACATGGACGGATTCACGTTAACTCCGCACGATCCGCAGCCGGCGCAGATCGCCATCGATGGAACGGTGGTGCGTCTGAAGCGCGGCGCGCCGCTTGCGTTCAACAAATCGGCGGCCGGATGGCGGCAGGGATCGGTAGCCGCGGCAGGGAAACGCGCGGGCGCCGAGGGTCCCATCGTGCGGGCGTTCTGGGGCCGGCAGATCTACGTTTATGGAACGCTGGGCGCGCACGGCGACGAGGAAATCGTGGAGCGGCGTAAAGCCGCGGAATCCGCCGCGAACTGGTCTACCGTGCGGGAGCACCTGCAGCTTACCTTCCCGGTGAAGGCCGACCGCGAAGTGACCGCGGCGGACCTGGAGAGTGCCGACGTCATTCTCTTCGGAACGGCCGAGAGCAACGCCCTGGTGGCGCGGCTCGCCGATCGCCTGCCCATCGAACTGCGCGCCGATGCGGCGGATTACGGGCTTGTCTTCGTCGCGCCCTTCGGCAAGCACTATGCCCTGGTCAACTCCGGGCTGCCGTGGTGGACCGGGGCGGATGAACTACCGCCGGCCGGCTATCCGTGGGAGCCGGCGCCAATCCGCGAACTGGGCCGATTCGGCGACTACGTTCTCTTCCGCGGCAGCATCGCGAAGGTGGTGGCGGAGGGACGTTTTGATGCAAACTGGAAGGTGCCTGCCGCGGCGGCCGAACAATTGACGGCCGCCGGCACGGTACGAATCCACTGAGCATCCGAGATCCATGACACCTGAAGAGTTTCGACGATACGGACACCAGGCGATCGACTGGGTGGCCGAATTCCTGACGAATGTGGAACGCTACCCCGTGTTGCCGCCGGTGAAGCCCGGGGAACTGACCGACGCGCTGCCGGCGCATGGTCCCGAAAAGGGCGAGCCGATGGAAGCGATCCTGGCCGATTTCGAGCGGCTGATCGTGCCCGCATCGACGCAATGGAACCATCCCGGATTTCTGGCGTACTTTGCGAATTCCGGCACGCCGGAAGGAATTCTGGGCGAGTTGCTGGCGGCCACGCTGAACGGCAACGGCATGCTGTGGAAGACGTCGCCCGCGGTGACCGAACTGGAGCAGGTGACGCTCCGCTGGCTGCGCCAATGGAGCGGGCTGCCGGAGAGCTGGTTCGGCATGATTCACGATACGGCCTCCACCGCCAGCATGCATGCCATCGCGGCGGCGCGCGAGGCGGCCGATCCGGAAGCGCGCACCAAAGGCGCGACGCGCGGGCTCACGGTATATACCTCCGAGCAGTCGCACTCCTCGATTGAGAAGGGCGCGATCGCCCTGGGGATGGGGCAGGATTACGTGCGCAAGGTGCCGGTGGACGCGGAATTCCGCATGCGCGCGGATGCGCTGGCGGCGCTCGTCGAGGCGGATCTCGCGGCGGGCTTGCGCCCGTGCTGCGTGACGGCGACGGTGGGGACGACTTCGACCACCAGCGTCGACCCCGTGCCCGCGATCGCCGAAATTTGCGCGCGGCATAAGCTCTGGCTGCACGTGGACGCGGCCTATGCCGGGTCGGCCGCGCTCGCGCCGGAGTTCCGCTGGGCGTTCGCGGGCTGCGAGCGGGCGGACTCCATGGTGATGAATCCGCACAAATGGCTGCAGGTGCCGATGGATTGCAGCGTGTTCTATACCAGCCGGCCGGAGGTGCTGCGGCGGGCGTTTTCGCTGGTTCCCGAGTACCTGGTGAGCACGGCCGATCCGCGCGCCGTCAACCTGATGGATTACGGCGTGCCGCTGGGGCGGCGCTTTCGCGCATTGAAGCTGTGGATGGTGATGCGGTCGTACGGGCACGAAGGGTTGGCGGCGGCGGTGCGCGAGCATGCTCGGCTCGCGCAGTGGTTCGCGTGCCAATTGGAGAAGGACGCGCGCTTCGAGATCGTGGCGCCGGTGCGGTTTTCGGTGGTGAATTTCCGGTATAAGGGGAGCGACGAGGAGAATAAGCGCCTTTTAGACAAGGTGAACGCGGCTGGTGACGTGTTCCTGTCGAGCACGGTGCTGAACGGTAAGTTCACGTTACACTTAGCGGTAGGTAACTACCGCACGGCGGACAGGCACGTGGCGCGGGCTTGGGAGTTAGTAAGTGGGGCGGTAGGGGAGGCGAGCGGCGGCACGCTCCAACCGGGGTGAGCGGCGCGGCCGTTTCAAATCAGTTCCAACCGGAGTTGACGGCCGAGTACGACGGCGGCGCGTTGAAGAGTGTGCAATGTAACGCTAGTGTTGGTGGGGTCGAGCAAACGGTCGAGGGCCCTACGGCTGGTTTTCATGCGAATGGCCATGGCCGCCTTGGTAAGTCGATCCCTCTCCATGGCGGCCTTGATCTGATCGGCGAGGATCTGCTTGACGGCCTGTTCCTCGCACTCTCCCAGAATGCCCTGCTCGGCCAGAAAGCCATCGAAAGAGGAACCAACCTTGCCTTTCTTCTTATGCTTCATTTCATAGCACCTCCTTCATACGCTTGAGCGCGAGTCTCAAATCCCGGGCCGGAGTCTTCTGCGTCTTCTTGACAAAGCCGTGTAGCAGCACGATGCGCTCTCTGGCCACGCAGAAAATCACCCGCCCAATCCATCAGCCAGATCGCTCCGTACCTCCCAAAGGCCATTGCCAAGACTACGACAATAGGGCATGCCAAGCGGCCAACCAAATTCGACTTTCTGGATGTCCAGCCCAACCAATTTGCGATCCTCCACGGAGAGCCCCAATATCCACTCCCGTACGGGCCGCCTGCCGAGCGCGGATTCATAGAAGAGCGCCGGGAGCTTCTTGGAGCGGTCGATCAACTTGTATTGTGCCAAAAGTGGCACATGTTGGCAAGAATTCCCTTCCGAGTCTCGCGTTTCGCGTATTACGTCAAGCATGCCAGCGGCCGGTTCGTTTCGGGAAAGTCAATTCCCATCGCCGCGCCGGAAACTGCAGCGAAGGCCAATGCCAAGAGCAGGCCCCGGCCCGACAGCACCAACATCGGCGCTCCAGGCGAGGGCAAAGTCGTCAGTAGTGCTCCGGCGGTCACGCTTCCCACGGCGAGCCACTGATACAGTCGTAGGCCCCAACAGACGGAGGTTTGTGGTTCTCCTCGATACGCTTCCTCAATGAAGCGCACAACGCCATTACCGATTGCGTACACCCCACAAATCAGGGAAACCGGGCCGCCGGAGTACCAGAGGCGCAAAAGGACCAGGCCCAGGAAGGCATTTCCTAAGATCGAGTACAACTGCGTGGGGTGAATGGCAAGGCCTGCAAACCCTGTCAGCCTGGTAACGCGAGAGCGCTCGTGAGTAACACGGATGCCAAGCTTGGACGGCGCCGGCCCGCCATGGCAGCAGCCGTTTACGAGGCAGCGGAAGCGCCCGATGGCTTGCATCCATGGCGCACTCAGACAATGCGCGGCGAGCAGGATCCACCGTTCCCTGAAGGGAAGGCAGGCGAGACCTACACCAATCAAGCCGCCGTAGAAGCCAAAAGGCCGGCGCAGCAGCGAGGAGCCTTCGACCCATTGTGCCCACGCCCCTGCGCTTAGGAGGCCCGCAAACGCCGTGATCAGGACCTTCCATTCCTGGCCTCGACTCAGGGCCGCCGTCACCACCGCAACCTGAACGAAAGCCGCGGTGCCGGCGTAGATGCCATGGTTGATGATCCGGACCGGACCAATGCGCCACTCCCGCCAGGAGTTCGCAATCCGTTCCGCTAGCCGCAGCACCTGCCTCCACACGCTCGGCGCCCGAAGAAGAAGCGACGCGATCGCGAGCGCGGCGATTACATCCGGAATGTAGTGCATGCCCGTAGTAATGCAACTTACAGCGACCGCCCCGGCGTAGGTCACACCCAACCAGCGCGGCCGATAGAGGCGCCCCACGAAGATCGCCCAGAGAACGTGGAAAGAAGGAAAGGCGGCGGTGGGCGGATAGGCGGAGCGCTCCAGATCGAGCAGGTGAGCGGCCCAGGTATGTTCCGCCAACGGATGACGCGGAGCCCCCGACGGGACGATCCAGTAGAACGGGAAGACGACGGCTGTCGCTGTCCACGCCGAGATCGTGAGTTGGCGCAGATCGCGCCGGGTCCGTGCGCACCACGGCGCCAACGCGACGGTGAGGTAAGTGCTTTGGTAGATCAACACGGTCCAGGGATAGATTGGCAAACGATCTTCGAACCCGAGCCGGAACGCGCTGCCGGGGACACCCATCTGGACCGTGAATTCGTACAGTGCGAGCCAGGGAATGATCGCCGCCAGGAAGAAGCGGATCCGATCTGACGATGAAGGCGGGCTTGAGTCATCGGCCGGCAGCAGATGTATCCGATCGCCGAAGCGCCGTTTCAAATCGAGACGCTCATAACCCAGCACGAGCGCCGTGCAGGCGAGAAGCACAGTCGGAGCAACCAGCCAAAGGCCGGCGGCGGATCCCGCAGCCATTGAAACACCGAGACACGTTGCGACGAAGCCGGTATAGATAGGATGAGGAAGGAACCGAAACGCTCCGCGAGAAACCAGCTTCGCCGGGGGAAAAGCATTCATCGGAAGTCCGCCACCCTGTTGCCAGAGTTGCCACATTGCCACCGACACCAGGCCAAATCCGCACACCGCGATCGCCGAGCCCAGCAGATTGCTGCCATAGGCGCCCAGTCCGACGTTGGGTTGCGCGGCTACGGCCCACAGAATCAGCAGGGCCGGCAGCACCACGACGAACAGTGTGCCATAGAGAATCTTGCCGAGGATCATTTCGGCCACTCCACGCGCTCGTGTATAGCCCAGCCTTCCGCAGATGGCTCCCCAGGACGCTCGAGGCACGCACGGCTTCGCCACTTGCATTCGTTCACGTTGAGTAAACGCGCCGGGAACGTTCTTCGAATTCCCGGGATCGCGGACAGGGCCGCGGTTCCGAGAGGGCCGTCACGCAGGACGAGCGAGCGGTCCATCGTCAGGCGGGCGCCGTCGCCGAATCCGATCTGGCCGTCCTCGATCAGGGACGTGGGAGCTGCCTGGCCATTCCGGTAGACGATCCGGCGCGTAAAGTCGCCAAGCCAGTCAATCCAGACGATCCAATCGGACCCTGTTGAGAACCGGCCCCAACGCAGGGTTCGAATCGGCATCCTCCACGGCGCGATCGTCATCCTGAGATGTTCCGCATAACCGAGGCCGATGCGAGTCCCAATGCGCGCCCGGGCCCGCGGCATGAAGCATTGCCACTCTACAAGGCCGTCATCTGACGCGAAAACCGTCTGCCGAATCGCCGGAGAGTCAGCCCGCCACTCACCGTCGATCTTGAGCGCTCTGGAGCGCCAATGAAGCGAACCGTGGTCGATGCTTGGCTCGGTTTGCGGGCGCATCGAGTACCTCGCGCTGACAAGCTGAGCTGTGTTTTCGAGGATGCTTGAGCAGTGAATGCGAATGGGTCCCCAATCGACCATCCCTATGTAGGCGATCGAGGCGTCGCCCAAATCGGTGATACAGTCCAGGTACCATTTGGACAAATTGAAGGCTGCTTTCACGCTCGGGCACCATCGTATCGGGTTCAGATGGGCAGCACAAACTGACAGACGTTCTGCTCCCGCCTGTCTGCGAACCGGCGGTAGTCTCATTAACTCGCTCCTTGGCAAAGTGGAGCGCCATGAAAGCACGCCGCCTGTAGCGGCCGGCGACGGGCGACCGAATTCACATAGAGAAAGACAGCACCAGCCGCGATAAAGTGCTTCCATGGATGGCCGCCCGTCGGTAACGCAATCTCGCGATCCAGAAGCTCCACCAGTTTTGCAAGCGCGTAGAGAGCGAGGGTTCCCCACACGCAGCCCGCGGCAGAGTACCGTGGCGGGAACGTGACAAGAATGAGCGGCATGGCGAGCATTGAGCCGAACTGAACCACGCCATAGAGCCTGAGATCGCCGGAAGCACGCCAGTACAGCACGCTACTAAACCCCAGCAGGATCATGGGAAAGAGCAGCAATCTTCCGGCGTTCATACTGACCCGCTCACCGATTGTGGATGTCACCAGGGACATGAAGACCACGGTCATCGGAAGCCGGTCCCAAACCAGGCGCGCGTCAGTCGGCTGGAGATGGTAGTAGGCCGAGCCCACGCTTACCGCGCCCACGCCTGCGAGTAAAATGCAGTAAGCCACCCGTTCCCAAGGCTCGACGAAGGCGATGCGCCGGCGAAGGGCCTTTACCCCATATAGCGCCACGAGGAAAAACGGAACGTTTGAAATCACGTTCCAGAAATTCCTTATGCCGTGAAGTGTCCGCGCGTCGGCAAAAGAGTGATAACCGGGATCCTGCGCCATCGGCGGCACAACGATGAAGTAAATCGCCGGCAGTGAGACGAGTCCAGCGATCCATCCGACACGGCGAAACGGTGTGGCCATACCACGAAGAAAGCACGACGTTGGCCAGTTGGACGGGCTCGATAATCAACGGCTTCCAGTTCACACGCCCAAGACCGGTGGAGCGTGCTGTTCATTCTGTGCATGCTTACGTACAACCCATGTACAACTGTCGGATTAGGACGCTCAAGGAATTAGCCCCGCAGCGCTGACCCGGATTGCTCCCCGCAGGTCGGTTTCTAGCGGGTTTAGGGGGTCAATGTTGCCGATGTCCAAATCGAGATTAACGCCGACTTTGGCTGGCACTGCGGGACGAATTGAACCGTTTTCCGCAAGATCATGATTGACATTCGGAGACGAGTGATGTTAATTTTCCCTCGACACGTTTCTTCTGGTGGCAGGCCAACGACGCCCGTGAAATCCCGGTCGTCTTCGGAGCGATATACATGAATCGACTGCATTTTTCCGGATTAATCGCAGCTGTCTGTGCGCTGATCCTTTGCCCGGCCAATGGACAGGCGGGCGTTCTGTACACCTATAACGGCACGACCCAGGGACTTACCCTAGTGGGCAACGCCAATACAGCCTCGACCAGCGACGGGACGGTCCTGCGGATTACCCCCGGGCTCATTGGACAGAGCGGCGCCGTGTATAGCACGACTGCCGTCCCGCTCGGAACCGGTGGCACTTTCAGCACCCAGTTCCAGTTTCGTTTCACGGGTCAAGGGGGAATCGATCCAGCCGATGGGATTGTTTTCGTGCTGGCGACCAATACCACCGGTCTGGGCCAAGCCGGCGGCGGGTTGGGCTACCAAGGCACCAACGGCAACAGTGTCGGCATCGAGTTCGACACTTACGAAAACGGAGGCGCCGACAGCAGCAGCAATCACGTGGCCATCGATACCAATGGTGTTTTGACGGACACTGCGCTGGTCAATGTATACGGCATCGCACATTGCGATTTTGACAACGGATATACCGAACCCGGGTGCATGTCTAATGGCGACCTCTGGACGGTCAATATCAGCTACAACGGAACTAATCTGACCGTCACGCTCAGCGATCCCCGCGAGGGGACCACCTTCACGGCGCTCAACAACTACCCGATCAATATTGCGTCGATTCTGGGCCAGAACACCGCGTACGTGGGCTTTTCGGCGAGCACGGGCTCGGGCTTTGAGAATCACGACATCGTGACCTGGACTTTTGCCAATACCGTACAAATCTCCGGTGTCCCAACCGTTCCGGCGCTCTCCCGCTGGGCTCTGGGAATGGTGACTGTCCTACTCGTGGTGATTGCGTTCCTGATGTTCCGGCGCAAGGACACGAGTCCGGCCGTATAGAAACCCGAATCTTGCAAGCCGGCCATTCGCGTCGGGGACACGGACACCCGCCATTTGCCGCTCAGCCGGCCGACGCCGGTCAGCCGATCCGAATTGCCTCGCGTCTCAATATCTGCTCGGCATCTCTTGTCGGGCGCGTCCAGCGGCGTAGCCACACGACTTTTGGAGGCGGACCTATCGTCGTGGCCAGCTCATCGAAATCCGTATCGGACGTGACGACGAAGAAGCCCTCCGACCTGGCAAACTCCCGGATCTCGCGATCGGAAGTCTGGCATAGCCCGACTTCTGCCACGTGCGCGGATGCCGGGTAGAGGTCGGCCGAGCGGCGCACGAGCTTTCGCGCGACATTCTCGCCGAAGAGCAACTTCAAAATGCTACACGCCTGCCCATCCTGGTGGCGAACTCATAGATTGCCGGGAAATCGGCCGGTTCGAGCTCCGCGTAGTCATCCAGGATTCCCCGTTCCGTCATACCGGCCGCGAGCCAGCTTAGCACGTCCCAGACCGTGATGCGCAGGCCGCGAATGCAGGTTGTTTCGGCCGTTTTCCAGATTCGACCGTGATGCGAGAGTCCATGATTCGACCATATCACCGCCGCGCGCCCTACAATCCTGCGATGCGCGCCAACCCGAGCCCCTTCAACTCCGCCCACAGCCCGAACATCCGCGACCACCGCGCCACCAGCGTCCGG
>Ga0181521_10007399_pt1 | contig 11543 bp, 4 predicted proteins | sample PEATcosm2014_Bin_32_FD_119764 | JGI IMG/M metagenome (GOLD analysis project Ga0181521, IMG submission 119764) | Peatland microbial communities from MTU Mesocosm Facility, Houghton, MI, USA - PEATcosm2014_Bin02_60_metaG | ecosystem: Environmental > Terrestrial > Soil > Wetlands > Peat | place... | reverse complement strand
CGCACCCCGGGGCATCCAGGTCACAGCCGGTGGAGAGATCTACGTCATGGACTACTGGAACCAGCGGGTCGAGTACGGAACCCTGGGCTCGGGCGGGACCATCCAGGGCGCACAGGCCTTCGGGGTGAGGGGTGACCCCAACCAGGACGGAGCCATCAACTTCGCCTGGAGCATCGCCCTCCAGCCAGGGACCGGCAACGTCTTCGTCGCCAACCGCGAGAGCAACCAGGTGGAGGTCTTCAGCCCCACCGGGACCACGCTGGCGATCGACGGGACCAAGGGAACGGCCGATGGCGACTTCAGCTTCCCGCAGGGCATCGCCTTCGCGCCCAATGGGGACCTCTACGTCAGCGACACCGGCAACGACCGCATCCAGGAGTTCACCGTCAACTCCAACGACACCCTCGCCTTCGTCGCCTCCTATGGCACCAAGGGCACCGGCTCCGGCGCCCCGAAGGGTGAGCTCAACCAGCCCACCGGCATCACGGTGTCGCCGGACGGCAGCACACTCTGGGTCGCCGACACGCTCAACAACCGGATCCAGAGCCTGTCGCTCTCGTCAGGCACCTGGAACGCGCCGATCACGAGGACCACCGGTTCCGGCAAGCAGACCCCCTTCAACGTCCCCTGGGGGGTGACGGTGGCGCCCGACGGCAGCATCTGGGTCTCGGACACCGGCAACAACCGGCTGGTATCGATGAGCACCACGGGGGCCCTGAACTGGAGCGTCACCGGCGCCCAGCTCGGGGTGCCTGACAACACTGCCGGCACCCAGACGATCTACCCCTTCGCGGTGGCCTTCGGCTCCGGCGACGACGTCTACCTCAGCGACACCTGGAACAACCGGGTCCTGGTCCTCACCTCCTAGTGAGACCGCCCGCCTCATAGGAGCTCGGATGAGACGCAGGCTCTGGCTCGGTGGCCTCTGCGCGGCGAGCGTGCTCGCCGCGCCGGCGGTCCTCGCCTTCCCCTCGGCGGAGGAGGCCGGCGCGGCCACCGCGACGTACCAGCAGACCCTGGGCGGGCCTGGACCGGCCGACATCTACCCCGGAGGCCTCGAGGTCCTGCCGAACGGGGCGCCCAACGCCGGCGACATCATCGTCGCGGACACCGGCAACAACCAGGTCGCCGAGTACACCCCCGGCGGCACCCAGGTCTGGAGGGTCGGCTCGGAAGGCTCCTCGGCGAGCAAGAGCGTGGTTCAGTTCGAGCAGCCGCGCGACGTCGGGGTCGACGCCTCGGGCAACGTCTTCGTGGCCGACAACGGCAATGGCCGCGTGGTCGAGCTGAGCAGCTCCGGCCAGTACCTCAACAAGTGGAAGAGCCTGCCGAGCGGCGCCGCCGCGCCGATCGGCATCACCGTCAGCGACACCACCGCGTCGCTGCCGAACCTGCCCGCCGGCCAGCGGGTCTACGTCTCCGACGGGAACCAGAACGAGATCACGGTCTGGAGCACCTCGGGGACCTTCATCTCCGCCATCACCAGCACCGGCGCCTGCCAGCTCGACCGGATGCGCGACGCGGCCGCCGACGCGGCGGGCAACGTCTTCGTCGCCAACTACGAGGCGAACGACATCCTCGAGTTCAGCTGGAGCGGCACCGCCTGGACCTGCGCCAACAGCTGGGGGACCAAGGGGTCCGGTGACGGGCAGTTCATGAACCCGTACGGCGTCGCGGTCGGCACCGACCCGTTCATCGACGGTGGCAGCCCGGGGGAGGCGATCTACATCGCCGACTCCAACAACGACCGGATCCAGGAGTTCACCCCGAGCGGCGCCTACGTCGCCCAGGTGGGCGGACCGGGCACCGACAGCAAGCCGGGCACCTTCACCCAGCTCCGCCGGGTGGCCGTCGACGCCGACGGCGACATCTGGGGTGCCGACCTCTGGGGCTACCGCCTCGAGGAGTTCGCCCCCAGCTACACGGGCGGGGTGGAGCAGTACACCTACGTCGACACCATCCCCAACCCCATCGTCGCGCCGGGTGACAGCAGCACCTCGGTGTTCAACCAGGTGCGGGAGATCTCCTTCGACAGCGCCGGGGACCTCGTCGCGATGGACACGGTGAACCAGCGGGTGGCGGTGTTCAACCCCACGGGGAGCCTGCTCGGGGTGTGCGGCCAGCGCGGCTTCACCAGCACGGGCGACTTCAACTGGCCACGCGGGGTGGCGGTGGACCCGGTCACCGGTGACTACTGGATCGCCGACACCAAGCAGAGCGACCTGCAGATCCTCGACCCCATCAGCTCCAGCACGCCGTGCGCCGGCGTGGCCGAGTTCGTCAACCAGGGCAGCGCCCTCGGCGACCTCGACTACCCGTACTCGATCACGATCGCGGGCGGCTACGCCTGGGTCGCCGACACTAACAACAACCGGATCGAGTCCTGGAATACGGCCACGTGTACCGCGGACGCCGGGACCTGCAATGCGACCAGCACCTACGGCAGCGCGGGCAGCGGCACCGGTCAGTTCTCGAGCCCGACCGCGGTCGCCATCGACCCCACCACCGGCAACCTCTTCGTGGCCGACAGCGGCAACGACCGCGTGGTCGAGCTGAGCGTCAGCGCCGGAACCGTGACCGGGGTGGTGAACACGTTCACCGGACTCAGCAACCCCTACGGGGTGGCCGCTAACGGGACCTACCTCGCCGTCGCCGAGGACGCCAACCCCGGGGCGGTGGTCGTGCTCAGTGAATCGACCGGGAGCGTGGCGGACACCATCACCGGCGCCGACGTGACCGGCGGTGGGCCGACGACCCTCTTCGACCCGCAGGACGTGGCCTTCGGGCCGAGCGGCAACCTCTACATCGCCGACACCTACAACTCCCGCATCCTGGTGTACTCGCTCGCCGCGGCCTCCCCCACCCCCACGCCGACAGCCACGCCGACGGCGACTCCGACGACCACCCCGACCCCAACCTCCACTCCCACAGCAACGCCAACGCCCACCTCGACGCCAACACCGACCCCCACTCCCACGCCCACCCCGACTCCGATCACGGGACCGCTCTCGGCACCGGTCTACTCGAGCACGCTGGTGGGCCCCGGCCAGGCGGACATGTACCCGGTCGACGTCACCTCCAACTCCACCGCCTCCCAGAGCTGCACCACCTCCGCCTCCGGCTGCTACTACTTCGCCCTGGACGCCGGCAACTACCGGCTGCTGGCGCTCAACCGGGTCAGCCACACCATCGACTGGCAGATCGGCGGCATGCAGGGCGGCGACCCGCCCGCGGGCAGCGCACCGGGCAGCCTACCGGTGCAGTTCAGCGATGCCCGGGCGGTGGCCTACGACCCGGTCACCGGCGACGTCTACGTGGCCGACACCGCCAACAACCGGGTCCTGGTGTTCAGCTTCTCCCCCACCTCGGGATTCAGCTACCTCACCCAGTTCGGCAGGAAGGGGACCGGCGCCGGCGAGTTCAACCTCGCCTACGGGGTGGCCATCGACCCCGTGAACCGCCTGGTGTATGTGACCAACGGGGCCGGATCGGTCGAGCAGTTCTCGATCGGGTCCGGCGCCGTCCCCACCTACACCTACCTGACCTCGTTCGGCACCGGCAGCCTGAACCAGCCCCGTCAGGTGGCGGTCGCCCCCAACAGCGACGTCTTCGTCATGAACGCCCGCGATCACGAGTGCAACGTCTACAGCCTGAGCGAGATCGCAGCCAACTCCGCTCCGGAGATCACCTTCGGCAGCCTGGGCAAGGGCAACGGGCAATTCACCGACGACCCCCGGGGGGTGGCGGTCAGCGCCGATGGGACCATGGCCTTCGTCACCGACTCGGGAGGTGACCGGGTGGAGGCGTTCAGCCTGACCCAGAGCGGCGGGCACTACTCGGGCGCCGCCTTCGACTACACCGTCTCCAGCGGGACCGGGAGCGGAGCCTTCGTCGGCCTCCGCGGCCTCACCGTCACCGCCGACGACCACCTCATGGTCTCCGACGAGTGGGGCTACAACCTCCACGAGTTCAGCTTCACCGCGAGCGGCTACACCTCGACCTGGAGCAGCGCACCCACGGCACCACCGGTGCCGGGGGTCAACGCGCCCCGCGGGATCCAGGTGGCGGCCAATGGCGAGATCTACATCGTCGACTACTGGAACCAGCGGGTCGAGTACGGAACCCTGGGTGGCAACGGCCAGATCCAGGGTGCCCAGACGTTCGGCGCCCGCGGCAACCCTGGCACCGACGACGCCCTCAACTTCGCCTGGGGCGATGCCATCCAGCCGGGCACCGGCGACATCTTCGTGGCCAACCGGGAGAGCGACCAGGTGGAGGTGTTCAGCCCCACCGGCACGACCATCGCCATCGACGGCAAGAACGGCAGTGCCGCCGGGGACTTCTCGTTCCCACAGGGGGTTGCCTTCGGTCCCAGCGGTGACCTCTACGTCGCCGACTCCGGCAACGACCGGATCCAGGAGTTCACCGTCAACTCCAACGGCAGCCTCAACTTCGTGGCCTCCCTCGGCACCGCCGGCAGCGGCTCCGGCGCCCCGGCCGGAGAGCTCAATCAGCCCACCGGCGTCGCGGTCGCGCCCAACGGCACCCTCTGGGTCGCCGACACGCTCAACAACCGCATCCAGAGCATGTCGCCCTCGGGGGTCTGGACCGCGTTTCACACGACCTCCGGGACCGGAAAACAGACCGCCTTCAGCATCCCCTGGGGGGTGACGGTGGCGCCTGACGGGAGCATCTGGGTCTCCGACACCGGCAACAACCGGCTGGTCTCGATGTCCACCTCGGGGGCCCTGAACTGGAGCGTCACCGGGGCCCAGATCGGGGTGCCCGACAGCGCCCAGGGCAACCAGACCATCTACCCCTTCGCCATCGCCTTCGGCTCCGACAGCGTCGTCTACGTCAGCGACACCTGGAACAACCGGGTGCTCGTCCTCGCGACATCCTGATGGAGGCACCACGATGAGACTGCTGGGCACCCGCCGGGCCAACCTCCGCCGGCACTCGCGGCTCGGCTTCGGCCCGGGGCTGGGGATCGTCGCCATCCTGACCGGGGCGGCCGGCCTGGCTGCCGGCACGTCGGCATCGGCCGCGTTCCAGGCGCCGACTTACAACTCAACCATAGGCGGTCCGGGCAGCGCCTTTGTCTATCCCTTCGGGATGGCCTGGGACCCCACCACCTTCACCCAGGGGGCAACCGAGTACGACGGCACCCTGCTGGTGGATGACTACAACAACTACGACATCAAGCGCTTCGCCGCCGACGGCACCTGGCTGGCCACCTACGGCTCGAAGGGCACCGGCCCCGGCCAGTTCTCGGAGCAGCCCTCGGGCATCGCCGTGGACCCGACCAACGGCGACTTCGTGGTGGCCTTTGCCTTCGACGGCTACGGCTACATGGAGTTCACCCAGGGCGGCACCTGGATCCGCACCGTGACGGTGCCGGACCAGGCCGCCTGGTACGCACCATTCATTGCCATCAGCCCCATCACAGAGGACGTCTACCTGGTTCAGTCCACCGGGTTGGCCAAGACCGCGCCCAACGTCGTCTACATGTTCGATAGCAGCGGCAACGCGTTGGGGGAGTTCGGCACCAACGACAGCACCACCAACACCGCCAAGAGCTGCGCGGCCGGACAGTTCGGTCTCATTCGGGGCATAGACCTCGACGCCTCCGGCAACGTGTACGTCAACGACGTGAGCAACCACTGCATCCAGGAGTTCACGGGCAACGGGACATTTATCACCTACTTCGGCACCAAGGCGCAGCTCAGTGCCAACACCCGAGGCATCGGCATCGACCGCGCCAACAACGTCCTCTACGTCGCCGACTCGGCGAAGCAGTGGATCGAGGCCTTCAGCATCGCCCCAGGTAGCAACTTCGGTCACTACGACGGGACCATCGGGACCCCGGGCAGCACGGTGGGCGACTCGTGCGGTGGTGGCGGCGAGCTGGACGGACCGCGGGACGCGGTGGCCGGCCCGGACGGGACCGTCTACGTGAGCGACTACACGTGCTGGACCGTCGACACCTACAACCCGCTCTCCGCGAGCGGCGATCCGGGGGCCTTCGTGGCCTCGTTCAGCGGTCCGCCCCCGCCGGACGGCCTCTTCAACATGCCGGTCGGGGTGGCGGTCTCCCCGCTCGACGGCACCGTGTACGTCACCGACAGCTTCAACCAGCGGATCGAGGAGTTCGACGGACCCGAGACGGCAGGCACCGCGTCGGGCACCTTCGTCCAGACATGGGGCAGCCGGCTCCCGGTGCTCAGCGCGCCCTTTGCGCTGGACTACCCCCGCGGGGTGGCCATCGATCCGAACAACGGCAACGTCTGGATCAGTGACACGCGATCCGGCTACGTCAAAGAGTACACGGTCTCCGGCGTTTCCGAGGCGACCGCTACGGTGACCTTCGATACCGATTTCGGCGGCCAGGGCGTGCCTCCCTGGTACCTCTTCTACTCGGATGGCATCTCGATCGGCCCCGACGGCACCCTCTATGTCCCCGATAGCGGATACGGGTACTTCGACGTCATCACCCAGACCGGGACCGTCGAGGCGCAGTTCCCCTGCGGGATCCTGAAGGGGCAGCCCAGCGTCTTCAACGGCTGCCCGACGGCCACGTTCGACCCCGCCAACGGCTACATCTACGCGGCGTCGATCAACCAGGGCGTGGTGGATGTCCTCAACCCGGCGAATCCCCTCGACCCCCTGGTCACCACGATCGGCTCCGGCACCCTGGGCGAGCCGTTCGGCGTGGCCCTCAGCGGCTCCACCCTCTACGTCACCGACTCGACCAAGAATCGGGTCAGCGAGTTCAGCATCGGCACCGGCGGCGCGGGCACTTACCTGGGAAGCTTCGGTTCCAACGGGACCGGGAACGGTGACCTCAGCCGGCCGCTGGGCGTCGCGACCGATTCCGCGGGCGACATCTACGTCGTCGACTACGGCAACAACCGTGTGGAGGTCTTCACGCCATGATTCACCGCTCGAGAAGGGGGGGGCGTGCTCTGGGAATCGCGCTCGGGAGCCTCGCCATCGGCGCGGCCTCGGGGGCCGGGGCACTCTCGGCGCAGGCCGCCCCAGCTTTCAGCGCGCCCACCTATGACATGACCATCGGCCAGCCGGGTTCCGCGTTCGTCTACCCCTGGGGGATGGCCTACGACCCGACCACGGGCACCATCCTCACCAGCGACTACAACAACTACCAGGTGCGGCGGTTCACCACCTCGGGAACGCCCGACGGCGTCTACAGCTCCAGGGCGGCGCTGGGCGGCCAGCAGCCGTACGGGGTCGCCGTCGACCCCGTCACCGGGGACTTCGTGGTGGACGCCCTGCTCAGCTACCTGAGGTACAGCCCGACGGGCACACTGCTCGACACCGTGAGCTTCGGACCCGAGCACGCCTACTACGCACCGTGGATCGGCCTGAGCCCGACCAACGAGGACGTCTACGTCGTCCAGTCCACCGGACTCCACACGCAGGGCGCCAACGAGGTGCTGATGTTCGGCAAGAACGACGACTTCCTGGGCTCCTTCGGGACGGACGGCGCGAACTGCAACAGCGGTGAGTTCGGCCTGATTCGAGGCATCGATGTGGACAGCGCCGGAAACGTCTACATCAACGACGTCAGCAACCACTGCGTCCAGGTCTTCAGTGCGAGCGGCAGCTTCGAGCGCTCCTTCAGCACCAAGGCGCAGCTCAGCAGCAACACCCGCGGTCTCACCATCGACCGCTCCAGCAATGTCGTCTACATCGCCGACTCGGCCGAGCAACTGGTGGCCGCCTACAGCACCTCGGGAACCTTCCTGGGCACCATCGGAACGCCGGGGGGCACCGTGGGCAACTCCTGCGGTGGGGGAGGCGAGCTGGACGGGCCGCGCGACCAGGCCGTCGGGCCGACCGGGACGGTCTACGTCAGCGACTACACCTGCTTCGCCATCGACGCCTACAACCCGCTCTTCGACAAGAGCGACCCCGGCGGCTTCCTGCAGCAGATCCCCAACCCGCCGGTCCCGCCGCCCGCCGGCGGTCTGAACCAGGCGGTGGGGGTCGCGGTCTCACCGGACGGGAGCAGCGTCTTCGTGAGCGACAGCTTCAACCAGCGGATCCAGGAGTTCCAGGGGCCGAGCGGCACCAAACCGGGCGCGTTCGTCCAGATGTGGGGCAGCCGCGAGCCGGTGCTCGCCGACTACTGCGCCATGGACTACCCGCGCGGGGTCGCGGTCGACCCGGTGAACGGGAACCTGTGGGTGAACGACACCCGGTCCGCGTACATCAAGGCATACGCGCCGACGGGTAACACCAACGGCCCGCTCGGCTGCGCCTACCCGAGCAGCGCCGCGGTCAGCTCCGACACCGAGTTCGGCGGGCAGGTCCAGGTCGGGTCCTGCGTCTCCTGCTCGCCCGGCAAGTTCTTCTACGCCCGGGGAATCTTCGTGGGGGGCCCGGCTGACGACGTCTACGTCCCCGACAGCGCCAACGCCCGCCTTCAGGTCCTCAGCCAGTCGGGCAACGAGCTCTCCGGGTTTCCCGTCGCCTGCGGGACCACCGTGGGCAACCCCGCAGCGTTCAACGGCTGCACCGGCGTCACCGCCGACTCCAGCGGCACCATCTACGCGGCGTCGGTCAACCAGGGGGTGGTCGACGTCTTCAGCTCTTCGGGGAAGCTGCTCAGGACGATCGGCAAGGGCACGCTGAAGCAGCCCTTCGACACCGCGCTCTCGCCGGATGGAAGCATCCTCTACGTTACCGATGTCAAGAACAACCGGGTCAGCGAGTTCACCGCGTCGACCGGTGCCTACCTCGGCAGCTGGGGCAAGGAGGGCACCGCGAACGGTGACTTCGACCAGCCGATGGGCATCTCCGTCGACACCGCCGGCAGGGTTTACGTCAACGACTACGGCAACGACCGCATCGAGGTCTTCACCCCCGCCGCCTGACATCGCAACTCGACGCCGGGCTGTGCCGCCCTCACGGGCGGCGCAGCCCGTTTCGTTGCAGTCAAACTGTTGGTGCGACACGAAGTATCTGTGGGTCGCTGTACGTCGATTGATCGGATAGCACCGCTGGACATCCGACCCCGCCATGTCGTATGGTGCCCCGGACCTTGTGGCGAGAGAACGCAAGGTCACCTGTTCGGCGAGACAGATCCTCGACGTGGGAGGGGGGACGAAGCCCCTTCCGAGCCCTGGTTCTCCGTCAGCGGAGCTGGCCGGATGGGCCGGCCAGCCGGATGGTGTCGGCCGCTCACAGAAGGGGAGATGAGCCCATGAGAGTGGGATCCATGAAGAGTGCGGCGTCGATCGCCGCGCTGCTCGGGTTGATCGTGATCGCCGGCGCCGCCTCGGTGGGATCGGCCCCACCACCTGCCGCACAGCACGCTGCAGCAGGAGTGCACGCCCTCCCGGCCAACGTCGCCCTCGAGGCCGGTGCGCTCGGCGGAGCGGGCGGGCTCGTCTCCCCCGCCGGCGAAACCGGCATCCCCGCTGCCTCGAACGGAACGGCGGCTGCCTCGAACGCAGCGGCCGCGGCAGTCCCCAACACCTCTGAGCCCGCCCCCACCACCGGCTCGATCGGGCTCTGGGCGGCCGACTGGGGCGGGACGGCCGGCAAGCGCAGCACCGCCGGGTGGCAGGCGGCGGCCCAGAACGACAGCATCCTGATCGGCAACGCGGGCGTCTACGCCAAGTGGATCCCCCAGCTGCGCTCGTGGAACCCCAAGCTCATGATCCTGGTCTACAACCTCGGGCCCTACCTGCAGAGCGGGAGCTCGGACTTCAACACCATCCGCCAGCAGGACCCCAGCTGGTTCGCCCACGACGCCCACGGCAACCTGATCACGCTGCACATGTTCCCCGGCAACTACCTCATGGACGTCGGCAACCCCGGGTACCGGGCGTGGCACGCGCAACAGCTCGCGGCGACCGTCGCCCAGTACGGGTTCGACGGGGCCATGGACGACTCGATGGGGACGGCCGCGCTGAGCACCAACTACGCCACTGGGGTCCCGATCGACTCCGCCACCGGCCGAGCCTTCACCGACTCCGAGTACCTCGCCGACTCGGTGCTGATGCTGAACGCCGACAAGGCGGCCCTCAACGGCAAGTACCTCGCTTTCAACGGTCTGATCAGCGGGACCGAGTACGAGCAGGACACGCAGACGCTGGCCACCTCCAACGCGAACGCGGGGATCAGCGAGCTCTTCCTCCGCCAGCCGACCAGCCCGATCAACTCCTTCCCGTCGACCAGCGAGCTGGACGCGACCCTGGAGATGATGAGCAGCATGGCCGCCCACGGCAAGGCGCTGCTGGGCTGGACCAAGGTCTGGGTCAACGCGAGCAGCGCCCAGCTCAACAAGTGGGAGCAGTACGGCCTCGCTGCCTACCTGCTGGGCAGGGGCTCCGCCGCATATTGGGACTTCATGCCCTCGCACGGCGCGGACAACACGGTCATCTCCTACTCGAACATGAGGGATCAGCTGGGCGCTCCCATGGGTGCCTACACCACCAGCGGGTCGACGCTCACCCGCAAGTTCCAGGACGGCTCGGTGTCCCTGAACACCAGCACGGACACCGGCACCATCACGGTCACATAGACGGTGACATGGGACGGAGGTCGCCCACGGGCGGCCTCCGTCTCCTCGTCTCCCCGAGATCGTCCCGTCAGCCGACGGTGATGGTCGCCGTGTCGGTGGTCAGGCTCACGGTCACCGACCCGCCCGCGAAGGCGCGGGTGAAGACGGAGCCGGACACCTGGTACGGTTCGAGCGGCGCCCCGAGCTCGTCCTTGAGGTTGGAGTACGAGCAGCCGGTGTTGTCGGCCTTCTGGGACGGCATGAAGTCCCAGTACGAGCCCGACTCCTGGCCGAGCAGGTAGACCCCGAGCCCGAACTGCTCCCACTGCGACACCTGCGCCTGGGTTCCGCCGGACCACACCTTGGTCCAGCCCAGGAAGGCCTTGCCGCTGGCGGACATCGACGCCATCATCTGCAGCGAGTCCTCGACGGTGGTGACCGTCGGGTAGGCGGTGACCGACGACGTCGGGGAGCGGAGGAAGAGTTCGCTCACGCCGGCGTTGGCCGTCGACGTCGCGAACACGTTGGTCTCGCTCGTGTAGGTTGGGCCGTTGATCAGCCCGTTGAAGGCGAGGAACTTGCTGCCCAGCGCCGCCTTGTCGGCGTCCAGCAGCAGCACCGAGTTGGCCAGGTACTCGCTGGCGGTGTAGGCCTGGCCCGTGGCCGGGTCGATCGGGATCCCGCTCGCGTAGCTCTTGCCCAGCGGAGCCGGCCCCATCGAGTCGTCCATGGCCCCGTCGAAGCCGTACTCGGCGACCGTCGCCTCCAGCTGCTGCGCGTGCCAGGCCCGGTACCCGGGGTTGCTCATCTCCATCAGGTAGTTGCCGGGGAAACCCTTGAGGTTGATCAGGTTGCCGCTGGCGTCATGGGCGAACCAGCTCGGGTCCTGGGCAAGGATGGTGGTGAAGTTGGCGCTTCCCTTCTGGAGGTAGGGGCCGAGGTTGTAGGCGAGGATGGTCAGATCGGGGTTCCAGGCGCGCAGCTGCGTCATCCACTTCTTGTAGACGCCGGG
>Ga0181521_10007398_pt1 | contig 11544 bp, 11 predicted proteins | sample PEATcosm2014_Bin_32_FD_119764 | JGI IMG/M metagenome (GOLD analysis project Ga0181521, IMG submission 119764) | Peatland microbial communities from MTU Mesocosm Facility, Houghton, MI, USA - PEATcosm2014_Bin02_60_metaG | ecosystem: Environmental > Terrestrial > Soil > Wetlands > Peat | place... | reverse complement strand
CTAGCTCAGGCGCCGATCGAGGCGAAGACCTCGCGGTAGAACTCGGGGTGGGCCTTCCAGGTCTGCGCGGTGATGATTTTGCCGTCGCGAATGGCCGGCTTGTTGACGTAGCGGCCGCCGCAGCGCTCCACTTCGACGCGGACGTGCGGGTGACAGGTGACCGTGTGGCCCTCGAGCAGACCGCTGGCGGCCAGCACCTGGATGCCATGGCCGATGGCGCAGATGGTCTTTTCCTGGGCGGCAAACTCGCGCAACAAAGAGAGCAGGCTGGCGTCGTTGCGGAGGTATTCGGGCGCGCGTCCGCCGGGAACGATGACGGCTACGAATTCCTTGGCGGAGACGGCGGTAATGGCGACGTCGGCCTCGACGGCGTGGCCGGGCCGCTCGACGTAGGTTTCCCAACCGGCCTCAAAATCGTGGGTGACCATGTGGAGATGGCGGCGCGAGGGAGCCGCGACGACGGGCTCCCAGAAGGACTCCTTGAAGCGGTGGCAGGCGTAGAGAGTTTCGAAGCTGTCGCCGCCGTCTCCGGTGACGATCAGAACTTTCCGGCTCATGGAGACTCCGTATCCAAGGCCAGCATAGCAGGACGGGCGGAGCGCTACTTGATTTTCTTCAGGATGGCGTCGACGTAATCGCGGGTTTCGGGGATATCGGGGATGGCGCCGGCGGCGTCCACGGCGGAAGGGCCGGCGTTGTAGGCGGCCAGCGAAAGTTTGAGATCGCCCTTGTACTTGTCGACCAGTTGTTTGAGGTAGCGGGCGCCGGCTTCGATGCTCTGCCGGGGATCGAAAGTGTTTTTGACGCCGAGCGAGCCGGCGGTATCGGGCATAAGCTGCATGAGGCCCTGCGCGCCCTTGGACGAGACAGCACAGGGGTGGAAGGCGGATTCCTGCTCGATGACGGCATGCAGGAGTTGGGCCTGGATTTCATTGGCCCTGGCGGCAGATTCAATGAGGGGAGCGGCAACGTCATCGGCGATGGGATCGCACGGCGACGACGGCGCGGAAATAGCGGGCTCGTCCGACCATGCTATGGGGGGATCATCCGACCAGGGAAGCAGCCGGGCGCCGGCGGACTGGGCCTGTTGGCGCGCGGCGGCGCGCTGTTTCTGGATGGCGGCGCGCATCAGGTCCGCGGGGGGAGCGGCGGCGGGGACGGAGGCGGGAGTGGCGGCCGAAGCCGCGGCGGGCGCTGCCGGGGCGGAAACGGCGGGGAGTTGGCCGGCTGAGGGCTTTGCGGCCGGTCGCGCCACGGCGATGCAGGCCATCAGGATACTAATCCATCCCATCTGTGAGCTGATCGGTTGGAGGAGGGGGGAACTTTAGTCCGGCTTGAACTGCGGTGCAGATGCGCAGAGCAGGACGAGCGAAATCCAGAGCAGGTCGGCGAGCAAAAGATGGAGCAGTTGCATGGCGACAGGCGCCAGCAGCAGCAGGTTGACCAAACCGGCGGCAAGCTGTAGCCAAACCATGACCACGAGGCGCAGGGCCGCATGCCTGGCGGTGCGCAGGCTGGCAACGGCATACACGGAGAGCCATGCGGCGACGGCGGCGGCCAACAGGGGGTGGAGGCCGCGCAGGCGCAGCACCAGGCTGGCGGCGGGGTCGAAATCGCGAGCCATGCCGGCGGCCAGGGTTGGGGCGGGGAAGAGCGTGTCGCCGAGGGCGGCAACGGCTCCGGTGATTCCCAGCAGCATCACCACCAGCAGGCTGATGGCGGCCAGCCAGGCGGCTTTGCCGCGCACGCGGACAAGGGGCTTGCCGGATGCCCACCAGGCGGTGAGAGTGAGGCAGGCGAGCAGCGTAAGGGTGTTGACGAGATGGGTGGAGAGCGAGTAGATATCGGCGTTGCGGGCCACGTGCTGGCCCTTGACGAGGAACGCGCCGATGAGAGCTTCGGTGACCAGGAACGCGCCGGAGAGCGCGGCGGCGAGACGCACGGGATGCTGGCGGGGGAAGGCGCGGAAGGCCCAGAAGATCAGAAGAGCGACCAGCGGGACGTCCAGGCCGGTGGAGGCGCGATGGGTGAATTCGATGATGGTCGCGATGCCGGGGGAATGCGGCGCGATTTCCCCGTTGCAGAGCGGCCAATGGTTGCCGCAGCCGGCTCCCGAGCCGGTGGCGCGCACGTAGGCGCCCCAGAGGATCACAGCCAGGTTGTAGGCGAGAACGCCCCAGGCATAGCGCGCGAAGGCAGGCGCACGAGATTCGGATGCCGGCATCGGTGATCTTTTATTGTACGGCTTATGACGCTGCACCCGTGCGGAGTGGAAACCTCTTGACAGGAATTCGTCTTGATGCTATTTTTACAACAGGTTGCTGCTTTTGCAGCATGCGATATGAAAAAAGACGGACACCGCAACCTGAGCCGCCGGGAACGCCAGATCATGGACATCCTCTACCAGCGGGGCCGCGCCAGCGGTTCGGAGATTCACCAGGCGCTGCCGGACCGCCCCAGTTATTCGGCGGTGCGCGCGAAGCTGCGCGTATTGGAAGAGAAGGGCCATGTGCGCCACGAAGAGGAGGCGCTGCGCTATGTCTACCTGCCGACGCTGGCGCGCCATACGGCGCGGCGGTCGGCGCTGCGGCACATGGTGTCGACGTTCTTTGAGGGGTCGGTGGGAGAAGCCGTGGCGGCGCTCCTCGATCCAACGGTAGCGCGGTTGTCGGAGCAGGATCTGGACCGCATCGCGCGGCTGGTGGACGATGCGCGGAAAGAGGAAATATCATGACGTGGATGGAATTGCTGGCGCTGTGCGGTTGGAGAGGGACCATTATTTTGCTGGTCGCGTTGGCAGCCAATGGAGCGATGCGAAAGGCGCCGGCGGCGTGGCGGCATTTTTTGTGGACCGCGGTGATGGCGGGGTTGCTGGCACTGCCCGCGATGGTCCAGGTGATGCCGAAATGGGGCTTGCCGATGGCCCCGGGCGTGCTCATGCCAGGCGAAGTCGCGGTGACCCAACCCGGCGTGATGAACGTGACAGCCGTCGCTGTGCGGCCGTCCTGGAACCCCACGCCGCTATTGTGGCTGGCCGGATGCGCGCTCACCTTCGGGTGGTTTCTGGTTGGGCGGTTGCGTGCGTGGATGTTGTTACGGCGCGCGAACGGTGCACCGTACGCTCAAGACGCAATGGCTGATTTGTGCGGCGGGAACAGCCGTGTGGTCCGGGTGCACGAAAGCGCTCGTGTTTCCATGCCGCTGACGTGGGGCATATTGCGGGCAACGGTGGTGTTGCCGGTTGAGGCGCGCGGATGGTCCGAGGTGCGGTTGCGCACGGTGCTGCTGCATGAACTGATCCACGTGGACCGTCGCGATCTGCTGGCGCAGACGATTGCACAAGCGGCCTGCTGCCTGTATTGGTTCCATCCGCTGGCATGGCTGGCCGCACGACAGCTCAAAGTGGAACGGGAACGGGCGTGCGACGATGCCGTGGTGTTGCGCGGCGTTCCGGCTGCCGATTACGCAGGCCATTTGACGGACTTGGCGCGAGCCCTGGCTTCGAAGCGCGGCTGGACGGCCGGAGCGGTGACCATGGCGGAAGCGGGCAGTCTGGAATCGCGGGTACGAGCGCTGCTCGACGCACGGCGCAACCGGCGTCCGTTGACCCGGCGCGCGATTACGGCGATTGCAGCGGCGTGCCTGGTAGTGCTGGCTTGCTCGGCGGTGACTACGGCATACGCGCAACCGGCGCAAACGGCGCAGGCTTCCGCGATTGCAGAGGCGCAAGCGGGTCCAGATGCCGCGGCACAAGCACAGGCTGAGACACTATCCGAGCCAGCGTCTGCTCCCAAGCCCCGACGGGCGGCGACGCCCGCTGCCGGCCCGGTCCGACAACCGGCGGCCGACGCGCCGCAAGCGACCGGATCGCTGTCCGGCGCGGTGAACGATCCCAGCGGCGCGTTCGTTCCCAATGCTCGCGTGACGGCGAAGAATGTGGATGGATCGAGCCAGGAGACCGCCGTATCCGACGCCGCCGGCAACTACCGCTTCAATGCGCTTCTGCCAGGGGAATATGCGGTGGAGGTGACGGTGCCCGGTTTCAAAGCGATGCGGGTGCAAGTTACCGTGGCGGGCGGGCAAGCAATGGTGGCGAATGCCCGCCTGACGTTGGGCGACGTGAGCGAGACGGTCTCAGTGAAGGCGGCACGGCCTGCCTCGGCCGCGCCTGCCGCGCAGACAACCACGTCAACAAGGATTAAGATAGGCGGCAATGTCCAGGCCGCGATGATTCTCAAAAGGGTGCAGCCGGTTTATCCCGCGGATCTGAAAGCCAATGGAGTCACTGGCACGGTGATGATTCAAGCGCTGATCCAGAAGGACGGCACCGTCTCGGACTTGCACGTGACGAACACCGGTGTGGACCCCGGCCTGGTGACAGCCGCAACCGACGCGGTGAGCCAGTGGCAGTACCGGCCGGCATTGCTGAACGGGGAGCCGGTGATGGTGCTCACGAATATCGCGGTTTCTTTCGAACTCTCGCAATAGCTTGCTTCACGGCAGCGGCAAGGCCGGCTTGATGGGCGCCTTCACGATTCGATTGCCGCCTTCTATGCCGTGTTCCCCGCACTACCGGGACCACACGGCAGGTCGGCGTCAAAAAGCCAGCAGGTTGAGTTATGCTACGCTACACTCGGAGACCACCCCGCCCTGCGACCGCATGGTCTCGACATTCATTCCTACTGAGGTGAATACTTGTCATTCAGCAAAACCACCTGGACCAAAACCGACGAGGCACCCGCACTCGCCTCCCACTCACTGCTCCCTATCGTACGAGCGTACTGCAAGGGCACAGGGGTGGAGATCGAAACGGCCGACATCTCGCTCGCTGGACGGATCTTGGCCAACTTCCCCGACCGTCTTCGCGACGAGCAGAAGATTCCCGACGAACTGACCCGTCTGGGGGAGCTCGCGGAGACACCGGACGCCAACATCATCAAGCTTCCCAACATCAGCGCCTCGATTCCGCAGCTACGGGAGGCGATCGCGGAGCTCCGGGGAAAGGGCTACGACATCCCCGACTATCCCGAGAAGCCGTCGACGGAGGAGGAGCGTGCGCTGCAGGCCCGGTTTGCCGTGGTCCTGGGCTCGGCGGTGAACCCAGTATTGCGCGAGGGCAATTCGGACCGCCGCGCGGCGCCGTCGGTGAAAGCGTTCGCCCGGAAGCATCCGCAGAAGATGATGAAAGCCTGGCCGAAGGCCGGTTCGGTGACGCGTGTCGCCCACATGAATGACAAGGACTTCTATGGCAGCGAGAAATCCACGACGGTCGGCGCCGCAACCGACGCACGCATCGAATTCGAGGACGCTGCCGGCGCGGTGAAGGTGCTGAAACAGAGACTCCCGCTCCTGGAGGGCGAGGTCATCGACTGCGCGGTGATGAACGTGGGGGCGCTGCGGAGATTCTTCGCGGAGCAAATGGCCGCCGCCAAAGCGGACAACGCGCTGTTGTCGCTGCACCTGAAGTGCACGATGATGAAGATCTCCGATCCGATCATGTTCGGGCACTGTGTCTCGGTTTATTTCGCCGATGCCCTGGAGAAACACGCCGACGCGATCGGGGAAACTGGCGCCAACGTCAACAACGGACTGGCCGACATCCTCGGCAAACTCGACCGCCTTCCGGCCGGGAAGAAGGCCGAGATCGAGGCTGATATCAGGGCCTGTTACGACAAAGGTCCCGCCCTGGCGATGGTGGATTCGCGCGCAGGCAAGACCAACCTCCACGTCCCCAACGATGTGATCGTCGACGCGTCGATGCCGGTCGTCATCCGCGACGGCGGCAAGATGTGGAACCAACACGACGCGCTACAGGACACCGTCGCTGTGATCCCGGACCGCTGCTACGCCACCATGTATCAGGTGGTGATCGAGGACTGCAAGAAGCACGGGCAGTTCGACCCCGCGACCATGGGCAGCGTGTCCAATGTCGGGCTGATGGCCAAGAAGGCCGAGGAGTACGGTTCGCACGACAAGACGTTCACCGCGCCCGGCAACGGCACGATTCGCATCGTTGAGGCGAGCGGCAGGACGCTGCTCGAACAGAGCGTCGAGCGAGGCGATATCTTCCGCGCCTGCCAGGCGAAAGACGAGGCCATCCGCGATTGGGTAAAGCTGGGCGTGGCGCGCGCGCGGGCAACCGGCGCACCGGCGGTGTTCTGGCTCGACCCGGGCCGCGGCCACGATGCGCAGATCATTCAGAAGGTGAGAATCTACCTACCCCAACACGACATCTCGGGGCTGGAAATCAAGATCATGCAGCCGGTAGACGCGATGAAGTTCTCGCTCGACCGAATTCGCCGCGGCGAGGACACCATCGCCGTCACGGGCAACGTGCTTCGCGACTATCTCACCGACCTGTTCCCGATTCTCGAGTTGGGGACGAGTGCCCGTATGCTCTCGATCGTGCCGCTGCTCCGAGGCGGCCAATTGTTTGAGACGGGCGCCGGCGGTTCGGCGCCCAAGCACGTGCAGCAGTTCCTGAGCGAAGGGCATCTGCGCTGGGACTCGCTCGGTGAGTACTGCGCGCTGGTGCCCTCGCTGGAGCTGATCGGGGAGAAGACCGGCAACCGGCGGGCGGCACTGCTTTCGAAAACGCTGGACGAGGCCATCGGCCGGTATCTCGAAGACGCTCGCTACCCCTCGCGCAAGGTGAACGAGACTGACAACCGCGGCGCGACGTACTACCTCGCGCTGGCGTGGGCAAAGGCGCTCGCCGCCCAGGACGAGGATGCGGAGTTGAAGCAACGCTTCGCTCCGGTAGCCGCCGCGCTGGCGGAGAACGAGCGAAAGATTGCCGAGGAATTGCTGGCGGCACAGGGTAAGCCGGTGGACATCGGGGGCTACTACTGTCCGGACGACGCGATGTGCGCCGCAGCGATGCGGCCCAGCGCAACGCTGAACGCGATCATCGACCGGATGTAGCGGCGTCTGCCTTTGTAGAGAAAGACTGCCAGTTCCGGTTGCGCGGTGTGGAGCAACCCGACTATGCTGGGTGTTCCGCTATGTCCGCCAGAGCACCCATCACCGTCGCATATGGCGACGGCATTGGCCCGGAAATCATGAACGCCACGCTTCAGATCCTGGAAGCGTCTGGCGCGGCTCTCGCGATCGAGACCATCGAGATTGGCGAAAAGGTTTATCTGCGCGGCGACTCGTCCGGCATAGAACCCAGTTCCTGGGCGTCGCTGCTGCGAACCAAGGTCTTTCTCAAAGCTCCCATCACCACGCCGCAGGGCGGAGGCTTCAAGAGCCTGAACGTGACCATGCGCAAGACGCTGGGCCTCTATGCCAACGTGCGGCCGTGCGTTTCGTACCACCCGTTCATCGACACGAAACACCCCAACATGGATGTGGTGATTGTGCGCGAGAACGAGGAAGACCTGTACGCCGGGATCGAATACCAGTTGTCGCCGGAAGTGGCGTCGTGCATCAAGCTGATTTCGCGGCCGGGCAGTGAAAAGATTGCGCGGTACGCATTCGAATACGCGCGGCTGCACAATCGCAAGAAGGTCACGTGCTTCATGAAGGACAACATCATGAAGATGACGGACGGGTTGTTCCACAAGGTGTTCGATGAGATTGGCGCGGCGTATCCGGAGATTGTGAAGGAAGTCTGGATTGTGGACATCGGGGCGGCCAAGATGGCGGACACGCCGGAAGCGTTCGACGTAATCGTGATGCCGAACCTGTACGGCGACATTCTGTCGGACGTGGCGGCGCAGATTGCGGGATCGGTGGGACTGGCGGGGTCGGCCAACGTGGGCGAGCAGTGCGCCATGTTCGAGGCCATCCACGGCTCGGCGCCGCGGCGCGCGGGACAGAACCTGGCGAACCCGTCGGGGCTGCTGTTGGGCGCGGTGCTGATGCTGGTGCACATCAACCAGCCGGAGGCGGCCGAGCAGGTGCATAACGCGTGGCTGCGGACCATCGAGGACGGCGTGCACACGTACGACATTTTCACGGAAGGCGTGAGCACCGAGAAGGTGGGGACGAAGGAATTCGCGGCGGCGGTGATCGCGCGGCTGGGGCAGAAGCCCAATACCCTGAAGCCGGTGAAGTACGCCAAGAGGCCCGCGGCGGCGGCGCCGCCGGTAGCCGTCGGGGCGGCGGCGAACACGGTCAACATGGAGCTGAAGGGCGTGGACATATTCGTGTACTGGCCATCGCGCGACGCCAATGCGCTGGCGGCGGCCGCGGGTAAACTGGCGGGCGATGGGTTGAGCTTGCAGATGATCGACAACCGCGGCGTGAAGGTGTGGCCGGGCGGGAACGCGTGGACCTTCTGCACGGACAGTTTCCGCTGCCGGTACATGTCCGAAGGCACGGCTACTCCCGGGCAGGTCAGCAGCCTGCTGCAGCGCGTCGCGGCGGAGGGAATCGAGATCGGCGCGACGCAAATGCTGCGCAATTTCGACGGCAAGGCCGGCTATACGCTGGCACAGGGGCAATAAACCAATGGCATCGGCCGTTCCGCTGGTCGCGGTGATCATGGGCAGCAAGTCGGACTGGGAAACCATGCGCCAGGCCGATGAAGTGCTGGCGCAATTCGGAGTGCCGCACGAGTGCCGGGTGCTTTCGGCACATCGTACGCCCGCCGAGACGGCGGAGTACGTAAGCGGGGCCGAAAGGCGCGGCATGGAAGTGATCATCGCGGCGGCGGGCGGCGCGGCGCACCTGGCGGGAGTTTGCGCGGCCCACACGCTGCTGCCGGTGCTGGGGGTTCCGATGGAGAGCGCGGCTTTGAAAGGCCTGGATTCGCTGCTTTCGACGGTCCAGATGCCGGCGGGGATACCGGTGGGGACGCTGGGGATCGGCGGGGCGGGGGCGCGCAACGCGGCGCTGCTGGCGGTGGCCATGCTGGCGAACAGCCGGCCGGAGTTGCGCGAGAAGCTGCGGCAATTCCGGAAGGAGCAGAGCCAGAAGGTGCTAAGGGAGACGCTGCCGTAGAAGGTGCGGAAAGATGGCTGCTGCGCTCCTGTATTCCAGGGGCCTGATTCTTCGCGCGAAGAGCGGGTCCAGGGGGACCCGCGCAGACCTGGGGGTCTGCCCCACAAGCGGCGGGTGTTATGATGGGGGTGGAAAGTTAGAGGAGGCAAAAACACCAATGGGTCCGCTGGGTATGCCGGAGATGATGTTTATTTTCGTCCTGGCTCTAGTATTGTTCGGTCCCAAAAAGCTCCCGGAAATCGGACGCACAGTCGGCAAAGCGATCACGGAATTCCGGAAAGCCTCGAACGAACTGAAGTCTACGTTCGAGCGGGAAATGAAGAGCCTGGAGCAGGAAACGGATTCGATCAAGACGATCGTCAACCAGTATCAGTACGATACTTTCAATTACGACTATTCCTCGCAGGAAACTCCTTACGAGGGATCCTACGGAACGGCAAGCATCGATTCCGCTGAAGTCACCCCACCCACTACAAGCGCATCCGCAACTGAGGGCGCTGAGTCACTATCAGACCATACGCCGGAGGGCAGCATCGCCCGCGGCGCCGAAACAGATACCGCCGGGCAAGCGGGCGGGCACATGGGCGAAGAGACCGCACCGGCGGCCGCTCCTGTTTCCACGACGTCTGAGCACAACGCATAGCGAATGAGTTCACCTGATGATCCGAAGGGAGCGGGCGCTCCCGGCGCGGGCGGTGCGTCCGAACCCGATTCGGCCATCGAGCGGCTGATGAACCTCTTTGGCGGAGGCGACAGGCCGCCGAGGCTTCCCGGGCCGCCGCGGGGCCCGGATGAGGACGACGAAGAAGAAGGCATGCTGCGGATGTCCTTTCTGGGGCACCTGGAAGAGCTGCGTTCGCGCCTGATCAAGTGCCTGATGGGGATCGGTGTGGCCCTGATCGCGAGCGTGTGCTTCAGCGAACCGTTGTGGGAATTCGTGCGGCAACCGGCCCGCGTGGCTCTTCTGAACAACGGCTACCCGCCCGAGCTGGTCATGATCGACCCCATGGAGGGATTTAACATCATCTGGTTCAAGCTCCCGGTGGTGTGCGCGATTTTTCTGGCGTTTCCGTGGGTGATTTACCAGGTCTGGGCCTTCATTTCCCCTGGCCTGTACCGCCGGGAGCGGCGTTGGGTGGTTCCGGTGGTCCTCACTGCCGGGGGCCTGTTCCTCATGGGCGGCTTGTTCGGCTATTTCGTGGCTTTCCGGTACGGCCTGACGTTCCTGCTGGGAATCGGCAAGGGACAGGGTGTCGTGACGATGGTCACGGTCACCCATTACTTCGATCTTTTTGTCAACGTGATCCTGGGTGTAGGCCTGGTTTTCGAGCTCCCGGTGATCATCTTTTTCCTGATTCTGTTCCACATCGCCACGCCGCGATTCCTGATGAATCACAGCCGCTACGCGATCCTCATTATTTTCTTTATTGCGGCGGTGGTAACGCCGACGCCCGACATCTTCAATATGTGCCTGTTTGCGGTGCCCATGTGCCTGCTCTTTTACGTGGGTATTTTCGCGGGCTACCTGCTGGTGCTCAAGCGCGAACACCGGAAATTCCCGTGGGCAAGGGTGATGAAGATCACGCTGGTTGTTCTTTTGGTAGTGGCGGGAATGCTATACGTGGCTATCGCAAAATATGGCTTCAAGATAGTATCGCACTGGCCATTTCTGAAGCATTAGTGCCTTGAGCGCATAGTGGGAAACCACTCCCTGACGGGTCGTGGCCCGGGTTGGCGGAATAAGTGATAGATCACACCGATCCTGCTATCCGGGATAGCGGGGGCACTATGCATGGCTATTAGCCGGCATGGTCGCAAGATAGTACTGCGCTTGCCATCTCCAAGGAAGTAGTCATATTAACCGTAGAATTGGATTGGGAATCCGGTGTAACATCAGTTGGTTCCACTTCGTATGAAGATGGGACGGCTGATACATGGACCTATATAAAGCCATACAGGACTTATACGCCGAAAAAGAGAAGCTCGAGCGCGTCATTGCGTCGCTGGAGGAATTGCAACGGGCGGCCGAAGGCGGCCAGGTGATGCTCCATGGCAGCAAGCGGCGGGGCCGCAAATCCATGGGCGACGGCGAGCGCGCGGAGGTTTCGGAGCGTATGAAAAAATACTGGGCGGGCCGGCGAAAAGAAGAAGAGAATCATCGATCAGAGTGCGACTCGCGCGCGAATCACGGCAGTCAATCGGCATCCCTGATTTTGAAAAACCACAGCCAGTAATACTGATCTCCGGCGCCGTAGTGGTACCGCATCTCAAATCCACAGCGTAGAGCGAGATCGCGGGCGCTTTCTTCGTCAAACGGCACTCCGACCCAACTATCCTCAATCTCCGGTTCGACTTCCGGATGACCTTGCACCTGAAACTTGAAGAGGGCTCCGGGACAGAGCAGGCGATTGACTTCGCGAACATAACCCTCAATCACATCGAGGCTCGGAATGTGTTGGAAGACCAGGCAGGAAAAGGCAAAATCGAATTCGAGCCTGGGACCGAGGCCGAAGCGGTGCCACCAGCGGCGGCGTATGGCGGCGAGGTCCCGGCCGTTGTTGTGGTAGATGTGGGCGTTGGGGAAGGCGGCGATGG
>Ga0181521_10007396_pt1 | contig 11546 bp, 9 predicted proteins | sample PEATcosm2014_Bin_32_FD_119764 | JGI IMG/M metagenome (GOLD analysis project Ga0181521, IMG submission 119764) | Peatland microbial communities from MTU Mesocosm Facility, Houghton, MI, USA - PEATcosm2014_Bin02_60_metaG | ecosystem: Environmental > Terrestrial > Soil > Wetlands > Peat | place... | reverse complement strand
CGCCGCCGTCCACTGCCGGAGTTTGTCCCGCTCCACTTCCGAAAGCTGACATGACTTCCCCATGCCCCAGGATAACGCGAGCCGGGTTATCTTGTCTAGTTATTTGTTGGACACTACACTAGGCATTTTCGGGCAGCATGGGAGCTGGTTTCCCGACAGCCGTCACCTGGTTGTCAACGGCGGTAACTTCGGAAACACCATGTTTGTTGTGGATTCCACTGACGGAAGCAGCCGGGTGATGTATCGCGTCACCGGGGTTCTTCTCCATCCGTCGGTTTCTCCGGACGGCAAAAAGGTCCTCTACAGCGGTGGCGCGGCGGAGTGGGATGTTCTCGAAGTTTCCCTGGCCAACGGACAAGTCCACACTTTAGTGGGCGGAGGCGGTGTTTCCTGGGAGCCGGATTGGGCGCCGTCCGGCACTCATTATCTGTTCTCGACATTCGGCGACGGCGCCGGCGGGGGAATCGTGGACCGTTCCGCAGCGGAGGGATTTTCACGACGCGTGGCCGATGCTCCGCCGGGCGGCGACACCTATGCTCTGGGACCGCAATGGGCGCCGGACGGCACACGGTTCCTGTTCGCGGAGGGCCCGGTGGAGCGCATGCAATTAGCGGTTGCGAACGCATCGGGCGGGCGCCCTATCGTGCTTACCGAGAATGTGCTCGAAAATGCCCACGCCTGGTCTCCCGACGGCCAATGGGTGGTTTTCCTGCGGCACGAAAACGGCAAGGAGCAGGTGGTGAAGATGAAACCGGACGCGGGCGCGCCTCCGCAGGTTCTGGCAAGTGGCAGTCCGGCGGCGGGCGACTACTCCATGATCCAATGGTCCCCCGCGGGGGACTGGATCGCATACCCATCGGCCGACGGCACTTCCATGGTTTCCCCGGACGGAAAGACGGTCCGCATATTGCCCGTTCGCCATTTGCTGGCTTTCGCGTTTTCCAACGATGGCGCTCAAGTTTACGGGGTGATCCGTAACACGGCGGGTCAGGGCGCTCTGTGGCAGCTTCACTCGATTGACGTCAAGAGCGGCGCGGACCGGCTGCTCGCACCGCTGGATTTTCCCGCGTCCACCGCCAACATTGCGGGATTCAGCCTGCATCCGGACGGCAAGCGCTTCCTCACATCCATCGCGAAGTGGCCGTACGATATCTGGATGCTCGAAGGCTTCGATCAGCCGAGACAGAAGACCTGGCTCGACCGGTTACTGCCGCGGTGACGGGTAGGCGGTGGAGTGGCCCGGAGTCCGCAGACGTCCCACAGAAACGGCCTTCCGGGACCTGACGTGCTGGCTTCTCGCGCCATCCTGATCCACGCGGCACGGGAGGCCGCCAGTATGGCACGCCGGCAAAAGACTACGAAACGGCACAAGCCCAAGACGATCCTTCGGTTCCCTGACCTCGAACAGTCGAAAAATGCCGTCGTGAATTCGCTGGCGGCGGCGAGTTCGCAGGAATCCTACGGCCACGCCATTGATGAGTTCGTCGGGTGGTATTGCTCTGAACCGCGCCTCGCATTCAATCGAACCGTGGTGCTTCGGTACCGGTTCTTCCCCCCCACCGTCAATACGAGCGTCCGCACGGAATACGACGCGTGACGATTGCCGGTCATCATTCGATGGATCCGGATGGCGGCAACGGTCTGCCGGTCTTCTGCAAGCCAGTCGAGCACGAATTCCGTTATTGAGGGATTGTGGAGTCTTGCCGAGGATTGAACAGGATTGCCGCAGGGGAACGGAAGGGCTACACTCGATAGCTGAAAACTGAACTGAACACAATCAAGGGGTACTTGCGATGAATGCTATTTTCGCTCTGACGACGGTTCTCTGGCTTTCCGGGAGTTTAGAGGCGGGCATTCTGATTTCGCGGTCCGACCAGGGCCTGATCCAATTCAACGAGGCCTCCGCAGTTTTTGTGAACGGCAAGGACAAGGTCTTGAATCTCGGAGCACAAGCGAAGCTCTCTGCTCCAATCAACAAGCTGCCGAGTGTGAAATTGGGCGGTACGTTGCTGCAAGATATAGATGCCGGCGCCTTGGCATTATCGGAAGAAGGCGCCCTTTCGTACTTGCTGCCGGAAGGGCTCCCGAAGAGCGCTCCGAATGACACGGCCGGCCTATGGAAGACCTCGCGCATCTCCTATAAGAAGTCGGCTTCGGATAAAGCGCAGTCGGATATTTCCATGAGCGCTTTTGTGGCCTTTCTGCCGGGCGGCACTGTCGACCTCGCAGCGCTCTGCAAGGCGCCGGAGCTCTTGCAAGTGGTGGGCGGCAAGGGCAGGATTCTGTCCACCCAACTGGAATTGCTGGCCGCAGCAGCGAAGGAATTCCCGGCGGATTCCGCCGTGGCTACGCTGGAGAAGTTTGTGGAGCAATCCATGGCTCAGCGCTATGAGCGGTTCACGAGCGGTGCTGCCGGCGCGGAGGTATTGGAGGAAGGGCTGAAGTTCGCCGCGCTTTCGGCCGCCGTGTACCCAAAAGACGCGGAACAAGAGCGCTTGCGGAACGGACTATCCCAGCGTAAGGCATGGCTGGATCGGAAGATTGCGGTCCTCCGCGCGTTCTCCGCCGTTAGGGATTGGGATGCGTTTCTGCTAGGTGATCGTGAATTCGAGAAGTACCAGCAGGCATTCCCGGAAATCCAGAAAAGACATGCCGAAGCTTTGAACGCCAGCCTGCAACTGCACCGGCAGACCGGAGAAGAGCTGCTAAAGGAGCGCGAATTCGGCGGCGCATGGCGGGAACTCCGGCTCGCCAGTCTCCGCCAGCCCTCGGATAGAGTTCTGCAGCAGCAAGTATCGATGGCCTGGGCCGATTATTCACGGGAGGTGGCGATCGATAGGAAAGACAAGCGCAAGGAACTTACCGCCGGGCAGAGGGACGTAGTGAACCAGGATTTATTGTTCGCCACGAAATACAAGGAGGCGAACAAGCTGGACGACGCGCTCAAGAACGTGAAAGAGGCCGAGGCGATTGATCCCGAATCGCTGTCCGTCTTACTCAAGAAGGCCGAAGTTCTGGGCGCGCGGCGGGAAATTAATGACGCTCTCGCCGCTCTGGACGAATACGATTTGCGTGCCGTGGACGAGGAGCGGGAACCTGCCAGCAAGCTGCGAAGTGAGCTGTTGTTCCAACGCGCCAGCAGCGTGCAGGATGTGAAGGCGCAATTCCTTCAGGCTTGGGCCGACGGCAGATTTCATAAGGCTCACGAGCTGGCGCTGCAGGGATTGCGGGCCAAGGACGATGACGCAGAACTGCTTTACGATGGCGGTCTTTCCGCCTTGGTAATCCGCGCCCCCGAGGAGGGCCGGGGTTTTTTCACCCGCTACCTGGAAATGGCCAATACACTGGATACGGACGCCGGGCAGCGGGCGAAGGTGCGGAGTTTGCTTCCCACCATTACCGATGCGCCGGCTCCGGCGGGTAGTACTACTAACTGGCTGTCCGGTAACAAACAGCCGGCGGGCGTCTATTACGATCCGGTCAGCCTCGCTTTCCAGCCGGGCATCGACCACATCGACGCCTCTAATAAAATGAAAGTCAATTTCGAATGGCAAGGAGAGCGGTTGAAAGCTATCGTGCCCTCCTTCGACAAGAACGAGCATGCGACCGGAGAGAGGAAAATCTCCTTCGCATACGACGAACACTTTCCGCAGGTGAATGCGATCGGCTACGAGGACGAGGCAAAGAGTATCTCCACTTCAGATCCGGACGAGATCTATAAGCAGTCGTCGCTGGTGGTGTTGAACAATCCGTACATCGACCCCCTGGCCGTTCAGAAGTTCGCAGCCAAGAACGTATCGCTGGGCATTGCGGGCAACAAGTTCTTCCTGCCCTTCGTCTGGGGCCGTATCTGCTATTTTCGGTTGAGCTACGACGGCCGGGGACGCGTCAGCCAGGCGCGCGAGATCGCTGCCCCGGGGGCCGGTCCGGGCGATCTGCTGCTGGAATTCGATTGGGACGAATGGCAGCTCAAGGCGATTCGCGGCTATCAGGGAACTGACGAGAGCCACCGCGTGAAGGTTTACGAGCGGACCATGGAATACCAGGAGGGGAGGCTGGTGGCGGAGGAGATCCACGCCCAGGGCAAGAGCTCGCGCATCAAATACAACTACAATGGGAGCCGGCTGGCGTCGGCCAACTGCGAGAAGGATGGAACGCTGGACGGCCGCTCGCGCCAGGTGTATTTTCGCTAGAGGCCAATGAGGAGAAAAGGCGTGCCCAAGAGAATGCCAATCCTGCTTTTGCTATTCCTGGTCTGCTTGATTCCGGCGGCAGCCTCGGCGCAGGAAGAAGGCAAGCGGATCGCGCTCATTTTCGGAAACAACGCGTATTCGGTGAGCCCGCTGCAGAATGCCGTCAACGATGCGCGCGCCATCGAGAAGGCCCTGCGGGACGCGGGGTTCAAGACGATCCTCCGGGAGAACGCAAACAAGACCGCGATGGAGGAGGCTACCGCGGAATTTCTGCAGCAGCTCGGGCCCGACGACACGGCGCTTTTCTTCTATGCGGGGCACGGCATCCAGATCGAAAACGAAAACTTTCTTGTGCCCGTGGATTTTGAACCGGCCAGCAGCGTGATTCAGGCGAAGTTCAGGTGCTTTTCGATGGCGCTCCTGTTCGACGCGCTGAAGAACCGGCCCAAACGAAGCATCGTGATACTGGATGCCTGCCGGAGCAACCCGATGGCCAAGGAGAACGCACTCGAAAGCGGGCTGGCGCAGCCGCAAAATGTCGGTAAAGAGACATACATAGCCTTCTCGACCGGCCCGCGCCAGGTGGCGGCGGACAACCCCAACGGGCGAAATAGTTGGTTCAGCGAAGCGCTGGCGGACATGATCGCGCAGCCCGCCCTGACGATCGAGGAGGTTATGACGCGGGTTCGCGCGCGCGTCACAAACGAGACCGAAGGGCGTCAAACGCCGTGGTCGCAATCCAGCCTGACGACCAAGTTCTACTTCCACGCGCCGTTAAACGCGAATGCGGAAAACGATCCCACCATGGCGGAGAAATGGATGGAGGAAGCCAGGCGGCGCGAGCAGCGCGAAGAATGGGACCAGGCCATCGACCTGGTAAACCGCGTGCTGCAACGCAAGCCGGGCGGCACGTTGGAAGAGCTGGCAGCCGCCGATCTCCCTTATATGGTGGCGCGGCGGGATGCGCAGAAGAGATATGACGCTTCGGATTTTTCCGCGGCCGCTGAGCTGTTCAACAAGGCACTGGACCTCGACCCCTTTTCCATCGAGGCGGCATTTCGCGGCGTGGATAGTTACCTGCTGAACGACGGTCTTCCAGAAGCCGTGCGCTTGCTCCACGCGATTCGAGTGCGCGGCACTTCGGCGGCCATCGAGAAGGCGAACACGATGCTGAAGGAGTTGGCGCCCGTTTTCCCCGAAGCCGGCCAGGAGTTGAATGCCGGCGTTCCCGATCCGCCGCCCATCGAGCAGCTCTTTCGCGGCTTGCATTTCGGCGTTCCCGATTTTGACGCAGGCAGGCGATATCTACAATCGTCACCCGTGGAGTTGTCGCGGCAAACCAAGGAATTGGGGGCGGCGTTTCCGCCGCCCGCCACCGTGGTTGCGGTTACGCCGGACGCAGTAGCCGAGGAGCACAACCCGCTGGCTGCGGATAACGGCTTTCGAGTCGAGGTGATTCCCACCGCCGCGACCAGGGACCTGGCTATCCGCCGGGTTGCCGATTCCGGGCAGCCGCAGGAGTTCGGTTTCGTCAAACTGGTGGGCGCGGAGGCGCAGGTGCCGGTAATATTCAACGGCAAGGCCATCGCGCAACAGCTTCCCGTAAACCTCCAGCTTCCGATCGGCCAATATGAGATCCGTCTCATACGGGAAGGCCAGATTACAGCCCAGCAGACGGTCGATGTAACCGCCAATGGCGTCAATGTCATTACGGTGAAGCCATGAAACCAGCAATCTTATGCGGCGTGTTGCTGGCGGCCGGGGCCGCGCCGATCCTGGCGGCAGGGTGGACCGACCGCGGCGAATATGATCTGGCATTGGCGATCCGCGTGGAGGCGGCGCCGCAAAAACAACTCGCGCTGCTGGATCAGTGGAAGAGCAGGTATCCGCATTCCGCGCTTCGACAGGCTCGCCGGGAACTCTACTTGGCGGCCTATTATTCGCTCGGAGATCGTGTGGGCATGCTCGACACGGCGCAAGAAATGCTCACCGACCAGCGCGATGATCTGGTGGGGGCCTACTGGGGCGTCACATTGATTCCCGGCGCGAAGAACCCGTCCCGGGAGCTGTGGGACATCGGCGAGGCCGCCGCCAACCGTCTGTTGGCTCCGCTGCCGGCCGGCGGCGAGTGGCAGAAAGAGAAGGACTCCTTGGCATGGTTGGCACATCGTGTTCTGGGCTGGATTCAGTGGCAGCGCGGCAATTATCCGGCCGCCGAGGCGGAGTTCGCAACTTGTCTGGCAAAGGATCCGAAAAACGCCGAAATCTCCGCATGGTTCGGCATGGCTCTGGCGGACCAAAAGAGCCCGGAAAAGGTCGTGCCAGCGCTGTGGCTACTGGCGCGGGCCGGCTCGTTGAAAGGTGAGGGCGCCTTGCCGGACGAGCAGCGGCGGCAGATGAACGGGCTGGCCGAGCGGATCTACATCTCTTACCATGGGAGTACCGATGGCTTGGATCGACTGCGCAGCGAGTCGCTGGCCAGCGCCGTTTCCCCGGCCGATTTCCGGATTGAATCCGCAGCCGCCGTGGCCGCCCGCAAGGCAGACGAAGAGCTGAGGCGGACCAATCCGCAACTGGCAACCTGGATGTCGATCCGCAAACAGTTGGAGGGCCCGGACGGCGACAAATATTTTGCGGAGACGCTGCGTCCCGCGCCGCTGCCAAAGTTGAAAGGATCCGTGATCCGCTGCGCTCCGGAAAGGAAGCCGACGGAGGTCGGGCTGGGTTTGAGCGGCGGATCGGCCGAGGAGGTGGTTCTCATGGTGCACCCGGCGCTGCCTTTCGCGGCCGTAACAGGAACCGAAATCGAATTTGAAGGCATGGCGGATTCCTACTCCAGGGGCCCTTTCAGGCTGACCGTGAAGGTGGACAAGGAGAAAATAACGGGCTGGCCGCAGAAGCCGGCTCCTCACCGCCGGTAAATTTCTAACGGTGGTGGATTTCGATTTGGGTCACCACACTGGAGGAAGGCTTCTCCGACGTGTTCACTACGTATACGGAGTGTGGGGCTTCGCGCGGGGAGGCCGGCTGCGCCAGCTTAAGAATCGCAATGTCCCGATAGCCAAATTCCTGTGTTAACTGGGATACCGCGTTGTCGATCGGGTTCGCGGCGCGCGGGAGGTCGGGAGCCGGCTGGTCCGACTGGCGCTTGAGCCCTTCGTAAAGGGCATAGACGTCGCTTGGGTCGCGTGACAGCAAGACAAATAACGTCTCGGTTCCCGGCGGGTCCTGCACCTGGAAGCAGTGGTGGGCCGGCACTCTCACATTTATTTCCGGATCGATGATGTTGCTTTCATCGGCCATTACCGGGGATGGAAGCAACGCCTGCCAACTGCCGCTGGATTGCCGCGCCAAGACGTAAAGATAGCCGGAACGGTTGGCTTCGAAATCGAGCGCGAAACATTCTCCCTGGTGGAGGAAGCGCTCGGGATCGATGTTCTCAGATGAGCCCGACTGCATGTTCACGAGGGCCAAATTATACCGCAGCCCCAGGTGCACCGCGCCGGCCTGCATGGCGCCGGCGGACCGCCTCGACAGCTCGTGGCGGGCCGCTGCTTCGCTGATGGAGGGCAGCGTGTCCTTGTGACCGGCGGCTTGGTAATAGAGATTCCTCGGATTCATGTCGGCGTGGGTTCGGAATGGCGCTTTGGCGGATGCGGATGGCGCCGGCGGCGGCGCCGCAACGATGGTCCGAGCCAGGAGGAAATCGCCGCTTGATTCCCCGGATTCATACGGCACCTGCATCTGTCCGTGTTGAAAACCGAAGTTGCTGACGCCGTCGGTTACGTAATCCGCCAAATCGCGGAAGGTAATGAGGCCGTCCAGGCCCGCCGCTTCTCCGCCCAGGCCGCGGACCAGAAAATGCGTGAAGACGCCGCTGCCCAACTGATCATCCTCGTAACTGATTCGTCCCGCTTTGGTCGAGAGCAGTTCGCGAAGTCCCGCCGCGGCGCGAAAACGCTCAAAGCTGCGCGTGCCCGCGGTTTTCCCAGGCTCATCCCGGCAGGCATCGAGAAACATCACCTGGCGGGGCGCACCGGTGGCTTTGAGCAGCGCTTCCACTGTTTTCACGGCCAGCCCGGTGGCGGCCAGCCTGTCGGACGTGGCTTCAAAGGTAGCGAGGTAATTCTCTCCGCGATCCGCGAATCCGTGGCCGGAGAAGAAGAATAGCACCGTTCCCTGGCGCTGGTCGGCCAGTTCGGCGGCGTCTTTCAAGGCCTGTTCGATAGAACCGCCGGTGGCTTCTTGATCCTTGAGCGCCACCACTTTGTAGTTTTGCTGATTCAGTACCTGCTGTAGTAACTCGACATCGCGCGAGGGGTAACGCAGTTGGCTTAAACCGCTGCGCGACGGGTAGTGCCCGACGCCCGCCAAAACAGCGATCTTGGGCTGGCGATCGAAGCTCTGCCGCGCGCCGGAATCGACCGGGACGACGCGTTTCTCGCGTACCTTCGCGGGAGGTCCCTTACGGGCACATCCCACGGCAGCGATTGCAGCACACATCAGCAATAGCGCCGGAAGTTTGCGCTGCACGGGAGCACCTTCTTTCCGATGCGGCGGGCGATGAAATCTCTCCGAGCTGCTTGCCCGCTTCGTCGGATTATACAACGGAAACTCTGCAGTCGGTGCTGTTTCGAGCCGCCCGGCCACGAAATGTCCGAGTTTTGAACCCACTTGCGCCCGAGATTGAGGGTGCGGCGACTCTTCCTTAGATCGGAGGTTACCGCGCCGGTTCGGCGCGGTGATGATTTCGCCGATTGGATTAAGCCCGCTGCTGTATCGGTATTCTCTGTGATACGAATCCGAGTGCGGGCCTCTCCTTTCCCGCTGTACGTATTCTGGGTTATTTCTCGAAAATTTCGTACTGGGCATCCGCGATAATTGGATTCAAAATACTTTTTATTATCTTAGGGACTGTCACAACATAAATAGAACATTTTGAGGGGAAATGTTTTATACTGGCATCAATGCCAGACGCCGAAGGTTTGGTGCGCAAGTTCGAGTTGCTCGCACGCGTTCTGGACGAGCGCACGCGCCGTTTGGTCGCGGCCGCCGAGGCCGAAGCGATGGGCTTTGGCGGAGTCACTGCGGTGGCGCAGGCCAGCCGCCTGTCCCGAGGAACGGTGATCCGCGGAATGGCTGAGATCAAGATCGCGCCGAAGCCGGCGCGCGGCCAGCGAATCCGGCGGAAGGGAGCGGGGAGAAAGCGCACCGTTGTCCAGGACGCAACCCTCAAGCGCGATCTGGAGGCGCGGTGGAACCGGTGACGCGCGGTGATCCGGAGTCTCCCCTGCGGTGGACTTGCAAGAGCGTGCGGCAATTGGCCACCGAACTCAAGCGCACGGGGCACCACACCAGCCATCGTATGGTAGCAGAGCTTCTGCATGCGATGGACTACAGCCTGCAAGCCAATCGCAAGACACTGGAAGGATCTTCTCGCCCGGATCGGGATGCGCAGTTTCACCATATCAGCAACAAGATCCGAGAATTTCAAGCCGACCGCCAACCGGTCATTTCCGTGGATACGAAGAAGAAAGAACTGGTGGGCGACTTTAAAAACAATGGGCGGGAGATACGGCCGAAGGGCGATCCCGAGCCAGAACGCGGGTTGGGTCAGCGTGGGGGTCGATCACGAGACGGCTACCTTCGCCGCCCAGAGCATCCGGCGATGGTGGGAGTCGATGGGAGCCGAGGCGTACCCCCAAGCGGAGAGGTTGCTGATCACAGCGGATTCCGGGGGAAGTAACGGCGCCAGGGTGCGGCTCTGGAAACTGGAACTGCAAAAACTGGCCGACGAGACTGGGCTTGAGATCGCCATCTGTCACTTGCCGCCGGGAACCAGCAAGTGGAACAAGATCGAACATCGGCTGTTCTCCTTCATCAGCCTGAACTGGCGCGGCAAACCTCCGGTCAGTCATCAAGTGATCGTCAACCTCATCGCGGCGACTACGACCAAGACCGGGTTGCGAGTCCGCGCTGAATTTGATCCCGGCAAATACCCAAAGGGCGTCAAAGTGTCTGACGAGGAGGTCGCCACGATCCGACTGGAGCGCGACAAGTTTCACGGTGAGTGGAACTACACCATACTTCCACGCTCCGTATAAATGTTCTATGTATTTTGTGACACTCCCTTAGCGATTGCATCTCTTACGGTTGAATGGTCGCCCTCAGGACTTCCGGCCCGCTTGGACTTTTTGCTCTAAAATCCTGCTCGGCGGTAACAAACACATCGAAACTCTTCAACGGAGTAACGGTTTCGAAGGTTGCCTTTAGGTTTTTATCCATTTTCAGTTGGCCCTCATTCTCGGAGTTTCCGCCCCGTTCCTGCAACCAAACAACATACGCCGTTGCGCGCGGCGTCAGATTTTCAAGATTGGCGAGATGCTGAACTATCATCTTCAGTCTCGTGTTGCCGTTCTTGTCCTTGCTGATCGCAACCTCGGCCCGAGCACCGGGAACGATGGATGCTGCCGTCATTGGGTACTTCTTGGCTGCATATCCGACAGTACAGAGCAGCGCGAATATCAAACAGATTGTGTAAAGCTTTTGCATCGGACACCTCATCCTTAGATTCTACGGCACGCGTAAGGCCACGTTGTCCGCCACGCTCTCTTCTCGCTATCCGGCTCAGAGCCGCCGAAGGGTGGTCTCCCCGTGCGGCAACGCCGTGCTACGGTCACGGTCCCGCATGGCTCTGGTGGCCGGGGATCGGCTGTTGTAGCGGGCGTTAACTGGCCGATCTCTGCCCGATCCCACCCGGCATTGTGGAGCCGTACTCAGGCACTCCGCACGAACATTCTGCAAAACGGCTGCGCGACGACGGAGGAGCTATATCCCAGAACGGCGATCCGGCCCATATCCCGCGCCGGGCCGGCCTTCGGTCAGATGTAGACAAGCTGCTTAGATTACCATCTTGGTCCATTCTGAGGCCGCCCCTCGCCTGGTTGCCGGATTGTTCCCAATCGGCACGCGCACGATAGGCAATTTGAACCTGATTTTGGTGCAAAGTGCAGCAATTTGTGCACGTCGGTACATTCGACTTCCGAGCCCGATTTTGGAGGACTCGCTCCACGACAGGGCTTCGAAGGAGGTGCGCCATGCCAAGGCGCGGAAGGAGAATGGGCTCGGACCTGCTGGCAGGAGCGCATCACGATCAACCCGGCGGTCTGTCACGGAAAGGCGTGTATCCGTGGCACGCGTGTGATGGTTCCCGTAGTTCTCGACAACCTTGCTGCGGGCGTACCCCGGGAGGAAATCATCGGCAGCTACCCTTCTATTCAGGAGCCGGACATTCATGCGGCTCTGGCCTATGCTGCCGAGCTTGCGCGCGAGGGCACAGCGGACCTTCCCTTG
>Ga0181521_10007395_pt1 | contig 11546 bp, 9 predicted proteins | sample PEATcosm2014_Bin_32_FD_119764 | JGI IMG/M metagenome (GOLD analysis project Ga0181521, IMG submission 119764) | Peatland microbial communities from MTU Mesocosm Facility, Houghton, MI, USA - PEATcosm2014_Bin02_60_metaG | ecosystem: Environmental > Terrestrial > Soil > Wetlands > Peat | place... | reverse complement strand
GTTCTGTCCTTCCTGGGCACGGTCCCTAAGGGCGGAGAGAGCATCGTCTACGAAGACCGGCGCTATACGGTGACGGAGATGGACGGCCGGCGGATTGCGAAGGTCAAAATTGAGAAGCTGCCCATCGTCGCACCTCCGGCCAAACCGGCTGCTGGAGTACGCAGCACATAGCGTCGTGCAACGCAAGCTCGTTGATTAAGCCGGGTCATGCACCTCAGCCCCGAAGGGGCGACAGAGAGTAGCCCTGGGCGCAAGCCCAGGGAAAAGGGGGCACTCTCCCCCTTTCTCCCCCTCTCCCGCCCGGCGGGAGAGGGCGAACGGGGTCAGGGAAGCCTTACGAACCCACGGCTTACGCCGTGGGCTACTCGCTGCCGCCCGCTCCGCGGGCTGACTCAATCAATCTAACCACGGAGGTTCTAATGACACTAAACGTCGGAGACACAGCGCCCGACTTCAAGCTCAGCTCGACCACCGGCGCCACGCAGGGTGAGTTTCAGCTTTCCGCCCATCGGGGCAAGAATGTGGTGATCGCTTTTTACGCGCTCGACTTTACCCCGGTTTGACAGAACGAGTTGTCAGCAATCCAGGCGGACCTCGCCCGCTTTGCTGACTTGAACGCCCAGGTCGTGGGCGTCTGCACGGACACCGTTTTCTGCCATATCGCTTTCCAGAAGCACTTGGGCGGCCTCAAATACCCTCTGGCGACGGATCGCTGGCCTTATGCCAAGACGGCCGCGGATTACGGCATCTTTCCCCCCACCAAACATCAAGTGCCGTTCTTCAATGATCGGGCGGTGTTTATCGTGGATAAGGAAGGCAAGATCGCCTGGTCCAAGATCTACGAGCTGAGGGAACAACCCGGAAATCGAGAGATTTTGGAAGCGCTCAAGAAGTTGCCGTGATCTCTGGAAGGGCGGGGCTGAAGCCCCGCCCTTCCGTGCCCTCCACGATGTGACACGGAATTTCGTCAGCAGGCATTACGGCCTCAGCCCGCTTCTCCATGGAACTTCGCCTTCCGGCATCGCGTACATCTTGGTAGTGGGAGGCGAAAATGGAAACAAGGCGATGGAATCGTGTGGCCGGCTGGCACACTGGGCGCAGGCCTTTTGGAGTCGTGATACTTGGGCTGATTTTTCTGGCTGCGTTGCCGTTGGAGGCGCAGGACAAGAAAGGCTCGGGCAAACCCGATTCCGACATGGACCAGGAAGGTTTCGGAATTGTCGCCAGCAAGCGGGCGGGTGCGAAGGACGTGGGCTTGCCGTTGTACCCCGGGGCACGGGAGCACAAGGACAAGTCCGAAGACAGTCCGGCAGTCAAGTTTGGTTTGTGGGGCGGGAACTCGGGGTTCAAGCTGGCCGTGCTGAAGCTCGAGTCGAACGACGGCCCCGAAAAAGTTGCCGCGTTCTATCGTAAGGCGCTGTCGAAATACGGTAAGGTGCTGGATTGCAGGGGCTCATCGAAAGTAACCACTGGGGACAATAAAGGAAGTTCCTCCAATGAGCTTGGCTGCGACGACGACCAGCCTGAGAACGGGGAACTCGTCCTGAAGGCCGGCACAAAGCAGGAACAACATGTGGTGGGAATCAAGAGCAGCGGAGGCCTTACCCAGTTTCAATTGGTCTACGTCATGACGCGAGGGTCGGAGACCGAGTAGTAACCCACACCGCGGGCGCTTTGGAGTGCGGCAGCTTGCTGCCGCTTTTGCTCAGGCCAGCTTGCTGGCCGGGATTTGGGATCCGAACGAAGGGGCGCGAGCAAGCTCGCGCCGGGGAAAGCGGCAGCAAGCTGCCGCACTCCAAAACTAGTGGAGGAAGATGATGATCGCCGGGGTGCCCACCGGGGTGTAGTGGCCGGTGAAGTTCAGGTTGCCGCTCTCCCGATCGACGCGAAAGGTCGTGATGGCGTCACTCCTCTGATTGCAAACGTAAAGAAAGTTCCCTGTGGGGTCGATGTTGAAGCTGCGCGGATAATCGCCCCGAGTCCAGGCTTCACTCACCCAGGTCAGAGTGCCTTCCGGTCCAATGGAAAAGACGGCGATGGTGTCGTGAAGCCGGTTGGCGGCGTAAACGAACTTGCCGTCGGCTGAGACCAACACCTCCGAAGTGAAATTGGTGCCCGCAAAGCCTTTGGGCAAGGTCGAGAGGGTTTGCTTCGCGGTCAACGTTCCGCGTGTGGCGTCGAAGTCATACACCACCATCGTGGAGGCCTCTTCCTGCAGCGAATACATCCACCGGCGGTTGGGATGGAAGGCGAAATGGCGCGGCCCATCCCCGGGCGGCAGTGAAACCGACGCGGGATCATTGGCGGTGAGCGTGCCTTTCTCGGCATCGAACCTCCAAATCAAGGTCTGATCCAATCCCAGATCGTTGACCAGAACGAATCGGCCTGAAGGGTCGGCCTCAATCATGTGCGCGTGAGGAGCCTCGTGGCCGCTGATGGCAAAGCTTCCGGGCGGTGCGCTGGCAGCCTGCGTCGGCCCCACCTTGCCGGAGTCTTTTTTAACGTCGGTGGCAGAGCCCAACTCCCCATTCGCGCGGATGGGGAGTACCGCCACCGTCCCTCCCTCATAGTTGGCGACCAGTACGTATTTGCCTGAAGGGTGGACGCTCAGGTGGGCAGGGCCGGCGCCCTGTGAGCTGACGGTGTTAAGGCGAGTGAGATGGCCGTTCGTCCGATCGATGGAGAAGGCGCTTACCGAGCCTGAATTCGCGCCTTCGAAATTGCCCGTTTCATTCGCAGCGTACAGGTGCGTGCGGGAGGGATCGAACGCCAGCCAGGAGGGATTCGAGTCGTCCGCAAAGAGCGCGGATTGCGAAAGCGCGCCCGTGGCGGGATTCATTTGAAACAGGTAGATGCCTTGCCCGTACCCCTTGCTCCCCTCGGGGCCTTGCGGCGAGCTGTAAGTACCAACATAAGCCAGGATTGAGTTGTGCATCGAATTCTCCTGCCCCTGCGCGGCGAGCGATGAATTCATCACGGCCATAGCTGTGGCGCCTCCCAGGAAATGACGACGCGAGATTCTGCCTGAAAAATCGCGCGGGCGTGATAGGTCATTACTCGACATCGGAACTGTCCTTTGGTGATCTGATTTACAAATTGGCACGGTCAGATTATGGGACCGATTCGTTTCGCAACGCAAGGGCCGAAGAAAAGCAGATCCTTCGCTTCGCTCAGGATGACATGTCATTCTGAGCGAAGCGAAGAATCTGCATTTGGTTGCGGTCTGCCGCTACGCATCTCCCGGCATTCGACGCTGGTTGCTCCGGCATGCCAGCCATGGTAAAGTTAGGGTATCAGGTTCGCGGTTCGGGCTGATTTTGCCTAAGGAAAATAGGCGGCGCAAGCTGCGTTAAATAAACTCTTTTGGAGGTGCTTCCGTGAGGCGTCGAGATTTCTTGACCAAGTCGTTGGCGGGGGTTGCGGGGACGTGGCTTACTCCGAAGGCATGGGCGGAGGCCTTGCCGGCTGCGGAAGGTAAGTTCAGCGCCTCAGACATCGTCACCCTTGGCCAGACCGGCCTCAAGACGTCGCGGCTGGCCTGTGGAACGGGGACGGTGGGTGTCAATCATCATTCCAACCAATCAGCCTTGGGCGTCCAGGGCCTCGCCGATCTGCTCATGCAGGGATACGACCATGGGCTGCGTTTCTTTGACACGGCGGATTCCTATGGGACGCATGCGCACGTGGCGGCGGCCTTGAAGAAACTGCCCCGGGAGAAGATCACCGTCATGTCAAAATCCTGGGCGCGCGATGGCGCCGGAATGCGCGCGGACATTGACCGCTTCCGCAAAGAACTGGGAACCGACTACATCGACATCCTCATGATGCACTGCCTGACGGACGACGACTGGACCGAGAAAAGCCGACCCGCCATGGACGCCATCTCGGAAGCCCAGGAGAAGGGAATTGTCCGCGCCCACGGCTGCTCCTGCCATACCCTCGGGGCCCTTCGCGCCGCGGCCAAATCCCCTTGGGTCCAGGTCATGCTCTCGCGCGTGAACCCGATCGGATCGCACATGGATGCCGATCCCGCCACCGTCGTGGCGACGCTGCGAGAGGGACGCCAATCCGGCAAGGCGATTGTCGGTATGAAGATCCTCGGCCAGGGTGACATGCGAACGCGCGTGGACGAGGCGTTGAGATACGCCATCTCGCTCGACCTGCTGCACGCCTTCACCATCGGCGCCGAGAATCGCAAAGAGCAGCTTGGCTTGATTGACCGCATTGGGGCTGCTCACGCTTAAGCTCAAGCTGTCGGCGCATTTTTTGCAGCCGCTTTGGGAGCTCCATGCATCCAACAGGTGCGGCGCTTTTGGCCGCTCGAGGCGGGCAACCATCAGGGTTGCCTCAACCAGACAAGTGCTGACGAGACTTTACCAATTCAACCCACGGAGCTGAACATGAAAAAGTACATTGGGCTTCTCGTAGCGTTGTTAGTGATTTCGCTTGCAGCTTTTGGTCAACGAGGCGGGGAACATGAGGAAAAGGGCGCCGAGCACGCCGCTCCGCCAACCCGGGGGCCGGCGCCGGTCCGCGGGAACCCGCATCCCGCCCAGGAAAACCGGAATTACAGTGACAAGGCCGGCCACCCGAACGCTCCGCACGTCGATAAGGGCAATAAGTGGGTCGGGCACGACACGGGCAAGAATGATCCTCATTACCATATCGATCATCCTTGGGAGCACGGACACTTCACGGGCGGCTTCGGCCCTAGCCATCGCTGGCGCCTGGGGGGAGGCGGTCCGGGGCGTTTCTGGTTTGGCGGGTTCTTCTTTAGCGTTGCCCCGTACGATGTTGGCTTCTGCAATGGCTGGCTCTGGGATTCCGACGAAATCATCATCTACGACGATCCCGATCACATCGGCTGGTACCTTGCCTATAACGTGAGGCTGGGGACGTACGTTCACGTTATGTACCTGGGAGCGTAGAGCGTCGCGGCGGCCAACTTTGTGGTGCGGGCGTCTCGCCCGCTGTCGCCCGGGCATTCCTTCGCTCTGCTCATGATAGGCTCTGTCCGCGCAGGCATAAATTGCGGGAGCGGGACGCTCCCGCGACCGCGGGCGAGACGCCCGCACCACCATCAAACTTACTCGCAGCGCAGCGCCGCGGCGGGATCGAGCCGGGTGGCGCGGCGCGCGGGCAGGTAAACGGCGACTAAGGTCACCGCGAGAAAGAACAGCGCCACCACGGCGTACGTTGTGGGAGAGGCCACAGCCTCGGTGTCGGTCAGCGAGCGAAGGGTTTTGCCGGCTGCATAACCGAGGTAGAGACCTCCGGCCAATCCTGCCAGTACCCACAGACTCGTCGCCGCCAGGACCGTTTTCATAATTGCGGCGCGCCCCGCGCCCAGCGCCATGCGAATGGCAATTTCGCCGGTGCGCTGCGAGACCAGGAACGAAATCACGCTGTACATCCCCGCGCCCGCCATGGCCACCGCCAGAAGCGCGAACACGCCAATCAGATATACGTCGAACCGTGGCTCGGGAAGCGATTCTGCTACCAGTTCGTTCATCGTCTCGACGCCAAATACGGCCTGATCGGGGTTAACAGAAGCAATGGCCGCCTTGACCTCTTTCAGCAATTGCCCCGTCGGGAGCGTCGAACGTACCACCAGATGCACGTTCGGCCAGGAAAGCTGCAAGAAAGAGTAATAGCATTCCGGAAAGGGTCGCGTCTCCAGGCGACGGGTGCGGACCGTACCCACCAGGCCGACGATGGTGATCGGCCCCTCCGGGTCGGGGATCTGCATGCCCACCACATTCGGCCCCAGACCAAAATGGCGGGCGAACTCTTCATTCACGATGGCCACCGTGATTTTCGGTCCGGCGTCGCCCGCGTTGAAGGTCCGTCCGGCAAACAGGGGAATGCCCAAAGTGCGAAAGTAATCCGGCGAAATCTGATGGGACCACGCCATGGTGCCGGGGTCCGCCACTCCGACAAGCTGCACCGGCCCTCCCCCGCGCGCTGGCCGCAGCGGCGGGCCCGTAATAGTGGCGGCCGCCTCAACTCCCGGGATGGCTTCGATTTTTTCCACGTAGCTTTCCAGCGCTTTGCCCGCCCTCAGGTCCGGAAGCTCCGATTTTCCAAAAGTCAGCATCAGCCGCATGATCACTACGTGTTGAGGGTTAAAGCCCAGAGGGGCGGAAATCAGACTCCGCAGGTTTTGCGCCACCAACCCCGCGCCACACAGCAGAAACACGGAGAGCGCCACTTCAATCGCAATCATGGCGTGACGCCAGCGGTTTCCCTCGCGCGTGGTGGCGTGCGCGCTGAGGCTCGGGCCGGGCGTCCAGCGGCTGCCCTTGAGCGCCGGGATGATGGCGAAGACGAGCGCCGATATCATTGAGACTGCAAGCGTGAAGGCGATGGCGCGCCCGTCCACGTGCGCTGAAGCCAGCAGCGGGCTTCGCACCGGCAAAAGCCGTACGAGGACGTGAGCTATCCAGCCGGAAAGCAGCAGGCCGGCCGCGCCGCCGCAACAGGCCAGCCCCAGCCCCTCCAGAAGGAATTGGCGGATCAAACGCAAACGGCTGGCCCCCAGTGCTGACCGAACCGCAATTTCCCTCGCCCGTCGCAGCGAGCGCGCCAGGAGCAGTTGCGCGGTGTTCGCGCAGGCGATCAGCAAGAGCACGCCCACGCCGCCCAGCAGCAGCCATAGCAGCGCCCGCTGACTTCCCACGATGGCGTCCCGTAGCGGCATGGCGTTGAAGCCAAACATGACTGGATCGTGAGGGTGGCCTGGGAATGGAGAGGTGTTCTCACCCGCCAGAACCAACGCCGTGTCCCAGAGGTCAGACTGCGCCTGCTCCAGTGTGGTACCCTCCCGCAAGCGGCCCAGCACGCGAACCGGCACGCCTTGACCGTTGGCAGCTCGCTCGAACGTAGAGAAGGGTTCGAGAGGATAGGAGACGTAGATGTCAACCGGCTCTGCAATGTCCAGCGTAGGGTAATCGAAATGGAAACCGGGCGGGAGCACGCCCACCACCACGGCAGGTTGGCCATCCAACCGAAGCGTTCGGCCGACAATGGCGGCGTCCGATCCCATGCGCGACCGCCAGAAGGCGTCGGTGAGGAGTACGGCCGGAGGCCGGCCCGGCTGATTCTCTTCCTCGACAAACGTCCGGCCCAGTGCGGCGTTTACGGCTAATAGTGGGAAGAAGGATGCGGTCACGCGAGCCGCAAAAACCCGCGTGGGCTCGCCCCTCCCGCTCAGTTGCATGTCGCGGTGTTCCGCAAACGCCATCCCGTCCAGGGTTCTGGTGTGCTTTTGAATCTCGAGAAACTCGGACACGGTCGGGATCCAGCCATCGTTTTCGATGATCGTCACCAACCGGCCCGCATCGCGAAACGGCAGGCGATCAAGGAAGGCGGCCTTCAGCAGTGTGAAGACCGCGGCGTTGCCTCCAATCCCCAGCGCCAGCACCAGCACAATGAGGGCGGAGACACCCGGGTCCCGCCGCATCAGCACCAGTCCGTGCCGCAAGTCCTGGAAAGATGATGCCAGCCACTCGATCACGCGCTCGTCGCGCATCTCCTCTTTGGTTACAAAAAGATTCCCCATGCGGCGTTTCACCTCCGCTACTGACTTGACTTTCCACCAGGTCAGGCTGAGAGTACAATTATATTGTGAAAGGAGCGGCCATGCTCGAATCCGACCGAGAAGTGCTCGAAGCTGTCGAGCGAGCTACGAGGCGCACGGCGGCTGTTGTTCATGCGGAGTTGCAGAGCGGTCTGAGGGGCCTCGCAACTGTAGCATCGTTGGCGCCGTTCGTCGCGCTGTTGGGTACAGTCTTGGGAATGGCCAATTCGTTCCCCGGCTGTGGCGCAGCCAGGTCTGCTTGCATGGCCGCCATAGCCGAACGGCTATCGCTGGCGCTGGCGCCGACCGTTCTGGGCTTCATGGTAGCAATGCCAGCGTGGCTGGGCTACAGATACTTTAAGAGCAATCTGGAAGCCCTTGACCTCGAGATGAGTAACGCATCCACGCTGCTAGTGAACTACCTGAGCGTTTACCTCAGCGTCCCGAGGGCGTAGCGAACGGACCCCTCACCCGGCCCGCGACGACTGATGAGAGCGCCGTTGCGGCCCACCCTCTCCCCGAGGGAGAGGGCTTCTGTCCAACCCCACAACTGACCACTGACAACTGACGACTGACAACTGCCTCACTCGTGCCGCAGCGCCACCAGCGGATCGACCTTGGTGGCGCGGCGGGCGGGAATGTAACAAGCCAGCAGCGCTGCCGCCAGCATTATTCCTGAAACACTCACGAGGGTAATCGGATCATAGGATGTCACGCCCACGAGCAAGCTGACCAACAGGCGGCTAACGCCGAGGGCGGCAAGGATACCGATCCCGATCCCCGCGCCCACCAGGACGACGGCTTGGCGAATGACGAGCCCCAGAACGCTCCTGGGATGCGCGCCCAACGCCATGCGGATTCCGATCTCGTGTTGGCGCTGGCTGGCGCCGTACGACACCACGCCATAGACCCCCACCACTGCCAAGATCAACCCGAGAAGGCCCAGGGATGCCGCAAAGCCGGCGCCCATCGTAAAGAGAAAATAACCATTGGCGCCGGCGACCGTCTGCTCCATGGTCATCACGTCGAAGACCGGCAAATTCGGGTCCAATTCTCGCACCAGGGCTTCGATGGGAGCCTTCAGCGACCGAGGCGGGACCAACGTGCGCACTTGAAGGACGTGGAGCGATTTGTAATTCTGCGTCTGAGGTACGTAGAAGAAATTGCCGGGCGAATCAAGGAGGCCGGTCAGCTTCGCATCGCGCACCACGCCGACTACGGTCCTCCACGGCTGCGAACCGCCTTGAGCGGACTTTAATGGTCCCTCGGAGCCTCCCGTGAGAAATCGCTGCCCAAGCGCCTCGCGGTGTGGCCAAAGGCGCTCAGCCATCGTCTCATTCACAATGGCTACGGGCGGGGAAGTACTGGTATCGGCTTCCGCGAAGGCGCGCCCTCGCAGGATCTTCATTCGCATCGTGGAGAAATAATCGGGGGTCACGCAATTGAAGCCCGCGCCCGGGGTAGGCTTATCCGCCGGCTGGGCGGGTTGGCCCTCCGCCGCCACGCTGGTGCCGTCGCTGTAATAGCCTAAGGGAAGCGAGAATGCCAAGCTCGCCGATTCCACACCGGGCAGCGCTTTCGCGCGGCTCAGCAACTCGCGGAAGAAAGCCTCCCCGTGCGGTTGGTCATAGCCCTGGAGTTTCGGATCGAGGCTCACGTTCAGGACCTGATGCGGATCGTAGCCCAGGTCGACGGCTTCCGCCTTGGTAAGGCTGCGTGTGAAGAGCCCGGCGGCGACAAGCACGATCAACGAGCCGGCCACCTGCGCCATCACCAGCCCGTTGCGGAGCCAGTGGTGCCGGGTGTCGCCAATCAGACCACGGCCGCCTTCACGCAAAGTCTCATTCAGATTCGTTCGTGAGGTGCGTAGCGCCGGCGCCACCCCGGCAACAATCCCCGCCACTAAAGCGACGCCCGCAACGTAGGCAAAAACACGCCAGTCAAATGTGAAGGCGAGCCGCAGTGCGAAATCGCCCAACGGCCTCAATTTCTCCAGGCCCTTGATCGCCCAGTTTCCCATCAGCGCGCCGCCCGCCGCGCCCGCCATGGCCAGAAGAAAACTCTCGGTCAACATCTGCCGGATCAGGCGTCCGCGGCTGGCGCCCAAAGCAGCGCGAACGGCGATCTCTTTCTCGCGCGCCGCCGCCCGCGCCAGGTGCAGGTTGGCGACGTTGAAACACGCCACCAGCAGAACCAGGCCGACCATAACCAAAAAGACAGTGGTCACCAGCGGCATGGCGCTCTCGACGGCGGGCTCGGGGCGGGCGAGCCGCTCCGGAATTACTCGCACGATCTGCCCCTTGTTGGTTTCAGGATATGCTTTCGCCAGGCGCTGCGCGATGACGTTGAGAGAGGCTTCCGCTTGCTTTGTGGTCATGCCGCGCTTCAAGGTGGCCAAAACGCGCAACTCCGTATCGCGGCGATCTGTGAAGAAGTTTCTATCCGCGGTTGTGTCGTACACTCCGATGGGGGCGTACGCGTCCAATTCGATAAGGTTATAAGGTCCGTTGAACTCCTTCGGCACCACGCCGATCACGGTCACCATTTGCCCATCTAAGGTCACGCTGCGTCCGATCACGCCAGCATCGCCGCCGAATCGCCTCTGCCAATAACTGTGCCCGAGTACCACCACCGGAGCCGTCTTCGGCGTGTCACCCTCGCCAGGAGCGATCAGCCGTCCGAGCGCGGCGTGGAGCCCCAGCATGGTGAAGAAATTGCTCGGAACATAAGCCATGATGATGCGGTCGGCATGCCCTCGATAACCTATTCCTGACAGGTTGAGGTCGTAGAAGGTCATGTCTGTGAACACATCGGCTTGCTTGCGGTAATCCTGGTAATCAAGGTAAGAGAGTTGGCCGGGATCGGCGTCGGCTCGGGATTTCACCGCCACCACCACCAAGCGATCGGCGTCTTTCACGGGCAGAGGGCGGAACATAAAGACATTCCCCAAGCTGAATATGGCCGTGTTGGCGCCAATTCCCAAGGCCAGCGTCACCACCGCAACCGCGGTAAAGCCGGGGTTCTTGTATAGCATGCGCAGGCCATAGCGAAAGTCCTGCCATAGCGTTTCCAGCGAAGTCCATGACCACATCTCCCTGCTCCTCTCTTGCGTCAGCGGCACGTTGCCGAACCGCCGCAACGCCGCATAGTAAGCTTCCTCCGGCGACATGCCGGCTTCCAGGTTCTCCCGTTCTTCCATTTCCAGGTGCGCGCGAATCTCTTCCGCGAGATCATCCACCGGTTTCCGCCGGCGAAATAAAGCGCCGAGTTTGGAAAGTCCCCGCCGTAAGCTCATGCGAAGTTCGCAGTCCTCAGTCATCAGTTCTCAGTTTTCGGTCATCAGTCAGTTCCATTGCCGTTCTTACTAAGAACTGACGACTGATGACTGACGACTTCATTCGTGTCTCAGCGCTACCAGCGGATCGACTTTCGTCGCCCGGTGCGCGGGAATGTAACTCGCCAGGCCTGTGACCGCAGCGAGCAAGAGAATCGTCCCTGCGATGGTCAGAGGGTCGGCCGGTTTCAACCCGTAGAGGCGGCTCGAGATCATCCGCGCGGCGGCGATGGCGACGGGCAGCCCGAGGGCCACGCCTGCCAGAATCAATAACGCTGACTCCCGCAGGATTGTTCCCACGATCTGCCCGCGGTCAGCGCCCAGCGCCATGCGAATACCGATTTCGCTTGTCCTGCGCGCCACGGAGTAGGCCATCACTCCGTACAAGCCGACGCAGGCCAGCAATACTGCCAAGGCCGCAAACAGGCTCGAAAGCGTGGCCATCAGGCGCTCGTGGCCCAGGGAATTCTCCACGTGCGCCTCGAGGGTCGTAAATCCGCCCGGCCGCAGACTGGGGTCAATAGCGTGCACCGCGCCGCGGATTGGGGAGACCAACGACGATGGTTTAACCGAGGTGCGAACTCCAAAAGTGATGCCCTCGAGCGGTCTCTGGAAGCAGTCGAGATAAGCGGT
>Ga0181521_10007393_pt1 | contig 11550 bp, 9 predicted proteins | sample PEATcosm2014_Bin_32_FD_119764 | JGI IMG/M metagenome (GOLD analysis project Ga0181521, IMG submission 119764) | Peatland microbial communities from MTU Mesocosm Facility, Houghton, MI, USA - PEATcosm2014_Bin02_60_metaG | ecosystem: Environmental > Terrestrial > Soil > Wetlands > Peat | place... | reverse complement strand
TCCACGTCGCGGACACAGAGCAGCGGCAGGTCGGCAGGCATGATCCACACGGTGGTGGCGCCCGCGGCGATGGCATGAGCCACAGCGGATTCCAGACAGGTGTTGAGATCGTCGCCGTCGTCGGGCAGCAGGGGCACGTCATCGGCCACGCAATCGCGTTCGCGGCTCACGAGGACAATATGGTCGATACCCGGCGTGGCGCGCAGGGTCGACAGGACGTGATGCAAGAGTGTCCGCACCAGCGCGATGCGCTGATGCGGCGAGAGTACGGACTCAAGACGCGTCTTGCAGAGCGCGCGCGGCTTAACGGGCACGAGCGCCCAGGTGCTCAAGTGTTTGCTCACGACTTCACGCCCTTATCGATGCACCAGCGGGCCTCACCAGACACTGACAGATGGGCCCACTACCGTTCGGCCCACGACCGTTCGGCCCACGACCGTTCGGCCGTTCGGGCCCACTACCGTTCGGCCCGTTTAGGTTAGCTTCACTAGAGCGCAAAAGAAAGGGAACCCCTAAAGCGCTTGACCGCGGACTGCGGGCGTTGTGCAGAGCGTTGCGTCGTGCTCCGTTCGCTTGCTCATGACAAACCGATATGCCCATAGAACCAAGTATTGTTGGTAACGTGCGATGCACGCGGTATTGTGCATGCAGGGCGCCGTGTGCCGCGAACGACCGAGCCGATTGCACCCCCTCTTGCAGCTATCCTTCGTTCGCGGCGCTCGGACGCCCACCATCTCGAAAGATCTTGCGCCGCGGGCAGTTGGAATTTCGGAAATGTTGCTCGTTACCCTCGAACTCTGCATCATGTTGCCATGCCCAAGCTTCATGAAGCGACGATCAAATGCCTCTGCCCGACCCAGCTCACGGTCGGAATGATCGAGGTCGAGCATAAAAGAAAACGCCTGGCCGCGCTGGATCCCCAGGACCAGCAGGAGTTTCTGGAGTGCCACCCAATGCCGGTGGTCATCGGACCCGGCAAAAAGCTATACATTACGGATCATCATCATTTGGCGCGGGCTGCGTTGGAAGCCGGAGTGTCCGAAGCCTATTTTGTGGTCGAAGCCGATTTGGCGTCGCACGACCCCGAGGAGTTTTGGGAGGAGATGGATAAGAACCAGTGGGTTCATCCGTTGGACCAAAACGGAATCCGGCATAATTTTGTTTCCATTCCGGGCCATTTGGACAAGCTGGTCGATGATGTCTACCGTTCGCTGGCCGGTTTTGTGCGTGATGAAGGAGGCTTCGAGAAGACGCACACCGCATTTGCGGAATTCATCTGGGCGGATTTTTTCAGGCGCAACATCTCAATCGAAGACCTGCAAGCCGATTTCTACCAGGCGGTTTTTCGCGCGAAGCGCCTCGCCCGCAGTCCGATGGCGAAGGGCATCCCGGGATTTAAGGGTTGACTCCGGCGACGCCGGGCGACATCGCCGCCTCATCATCGCCCTTCAATCCATATCGAACAGCGCATTCACTTCGGTGGGCGAGTACGCGCGGAAGGCGATCAAGGTTTGTGACGCCAAGATGCCGGGAATTGCGCGAATTCGGTCGGTCACGAGCTCCGCCAGCGCTTCATTGGCCGCCACCCGTATGATCGCGACCAGATCATAGTTGCCGGCAACCGAGTAGACCTCCGTGACGCCGGCAAGCGCGGCAATCGTCTCGGCAATGCGGTTGGTTTCCTTCCCCTCGACATTGAGCAGTATGACGGCCGTTGGCATTGAAACCTTCCTCTCGCCCCCTCGCGGGGCAATCAAGACTACAAGGTATTGCCGCTTCGAGCCAAATCTCATTCAACCGGTTCAGACGAGGTTAGCGCCGCAATGACCGAGCGATGTGCCGCGTCGAGATAATCCATCACCGGGTCATGTATGCTCGCCACTCTTGAGTGCTAATCGTATGCATCACCGCGCGGAAAATCCCAGCGTCGAGTCAGTCTATGCGGTCTTCGACAGGACCGCCGCGAAATGTGCGGAGCGGGAGTTCTTGCACGTTCCCGTGGAAGCGTGCAGTGGCTATTCCTCCGTTGCCGTCACCCTCCGGTATGCCGAGGCCCTCACGCGCGTCGCAGCCATCGCAACGCGGCTACGGGCGGCGGGCTACGGGCCGGGCCACCGGGTTGGCATCGCGCTCGACAATCGTCCTGAGTTCTTCCTCCACTTGCTGGCGCTGAACTCGCTCGGCATCAGTGTGGTGCCGCTCAATGCGGCGATGAGCGTGCAGGAGCTTGCCTTCGTCCTCGCGCACTCGAATGCCGCGCTCGCGCTGACGCACGACGGTCACGCCGCTCATGTGCGCGCGTGCTTATCGACGGCCATGCCGCTTCACGTGATGGGCAACGAGGCGGGCGCGTTGCCGCCGGCGTCGCTGCCGCCGGTCGCCGCGGCGGACGAGGCCTCGCTGCTCTACACATCGGGTACGACCGGAACGCCGAAGGGCTGCATTCTGACGAACGATTATTTTTTGCAGATCGGGCGCCTGTACCTGGAGCTCGGGGGTTATTGTCGATTCGATCGGGCGGGAGATCGGCTCGCGACGCCGCTCCCGGTCACGCACATGAATGCGCTCGCTGTCTCGTTCATGGCGATGCTGATGACGGGCGGTTGCCTGATTCAGCTCGATCGGTTTCATCCCTCGACCTGGTGGCATTCATTGCGAACGAGCCGGGCCACCGCCTTTCATTATCTCGGCGTCATGCCGGCATTATTGTTGAAAACGGCCCCGACAACGACGGATCGCATCGGCGCGCTGCGCTTCGGCTTTGGCGCCGGCGTCGATCCGCGGCATCACGCGGCGTTCGAGGCGAGATTCGGTGTGCCGCTCATCGAAGCGTGGGCGATGACCGAGACGGGTGCGGGAGCTTGGATCACCGCCAATCTCGAACCTCGGCATGTGGGACAACGCTGCTTTGGCAGGGCCCCGCCCGGTTTGGCCTATCGACTAGTCGACGACGCCGACCGAGATGTGGCGCCGGGAGCAGTGGGCGAGTTGCTGGTCAGGCGGTTGGGCGCGAATCCACGCCGCGGATTCTTCTCGGGCTACTATCAAGATGAGCGGGCCACGGAGCAGGCGTGGGCGGGGGGCTGGTTTCATACCGGCGATCTGGTGCGCGTCGGCGAGGATGGTTCCTTTTTCTTCGTCGACCGCTCGAAAAACATCATTCGGCGCAGCGGCGAGAACATTGCGGCGGTGGAAGTCGAAAGCGCGCTGCAGGCTCATCCCGATGTATTCGCTTCGGCCGTTTGTCCGGTGCCCGACGAGGTGCGGGGTGAGGAGGTCCTCGCCTTCGTGGTCTTGCACCCGAGTGTTGCGCCGTCCCTCGAGACCGCGACGCTGTTGCAGAGCCATTGTCGGCAGGCACTGGCCTATTACAAGGCGCCCGGGTATGTCGTGTTTCGCCAGAATTTGCCGCAGACCGCCTCCCAGAAGCTCGCCCGAGCGCAGATCAAAGCGCTCGGCAGCGTCGCCGTCCAGGCACGGGAGGCATTTGACCTGCGGCATCTGAAGAGGCGCGGTGCTTGAGGGCAAGATGCAACCACGGTTTGGCCAAGCCCGCATTGGCCAGCGACGATATTTTAGGGTTAAACTACTTCGAATGACACACGATCGGAGAACGGTCCTTGATCACCCATGGTAATACCCGAGATTACCTCGATGTGGTGCTGGTGGCGCCGGTCACGGTGCCCTACGTCCGTTATTCCATCCGCAATTCGCATTGGTTCGTTGCGCAGGCGCTCTCTCGACTATTAAAATCGTCCGGGCTCGAAAAGCCCGACGTCGATGGGTTGAGCCTCGGGAGCTTCATGCTGGCGCCGGATACCGCGATCGGTCTCACGCAGCATCTGGGCATCACGGTGCGCTGGCTCGACCATGTTCCGCTCGGGGGTGCCTGCGGTATCGTCGCACTGCGCCGTGCGCTGCGCGCCGTGCAGGCCGGCGATGCCGAGGTCGTCGCCTGCATCGGCGCCGACACGAATCACGTCGACTCGTTTCGCCAAAGCCTCGGCAGTTTCAGCGTGTTTGCGCGCGACGCCGTGTTCCCCTATGGATCGGGCGGGCCGAATGCCAGCTTCGCCTTTCTGACTTCCTACTACATGCGCATGTACGGGGCGACCCGCGAGGATTTCGGCAAGATCTGCGTCGCGCAACGCGACAATGCGCTCGGCTATCCGCACGCGATGTTCAAAAAGAAGCTCACCCTGGAGGAATACCTCGACGCTCGGCTGATCGCGGACCCCATCCGGCTATTCGATTGCGTGATGCCCTGTGCCGGCGCCGAAGGCTTCTTGGTCATGACGCGCCAGCGCGCCGAGGCGCTGGGACTTCCGTACGCGATCGTGCGCTCGACCTGTGAGCGTCATAACGCCTTTCCCGACGACCCGATTCAAATGCGCGGCGGCTGGGTCCTCGATCGCGAACACCTGTATGGCGGCGCCGGTGTCGAGCCCTCCGACATCGACTTCGTCCAGACCTATGACGACTATCCGGTCATGTCCGTGATTCAGCTCGAGGACCTGGGCTTTTGCGCGAAAGGAGAAGGACCTGAGTTCATCCGCGGCCACTCCTTTACCACGGACGGCTCATTTCCAATCAATACCAGCGGGGGGCAGCTCTCGGTGGGGCAAGCCGGCTGTGCCGCCGGATTTCTCGGCTTGGTCGAGGCCATCCGACAGCTCACCGGCCGCAACTTGGCGCGCAGCGTCCCCGATGCACGCTTAGGGCTCGCGGTGGGTTTCGGCATGATTACCTACGATCGGGGGTTGTGTTCGGGAGCGGCCGTTCTGGGCCGGGCCGACGCATGATCCCGCCGCTGGTTCGACCCAAGCCCAAAAATCCCATTCTTCGGACCCGGCTGCCGCTGCTGCCTCCGTGGGCTCGGTCGCGCGCCGCGCTCGGTTTGACCGCGGCGGCCGCGCTGGGTCGATTCGAGTTGCAGGTCTGCGCTGACTGCGGCACCGTTCAATATCCGCCCCGCGAGGCCTGCCATCGCTGCCTGTCCGGCACACTGCGTTGGCGCGAGCAAGCGGGGATCGGGGAGCTGATATCGACCACGACGGTGTATCACAGCCAGGATTCGTTCTTCCGCGAGCGCGTACCGTGGCACTTAGGTCTGGTACGGCTCGACGCGGGGCCGACCCTCGTCGCGCATTTGCACGGCGGGTGCGCGCCGGCCCCGAGTCGAGTGCGCATCGGTGCCCGTCTCGACAAATCCGGCCAGGGTGTGCTCCTGGCCTTTCCCCTAGGTGAGGTACCCCATATGGCGGACGATCGCCAGCTCCGTGAAATGACCTGCGATCCAAAATTTCGCAAAGTGTTGGTGACCGACGGCAAGACGCAGGTCGGCCAAGCGGTCGTGCGAGCCCTCATCGCCGCCGGCGCGGATTGGGTGTGGGTGGGCCATGCCGAGCCGTGGAAAAAATTCGCGGGCTTCGCAGAACTCGAGGCATTGCCGCAAGTCACATTGCTGCCGCTCGATCTCACCGACTCGGGTTCCGTGAAGCAATTGGCCGGTGAAATCGGCGGCAAGGTCGATATTTTGATCAATACGGCCGAGGTGCATCGCGCCCACGGGATCGCCTCGCGCAGCGGCGTGGAGGTGGCCCGCGCGGAGATGGATGTCAACTACTTCGGTCTGCTGCGCCTGGCCCAGGAATTCGGACCCGTGATGCGCGCACGCGGCGCGGATGGGCCCTCGAGCGCGACCGCATGGGTCAACCTGCTGTCAATTTATGCGCTCAGCAACTATCCCCCGCATGGCACGTTCTCGGCGTCGAAGGCGGCGGCATTCTCGCTGTCGCAATGCCTGCGCGCCGAGATGCGGCCCGGCGGCGTGCGAGTCATCAATGTGTTCCCGGGGCCGATCGACGATGAGTGGAATCAGCTGCTGCCGCCGCCGAAGCTCACGCCCGAGGCATTGGCCAAGGCCCTCGTCAAGGCGCTCCGGGACGGCGTGGAGGATGTCTACCCCGGCGATGTGGCCCAGGAGTGGCTCACCCGCTGGCAGGAGAGTCCGAAAACTCTCGAGCGAGAAGTGAGTCTTTGAGTGCGTGGCTGGACGGATTCGAGGAGTTGGCCAGAGTGACTGCAAATTCGCTGATTTCATTGGCGGCTGATTTGGTGTCCGGAAAAATCCGCGTCATCGATCTGACGCAAACCTTGTCGCCGGAATTTCCCCCCATCGTGCTGCCGCCCGAATTCGGCCAGTGTTTGCCGTTCCGCATTGAGGAGGTATCTCGGTATGACGAGCGTGGTCCTGCCTGGTACTGGAACAATTTCTCCTGCGGTGAGCACACCGGCACGCACTTCGATGCCCCCATTCACTGGGTGTCGGGCCGCGACCTGCCCAACAACGCGACCGACACCGTGCCGGTGCAGCATCTCATCGGCGCCGCATGCGTGATCGATTGCTCGGCGGAAGCGCGTGCCGATCCGGATTTCCTGTTGACCGCCGATCACGTGCGGCGCTGGGAAGCGATTCACGGCCGCATTCCCGCGCGGGCCTGGGTGCTCATGCGCACCGACTGGTCCAAGCGTTCCGATCCCGTCGCCTACCAAAACTACGATGAGACCGGTCAGCATACGCCCGGACCGGCCACCGACGTCGTGCGGTTTCTCATCGACGAGCGCAATATCGCCGGCTTCGGGTCCGAGGCGATCGGCACGGATGCCGGGCAGGGCTACCACCTCAAGCCGCCGTATCCGTGTCATTATTATATGCACGGCTCCGGACGATACGGTCTGCAGTGCCTGACCAACCTCGATCTGCTCCCGCCGACCGGGGCAGTGGTTTTTTGCGCGCCCCTGAAGATCAAGAACGGCTCCGGTAGTCCCATTCGAGCGCTGGCGCTCGTGCCGGGCTGAGGACAACGTCATGGCTGAACGCTCATTCGCGCAAGAAGTCGAGAAGCTTCGCATCGGAGCGGGTCAAGAGTTTCGCGGGGAAGGAATTCTCGCGGTCACCAAAGCGCTGTTGCAGTCAGGCGTGGGTTACGTCGGCGGCTATCAGGGCGCTCCGATCTCGCATTTGATGGACGTCTTGTCGGATGCTCAGGGCGTGCTCGAGGAATTGGGCGTGCATTTCGAGGCGAGTGCCTCCGAGGCCGCCGCCGCCGCCATGCTCGCCGCCTCGGTGAATTATCCGATTCGCGGCGCCGTCACCTGGAAGTCGACGGTCGGCACGAACGTGGCGTCCGATGCCCTCGCCAACGTGGCCTCGGGCGGGGTCACCGGCGGTGCGCTCGTCATCATCGGCGAGGACTACGGCGAAGGCTCTTCGATCATGCAAGAGCGGTCACACGCGTTTGCGATGAAGTCTCAAATCTGGCTGCTCGATCCGCGGCCGAATCTTGAAAGCATCGTGCAGATGGTCGAGCGGGGTTTCGAGCTCTCCGAGGCATCGAATACACCGGTCATGCTGGAGTTGCGGATTCGCGCCTGTCATGTGTACGGGCGGTTTCGCGCCAAGGAGAATCGCCCACCCGCCTTCACGGTCCAAGACGCGCTCGACCACCCCGTGCGCGACGTGTCGCGGATCGTGCTGCCGCCCGCCAGCTTCCAGCACGAACAGGAGAAGATCCACAAGCGGTGGCCGGCGGCGCTTGCCTTCATTCGTGAACATCGCTTGAACGAATTCCTGGGCGGATCGGGGGGTGAGGTCGGCATCATCGTGCAAGGCGGGCTGTACAACACGCTGCTGCGGGCGCTGGAGCTCGCCGGCGTGGCCGATTCGGCCGGGCACACGCATTTGCCGCTCTACGTCCTCAACGTCACCTATCCACTGCTCGATGACGAGATCGTCCGCTTTTGCGCGGGCAAGGCCGCGGTATTGATCATCGAAGAAGGCCAGCCGGAATTCATCGAGCAGAACCTCAACATGATCCTGCGCAACGCCGACCTGCAGACAAAGGTCGTGGGCAAGGCGTTGCTGCCGCGCGCGGGCGAATATACGGGCCAGGTGCTGCAGCGTGGCGTCGAATCGTTCTTGCAACGCCATGCCCCGGCCATGCTCGATGCCCCGGCCACGCTCGGCGCGCCGGCCACGCTCGGCGCGCCGGTCACGCTCGACGCGCCGGTCACGCTCGGCGCGCCGGCGGTGCAGGAGGGCCCCGTCATCCGGCGATCCTCGCGCAAAGTCACGCGCGAGCCGTCCAAAGAGGTGCAGTCCCTGGCGAGCCTGTTGCCGGTGCGGCCGGCGGGATTCTGTACCGGCTGTCCGGAACGGCCCATCTTTACGGCGATGAAGCTGCTGCAGCGGGAGCTGGGTCCCCTGCACATCAGCTGCGACATCGGCTGTCACTTATTTTCGATATTGCCGCCGTTCAATCTCGGCAATACCACGATGGGTTACGGCTTGGGGGCGGCCGGCGCGGCGGCGTTCAATTCGCCGCGGGCGAAACGCGCCATCGCGGTGATGGGTGATGGGGGCTTTTGGCACAATGGACTCGCTTCCGGCGTCGGCAACTCGGTGTTCAACCAGACCGACAGTGTGCTCGTCATCGTCGATAACGGCTATTCGGCGGCCACCGGGGGTCAGGACATTCTGTCCTCGCGCGCGGATAACCGCTCGAAGAGCACCAAGCACCCCATTGCGGCGGCGGTGAAGGGGGTCGGTGTCAAGTGGCTGCGCGTGATCGATCGAACCTACGATCTGACGCGCATGCGCGACACGCTCCGCGAGGCGATGACGACCCTGGAAAAAGGGCCGAAAGTGATCGTGGCGGCATCCGAATGCATGCTCAACCGGCAGCGGCGCGAACGGCCGCAGCAGAACCGTGCGATTGCCGGGGGCGTACGCGTGGTGCGCGAGCGTTTCGGAGTCGACGCGGACACGTGCACCGGAGACCACTCCTGCATTCGGCTGTCCGGCTGTCCGTCGCTGAGCATTCGTCCGAATCCGGATCCACTGCGGCAGGACCCGGTCGCGCATGTCGACAACTCCTGCGTGGGATGTGGCCTATGCGGCGAAGTCGCGCATGCGGCGGTGCTGTGTCCCTCGTTTTACCGGGCGCAGCTCGTATTCAACCCCAGCCGGTGGGATCGAATTCTGGCGTCTATCCGCGGCGCGATCATCGGATTCCTGCAGCGCCTGGCGGACACGCGGCGGGCGCGTCATGAATACTGAATCCGGCGCGGCCTTGCGCCAACCGGGCGCCGACTCGCGCCAACCCGGCGCTGCCTCGAGTTCGCAGGCACAGCGGCCGCTGCGCATCGCCATTGCCGCACTCGGCGGGCAGGGCGGCGGCGTGCTCGCCGATTGGATCGTCGAGGTCGCGGAGCGCTACGGCTGGCTGGTGCAAGCTACCTCGGTGCCGGGTGTGGCACAACGCACCGGTACGACGGTGTACTACATCGAGACCTGTCCGCCACCCACCAATGGGGGCGCGGAACCGATCTTTGCGCTGATGCCCGTCCCAGGCGATGTCGATGTGGTCATCGCCGCCGAACTGATGGAGGCGGGACGGGCGATCGTACGGGGGCTCGTCACGCCGGATCAGACGACGCTCGTGGCCTCAACGCATCGCGTGTACGGCATCACCGAAAAATCGGCGCTCGGCAACGGCATCGCCGACGCGAACGCGGTGCTTGCGGCGCTGCGCAGCGAAGCTCATCGCCTCGTGTGTTTCGATATGGACGCGACCTGTGCGCAGACCGGCAGCGTCATCAGCTCGGTGCTCTTCGGGGCGCTCGCCGCGTCGGGCGCGCTGCCGTTTCCGCGCGCGTTGTACGAGCAGGCGATTCACAAAGGCGGGGTCGCAGTGGCGGCGAATCTCGCCGGATTCACCGCGGGGTTCGAGCAAGCGCTCAAGGCGGCGCCGGTGGCGGGAGTCATCCCGCCGGGACCGGCGCCCAGCAGCGATGCGGGCAGGCGGCTGGACGCTCAAATACGCGCGGCGTTCCCGGCCCATCTGCAAGGGCTCATCGTCGAGGGCGTGCGCCGGCTCATGGATTATCAAGACGGCGCCTATGCGGACTTTTATCTGAATCGGTTGAACGAGGTGCTGCGGTGGGATACCGCGGCCGGCGGCATGGCTCACGCTTTCGCACTCACGGCATCGGTGGCTCGCTATCTCGCCCTGTGGATGTCGTACGAAGACACGATTCGAGTCGCGGATCTCAAGACGCGCCGCCTTCGGTTCGAGCGCTTTCGCAGCGAGGTGCGCGCCGAACCCGATCAGATCGTCTACGTCACGGAATTCATGCATCCGCGCTTTCAAGAACTGTGCGAGACATTGCCCGCGCCGCTCGGCCGCCGGCTCGCGCGCAGTGCGCTCGCGGCTCGATGGTTCGGCCCGCTATTCCGTCGCGGCCGCTACCTGAATACGGCCAAAGTGTCCGGGTTCACCGGTCTTTACCTGCTGGCGGGGCTGCGGCGGTGGCGGCGCGGCACTCTGCGCTACGGGCTGGAACAGGCGCGGATCGATGCCTGGCTCACGCGGATCCGCGAGCGAGCCGTTGCTTATGAGCTGGCGGTGGAGATCGCGGAATGTCAGCGGCTGGTCAAGGGGTATGGCGACACGCACGAACGGGGCTGGCGCAATTTCGAGACCATCATGCGATTCGTCGATGACGAGAAGGATCGACCGGATCTCGCGGCGCGCGTGCACCGCCTGCGCACGGCGGCGCTTGCCGATGAGGACGGCCAGCAGCTCGACTCGGCGCTGCGTGAGTTCGCGGTCGCGGCCTAGGAGCCGGCCCGTGCGGACAGGCGCTTAACGGCGAATTACAGCGGATGCGCTTCGATCGAGCGCCGCAGATGGGTCAGAAGCCGCATCAGCTCGTCGGTTTGGTTGTCCGATAAGTCGGCAAGCATCGCGTCCATCCACTGCTCGTGAGCCGCCGCCATTTTCAGGAACGAATCGCGGCCCTTGCGGGTGACGCGCACCGTGGCGGAGCGCCGATCCTCTCGATCGACCGTACGTGTCACCAGGCCGTCCTCGATCAACCGGGAGACGACGCCGGTGACATTGCCGTTCGAGACCATCAGCGACTCGGACAGCGCCGACATCGTGAGTCCCTCCGCGTGGCGCTCGAGCGCCGCCAGCACGTCGAAGCGCGGCAGCGTCGTTTTGAAATCCTCATCGAGCCGCACCCGCAACCGTTTCTCCACGATCATCGTGCAGCTCAGCAGCTTGAGCCACAGTCGCAGGGATTGCTTCGAATGGGGCGCGCCTCCGAGCCTGTCTGAAAACGTCAAAATACCGGCATTTGCCATGAACTGCTCCGCGTGCGAGTCAACGAACCGCGGCGCCATACTAATACTTGACACTTAAAATATCTATCCCATACTAAGCGCCATAGGAGACTCCATGAAACGCATCGTCTGTCTCGGCGGCGGCCCCGCGGGCCTGTATTCCGCGATCCTCTTCAAGAAGGCCTTGCCGAACGCCCGGGTCGAGGTCTACGAGCGCAACCGGCAGGACGACACCTTTGGATGGGGCGTCGTGTTTTCCGACAAGACGATGGCGGGGTTTCGCGATGCGGATACCGCCTCGCACGATGCCATCGTCGACAGCTTCTATCATTGGGACGACGTCGATGTGCACTTCAAGG
>Ga0181521_10007392_pt1 | contig 11550 bp, 7 predicted proteins | sample PEATcosm2014_Bin_32_FD_119764 | JGI IMG/M metagenome (GOLD analysis project Ga0181521, IMG submission 119764) | Peatland microbial communities from MTU Mesocosm Facility, Houghton, MI, USA - PEATcosm2014_Bin02_60_metaG | ecosystem: Environmental > Terrestrial > Soil > Wetlands > Peat | place... | reverse complement strand
AGCCCGATCTTGTAGCGGGCACGGAGCGTCTTCGTCTTCTGGTGGCGTTCGAAGAGATCCGCTGCGCCTGCGCGCTCGGGCGGCTTGAGGAAGCACATCGATGCGTGGAAGCGGTCCGCCCACTGGCGCTGGAAAAGCTGAATAGCTTCGAGGCCGTCGAACTCGCTGAAGCCGAGGCCGAGCTCGCTTTGGCGGATCGCGATTTTGAACAAGCGGATGCGAAACTCGCAATGGTCATCGCCCGCCTCGCCGATGACGATCTCGCCGGGCGGGAGGTCAGAGCGCGGCTCCTGCGCGCCAAGGCGCTCAATGGTCTTAATCGTGTCGAGGACTCGGCACGAACGCTCGCCGCCGCCCTCCGCCGCGCCGTCGCCCACGGCTTGATCGGCCATGCCGATCAAGTCCGGATGGCGCTCGCGGCTCTTGGCGTCTCCGAGGGCATGGCCGATCTGAACACAAGCCTCAGTCCGCCTGCGCAGGACCTAAGGCGGCGGTTCGTGCGATGGCGGGCAATCGGGGGAGGCGGCCAAGGCAGCGTGTCGCGCGCCTACGACATCGAACTCGGCGGTGAGGTCGCGCTGAAGCGGATAGACCTCGCGGCGCTTTATGACCCGCAGCAGAGAGATCGCCTGGTCGCCGCCGCGCGGACCGAGGTTTTGGCGGCGTCCCGCATCAATCATCCGGGAGTGGCTCAGGTGCGTGGTCTCATCGTCGAGCCCGGAGGCGATGCGACCCTGGTCGAGGACCTGATCGATGGGCCGACTCTGCGAAGCATTATGAAAGGTCCGGTCGAAGCGAAGCGCGCGCTCGATCTCACCGCCCGGATCGCGTTCGCCCTCTCCGCAATACATGCGGCGCGGATCGTTCATTGTGATCTCAAACCCGAGAACATCGTTCTTTCCGGCCCGGCGCATCCGGTGATCGTCGATTTCGGCATCGCGTTGCTCGACCGGGGTCAACGCTCCGGCTGCGGCACGCCCCTCTACATGGCGCCTGAGCAGAAGCGCGGCGGGTTCATTGATGCGCGGACCGATCTCTACGCGCTCGGCGTCATTGCGCTCGAACTCCTCGGGGTGGAACCTGAGGCCGCCCGAAGCTTTTGGAGTCATGACAATGGCATAACAGAGACACTGCGCGTCGCCGGCGTCGGCTCGCGAAGTAAAAGACTCTTACGACGTCTTGTCGCGCCAATGAAATGGCTGCGGCCACGTTCCGCCGCCGAAGTCGGCCGCGTCATCGTCGATGCGATTGTCGTCAAATCATGATTAGCGCTTGATTTTATCACCGCTCGCGGACAGCATGCCACGGTGGCGTAATATTTATGCGCGATGTCTCTACATCGTAAGAGTTTTGTGATGATTGCGATCAATCATTTGTCTGGCCCACTTGCCGGAAAAACACAAACGTTCGATGACAACAAAGAGAAGATTGAATTCGGGCGCGAGTCAGATTGCGACGTCGTCTATCCCACTGAAGAAACGCTGGTGGGTCGTCGGCATTTTGCGCTTGTTCGTGAACTCGACGACTGGCTGCTCCACCTTCATGAGGGGCCCCACGGCGCGCATTTCGTCAGCGTCAAGCCGGCGCTGGCGGAACCTGACCAACCAATCGAGTCAGGGTCCGTTTTCCACCTTGGACGCAACGACGGTCCGAGCTTCGAGGTGAAGTTCGATCAGCCTGTTTTGGCCGGTGACGTCAAGGAAACGGTGAGCCAAGAAAAAGTTACGCCCGCCCGCGTCCTTGTTCGGCGTCTGACGATTGCCGGCGGCGCCGTCGCCGCCGTTCTCGCGGTGGCGGTCGGCGGCTGGACCGCGTATTACATGAAGCATGAGCGGGAGGTGGCGGCGACCGTCGCCAGCCTTTCCCAGGACCAAAGGAACGAAAAGGATGCCATGAAGCAGATGAGCGCGGCCGCGGCCGCGACCATCGATCAGAGCGTCATCGACCGCGCGCGCAACGCCACTTTCCTCGTCGTGATGGAGGACGCGCAAGGCCGTAAATTTGGCGTCGGCACGGCTTGGGCTATCGGGACGGATGTCCTGGCGACCAACGCTCACATCGCTGGCTTGTGCGATGAGAACTTTCCGGTGGCCGATAGGGAGCTGGCCGAGTGTAATGATCTCAAGCCCGGCGAAAAGCTGTCGGTTCTGCAACCCGGACCCAAGGGGGCCACATATGCGGTGGTCCGGCATAGCTTCCATCCGGGCTATATCGCGTTCCCAAAATTTGTGCTTGGGCAAGACCCAGCCTATATCGCCTCTTTCCGTGGCGGCGCCCCGAGGGAAATCACGGGTTACGGTTATGATGTCGGGCTGCTCCAGATTGATGGCCGCCTTCCTTCCGGCTTGCCGCTTGAAATCGCTTCGAAAGACGAGATCCTGGGGCTGAAGCCCGGGATGCCTCTCGCTTCCGCTGGCTTTCCTTATGAAAATGTTTCGGGCAGCGAAGTGCTCGCGCTGGCCGCGACCCCACAGGTGCATTACGGCAATATCACCGCACTGACAGATTTCTTATTTTTGCCGACAGATCCCGCGCACAGTTACTTGGTGCAACATTCGATTCCAGAGACTGGCGGTGGTTCGGGCAGCCCCATCCTCGGTCCGTCAGGCCATATCATCGCCATCAACAACGCTGGCACTTTCGGGCCTAAGGGAGAATGGAGTGATCGCGGCGCTCCAAGCGGAGTCGAGATCAATTACGCCCAACGCGTTGATATCGTCTCGGATCTCGTCGCGGGGCGGGCCCAAACCGCGTTCGATGACGACAAGCCTTATTGGGCCGGCCAGATGGCCAATTTCAAGCGCGGCATCGATGTCATCGGCGACTGGGTCCTGGATCGGGCAAGGCCGAACGCAAAATCTATCGCACAGCTTGCCTCCGCGACCTCCGGCGGCCTCGAAGCTAATGACATGCGCGTCGATCCGGACACCAAGAAGAAAGAGCGCGTGAATGTCGAAACACTAAATCTTTCGGCCGGAGTCTCCTATTTCATTTTTGTCTATGCCGACCACCAGGCTCCGATCTCAATATATCTTAAGGACAGCAATAATCAGACACTAGCGAGCAGCACGAATAGCCAATGGTATCCGAGCCTGTCGTTCCAACCGGCGAATTCGGGCTCATGGTCGCTTGTCATTATCGGCCCAGACGATGATACCTCATACACAACAAAGGTCTACAGCTGGCAAACCTCCGGCTCATGAGAGAAATTACCGATCGGGCTGGAACAATGGCCGGTCGCCTATTGCGCGCGATCGATAGAGTGTAGGGCTTCCGTTGATCCGCCCGTCTGTTTGTCAAGAAGATTGCCGAGACATTGGGGGAGTTAAGATGATGCGTATTCGATTTGATGTGCTTGTTTTGGTTGCCCTGTTCGCAGGATGCCTTGCCACCGCAACGGCCTTCGCCGACTGCGGTAAGGGGCAGCCGGTCTTCGAAGATACGTTCCAGACTCTTGATCCGAGCTGGGGCGGCGCCGATGACACGCTCTCCGTTGCGAACGGCGGGCTCGTCATAAAGCCAAAGCCTGGATATATGCGCTGGGACTTGAGCCAAAGCGACTATTATGGCGACGGCAGCATTTGCGTGCTCGCCACAATCGCCGAGGCGAGCGACATCGGTTCGGCCCAAGCATTGGTCGCATTTTGGGCAACCGACTATAACAACTCGTATATTCTCAACATCGGTAGCGATGGCAAGAAGGGCTTTTATAAAGTCGACAGAATGTCAAATAACCGTTGGCTCACGCCAATCGACTGGACTACGGACCCGGCCATCAAATTTCAGCTCGGGGACACGAATGCCGTCGAGATCCAAATGGCGGGCCGCACCGCGTCGATCCTGATCAATGGCAAGAAAATGAACCAGTTCAACGGCAGTCCGCCAGATGGCGGCGGACTGATCGGGCTCGGCGGCAGCACCGGTGAAAACGTGACAGCCAAATTCGTCTTTCAAAAGTTTCAGTTCTTCAAGGCGGCCGCACCCTGAACAGGCGCGAGATTGCCTCGAACGTCCAACCGCCGGCGTTCGCGAGCTGTGAAAAGGGCGCCCCAATACGGGATGATTAATCGCCTACAACCCTAACTCGCAGCACTCACCAATGTGCCGCCGACGGCATCGAGGAGGTTCGAATGGCATTTTTATCTGGCAAGAAGAAGACGACGGCGTTCTTGTTACCGCGCTTGGCGCTCGCTGTTGGGCTCTTCGCACTATTCGCCGTGGCGAGCGAAGAAGCGCAGGCCGAAGATGCGATATACGCCAAAGGCCATAACAAGAAAATCAACTTACGGGGCGCGCCAACTATTGCCGCGAATCCCGCCTCGACGCTTTCAGGTGCGGCGCATGAGTCGACGGCGCGCGCCGCTCCCGAAGCAAACCTGGCCGGATCCGCGATTGTCAGGACTGGCCAGGCCGACTCGATGGCGGCGCGGCCGGAGAAAAGCATTTCCTCTTCGCGCTCCTCATTGGCTTCCCGATCTGGCCTCAATTCGAGGGCAGCGCTTCCGGGGTCGGCGGTCGTCGGCTCGGGCCAACGATCTGCCGCGACGGCGCGGCCTACACTGGCGCAGACGGCCGCGATGCCTGACGCCGGCACAATGGTGGCAAAGAGACCTGGCGCGCTTTTAGAACGGAGCGCGCTTGGCGCAGAATCGGGTCAAAACAGGCCGGCGCCAGCGGCTGCCGAAACCCAGGGGAAATGACCATCTGGTTGGAGCCAACGCTCCGAATATCGGCTTTGCTGCGTTGCTAGTCGCATCCGGCAGTTTGTGAGCCAAGCGGGCTCAGGCAGTATCTCGAAATGCTGAAGATCATCGCTTTGCGAAGCAAGACCTCACATCCCCACTCATCCATGGGGGCGTATCAGTTGGGGCTGCGCAAAGGCACCCCGCCTTACATCGGCCAATCGATTGTGGGTTGTTTTCGGCGGCGACAGGGTGGCGACATCGACCCCGAACAGGAAGGACCGCGCTAGAGCGGACTTGCTAAAACAGATATTATATCAAATATTTTATGTTGGTTGCGGGGGCAGGATTTGAACCTGCGGCCTTCAGGTTATGAGCCTGACGAGCTACCGGGCTGCTCCACCCCGCGCCGACGGTGTAGCAGCGGCGGCGGGGAATGGGAAGCATTATATCGCTTCTGTGACGCGCCCTTTATGATCCGCGCTATGTCTTTGCATTTACGCGTGTTTCCAGACTGCGCGCGGTGGCGACGACAACCGCAGTGGCGCTGCGCTACCACGCGCGCGGATTGAGCCTGCGTTTCCAGTGCTGGCCCGGCGGCAGGGCGGCGGCGTCTTCCCGGCCGCGCCGCGCGATCCGCGGGCGCGCGCCGCGCCAGTTTCCGTTCGTGTGCGCGCCATTGCCTTCAGCCGCGATCTGGGCTGGCGGCGGGGCGGAGCTGGCCGCCGCCGGCGCGGCGCTGCTCCGCGCAGCCGCGGGCTTGCGTTTGGACGCGATGTCCGCCGCGTCGGCGGGGCTGCCGTCGCCGGCGCGCCGCTTGGCCGGAGCCTTGATCTTTTCGCTGCGATCGGTCTTCGCGGCGCCCCTTGGCTTGCGCGTCGATGTCTCAAGCGCGCGGCTCTGACGAACGGCCCGCGGCCGCGGGCCGGTCTCCGCGATGGCGTCGAGGGCGGCGCTGTCCGGCGGAACGAGGCTCGGCAAGATGCGTGGCTGGCGCGCCTCGGAGGTGTGGCGCGGGTCGTCGAGCGAGGTCGGGGGAGCCTGAGCCGGCTTCGGCGCAAAAACCTGCGCGGCCTCTGTAGAGAGTTGATCGGCTGACGACCGATGCGCCGCCCTGTCGGTCTGCAAAAACGCCGGAACCGTGAATTCTGATGCGCGCGCCGGGTTTGACGCCGGATTTGAAGCAGTCTCGCGCCGCGAAAAAAAACCGGCGCTCGCCACGTTAAGAGCGGAACTGTCTTTCCCGAATAGATCCATCGGCGAGGCGGAAGTCGGAGGCCGGCGAGAGCGCTTGATCTCGATAGCGAAGGGCTTGGGCGGTTGTTTCATGAGATGTCCGATAGATTTTCTTTTGCCGGGGAAAATTCGATTGCCGAGAGAATTTCGGGCGCCCGATTCCTTGAGCGGAAGCTAAAACGACGGCCTGCGTGTAATGAACCTGCGTGCAAGAACCTGCGGGAAGACGTTGGCCCTTGCATCGAGCCACGACTCTGACCGGATCTGCGCGGATTCGCCAATCGCGAAAAAGCGATAATCCAACGCTTTTTGTGCTGCTGCGCCGAATCGGTATGGGGTTCGACGTATATCAAGTCAAGTCGCGACTCGCAATTCTGTGGCATCCGGTTGTTTTGCTGTCGAGCCGCGTCGTTGCATTATGCAAGACGAAGACAAATCCCGAAGACAAACCCCGTGATGAATTCAGATGAACCGACGAATGCGGTATTTGCAAGGCCAAATCAAAGCGAAAGCTACGCTTTTGTAGTGGCGCAACGGCTTTCGATCCAGAACCCGGCCATCCCTCGTCTTGGATCTAAGCTTTGACGGCCTGTTTTCAATTCAATCGACTTTTGTAACGAAACGCCGCCGTGTAAATAAGCAACAGGTACAAAAAACGGCAAACATTCTCCTCAAATGCATATATAAACATTGATATAAATAGTATACATTGGCATCATACTTGTGAATTGCGCCGGTATTGATGATTTATTCAATATTTCAGCCGATAAAGATCTGCACGCGCTTTATCCGAGCGGCCTGATTTCAGCTGGAATCAATGCTGCCTGCGAGCGCCGACGCGCGCGCCGACGCGCGGATCCTGATCGAGCCCCGGCGTTGATGCCCGGATTGAACCACCTGAGGACAGCATGACGCTTGCAAACATGAAAATCGGACGGAAGCTCGGCGTCGGCTTTGCTTGCGTCCTTTTTGTCGTCGCCGCGATGAGCCTTACTCTTTTCGCGACGCTGAAGTCGCTCGACGCCGCCGCCGACATCAACGCGGCCTCGTATAAAGCGGTCGACGACGTCGATCTCGCGATCGACAGCATGCGCGAGCAATCGCGCGCGAGCAATCGCTTTATCCTGACGCGACACGAGCAATACGGCAAACTCTACGACGAGGCGGTCAAGTCTTTCGCCGCCAATGTCGCCGCCGCGCGCAAGGACGCCGCCCGACAGTCGGAGGTGCTTGGGCTCATCGACAAAATCCAGGCGGCCGGCGAAACATTCCGCCGCGATATCGGCGACGAAACCATGCGTCTTGTGCGCGACAATCCGACCTCCGAGGCGGCCGAGAAATTTGTCGCAACGGACGCCGCGGTCGCGGCTTTTCAGGACTTCAAGGCGGCCGCGGGCGACGCGCGCAAGAAAATCAACGACTGGTCGGACAGCGCGCAGGCGGAGTTCGACCATTTGATGGCCGTGCTCCAGACGACGGTCATCGCCGGCTCCGGCGCGGCGTTCCTGCTCGCCGCGCTGGTCGGCTGGTGGATGACGCGAATCATCGCCACGCCAGTAACGAATATGACGGGCGTCATGAGAAAACTGGCGCAGGGCGATCATTCGATTGCAATTCCGGGCGTCGGCCGCGGCGATGAAATCGGTCTGATGGCGGAGGCGGTGCAGGCGTTCAAGGACGCGGCCATCGCCAAGGTGAAGCGGGCCGCGGCCGAGGCGGAGGCGGTCAAGGCCTGGCAAAAGGAGGAAGAGGCGCGCGCCGCCAAACTCGCCGAGGAGGCGCGCCAGGATCAGCTTGCGATAGAGGGTCTCGCCGAGGGTCTCGCCGAGGGTCTCGGCCGGCTCGCCGGCGGCGACCTCGTCTACCGCATCGAAACGCAATTCGCGCCGAAGACGGCGCAGCTGCGCAGCGATTTCAACGCCGCCGCCGCAAAGCTGCAAGAGGCGATGGCGAGCATTCGCGTCAGCACAGCCACACTCGCCTCGGGCAGCGGCGAGATCGCCCAGGCGGCGGATGATCTGTCGCGGCGCACGGAGCAGCAGGCGGCGGGGCTCGAAGAAACCGCCGCGACGCTCGATGAGATCACGGCGACCGTCAAGAATACGGCCGAGGGCGCGGTGCGGGCGCAGGCCGTCGTCTCGACCGCGAAGTCGGAGGCCGATCACGGCGGCGAGGTCGTGCGCGATGCGATCACGGCGATGGGCGAGATCGAACGGTCCTCGAAGCAGATCGGCCAGATCATCGGGGTCATCGACGAGATCGCCTTCCAGACCAATCTTCTCGCCCTCAACGCCGGCGTCGAGGCGGCGCGGGCGGGCGACGCCGGCCGCGGCTTCGCCGTCGTCGCCTCGGAGGTTCGCGCGCTGGCGCAGCGCTCGGCCGAGGCGGCGAAAGAGGTCAAGGGCCTCATCTCGGCCTCGACCACGCATGTCGGCCAGGGCGTCGACCGCGTCGGCGAGACCGGCAAGGCGCTGAAGCGCATCGTCGCCCAGGTCGCCGAGATCAACGCCGTCGTCGGCGCCATCGCGGCGAGCGCGCAGGAACAGGCGAGCGCGCTGCATCAGGTCAATACGGCGGTCAACCAGATGGATCAGGTGACGCAGCAAAACGCCGCCATGGTCGAAGAGACCACCGCCGCCGCGCATGCGCTGGGGCAGGAGAGCGCCGAGCTCGCGCGCCTCGTCGGGCTGTTCCAGCTCGGGCAGGCGCTGGCGGCGAGGAGCGCCCAGGTCCGCCATGTCGCCGGCGCTGCGCCGCCGCGCGGCCAGGGCGATGCGGGCTTGCCGCGGCGGCCGACCGCCGCGCCCGCGCAGCCGGCGCTGAAGACGCTCGCCGTGTCCGGCCGCGGCGGCGCCGTCCGCAAGCCGGACGCCGCGACCGCCGAAGACAGCTGGGAGGAATTCTGATGAGCGCGCAGCAACTTGGCGCCGCGGCCCGCATCGAGCTGCCGGAGATTCTCGATCTCAACGCGGCGAGCCCGCTCGCCGTCGAATTCCTCAGCCATCGCGGCGAAGCGGTCAGCGTCGACGCCTCTCGCGTCGCGCGCATCGGCGGCCAGTGCCTGCAGGTGCTGCTCTCCGCCGTCAACACCTGGAGGGCGGACGCCGTCCCGTTCGCCATCGTCGGCGCATCTTCGGGCTTCACCGACGGCCTCGCCCGGCTCGGCGTCGCGCCGGCCGAATTGATCGACAGGGAGCTGACGCAATGAGCAGGACGATTCTCACCGTCGACGATTCGCGGACCATGCGCGACATGCTGAAGCTCGCCCTCTCCGACGCCGGCTACCGGGTGGTGCAGGCCGACGACGGCGTGCACGGCCTCGAGGTTCTCGCCGGCGAAACGCCGGACGTCATCGTGACCGACATCAACATGCCGCGTCTCGACGGCTTCGGCTTCATCGAGGGCGTGCGCGGCGACAATCGCCATCGGTCGGTGCCGATTCTGGTGCTGACGACGGAGAGCGACGCCGCGAAGAAGGAGCGCGCCCGCCGCGCCGGCGCCACCGGCTGGATCATCAAGCCGTTCGATCCGGCGAAGCTCGTCGCCGCCATCCGGCGCGTCGCGGCGTGAGCCGTCCTGCAACCGACCGCAGAGCCTGAACCGGAACGAGGATTAAAGATCCATGGATGCGATGGCCGAAATCAGGCAGACGTTCTTCCAGGAATGCGACGAGCAGCTCGCCGAGCTTGAGATGGGCCTTCTTGCGATCGACGACGGCGATCGCGATCCCGAAACGGTCAACGCCGTGTTTCGCGCAGTGCACTCGATCAAGGGCGGCGCCGGGGCGTTCGGCCTCGACGATCTCGTGTCGTTCGCTCACGTCTTCGAGACCGCGCTCGATCATCTGCGCGCCGGCAGGTTGGCGCCCGCGCCGGAGCTTTTGAAAACCATGCTGCGCGCGGCGGACGCGCTCGCCGATCTCGTGTCGGCCGCGCGGGACGAGTCGGGCGTCGAGCCCTCCCGCATCGCGGCGCTCGCCGCGGAGCTGCGTGCGCTGGATCCGGCGCGGCCGGCGGGCGAGGGCGTGGCGGACGAAGACGATTCCTTCGCCTTCAGCCCGGTGCCGATGGATGAATCCATGTTCGACGATCTCGACCCGGACGCGGCTGCGCGCGAGACCGAGTTCGCCATTCGCTTTCGCCCGCATCGCGACCTCTACGCCAAGGCGAACGAGACCGCGCTGCTGCTGCGCGAACTTGCCGGTCTCGGCGAGATGTCCGTCACCTGCGATCGGTCGGGCCTGCCCCTCTTGTCGGAGCTCGATCCCGAGGGCGGTTATCTGACGTGGATCATTTCATTGCGGACCGGCGCGGGGGAGGGCGCGATTCGCGACGTGTTCGAATTCGTCGATGGCGACTGCGATCTCGACATCGCGGCCAGCGGCGAAGGCTTGGGGAGGGGCGGCGACGACCTCGCCTTCAACGATGAAGACTCGCGTGGCGACCTCGATATCGCCGCCCTGATCGGACAGATGCAGGCGAGCGTCGAAGCGGAGCTGGCGCGGGTAGCCGAGACGCAGACCGCGCCGGCGCGGCCGGACGGCGAGCCCAGGCTTGATCTTGCGGCCAAGCCCGATCATGCGAAGCCGGAGCAGGGCGGCGCGTCGATCCGCGTCGATCTCGACCGCGTCGACCGCCTGATCAATCTCGTCGGCGAACTCGTCATCAACCAGGCCATGCTGGCGCAGCAGGTGCCGGAGGCGGGGCTCTCACGCGCGAACGGCGTTGCGACGGGCCTCAGCGAACTCGAACAGCTGACGCGCGAAATTCAGGACAGCGTGATGGCGATCCGCGCTCAGCCCGTAAAGTCGGTGTTCCAGCGCATGCCGCGCCTCGTTCGCGAGGTCGCCGCCCTTACCGGCAAATCGGTGCGCCTCGTGACCGAGGGCGAGCACACCGAGGTCGACAAGACGGTGATCGAGCGGATCGCCGATCCGCTGACGCATATGATCCGCAACGCCATCGATCACGGGCTTGAGAGGCCAGAGGCGCGCGTCGCCGCGGGCAAGCCCGAGGAAGGCGTCGTGCGTCTTCTCGCGCTGCACCGGTCGGGCCGCATCGTCATCGAGGTCTCCGACGATGGCGCGGGCATCGATCGCGCGCGGGTCAAGGCGCTCGCCGCCGGCAAGGGCCTGATCGCGGCGGATGCGCCGCTGAGCGATGAGGAGGTCGACAATCTCATCTTCCTGCCGGGCTTTTCGACGGCCTCGACGGTTTCCGACATTTCCGGACGCGGCGTCGGCATGGATGTGGTGCGCCGTTCGATTCAGGCGCTGGGGGGCCGCATTTCGATCCAGTCGCGGCCGGGACAGGGATCGACCTTCATCCTGAGCCTTCCGCTGACGCTGGCCGTGCTCGACGGCATGGTCGTGACCGCCGGCGGGCAGACCCTGGTGGTTCCGCTCACCGCCATCATTGAGACGCTGCAGCCGAAGATCGCCGACGTGCATGGCTTTGGCGGCGGCGCGCGGGTCATCGCCATCCGCGAGGAGTTCACGCCGCTGATCGATGTCGGACGCGAACTCGGCTACCGCGACGATGACGCCGACGCTGTGGCGGGCGTCTCCATTCTCGTCGAATCCGAAAGCGGCGCGCGCTTCGCGCTGCTCGTCGACGCGATCCTCGGCCAGCGT
>Ga0181521_10007389_pt1 | contig 11552 bp, 5 predicted proteins | sample PEATcosm2014_Bin_32_FD_119764 | JGI IMG/M metagenome (GOLD analysis project Ga0181521, IMG submission 119764) | Peatland microbial communities from MTU Mesocosm Facility, Houghton, MI, USA - PEATcosm2014_Bin02_60_metaG | ecosystem: Environmental > Terrestrial > Soil > Wetlands > Peat | place... | reverse complement strand
CGGCGGCGGCGCTGCCGCAGGTGGAGCGGTTGCTCGCCAATGAGCCCCGCAACCCGGCTTACTTGAACCTCAAGGCAGCGATCCTTGCCAATCTCGGTGAGTACGCCGATTCGATCGAAATCTACGAAACCGTATTGCGCGTGCATCCACGGCAGCCGAAGATCTGGATGAGTTATGGCCATGCGCTGAAGACTGCGGGGCGGCAGGAGGAAAGCGTAGCCGCTTACCGTCGCGCGATCGGCATGCAGCCCACGCTGGGCGAGGCGTATTGGAGCCTCGCCAACCTCAAGACGTTTCGCTTTTCACAGGCCGACATGCTCGCGATGCGCGGGTCCATGAAAGGCGCGGATCTTGGCAGCGAAGATCGCCTGCATTTTGAATTTTCGCTGGGCAAGGCCCTCGAGGATGAGGGATCCTACGAGCAGTCTTTCGGCCACTACGCCAAAGGAAATTCAATCCGCAAGCAGCTGCATCCTTACAGCGCGGAGGAGAACACACGGTATGTCGGCCGCTGCAAGCGGCAATATACGGCGGATTTCTTTGCGGCGCGCGCATCGGCAGGCGCGCCCTCGGCGGAGCCCATTTTCATCGTGGGCCTGCCGCGTGCGGGATCGACGTTGCTCGAACAGATACTGGCGAGTCACCCGCGGGTCGAGGGTACGGTCGAGCTGCCTGACATTCCGCAAATCGCGCGGGAGCTTGCGGGAAGAGACGGGCGTGACGGCGAGGCTCCCTTTTTCGATGCGGTCGCCGCGCTCGATCCCGCGCAGCTACGCAGTCTCGGCGAGCGGTATCTGGCCAGCACGCGCGTTCATCGCAAGACCGATGCGCCGTTCTTTGTCGATAAGATGCCGAATAACTGCTTATACGTCGGCCTCATTCATCTCATCCTACCGAACGCCAAGATCATCGACGCTCGGCGGCATCCGCTCGGCTGCTGCTTCTCAGCGTTCAAGCAGCATTTCGCTCGCGGTCAGAACTTCACTTACGACCTGGTGGATCTGGGTCGCTACTACCGTGACTATGTTGACCTCATGGCCCATGTCGATGCCGTGCTGCCGGGCCGAGTACATCGTGTGCTCTACGAATCCATGATCGAGGATACCGAGGCCGAGGTTCGCCGACTGCTCGATTACTGCGAGCTGCCGTTCGAAGAGCAATGCCTGCGGTTCTATGAAAACGAGCGGCCGGTGCGCACCGCCAGTTCCGAGCAGGTGCGGCGGCCCATTTTCAGGGACGGCATGAAACGTTGGCGGCACTACGAGCCTTGGCTCGGGCCGTTGCGGCAGGCCCTGGGGTCGGTCCTGGAATGCTATCCGGCCGTACCGGAGTTTGCGTCTTCGATGTGATTTTCAGTATTCGTCGCTCAATTAAAACTGAAGGGAGCAAGGGAACATCATGACTCGTAGCCGAATTACCACCAGGCCGCCATGCCTAAACGCCGCCGGCCGCCCCCGTGACGCCCGCCGTCACGCGCTGAGACAGTTGCCACTTGCTTCCGCCATTTCGGCCATCCTCGGCAGCGGCGCACCGCTCGTACAGGCGCAGACGGCGCAGGGCACCGATACGCTCGAAGAGGTCACGGTCACGGCGCAGAAAGTGACGGAAAACCTGCAGAACGTGCCGGTCAGCATCGAGGCGATCGGCAATCAAAAGCTCGAGCAGCTGAATATCGTGAACCTCGACTCGTATGTCGAATACCTGGCGGGCGTCACGACGATCAAGAGCATCGGTCAGGGCGGCAATGGCGTCGGTACGACGCACGTCTACATGCGCGGCATCGATGCCGGCCAGGACGGCAACCATTCCGGCTCGCAGCCGACCGTGGGCACCTATTTTGACGAGCAGCCGGTCACGACCATCGACGGCACGGTGGACATACACACGTATGACATTCAACGAGTTGAGGTCCTCGAAGGGCCGCAGGGCACCCTGTACGGCGCCAGTTCGGAAGCGGGCACGATCCGCATCATTACCAACAAGCCCGACCCGACGAAATTCGAAGCGAGCTATCAGCTGAGCGGCAACTCGGTCGCTCACGGCAATCAGGGCTGGGAAGCCGAGGGCTTCGTCAACATTCCGCTCTCGCCGATCGCCGCGATTCGTCTGGTGGGCTGGGATGAGCACGACGCCGGCTACATCAGCAATGTGTCCGGGACCGATGTCAATGCGGGCATCGTGAACGGCGTGCGGTCTTTCTCGGTCCTGGGCGGCCCGGTCTACTCGACCTTGAGCAACCAGACCTCCGTCAGCAGCGCTTACAACACCGCCGAGACTCGGGGCGGCCGCGCGGCCTTGAAGCTCGATCTCGGCGACAACTGGACGGTGACGCCCACCTTCATGGGTCAGTCGCTCGGTGCCAATGGGTTTGCCGGTTATGACCCGGCGGTCGGCGATCTGCAACTCGTGCACTTCGGACCGGAAAACACGCAGGACTCGTTCACGCAGACCGCGCTCACCGTCGAAGGCAAGGTGAGCGATTTCGACATCGTGTATGCCGGCGCGTGGTTCGTGCGCACACAGCACTCCATTGCGGACTACGCCGACTACTCGTATTTTTACGACAAGTACTACGGGTCGGGCAACTTCTGGGTCAATAACGCAGGTCAGAAGATCGAGCCGCAAGAGTTCGTCATCGAAAATAATCACTATACGAAGTGGAGCAACGAGCTGCGCGTCAGCACCCCGCAGCAGCTGCCCGTCAAGGCAACCGTCGGCATCTTCGCCCAGCGCCAGGTGCATGAGATCTGGGAGGACTACGTGATGCCGGGAGCCGGCGGGAACCCGTACACGTACAATACTCAGGGGTTGGCCGAGCAATACGACATACCGGGACTCAACAACAACACCATCTGGCTCACCGACGAAGAGCGCGTCGACCGCGACTCCGCGGCATTTGCACAGGTCACCTGGGACATGACTTCCGCCTGGTCGCTGACGGGCGGCATGCGATTCTATCGATACGATAATTCTCTGCAGGGGTACTACGGCTACTCGGCAAACTACCAGGGATTAATCGGCGCAGCCTCCGGAATGACCGCCTGCGGACCGACCGGCGGGACGCCGAACATCAACTACGAGCCGTTCCACTTCGCTCCGTGCACCAACCTCGATGCCGACGTGTCGGCGAGCGGACACACGGAACTCGCCAGGGTCACCTACAAGTTCGATCCCGACCACTTGCTCTATGCCACTTATTCGACCGGATTCCGGCCGGGCGGTGTGAATCGAGTCTATGACAAGAACATCGGCGCTCTCTACCCGCCGTACCAGTCCGACCAGCTCAAGAACTATGAGATGGGCTGGAAGACGCAGTGGTTCGATGAGCATCTGCGATGGAACGGCGCCGTGTTCTGGGAGAATTGGAATAATTTCCAGTTTTCCTATCTGGGTCCCAACAGCGTGACCGTGGTACAGAACGCGGCCGCCGCCACCAGCAAAGGTCTCGAGACCAACTTCGAATGGGTGATGGGGAGCGGCTGGCTGCTGTCCGGGAGCGCAACCTACCTGGATTCCAAGCTCACGCAAAATTTCTGCGGCACGACCACATTGGTGTTTCCGACGCAGTGCGCGACGCAGATGAGCGGCGCAGCGGGCACACCGATCACCTTCGCCGACGGCAGCGTGCGAGAAGGGCCGTACGCGCCGGCCGGCACGCGGCTGCCCGGCACGCCGCGACTCAAGGCCAATCTCATCAGCCGTTACAACTTCGGGTTGGGGGATTGGAACGCCTACGGCCAGGCGGCCTATGTCTACCAAGACGCGTCCACGCCCCTGCTGTTCCCGATCTTCTATCAGAACGGCCAGAACGGCCAGCAGCATCTGGGTGAGCTGCCGCCGTACAGCCTGGTCAATCTCGCGGCCGGCGCCGAGCGCAACAACATGAACGTGACGGTGCGGCTGGAGAATGCCTTCGACAGTCGAGGAGAGCTGACGCGCTTCTCGGCCTGTACGCCGGTCACCTGCAACCAGCCGTACGTCATTCCGACGCAGCCGCGGACGGTCTGGCTGCAGTTCGGTCAGAAGTTCTGACGTCTCGGGGTGTGGCCGGCGGGCCATGGGGCCCGCCGGCCGAGGGGCCGCCGCCCCGAGGGTTGCAATGATGAGACGCTTTTCCCGCGCCCTGCCGCTGTTGGCGGTTTGGGTGCTCTGCGCGACCGCACACGCCGAGCGGGCGCCGGTGCTGCAGCAGATCGACCTGCCGCATCCCTATTACTATCGCGAGATGTACCTGCCGCAATTGACCGGCGGCCCGAGCAGCGTGGCGTGGTCGCCCGATTCCTCGGAGCTGATCTACGCGATGGCGGGTTCTCTGTGGCGACAGCGGGTCGACTCGGCGGTGGCACAACAGCTCACCGCGGCCGCCGCGTACGACTACCAGCCGGATTGGTCGCCGGACGGACGCTGGGTCGTCTACTGTTCCTATCGCGACGATGCGGTGGAGTTGTGGCTGTTGGACCTGACCAGCGGCGCGACGCGGCCGCTCACCCACAACGGCGCGGTGAACGTGGAACCGCGATTTTCGCCGGACGGCAAGCGCATCGTGTTCACCTCGACGCTGTACAACAAACGCTTCCATATATTCACGGCCGACATTGGCGACGGCACGCTGGCCCACGCGCAGCGCGTGACCGGCGAGCACAAGAGCGACCTGCCGCGCTACTACTACAGCGCGTTCGACCACGAAATCAACCCGGTGTGGAGCCGCGACGGCCGCGACATCCTCTACGTGTCCAATCGCAACCATATTTATGGTACCGGTGGATTCTGGCGCACGGCGGCGACACGAGGCGGCGCCGCGAGCCCCGATGGGGCCGCGATCCCCGACCGCGACGCCCGAGAATTTCACTACGAGGAAACCAACTGGAAGGCGCGTCCCGATCTGTCTCCCGACGGCTCGCGGCTGGTGTACAGCTCGTATGTGGGGCGCTCGTGGCACAATCTGTGGCTCATGCCGGCCGGGGGCGGGGATGTCATTCCGCTCGCCTTCGGCGATTGGGATATGACCTATCCGCGGTGGTCGCCGGACGGAACGCGGATCGCATTTATCTCCAACAAGAGCGGCAACACGGCGATTGACATCGTGAGAATTCCCGGCGGCCTGGCTCAATCGCTGCCCGCACCCACGCGCCGCTATATGCATCCGATGGCGCATCTACGCATCGAGCTCACAGATGCACAGGGGCATCCCGCCGCCGCACGGCTCAGCGTCACCGACGCGTCCGGCCTGTTCTATGCGCCTGCAGCGGCGTGGATTCACGCGGACGATGGGTTCGATCGCAGCCATCGGCGCTTCGAGGCACATTATTTTCACGCGAGTGGTGAAGCATCCCTCGATGTGCCCGCGGGCGTCGTGACCGTGGAAATCGTGCGTGGGCTGGAGCGCAAGATCGATGAGCGCCGGGTGACGACCTCGGCGGACCAGGCGACGGACGTCGCGGTGAATCTGGACGAAGGCCACTGGTCGGTTCCCGACGCCGGGCACTGGGTGAGCGCGGACGTGCACGTGCACATGAACTACGGCGGCACCTATCGCAATACGCCCGCGCACCTCGCGACTCAGGCGCTGGCGGAAAATCTAGGCTTGGTGCATGCGCTGATCGTCAACAAGGAGCAGCGCTTCCCCGACATCGCTTACAGCGGAATGCGCGAGGATCCCGCGTCGCAGCGAAACGCCATCGTCGTGCACGGTCAGGAATTTCACACCAGCTATTGGGGGCATCTGGGCCTGCTCGACATCGGCGGCGGAATCATCTTGCCGGGCTACGCCGGCTATCCCAACAGCGCCGCATCGAGCCTGTATCCGATGAATGCCGATGTGGCGGACATCGCCCACGCGCGCGGCGCCCTGGTGGGTTACGTGCATCCCTTCGATGAGTATCCGGAACCGATTGCCAAACCGCACGAGACCCTGACGAATGAGCTGCCCGTCGACGTCGCCTTGGGCAAAATCGATTACATGGAGATCACCGGCTTCAGCGACCACCGTGCAACCGCTCGGGTCTGGTATCAATTGCTGAATTTGGGATTCCGCATACCGGCCGCCGGGGGCACGGATGCCATGGCGAATTTCGCCTCGCTGCGCGGACCGGTGGGCATGAACCGGGTGTACGTGCGCGTGCCCGACGGCGAGACCGGGGTCGAGGAGTGGTTGGACGGGCTCAAGCACGGGCGCAGCTTTGCGACCAACGGCCCGCTCTTGGGCCTGCGGCTCGACGGCGCAGGCGTCGGCGACGAGCTGAAATTCTCCGGCGCACAGCCGCGCGTCGCATTCTCGGCCCATATGCGATCGATCGTCGCCGTCGATCATCTGGAACTCGTCTGCAACGGCCGAGTCGTGCGTTCTTTCATCGCGCACGCACCCGTGGATCATGCCGACGTCGAGGGCGGCATTGCGCTCAACCAAAGTGGCTGGTGCGTGTTGCGTGCCTACACCGATGCGGCGCGCGAGCATGTGTTGGACAATTACGTCTACGCGACCACCAGCCCGATCTACGTCACCATCGCGGGCGCGGCGCCGCGCTCGGCCGACGATGCGAAGTATTTTGCGGCGTGGATGGACCGGCTCGCCGAAGCCACCTCGAGCTACCCCGATTGGAACAACGCCGCTGAAAAGCGCGGTGTTCTCGAACGGATCGAGTATGCGAAGGCGCTGTTTGTGGGCCTGGAATGACGCAAGCGGCCTCGACCGAGCGGTCGAGGCCGCCTTCCGATGCCAGTCTCAAGCGGCTAGCACACCTTTCTGTTTCGCGGTGTGAGTCGCGATCAAATCCATCAGCTGCGGCGTCAGGCAATCGTAGGGCTCGAGTTTGAGTTCCTTCAAACGCGCGCGAATTCCGGCCATCGCCTCGGGCTTCGTTCCCGATTCGATGACGGACGATACGAACGCGGCAAACCCGGGCGCCTCCCAGCCATTGGCGTCCAGCAGCTCGGGATGCACGAAATCGAAGCCGTAAAGCGGATGCCCCTTGTTTTCGATGCGCCCATACATGTGTACGCCGCATCCGGTGCAGGCGTAGCGTTGGATGGCCGCCGACGAATCGACGATCTTCAGCTTATTGGCGTTCGCGGTCACCGATAATTTGTCGCGCGGCACGACCGCAACCATGGAGAAAATAGCGCCGCTCGGCTTCCAGCATTTCGTGCAGCCGCAGACGTGATTGAACGCGACGTTGCTCGAGATCTTCACGGTGACCGGTGCCGTCGTGCATTTGCACTTGAGCGTACCTCCCGAGTACTTCGGATCTCCGGCTTTGACGCCGTTATCGACGGAAGGGTGAATCTTGACAGTCATGTTGGGCTCCTCATTGGTTGATAGATCACCGGTTTGAAGGATCACCGGTTTGAAAGATCGCCGGTTTAATAGATCGCCACGCTGCGTATCGACTCGCCTTTGTGCATCAGGTCGAACGCGTCATTGATTTTCTCGAGCGGCATCTTATGCGTTATCAGGTCGTCGATATTGATTTTACCATCCATGTACCAATCCACGATCTTCGGCACGTCGGTGCGCCCGCGAGCGCCGCCGAAGGCCGTTCCCTTCCAGACGCGTCCGGTCACGAGTTGAAAAGGCCGCGTCTGGATGACCTGGCCGGCGCCTGCGACGCCGATGATCACCGACACCCCCCAGCCGCGATGGCAGCATTCGAGCGCCTGACGCATGATGTCCACGTGACCGATGCATTCGAAGCTGTAGTCCGCGCCTCCGTCCGTGACGTTGACGAGGTGCGCCACGAGATCGCCCTCGACCTCCTTGGGATTGACGAAATGCGTCATGCCGAATTTCTCGGCGAGCGCTTTGCGGCGCGGATTGATGTCGACGCCGACGATTTTGTTGGCGCCCACCAATCTCGCGCCTTGAATCACGTTGAGTCCGATGCCGCCGAGGCCGAACACCACGACGTTCGCGCCGGGCTCCACCTTCGCCGTATTGATGACGGCGCCGATCCCCGTGGTCACGCCGCAGCCGATGTAGCACACTTTGTCGAATGGCGCGTCCTCGCGAATCTTCGCGACGGCGATCTCCGGGAGTACGGTAAAATTGGAAAACGTCGAGCATCCCATGTAGTGGTGGATCATCTGCTTGCCGATGGAAAATCGGCTCGTACCATCGGGCATGACGCCCTTGCCCTGCGTGGCGCGAATCGCCGTGCACAGGTTCGTCTTGCGCGACGTGCACGATTTGCATTGGCGGCATTCCGGCGTATAGAGGGGAATGACGTGATCGCCTTTTTTCACCGAAGTCACGCCGGGCCCCACATCGACCACGATGCCTGCGCCTTCATGGCCGAAAATCACGGGAAATAGCCCTTCCGGATCCGCACCCGAGCGCGTGAACTCGTCGGTATGGCAGATACCGGTCGCCTTGATCTCGACCAACACTTCGCCGGCGCGCGGCCCCTCGAGATCCACCATGGCGATCTCGAGCGGCTTGCCGGCCGCGTACCCGATTGCAGCTTTGGTTTTCATAGCATTTTCATCTCTTGCAGTTGCTTACGTGGCCGATTGTGCCGACCGGCGGAACCTAGTAACGCGCTAACCTAACCTAACATCAATCCCGGTGTCCTCACCCGCGGTTCAGCGGCGGCCGACGCGCGGCGCCTGCGCGCGCCTTGACTCCTTTGCCCGAGACATTGCAGCATGGTCCCGGCGGCGGCACCCCGATACGCGCCAGATGATTGGCGATCGTTCTTGCGACCGTGCAAATTGCATGCCGACAAAATGTGTGCCGGAAACCTCGCTAGGATACGACACGCTCGGTGGTCAACGACAAGGTCAAGTGGATGAAAAAGAAACGCAGTCGATCATCGCAAGCGGCGTTTTGCGGGAGTTTATTGCTTGGGATCCTATCGACCGCAGCGCCGGTCAGCGCCGACTCATTGGCTTATGTTGCAAATCAAGGCGACGGCACCGTGTCGCTGATTGACACCGCGGGTGACAAAATGACCCGCACGTTGCCGAACCGTGGCAAAATTGGCACAAAAATCCAGGCGGTCGTCACCGATCATCCGGGGAAAACCTCCTTCGTCGTCGATGCCACCGGGAATGCGCTCATCGCCGTCGACGTCCAATCGGGCGAAATCAAGCAACGCATCGATGTGGGCACGAGCCCCGAGGGGGCGTCGCTGTCGCCCAGTGGAAAAACCATTGCGGTCTGTATAGAGGACGACAATGTGGTCACGCTCGTCGATGTCGCCACCGCAACGGTGGCGCAGAAAATTCCGACGCAAGGTAAAAATCCCGAACACTGTGTCTTTAGCGGCGATGGGCGTTGGTTGATGACGAGCAACGAGAATTCCGACGACGTCGATCTGATCGACATCAAGGCGGCTCGTTCGGTCGCATTGATACATACGACGGGACATCCGCGTGGAATCGCCTGGCTGCCCGACAATTCGATTGCCTATGTGGCTCAGGAAAAGGCCGGCGGTGTCGATCTCATCGATGTCGCCAAGCGCTCGGTCATTGAATCGATCCGCACCGGCCTTCGACCCGCAGGCGCACTCGCCGGTGTGGACGGCAAGCACGTGTTTGTCAGTAACGGCGGCGATGGAACGATATCGGTGATCGACACGACGACTCATCGGGTCGTTGCCACCATTCCGGTGGGAAAGCGCCCGTGGAACATGGCTCAAACGCATGATGGAAAGAAACTTTACGTTGCCAACGGCCGTTCCAACAGTGTCAGCGTCATCGACACGACCACGCTCGCGGTAATCAAAGAAATACCCGTGGGCGAATTGCCCTGGGGTGTGAACATTCCATAGCTTCATGAACGGCGCAATGCACTGCCGCACTGTAACGGTCATGGCACACTTCCTATTGCGCTGCAGCAGCGTCACCTGATCGGGTTGTCGTAACTCTCTGATTTTTAACAAGGCTTGCCGCCAAAGAGTATTTCTTTTGCATTTTCCGTAGATGGCATAGGCATTGCTAATCCCTATCGCAGTCCTAGACGGTCCGGCGTTGATGACTTCGGATGAGGCTGGGGCAATAAGTTTGCGACCACAGAAATATAAGCAACGAATACGCATAAGGAGGGAGCTTTTAAGTGAACAAACTCAATGGTCACGTTTTCCGCACGGCACCCAGGCATAGAACTGCGTGCACGCCGCTTCTTGCAAGTGGCGGTGAAAGGCAAAGACCCCAAGCAGGAAGAGACCCCAAGCAGGAGGAGAATTGAGATGAAATGGCTCACCGCAAAATGTCACGTCAAGATGTTCTACGCCGCCGCAGCGCTGCTCACCACGTGCGGCACAGTAATGGCTGCATCGGATACCGAACAAATGCAACGCTTTCAAGATCCCAACCAATGGGGCGCACCGGCAGGGGATCTGAATCAGAACCGCTATAGCGCACTGAAAGATATCAACGCCAGCAACGTCAAAGGTCTGCAAATGATCTGGGCGCAATCGAGCGGCACCTTGCGCGGTCATGAAGGGCAGCCGCTGGTGATCGGAGACGTAGGCGGCAAGCCGATGATGTTCATCGAAAGCGGATGGCCGAACATCATCCAGGCGCTCGATCTCAGCGATCCGGATCACCCGGTGCAGGTATGGAACTACACGAAGACCAGCGGACGCGATGAGTCCGCGGTGCCTCGTGCCTGCTGCGATACCGTCAACCGCGGCATGTCCTACGCCGATGGCAAACTCGTGTTCGGCACGCTGGACGGCTATGTCATTGCCCTCAATGCCATGACCGGCAAGGAAGTGTGGGTCGTCAAGCACGCTTATCCCGCTAACGGCGAAACCATCACTCCGGCACCCATCATCGCCAACGACAAAGTCATCATCGGCTTCGGCGGTGACGAGTTCGCTGCACGCGGTCGCGTCACGGCCTACGCACTTGCCGACGGCAAGAAGGTCTGGGAATGTCATTCCAACGGCAGCGACAAAGACGTGTGCATGACGAAGAACACCAACAAGGCGCATCCGGAATACGGCACCGCCGGGAAGGATTTAGGCATATCAACCTATCCGGGTGACGAGTGGAAACGGGGCGGCGGAGCCGCGTGGGGCTGGTATGCCTACGATCCGGCACTGCACTTGGTCTATTACGGCACCGGCAACCCGGGCCTGTGGGCCCCGCAGTTTCGCTGCGCCGAGCCGCTGACCCAGGCCAACTGCAATAGCGGCAAGTTCGACAACAAGTGGTCGATGAGCATCTTTGCCCGCAACGTCGATACCGGCGAGGCCGAGTGGATCTACCAGATGACGCCATTTGACCAGTGGGACTACGACGGCATCAACGAGGTCGTGCTGGTCGACATCAACGTCGACGGCAAGATGCACAAGTGCCTGGTGCATTTCGATCGCAACGGCTTCGCCTATGTTCTGGACCGAACCGATGGCACGCTGCTGCGTGCCAACAAGTACGTCACCGTGAACTGGGCCGAGAAGGTCGACATGAAAACCGGTCGTCCGGTCAAGGTGCCGGAACATTCTCCGCTCAAAGTGGGTGACAACACCCAGGCCTGTCCGTCCGCGATGGGTGGCAAGGACCAGCAGCCGGTTGCGGTGGATCCGAACGATTCGGCGAATTTCTACGTG
>Ga0181521_10007385_pt1 | contig 11557 bp, 10 predicted proteins | sample PEATcosm2014_Bin_32_FD_119764 | JGI IMG/M metagenome (GOLD analysis project Ga0181521, IMG submission 119764) | Peatland microbial communities from MTU Mesocosm Facility, Houghton, MI, USA - PEATcosm2014_Bin02_60_metaG | ecosystem: Environmental > Terrestrial > Soil > Wetlands > Peat | place... | reverse complement strand
CTCTTTGGACCCACCCGACACCGACGTCGTTTCAGCGACAAGTGTGGAGGAGTGGTTCGATGGTTCCAACACACAGGAGCGGCTCATCACGGCGGGCGAGCTTGTCAGCGGCGCTCCTGAACCTGATTCGTTGTTTCTGGTCGGTACCGGACTGGTTCTCGCCCTGTGTTGCCGGCGCTACTGCGGCCAATTGAAACTGAAGGATTCGCCCAGGTAGACCCGCTTCACTTCGGAATCCTGCGCGAGGTCGTCGGGGCTGCCCGTGCGGAAGATCTTGCCGGCGTTGATAATGTAGGCGCGATCGGTAACGGTGAGAGTTTCGCGGACATTATGGTCCGTGACCAGAATGCCGAGGCCGTCGCGTTTCAGATCCAGAATGATTCGCTGCAGCTCCAGCACCTGAATCGGATCGATGCCCGAGAAAGGCTCGTCGAGAAGCAGAAAACTCGGTTCGATTGCCAGCGAGCGTGCGATTTCGACGCGCCGCCTTTCGCCGCCCGAGAGCTGGAAGCCCTTGCTGCGGCGTACCGTATCCAGCCCCATCTGGTCGATCAGGTTATTCATCTTTTCGCGCCGCTCGGTGTTGGTCAGCCGGCGCGTTTGCAGGATGGCCATCAGGTTATCCTCGACGCTCAGCTTGCGGAAGACCGACGCTTCCTGCGGCAGGTAGCTGATGCCATGCTGGGCGCGCTGGAACATAGGCATGCCCGTAAGGTCGACGCCGTCGAGAAGAACCTTGCCGGAATCGGGACTGATCAGCCCCACCACCATGTAGAACGAAGTGGTCTTGCCCGCGCCGTTGGGTCCCAGCAGCCCAACGATCTCGCCCCGGCTCACGTGCACCGACACGTCGTTGACGACACGCCGCCCGCAGTAGGACTTGGAAATCTCGACCGTTTCGAGCGTTTGAATCATGTCTTCTTGCGCAGGTGGCTTCGACCCTTCTTCTCCGGGGCGCCTTCGACGATCAGCCGGTCATCGTCGGTAAACCACGTCAGTTTGTCTCCTCTGGTATCATTACCCGTCTTCGAGTCGTTTAGTTTCGGTTCCCCGCCGCTGAGAACGACTTTTCCCTCGTCCGTATAGTACTCCGCATGCTCGCTGTTCCCCACGCGCCGGCGGTCCGGCGTAAACTGCACCACCTCCACCTTGCCGTCCCCAAAGGCGTGGTTGACGCGCGAATCCGCATCGGAATCCTGTTCATTGAGGTAAGCCTTCAATGTGGCGCTCTTCACCGTCATCGCGGGACGCCAGAAATCGACGCCGCCGGTGTAATTCGCCAGGCGGTCCGGATCGGTATAAACCATGTGCGGGGACTTCACGATGGTGAAACTGGGTTGAGCCGGTTTGGACGGCCGCGCAGGCTTAACGGGCGGAGCAGGCGCATTCGCATCGGCCTTCGGCTTGTCTTCAAACTGCGTGACTACCTTCCCGTCGGCGACGATCGATTTCTTGTCCCGATCGATGTCGATCCGGTCCGCCTGAATACGGTTCGACGTCTGCCAGACCACGGCGTTTCCCGCATAGCGGATCAAGTGATTGCGATTGGCGGACGTTACGCGATCGGCCGTACCCAGAGTAGGTTCGTCTTTATCGAGCATGGCCGATTCGCTCCTATTCTGTTCGGGAAGCCGCGTGGTGGATACATGGCCCCTGGCGTCGAAATCGCCGGTCATCTGGTCCAGCCGGATGTTGTCGCCGCTGGTCGACCCGGTGGCATCCGAAATGCGCGCGTTTTTTTCCAGATCCATTACATTGGTATCGTTCTGGAGCGTCGCCACGTCCGACTGCGCTTTGCGGTCGCCTTCCGAATAGCGGAAGTTTTCCGTCTGCTTCATGTCCTTGAGCTGGCCTTTTTCGTCGAACGATGCGTCGATGATTTTGCTGCTCGTGAAGGACTCCGCGAGGTTGGATTTCTTTTTCCGGCGATCCTCTTCCGACGGATAGGTTTCGGTTGACGCGCCTGTCGCGTGGAACGATTGAATCTCGCTCTTCACCCCGTAGTTGATGATCATGCGATCGGCCTTGAGGAGGCGGCGATGGCGCGCGATCTGATTGGGCAGAAACTCCAGCGTGCCGGGCGATTGTGTGTTGACGCGGTCGAGATCCTTGCCGCCGGGCTTCATCGAAAGATCGAGGCTATCGGCCTTGAGAATCTTGGTGTCTGCGGTATCGCCTTTGGGGTCCGGAATGGGTTTCGATTCGAGATAGCCGTTACCGCTGGCTTTGGCCGTCGAAAGGACATTTTCGCCGTCGTGTTCGACGAAACCGAGGTCGACCCGATTGCCGGTTATCGTCGTATCCGACGCCGCGCCATGGGCGACGAGCTTCGCGTTCCCGGCGCCGGTTATCTGATCGATGGCGTGGGCATCGTTGTATTTCACGTGGATCGCGTCGGCGCCATACTCGATTTGCCTGCCGGGCCGCTTGTCGGTGCCGTGGCCTTTGATCGCATCGATCCATTCGATATCGTGACCCGTCAACTGCACTGTGCTTTGACCCGCGTCGACGACGGTTTGATCGCGCGTGAGGCGCGACCAGGGAAGAAGCAGCAGATTTCCGGTCACTTCATTCCAGGAGAGCTGGCCAGCCTCAATCTTCATCGGCATGCTGTCGGCATCCTTGCCGCGCATATTCACCACAACCTCGCTGTTCAGATTGAGGGTATGGGTGTTGGGATCGTAGGCCGCGCCGGTTGCGGTGCCATCGCCCTCTTCGAAGGTGAAGGAGACGTGCCGGTCGGTGACCGCCTGCCCGGATTGGCTGTCGAAGTTGATCGCCGAGGTTGTGACCGATGTGAGGCGGTGAGGAGAATCGCCAGTGACAGGAACGTCGAGAGTGATTTCGACGTCGCCTGGCGAGTAGAGCTTGTGGTCGGCGGTGGTCAGTTGAGCGTACGCGCTTTTCACGCGGTCGTAATGGAGATGGTCTTTTGCATAGATCCGGAGTTCGATCTGGTCGAGTTCGGCCCGCGCGGAGTCGGCCGACTGCTTCATATTCTTTGCACGTATTTTCACGGCGGGCATGCCGTTGGCGTCGCTTTGTTCCCACTCCCAATCCTGAGCCATGGTTTTCTTGTCGAGCGGGATGGAGGGTGGGACCGCGCGGCGCTGGCTTCGCTGGTAGATCCGCTGGGCGCGGTAGATCCCGAAAACGGCGGCCGCGATTAACACCATCGCCACCAGCAACAGCCAACGGAGACTTCGCATGGGGGTGAAAATACCAGTATAGAAAACTGTTACTGCACCAGGTCCCGAAGTCCGGAAATGCACTGGCCGCCCGCGTCAAGAAAATCGCGGACTACCCGCTCGCCTTCGGCTTCGGACAGATGCGCCGTGGCTTCGGTGACAAGCCACACCTTGCGCCCGGTTTTCAGCAAACCCATAACGGCGCATTTCACACAATACTCGGTGAACACGCCATAGACGAAACACTCGTCGATTCCGAGCTTGTCGAGCAGCGGGAGAACAGCCGGATTGCTGAACATGTCGAGATCGTCTTTTTCGACGATGATCTGCTTCGCCCTGTCGGCGAGGAGCGTGGCTGCCGGTTTCTGCTGGCCCACGGTGCCGACGATGCAGTGCGGAGGCCATACCTGAAACTCTTTCGCGTCCTCCCTGTGGGCGCACATGGTCGAAATCAGTACGATTCCGTGTTCTCCCGCGTAGTGATTCAGGGCCGCCACCCGCGGAATGATGCGCTCCGCTCCCGGGCCGTAAAGCGCTCCGCCCGGGAGCACGAAATCGTTCTGCGTGTCGATGTCGAAAAAGGCCTTCATCCCGTGGCCCCACATTCACGAAGCCACGTGGACCGCGCGCAGCTCTTCATCCAGCTTCTTCAAAAACAGCGAGTGACCGGTGTGCCGGGATCCGGACGGCCATTGCGCCAGACCCGCGCGGGCGCGTTCCCGGATCTCCTCGACTCCCGGCAACGGCTCAATCAGCCGGCCGCCGATGATCACCGGCTTCAACAGGGCCTCGGACCCTCCGGCACATTCATCGTGCAACCCAAGCAGATCGTACTCGGGAAAGCGGAAAAGCTGTTTGGCGCCGGGAAGCGTCTGCTTGTCCGGACTGTTCTTGGCGGTGTATCTGGTCCGACCGCGATGCTGGATCTCCACCAGTTTGTAGATCGTGCTCATCGCGGGCGCATCGCCCGACGTGGCCAGTTCCGTGCCCACGCCGAACGCATCGACGGGAGCGCCGGCATTCACAATGGCGGCGATCTTCGATTCATCCAGATCGCCGCTCGCCATGATTCTGGTGTCCTGCATGCCCGCGCTGTCCAGAATGCGACGGACGTCCCGAGACAGCGGAAGCAGGTCGCCGCTGTCGATGCGTACGCCCCAGAGCGGCTTGCCAAGCCGCGCCGCGAGGTGAGCGCCTTCCATCGTGTCGTAAGTATCGATCAGTTGAACGGTCTGACTGCCAAGAAGCTGCTGGAGTTCCCGAAACGCCTCTTCCTCCGTTTCAAACGACAAGACCCAGGAGTGGGCGGCCGTACCCATCACGGGAATACCGAATCTGAAGCCCGCGAGCGCGTTGCTGGTCCCGGCACAGCCGCCGATATAAGCCGCCCGCGCGCCAAGCACTCCGGCTTCGGGCGTATGGGCGCGGCGCGTGCCGAATTCGATCACGTCTCGGCCGCGATCTGCACCAGGAGGCGCCGCCGCATGCACGATGCGCGCGGCTTTGGTGGCGATCAGGGTTTCAAACGTCACGGCGGAGAGCAGATAAGTCTCCGGAATCTGGCCCTCGATCAGCGGGGCGCGGATGTTCATCACCGGCTGGCCCGCATAGAGCACGGTTCCTTCGGGAACGGCGAAAACGTCGCCGGTGAACCGGAAACCGGCAAGATAATCCCAGAACGCCGGAGGCGCGTTTCGGAAATTTTCGAGTCCCCGCAGATACGCGATTTCTTCGCCGCCGAAACTCAGATTCAGCAGGTAATCGACCGCGCTATGAAGCCCGGCGACAAGGACGAAATCGCGATTCCGCGGCAGGTGCCGGATGGTGAACTCGAACGTCCCGATGTCGTTCTGTTTGCCCGCGGCGAAGTAGCCCGCGGCCATCGTCAGTTCGTAGAGATCGGTAAGAAGGCCGTTCAAGCAATCACTTCTTTTTGGGGGGAGCCTGCTGTTGTTTGATCCCCGAGATTGCCTTCTGCAGGTCGTCCACGTCCTTCGCGTCGATCACGTATACGGCAGGCTCGCCGTCACGTTGTGCGTTGTAAGCGGCGCCGTCCTTGCTTATGGTGACCTTCTCGTAGCGGTTTTTGTCGCCCGAAGTCACCGCGACCGTAAGCGTTTGCGCGCCGCTCATTTTTTCCGAAAACTTCGAGGCGCTCAAATCGCGCAATTTGTCGATCACGGACTGCACCGTGCCCGCCTCATACTGGGTGGAGCCCGACGTCCACTTATCCGCCGACTTCTGGTAAGCGGTACCGTTGATTTCAAGCTTCGTCGGATCGTTGAAGCCAAAATCGAACAATTTCTTGTTGCGGTAATCGTCGACGCTCTTGCCCAGACTGTCGCCGAGATCGCCCGCCACTTTATAGAAACCCGCTACAACGCTGCTCTTCGCGTAATAGCCGGCGTCTTTGGCGTCTTTGCCTTTGCCTTTGTGAATCTCGAGGGTCTGGGTTCCCGTGTTATCCGTTGTCGACACGGTGCCGACCTTCTCGCCGGACGCGAACTGGGCGGCCACGGCCTTAGGGTCGTAATCGGCGGCAGTCAGATCCATCTTTGCGTCCTTCAACTTCCGGATCAGGTCGTCCACCTGCAGGCTGTCGGCGCGCATCGGCTTCGGTTTGGTGATTTGCCAATCGCCCTGGGCGTTCTTGCCAAACTCGAAAGTCGGGCCCTTCCCGGTAACGGCCACAGCCGTCAGCTTGTCCTGATTGAAAGTCAGCAGCCGCTTGTCGCGCAGATCGTTCACCGTCTTGTCAAAACCGGCTTTGGTGTAAGTCGGCAGCGTGTAAACCTTCGGATCGCCCGCCAGCTTGACGTAAGTACCGGTGCCTGCCGGCGTGTCGCTGCCGAGCAGAAGTTTCGTCGTCTTGCCGCCCTTCATCGTGACGTCGATCTCGACCGGCGGATTGGTCAGCCCGAACTCGTTCAAGCTGGCCGGATGCTCGTCGATCAGGCGATCGGCATTGAGCGTCGCGAGAGTGCTGGTCAACATGCCGACCGCGTCCTGGTCGGCCGGCATCGGGGTGGGCTTCACGATGGTCCAACTGTCAGCCAGCTTGGCGAGTTCGATGGGATCCGAGCCTGGTTTGGCGAGAACGATCCCCTCGATTTGTTTCTGGTCCACCGAGATCAGCTTGGGCGCGGGGGGAGTCTTCGACGTGTCAGGGGTGCTGGGGTGCTTGTTCGACCACCACACCAGCCCGCCAAGCACGACGAGGACGCCGAGAGCCGTGATCAGTCCGCCGGATTTCATCAGCCTGTTATCTCCTTCCTGGACCCTACCGGCGTTTCCACCAGACCGAAACTCCCGAGAGAATCACGATCAGCGGGAGGAAGACCACGCTTGTGAGGAAGAGGACGCGAATGGCGGAGCCGGTGACACGCAGCCGCCGGTCCTCGGGTTCTTTCGGACGAATCGAGATGAGGTCTTCATCCGAAGTCAGCCAGTTCATCATGTTGAGCGCGAGATCGCGGTTGCCGATCGGCGCCGACATAATGCTGTTGGCCATCCAGCCCGAGCTACCCACCACGACGATGCGGCCCTGTTTGTCCCCAGTGCCGATGGTGGCGGCCGCGCCCAGCACGAATGGGCCTTTCTTCGCGGTTGCCAGCTCGGATTCCTTGATCGGCAGCTTCGGATTGGTCAATGAATAACTATCCACCGTGCTCGAAAACAGCGCCTCGGCCGGGGACTTCACATCCAGACTGCGGGCGAGCGGGAAGACCGATGCATTGTCCTGCATGACCCGCACGATCGGATGTTGTGTGTAAGATCCGACTACCGGCGAAATCTGCCCGAACAAGCGGCTAGCCGAACTGAGGTCGAGAATCACGTCGCCGTTCGGCGTGACGCCCCATTCCTCAACGAGCTTCGCCAGCGCCGGCGTATCGCCCATCTTCTCTGTAGGCAGATTCAATACCGGATCGAAGTTGAAGATAGCCCGGCCGCCGCCCGTTACGTAGGTCTTGATGGCGTCGATGGCCGGCTGCAGGTAGTCGTTCTTCGGGCCGCCGACGACAACCACGCTGCATGTCTTGGGGATTTCCGGCTTTTCGATCAGCGAAATCGTGTCCGTCTTGTAGTTGTTCTTATCCAGCGCGTCTTTGATCGCCGAATAGCCGTCTCGTTCGGTGTCGGCCAGTGTGTGCTCGCCCGAACCGTTGACGAAGCAAACGGTCTTGGCGCCGCTTTTGGATACGCGGACCAGCGCTCCGGTCAGCTCTTCTTCGGTCAGCCCTTTGGCCGTTTCTTTCTTCTCGCCGTTGTCGATGATGATATCGCCCATGGCGCGCGCGCCCTCGATGCGGGCGACGTCGGGCTTCTTCTCCGGATCGACGTAATCGACCTTGATCATCGGCGAAAGGTTCTTATACCGGTCGAGCATGTCGCGCGCGCGATCGTAGGAATCGCTCCGGTCGAAGTAATAAACGGTGACGCTTTTCTTCAGATTGCCGGTGACCTTTTTGGTCTCGTCGGAAAGAGTGAATTGCTTGTTGGCGGTCACGTCGATCGTTTTGTTGTGATGATCGGCCAGCCAGTTGGCCACAATGACGATGGCAACGACGACGATCAGATACGCCGCCACAAATGCGCCGTAGCGGGTCTGCCGGGCTTTCAGAAACTCGCTCGCCATTACGCTCTCCACCTCAATGACTCGAGAGACTGCGAGGTCAGGAACAGCCCCAGGAAGATCGCCGAGATATAGAAGACCAGGTCCTTGCTGTCGATGATCCCTTTCGAGAACGGCTCGAAATGGGTCAGGATGGAGCAGTAAGCCACTGCCTGCGCCCAGGGCGCATCGTTATAACTGCTGACCCAGCTCAACACCCAGAGCAGCAGACAGACCGAAAACGTCGCCGCACCCGCGATGATCTGGTTTTTCGTCGTGGTCGAGATGAAAGTCCCGATGGCGAGCACGGTGCCGCCCTGCAGGATGAGGCCGAGGTAACCGGTCAGGATGGGGCGCCAGTCGGGCCGTCCCCAGGCGAATAACAGCGCCACGTTGAGGGCCGAGACCGCCAGCACGCACAGATACATGGACATGGCGCCGAGCCATTTGCCGAGGATGATTTCCCAGTCGTGGATCGGAGACGTCATCAGCAGTTCGATGGTGCCGGTCCGTTTCTCTTCGGCGAAGAGCCGCATCGAAATGAGCGGGATCAGGAAGAGTCCCACCACGCTGGCGTTGCCGAGCAGCGGCGAAATCACATATTCGTTGATGCTCATGGGCTGCTGCTGGCCGCCCAACTGCTGCCGCAGGCCCGCGTTCACGAAGAACACGGTCGCGCTGAAGAAAAAGTATCCGAAGATCAGGCCGAAAAGGGCCATCAGCAGGTATGCGATCGGGGAGGTGAAGTAAGATTTCAGCTCTTTTCCGCAAATAGTGAAGACGTTTCTCATTGTACGTTCCTCATTGGTTTTTTCATTGAGCGACGGCCTCTTCTTCCTTGGTGTTGTCTTTGTTGGGTGCGGCTGTTTCCGACTTGGTCAGTTCGAGGAAGATTTCCTCAAGCGACTCGCCGACCGGGCGCAGCTCCGTCAGATTCCAGCCGGATTGCACAATCGCGCGCGCCAGTTCGGGACGCACGGAATAGTTTTCAAGGCTGTGAACTTCGAATGCCGCCAGCGTCTCGTTACTGTCTCGCGATTCGACGCTGGCCACACCGGGTACCTGTTCCAGCCGCTGCTTGACCTGGCTCGCCGGAGCGCCGGCGACCTCGACGCGCACGGATTCGGTGGCGCTCCGCCGGTTATGCAGATTGGCGACCGTATCCGATGCCACGATTTCGCCGTTGTTGATGATGATCACCTTGCTGCAGGATTGTTCGACCTCGGACAGAATGTGGGTGCTCAGGATGATCGTGTGGTCGCCCGAAAGGCTGGCGATCAGCTGCCGGGCTTCCCGCTGCTGCTCGGGGTCGAGGCCGGAGGTGGGCTCATCGAGAATCAGCACGGGCGGGTTGTGGATGATCGCCTGGGCGAGGCCGACGCGCTGCCGGTAGCCTTTGGAGAGCTTGCCGATGATGGTGTGCTTTACGTCGGCGATGGCGGTGCGCTCGCACGCTTCATCGACGCGCTTCTGGATTTCGGCGTGTGGGATGCCCTTCAGCTTCGCGACGAAAGTGAGATACGTTGAGATCTCCATTTCCGGATAGAGCGGGGGTGTTTCGGGCAGGTAGCCGATACGCTTCTTGACCTCGATGGCTTGATCGAGGACGTCGAAACCGGCGACGCTGGCCTTCCCCGCGGTGGGAGGAAGAAAGCAGGTGAGGACTCGCATCGTCGTCGTTTTCCCGGCGCCGTTCTTGCCGAGGAATCCGACGATCTCGCCCTGATCCACTTCGAACGAGATGTTCTTGACAGCGACATTACGAGCGTATCGCTTGGTCAGGCCTTCTACTTTAATCATAGAGTTATCTGTTTGACGGACAGCTTGGACGGAGTGTTACGCCGTCGCGCAAGTCCCGTAGCGAGACTATGATACCAGGATTTTGGGCGGTCGTGGGGAAGAGCGGGCGGGCCGGGTCTTGCATGGTTTATGCCGCCGGGCGAACCTCAGAAATCCTGGGAAGAACGGCGGCGACAAGATCACCAGCGGTACAAAGGTATTCGGTGAGGTTGAAACCTGCTTTTTCGGCTCGTTTCGAGTCGGCGAGGCGGTCGCGGCGGGCGGCTTCGAGGGTGACTTCGGCGCTCGCAAAAACGAAGCCAATTTCTGCCGGGTCGAAGGGTAAACCTTTCGTTTCCTGCGTTTTCTGAAGGCGGATAGCGTCGTCCATTTCCGTCTTGTAACGCTCGCGGCGCTCGGCCTGGAGTTCTTTGAGTTGGCGGAGGGCCTCCTTCATAGACCGGTGCAGCGCTGAGGCCCCCATAAAGGGGGCCAGTCAGGCGCTGTTCGCAGATGCTCAGGTTCACGAAAGCCTGCGAGTGCGCGCGGAAGGCTCGGGCGGCGGTCATAGCGGAACGGATCTCGGCGCTGGCGCAATCGAAATCGCCGGCGGCCTCGAAATGACCCATCCCGAGCATGCCGTCTTCGATGGACCTTATCCGGTTAATCCTCCACTGATTGTCGGCGACCGTTTGGGCGAATTGGCGCTCGACCGGGGTTTGCGCGTCGAGGCTGGCTACGATTTCTTTCGAGAATTCGTGGTAAGCGGCCATGTCTTCCGAAGGGAGGGCGACGACGCGCGAGGTGAGGCCGTGGCGAAGGGCATTCATGCTGGAGCGGGCGCGGCCCCGCCGGCGAGGTGGGACCGGTGGATTTTTCGGCATTGAGCCGGTTGGCTGCGTATTGAAGCGGTGAAGGCATATGATCTTTTCCGATTCAAGCTTTAACACGGCGAGGCTGGAAATCGGGGTGTTGGAGGGCGGGAGTGGCTCCGGGGAGTATGCTTCAGCGCGCGACAGGCGTGGAGTTAGCGGAGGGCGACATATATTTCCTGGGCGTGTGAACGATGAACGGCCACAGTCGAAAGTGCCTCAAAACCGTGTCACGCAAAGGCGCCAAGCTCGCCAAGAAGACCGAAGAACTGAATCTCGTTACAAGGGGCTTGTTCTGTGAGGAGATCCCGCGCATACTGCTGCGTGCCACTTGGTCAGCTCGACATAGATGCCGGGCTTGGAAGGATCCCGGCAGATCGGCCTGTTCACTCCGGCTAATACCGAACGTGTCGAACGGGAGAAGAATGCCGCGATCACGGTCATCATCGGCAATCCGCCGTATAACGTCGGACAGAAGAGTGAGAACGACAACAATCAGAATCGGAAGTATTCAGTTATCGATAAACGAATCCGTGATACCTACGCAAAGGATTCGACAGCGACCAACAAGAATTCACTCTCCGATATGTACGTGAAGTTCTTCCGTTGGGCTAGCCGCCTCAAGCAGGCAGCGGCTGGCGGCCAGCTTGTCGAATTTGACGAGACAAAGATTCGAGAAGCCCTGTACCGCCCGTTTTGCAAGCAGTGGCTTTACTTTGACGGGATTTTAAACCACCGCGTATATCAGTGGCCAAAGATCGAGGGACAGGTCCTATGGCTGAAGAGCGGCGGAGACTGGCCGTTCTTTGATCTCGCCGCCGACCGGATTACATCGTCCGCCTGATCGGACAGGTCGTTCGGGTCAGCGTCGCAACGCAGGAGACCGTCAAAGCCCTACCCGCCTTTCGCCTCTGACTGGTCGGGCGGCGACCCGATAACGGAAACACTCAAACCACGCCGCCCGCGCCCGCCAGCCCTCCTGTCGGGCGGGCGCAATCATTTCTCCGAAGAATCGCCGCCGGATGAAACCGGCTGGCGCGGCAGCCGACCCGCCGATTGGGCCGATACGGTTTCAGAAGTTCACACACGCCCCGGTGCTTGAGGAT
>Ga0181521_10007381_pt1 | contig 11565 bp, 6 predicted proteins | sample PEATcosm2014_Bin_32_FD_119764 | JGI IMG/M metagenome (GOLD analysis project Ga0181521, IMG submission 119764) | Peatland microbial communities from MTU Mesocosm Facility, Houghton, MI, USA - PEATcosm2014_Bin02_60_metaG | ecosystem: Environmental > Terrestrial > Soil > Wetlands > Peat | place... | reverse complement strand
TGTAACTCCGTTCAGAGTACATGATCCCCCCGCGTATGTGATTTCGGCGAAGACCCCCGTGGTTGAGTTCGGTTTGAATAAGATCAATGCTTTTTCGCCGGTTTCCGATTCTACGATTTCCGCTGTCGATTCGACCACTACGTTGGCTACCGTGCAGTTTGCGGGTTTGACGACAGTTATTTTTTCAAACAGCGTCTTCCCAACGTTGCCCGCGCCGGCACCGGTGCCAGGCTTGCCGCCGGCGATCCAAGACTCATTGTCCGATTTAAACGTTGAGGATTTGAGTTCCGAGGTGGCACCGGACAGTTTTGCTTTGAATGTCACCGTCGGTGCAGTCGGGTCGACCAAGACAGTGACTAACACAGTTTTGTTAACCGCCAACGCCGTCCCGTTCACAGACCATTCATATTTGATCGCCGCCGACGCACTCGACGCCGCCATCGCTGCTACCGCCATCACTGCAAACATAGCCAGCGAGATCAGCTTAATTCTAGACATGCTGCCTCCATCGTTTTGAAGGACGATTTCTACGGTCGCTTGGGGGCCGGGTGACCTGTCACCCAGCGACGAGTGAGGGCCCAACCAGCCACTTCGCTACCCAGCCCCAGAGCGACTCTCATACTTCGGGTAGTGCGACAGCACATCATCACAGCCACGCCTCGACGTCAATCCACTCCACCGAGACGCCGATGATTCGGTCCAATCAAGCATCGTCTGCGTATCGCGAAGACGCTGCAATTGCCATTTCTCGCGATTCCGACGATTGGATCAGCTAGGTCAGAGACAGACTGAGCAACCGTTTGATGAGACGGCCTCGCAAGCAGCGAAGCGCACAGACGACATTGGCGAGGGCACGCGACCATGCGCCGCCGTTCTGTCGGCCGCCGCGGGTGCCTCCCGCGACGCCACGTGTTAGACGGACTTTGAGCGGCTACTTCGCATTGGCGAAGTACTCGGCGTTGATCTGCGTGTACTTCTGCCACTCCTCCGGGAGCTGGTCCTCGGCGAAGCAAGCATCCACTGGGCAGGCCTCGACGCAGGCGTCGCAGTCGATGCACTCCTCAGGATCGATGTACAGCATCTCCGCGGCGTCGTATCCCGGCTCGTCCGGCGTCGGGTGGATGCAGTCGACGGGGCATACCTCGACGCACGAGTTGTCCTTGGTGCCGATACACGGCTCGGCGATCACGTAGGCCATTCTCTTCCTTAGGGAGTCGGGTGGGCGTTGCGCATCAGGCCCCGAATACTAGCGATGCCGCCCCGTGCTGGAGGCCATGGCCGGACCTATTCGCCGTAGAAATGAGGCTTCGGCAGGGGGCAGTAGTCCCGAGCGCCAGGCAGTTCGGGGTTGCTGAGCCGCACCCACACGCCCGTCCCGTCGTCGAGCGTGACGCACGGCGGCGGTCCGTGCGGGACGAGCTTTATGTGCGCCAGGAAGGCGTCTTCACGGGTCAGCTTGGCCACGGGCATGCCCGTGGGCACCTGCTGCAGGCCGGCGATCTGCAGGAGCGCGGTCACCCCTCCGGTGGAGAAGTCGGGTTCCAGCGACTGGGTGTAGGGCCAGTTGACGTAGCGCACGCCGTTGCGCTGCAGCGCCTGCAGCATCGCCAGGAAGTCCCCATCGCGACGCGGACCAGATACCAGGAACCCTTCGTTGGTGTAGAGCGTGACCGTGCCGGGCCTCTCCAGCGTAGCTTCGGATGCCCCCGATCCCCCCGGGAGCGTGACCTTCACCGGGCCGCCCGCGCCGAAGCTGGCGCCGAGCGTGTTCGCGAGCGCCACCAGCACGAGTGCAGCGCTCGCGGCGATCCGGCCGCGACGCGGCAGCCGCACGATCCAGCCCGCCCCGAACACCGCCAGGTAGACGAGCATCGGCATGCCGTAGCGGGTGTCGTGGATGAACGTCTCAGTCAGGATCGCCCACGCGAGGACCGCTCCGACCGCGAGCTCGACGGCCAAGCGGCTGACGGGGCGCCGGCGTATGAAGCCGACGACCGTCCACAGCCAGCCCACCGCCGCGAACAGGAACAGCGGCAGGTAGAGCTGCGCGTTGACGAAGTTCCACAGGTACCACTCGAGGTTCGCCGCGGAGAAGCGCGGCGGCGCGACGCCGGGGATGTTGTATCCGGCGAACGTCCCAGAGGATGTTGTCGCCTCGTTCCCGAATCCTTCGATCTGCTTGAACTCATAGATGTACCAGGGCAGCGCGATCACGAGCGCAACCGCGGCGAAGATCGCGAACCCGCGCCAGCTCGCCCGGCCACCCCGTAGCGCCGTCACGCCCACGACCCCGACGAGGAAGACCGCGAACGGCTCCTTCGTCAGCATGCCGAGACCGACGGCCAGGCCGGCCAGGGCGCACATCTTCAGCCGCGAAAAGCCCTCGGTGGTGATGACCAGCCAGACCGACACCGCGACCATCGCCGTCTCCGGCGCATCGGTCATGAAGACGTGGAACTGCGCGGTGATCAGCGGCGATCCGAGGGCGAACACGACCGCCAGCAGACCGGCCAGCGGGCCGAACGCGAGGCGCGCGACGTTGTAGCAGCCGAGCGCCAGCAACGGCACGAACACGAGGTTCTCCGCGAGCACCAGCGGCGCGATCCCGAGCCCGCCCACGAGGATGCCCAGCGAGCCGACGAGATAGACGAACGGGGGATATGGGATCGCCAGCGTGAGAGCTTTGAGCAGATGCCCCGAGCTCAGTTCCTGGTGTACCTCGATCGCGAGGCTCAGATGGAGCCCAGCATCAAAGATCGGGATGCTGCGATCCTGCGTGAGCCACCAGCACGTGATCGCGATGAACGCGGTCGTAACCGCAATCGCGCCCCACGCCGGCGCGGACCATCGCGAGAGGGCGGCGCGCGCGACCGGCGGGATGCGCGCCAGGGGTTGCGTCCGCATGCGGGACGAGGTGGAGGGGGCGACTGCGGCCATCGGGGAAAAGTAGCCCAGGAGCCCATATGTTGCAATGATTCCGAGGCTTCTGTTTCTCTCGCCTTCCGACTACAGGGCGGCCGAGCTACGCCATCGCCGGCCGGCGCTCGGCCCACGGCCGGGCTTCTTCGAGCTGTGCGGCGAGCGCGAGCAGCTTCCCCTCGCCTGCCGGACGCCCGACAAGTTGCACGCCCAGCGGCAGACCATCCTCGCCCTCGAACAGCGGCACCGAGATTCCCGGCTGGCCGCTAGCGTTGAACACCGGCGTGAACGGCGTGAACAGGCCCGAGCGGGTGAACGTGGACATCGGCTCGGGCGCGGCGGTATCGAGCGTGCCGATCGGCAGCGGGCGCTCCGCCAGCGACGGCGTGAGCAACGCATCGTAGGGCTCAAGGAACGCCACGAGCCGCCGTGCGAAGGCCTGCAGCCGCACGGTCGCGCCCATGCCCTCGATCGCGCTCATCTTCTTGACCATCGAGAAGATCGCCCAGCTCATCGGCTCCATGTCCGCGGCGGTCGGCTCGCGCCCGGCGACCCTGCCCGAGTAGGCGATCGAGAGGGCGACGTGGTTGGAGAAGACGGCGCCGAACAGCTCCCGCAGCCCATCCACCTGCCACGGCGGCTCGACCTCCTCCACCTCGTGTCCAAGCGAGCGCAGCAGCTTGGCCGCGTCGGCGACGGCCCGCGCGCACATCGGGTCGAGCACCGCGTCCGGCACTGGGGGCAGCGTCGTGGCGGCGATCCGCAGCCGGCCGGGGCCTCGCCCCGTGAGCGTCGCAAACGGCTCATCCGGCGGCGGCGCCCAGGTGGCGTCACCCGGCTCGTAGCCGGCCAGCCCGTCGAGAATCGCCGCCGTGTCGGCGACTGTGCGCGTGAGCATCCCGTCGATCCCCAGCGAGGAGTCCCCCAGCTCCGGGGCCGCAGAGATCCGCCCGCGGCTCGGCTTCAATCCCACGAGGCCGCAGCAGGCGGCGGGGATGCGGATCGAGCCGCCGCCGTCGTTGCCGTGCGCGACCGGCAGCATGCCGCTGGCGACGGCCGCCGCCGCCCCGCCCGAGGAGCCGCCGGGCGTACGCCCGAGGTCCCACGGGTTGCGTGTCGGCCCGAAGATGCGCGCCTCGCTCACCGGCAGAATGCCGTACTCGGGCAGCGTCGTCGCGCCGACGATCACGAACCCGGCGTCCTTCAGGCGGCGCGTGACGTTGTGGTCGTAGTCGCACTCGTTCTTCTCCATCAGCGCGCAGCCGTAGGTGAGGCGCAGCCCCTGCGCCGGGCGGTTGTTCTTGATCGCCGTAGGAACCCCCGCGAACGGGCGCTCGTCGCCAGGCCTCACGACGTCGGCGGTGGCCAGCGCGCGCTCGGCGTCGACCTGGACGAACGCGTTGAGGGCCGGGTTGAGCTCCTCGATCCGCTCCAGCGAGATCTGCACGAGCTCGCGCGCGGAGATCTCTCCCGAGCGCACCATGCCCGCGAGCTCGAGCGCGGGCCGGAACATCAGATCGCCGTCGGGCACCACCGCAGCGTACTCGCGCGAGCAGTCCTGCGAAGATACGGGCCTGCCCACAAGGCAGCCCGGGCGGGCGGGCCACCCACACCTTCAAGCCCAGAAAGCGAGTGCCATGAGCGCGGTTCAGTCAGCACCTGAGGTCCAGTCGGGCCTCGAGGGAGTCGTTGCCTTCGCCACCGAGATCGCGGAGCCCGACAAAGAGGGTGGCGCGCTGCGCTACCGCGGCGTCGACATCGAAGACCTCGTCGGCACCGTCCCCTACGAGCAGGTCTGGGGTCTGCTGGTGGACGGCCGCTTCAAACCGGGCCTGCCCCCGGCAGAACCGCACGCGCTGACCGTGCGCTCGGGCGACCACCGCGTCGACGTGCAGGCGGCGCTCGCGATGCTCGCGCCGGAGTGGGGCTTCGGGCAACTGATCGACATCACCGACGAGGAGGCCCGCGACAACCTCGCCCGCGCCTCCGTGATGGCCCTCTCCTTCGTCGCGCAGTCCGCACGCGAGCCCGGCCAGCCGCCGGTGCCGCAGTCGGAGATCGACGAGGGGCGCACGATCCCCGAGCGCTTCATCATCCGCTGGCGTGGCGAGGCCAACCCCGATCACGTCAAGGCGATCGACGCGTATTGGGTCTCGGCGGCCGAGCACGGCATGAATGCCTCCACGTTCACCGCCCGCGTCGTCGCCTCGACCGGCGCCGATGTCGCCGCGGCGCTGTCGGCCGCTGTGGGCGCGCTCTCGGGACCGCTGCACGGCGGCGCCCCCTCTCGCGTGCTGAAGATGCTCGACGAAGTCGAAGCGAGCGGCAACGCCGAGAAGTGGGTATCCGACGCGCTTGACCGTGGCGAGCGCCTGATGGGCTTCGGCCACCGCATCTACCGCGCCGAAGACCCCCGTGCGCGGGTGCTGCGGCGCACGTGCGCCGAACTCGGCTCGCCCCGCTTCCAGGCCGCCGAGGCGCTCGAGAAGGCCGCGCTCGCGGAGCTGCACGCGCGCAGGCCCGACCGTGTGCTCGCGACGAACGTCGAGTTCTGGTCGGCTGTGATCCTCGACCTCGCCGAAGTACCGCCGGACCTGTTCACGCCGATGTTCACGTGCGCGCGCGTCGCCGGCTGGTCGGCGCACATCCTCGAGCAGAAGCGTGAGGCGAAGCTGATCAGGCCGACCGCGAAGTACGCGGGGGAGGGGCCGCGGCCGGTGAGCGCCGTGGAATGAAGAGGCGGGGATATGCCCCCGGCGCTGGTGTGGTCGGCGCCGGGCTTTAGCTTTACTTCCGAGTGCTGCTCTTGTGGGCGGTTTTTGTTTTGGGGCAGCCGGTGACTTTGAGTTTGATGGTTTCGGTGATGATGATCCCGTTTTGGCCGGTGAGGCGGATGGGCATCTTGAGGTTTTGGTGGCACATGCTGCCGTGCGCCTTGTTCGGGAGGTTCGCGCCGAGGATCGAGGTTGGGCCGGTCGGGAAGACCGCGTCGAAGCTGGAGACCGGGACATCTGGGAGCGTTTCGAAGCTCTCGGAGGTCACGTGCTTTTTGATGTCTGTGTTGCCGACGAGGTCGATCGTGACGCCTTCGTCCTGGAGTACGAATACGAGGTCTGGGAAGGCGGCGCCGCCGTAGGAGACGAGGTAGCCGGGGCCGGTCGCGGGGTGCGCGAGCAGCGGCGTGACGGCGGTCGCGGTGCCGATCATCGACGCTGCCGGGCAGGATGCGGGGTTGGCTTCGAAGGTTGCTGCTAGGCAGGCTTTCTGGAGGGTCGTCAGCCTGGAGGGGAGCTGGACGGGCAGGTCGACCTTGGTTTTGCCGATGTTCGCCTGTCCGGCGGGCGCTGTGAGCCTGAAGTGCAGGTAGGCGCCGTCGGCTTTCGTGGTCTTGGCCTCTGTCTCGGCGGTCACGATCGGCCTGAACGGCAGCGTCGCGCAGTTCGCGGCCTCATAGGGGCTGGAAACCGCGGCGCTTGCGTTCTCGGTCGAGGTGAGCGTCCCCGCCACCGACAAGGGGGAGCAGTTGGTGGCGTTCAGCGTGAACCCCGCACGGTCGGTGTCGGCGTTGATGCTCCGGATATCCAACGGGGTGCCATCGAGGATCGTCGGGAAAGGATCGGACACGACCGTCACTTGGGCCGTGTGCGGGTCGATGTGCAGCGACTGGCGCACCACGACCGTGCCGAGATTGAACGGCCCCGCGACCGCCGGGACCTCATCAACCAGGCCATACGCGCCGCCCTCGTAGGGCCCGGTGAGATACTCGCCACCCGAGACATACAGCGGCGAAGAGCCCGGCCCCGCCGCGGCTGTGACGGTACCGACCTGACTCGAGGCAGGACAGCTACCAACATTCGCGGCAGCTTCCGGACACAACGGGACACCCGCCAGCTTCGCGAGCACACCCGGCGGGAGCGTGAAGCTCGCACCGGAGAACCGCTGTTCGCCATCCTGGCGAGAAAACGACAACGTGAACGGGCTGAAAGCACCTGCCTGGTTATTCACCGTGCCCGCCGTAGACGACGGGGAGAAACCACCCACCGCACAACCCCCCGGCAACGAAAACGGCTGCGCTTCCAAGCTAACAGGCGCGCTGCTGCTCCACGAGGTCTCCTGTGCTGCCGCTGTATAGGAGCCACAGGTGGGCGGAGATACAAGCGGCGCTTTCGAGCCGCCGAAGAGATGGGCTTCGAAGCGGTTGAACGGCAGCTGCGGGTTTTCGCGGAACGTCGCGGTCAGCTGGCCCGTGGCCGGGTCCGCTTTGACTTCGCCCGCGAGCTTCACAACCACACCAGACCCCGCAACTTCGATGAACAGGCCATACAGTTCGCCATTGGTCGCGCTCGCCGTCGTACACGCCGGCTGACCGGAGCCGCCGCAGCTCGGCTGGGCGATGAACATCGCGCCTTCGAGCGGTGTTTCCAGCAGCGGGGTGGTGACCTTGACGGTGCCGATCTTTGACTCGGGCAAACACGAACCCGGGCCGTTAAACTTCAGGCCGATCTGGTTGTTTCCCGGCGTCGGTTGGACACCGGGCGTGTCCTGGCACGCCTGCAGGCCGTTAGCGGCGGACGGCGAGATCGACAATCCGGCCGGAAGCTGGATCACCGCCTGCTTGAGATCGGATTCCGTGTTCCCGGACACGGTTTCCTGCTGGGGGAACGTCAAGTTCACGCCGAGGCCGCTCGGCGAGTCCGGGCCGGTCGTTTCCGGGGTGACTTCGAGCCCGGGGTTGAAGGACAAGCTTTGGCAGCCTTCGAGGCTGACCGGCTGTTCACTCTCATCGCTTGAGAGGAACGTCACCGGTTTTACGCTCGAGAGTTCGACGGGTTCCTCCCACGAGTTCGCCGCCACACTCAACGACTCCATCCCGCAGCTCGGTGGCAAGGAGAGCAACGGTCGTGGCGGCGCTTCAAACCGGATCGATTCGCCGTGACTGCCAGCGGTTTCGCCGTTTTTCGGGCGGAACCGCTCCCTGTCGTGGGAGCGGTCGGCCGGGTCGCCCCAAACCGACACGATGGCGCCAGTGGTGAGCGTCTGCGGGAGGTCGGGCACTTCGATCGTGACGTTATAGCCCCCGCCCGTCGCGACACCTACATTCAAGAACCCAAATTTATTGTTGAACGCGAAAGCGAACTGTGCCGGGATGCCAGCGGGCGGCACGATGTTATAGAGCCCGATCGTAACCGGAAAGTTCGGCGCCGTGTAAGCCACCACGATGCCGACCTGCGTGTCTGCCGGGCAGCCCGGCAAGAGCCCCCCTGTCCCGATGCGCTCGTCGAACTCCGCGCGGGTGCATCTCGGGGTCGCGTCGACAGCGCCCGCAAACCCCGCAGGAAGCACAACATGAAGATCCTTCTCTTCACCGCTCGGCGCATTGCCTCCCAGCGCCGCACCAACGTTGACCATCACGCTCGTCGCCATTTCATACGGGTGCGAGCCGGCCTGTGCATCGGGTGTCCCGTCGGCGTTTGTCACCCACTCGTGCACATTTTCAAGCCCGAACGGCGCCGTTTCGTTGCTAATCGTCGTGGTCGCCGTCGCGCTCGCCGACCGTGTCGCGCCACCCCCTGAGATCGTCGCTTCGTCGGTCAGCGTCTCGCCAGCCGCGGCCGGTTCGGCCTGCACATTGATCCCGATCGTCAACGGCTGTCCCGCGGTTCCGAAGCCGGTGGGGCCCGCGCTTTCGAAAGTGACGGGACGGATCGGTTCGTCACCTTCCGCGAGTTCCTGATCATAGGTGCACATGATCGTGCTCGTGCCGACCCCCGCGCAATGTTCTCCCTTGCCCGGCCCTTCACCCCACGGCCCTTCGCCAAACAGACTCGATTCGTCGGGTTCAAGCGCGCCCGCCGCGGTAGCGACAAGACCCGCCGGCAAATGATCGACAACGACGACAGGCGCCCCGTTGGTCGCCGCATCCCCGATATTTTCAACCCTGATCAGGAACTGCCCGCTCCCTCCCGGGGTAATGTTCTTCGGGGCCGGTCGCACCAGCAACCGCCAATTCGCGTTCGCCGCGGCAGCGGACTGAGCAGTGCACAGGCTGGCGAGAGCGAGCGCAAACACCGAGAGGGACAGCAGAGGCCGCCGCACGGCGACCGGAACGAGGCTGGACGCGATCATGACCGCCCTCCCTGCCTGGAGCTGGTACTCGTCCGGGCTCCATAGAGCCGCCTGGCCCGCCGGTCACACGCCGCTCGCTTCTTCTTGGTCCTGTCTCGCTTGCATGCCCTGAGGGCCTTCGCAAGCTCTTCCGCGCGGAGCTGCGCGGTCGTCTTCTTTTTCGGCTGAGCGGTGCCCGACGGCGGGGGCGGAGGCGGGAGGTTACCCTGGCCGGTGAGCGTCGTGCTCGCGGGCGCCTGGAACGCGGGGGCCTGGGGGGCCTGCTGGCCGCAGCCTTCGGACGTGGTGCAGGGCGTGGGGATGGTCACGGCCGGCTGGCCTCCTTCGACCTTCGCATCGTACAGGTCGACGATCTGATCCTGGTCTTGAGTCACCAGCGGCTGGGCAGTTGTGAAAAACGCGTCGCTACCACTCACCGTGGCGTCGGCGAACACCGCCGGGCTTTCGCTCGTGCCCGGCGAAATCAAATGCGGAGCCCCATCCTCCCACTCATACACATCATCCAGCCCGTTCGTGTCCTGCGGCACGAGACCAGCGGTCGTCGTGAAGAACAACATTCCATTATTAAGAACATAACGCTGTTCATGCGTACCATACACATCAGTAAACCCCGGCAGATAAGCGCCTTTATTCGAAGCACCCGACGGGTCGCACGAAGCACACACAAGCTCGCCGCTACCCACACCATGATTCGCGGCTTCCAGGCTGTAAAGATAAATCTCAGGACCACTATTCACAACACCCGTCAACGCCGTGTGCGACCCAAACGCGACGAACAAGCCATTCGGCGAAACCTCCGCCGTACGCTGCCCAACCGTGCTCCCCCAATCCACAACCGACAGAGCAGGATCGCCTGTCAAATAATTGTCGTCTCCGGATTCAAGTGTGGTGATGAAGCGCGTCGTGTGCTGCCCCGGCTGCCCCGGCTGCGGCTCATACACATACAGATTGTCGCCACCCACCACCGCCGTTTGCCCGCGCCCGTTCGGTGCACTCGTCAGTTCGCCGGTCGCAACGAAATACACGTATTCTCCGTCTTTGCTTGTCCCCACGAGCCCCTGAACATCTTCTTTGCCAGAACTGTCTTTACTGATGTCGATCGTTTCATGCGTCCCCACCACATACTCATACAGGGTGCCTTCCTTGGAGAAGAACGCCCTCGACCCATCCGGCGCCGCCGCCAAAAATTCTCCACTACCACCCACACTCGCGTCCACCTGCGTGGTGTGCACGCCGTCTTCGCGCACATACAGAGCATGGGTCCCATTTTCTTCATTACTCCAAAACACCTCAGACCCATCGTCAGACACAGCATGATCGAGATTCGGCACAAGCAGATGAACGACCGCCCCGCCATATTCCTCGCCAAGCGACGCGTGCCGCGCGACCTTACCGTCAGGCAAAATGCCGGCCAAAGCCAGCTTCCCTTCATTCCATTCATAGATATAGTTCCCGTTTTCTGCCGCAACCACTTCTTCACTCACGTCTTCATTGAGTTCCGTCACCAACCCGCCCACACCTTCCAAAAGGGCGTCATTCGCCTCGAAATACACCCTCGACAAATCCGTAGACGCCGACACGAACGGGGCATCAGAGTCCCCCACGTGTTCACTGTCGAAGCCAAATTCGTTGGGCGTCCGATGCGAAGGAGTCACACTAAACAGCGGGCGCGTCCCCACGCCTGGTGCTTCCTCAATGTAGAGACTGCGATACGCATCCGGTTCCCGGTACGTGGGCCCTTCGCTCGCGATGACAAACCGCTTCAGCCCTTCCGAGGCGGCGATCACCCGAAACTGCTCATCGCCACCTGCCGGCGTTAGATTCGTCGTCCCCCAACCCGACGGCGAACGACGCGAAACATACTCGTTCAGGGACCCTGTCAACGGCTGATAGAACTGCTCACCCGAATAGAGCACCGAAGGTTCCGCTTCGGCAGGCGAGACCATCGGCGCGGCCTGCATCGGGTTCGGCAGCTGAGTTTCAGACTCAAAACTCAACACATCCCCAGAGCCGCCGTCCTTTTCCGCGGGTGAGACGAGTTCGTAGGCACGGCAGTCCGGCAGGGCCGTGGAGCGGTCTTCGATACGCAACCGTTCATTCGGACACCCGAACGCCACGCCCGGCCCAACCACAACACAACCAGCCACCACCAAGACACCCACGCACACACGACGCCACGCCACGCCACTTCCGAGCAATCGCATGTGAACGGAGCGGAACAAGCGGTTGAGGCGCGCGGGCAAAGTCTCTTCTCCATTTCTCGCGACAACGCGCACACGCGACAATGCGCACACACCATTGCAGGGCCAGTATGGAGTTTACGTTACGCTCTCGAACGCCCTCCCCACAACAGGTGTTTTCCACTCCCAAGCGTCCGCCCAGCCCACACCATCCCGCCCAGTTCCGGGTTTTTGTCCATTGCGGGACGGCGTTTTGCAGGGCGAGGTAGACGAGCTTGCGGGCGGCGTCCTCGGTCGGGAAGCTGCCCTTGGTCTTGATCGCCTTGCGTAGCTGGCGATT
>Ga0181521_10007377_pt1 | contig 11568 bp, 11 predicted proteins | sample PEATcosm2014_Bin_32_FD_119764 | JGI IMG/M metagenome (GOLD analysis project Ga0181521, IMG submission 119764) | Peatland microbial communities from MTU Mesocosm Facility, Houghton, MI, USA - PEATcosm2014_Bin02_60_metaG | ecosystem: Environmental > Terrestrial > Soil > Wetlands > Peat | place... | reverse complement strand
GCTCAGCCCGCGGCTACCTCGGCGCCCTGCAGGCGGCCGATCAGCGAGCGGAGAAACGCCTTGTTGAAGCGCAGCTGGCACGACGCCGAGACCTGCTCGAGCAGCGTCGAGCTCACTTTCATCAGCGTGACCGCGTCGCGGGCCTTGATGGTCGCCAGGCGCTTGGCGCCGCGCACGTAGCTCGTCTCGCCGAAGCACTCGCCGGTGCCCAGCGAGCCGATCTCATGGGCGAGGCGCTCGACCACCACGCCGCCCGAGACGATGATATAGAAGCGATCGTCGATCTCGCCTTCCTTGACGATCTCCTCGCCCGCGGAGTAGTCCTGCCACTGGCTCGCCCGCAGCACCTCCCAGATCTCGGCGTGCGAGAAATCGTGAAAGAACTTGAGGCGCCGCAGCATTGCGAACTGCTCGTGGCGGTCGATCTTGTTCGACTCGGCGCGCAGCTGCTGGTGGACGCGCGTCAGGCCCGCCGCGAACTCCTGGCCGGTGCGGTAGCGCTTGTCGGGGTCCTTGTGCATCGCGGTCGCGACGACGCTCTCGAGCTGCTCGGGAATGTCCTTGCGCAGCGTGTGGATCGGCGGCGGCGTCGCGTACACGATCTGGTGGAGCAGCTTCGACAGGTTGCCGGCGCGGAACGGCCGGAACCCCGTCAGCAGCTCGTACATCACGGCGCCGAGCGCGTAGATGTCCGAGCGGTTGGTGATGTCGAGCGACTGCACCTGCTCGGGCGACATGTACGAGGGGCTGCCGGCAATGCCCTCGATGCGGGAGATCTCCGAGTCGGCGACCAGTGCGATGCCGAAGTCAATGATCCGGACGTCGTTGTCCACGGTCAGCATGACGTTGGACGGCTTGATGTCGCGGTGGATCACGCCGCGACCGTGCGAATAGTGAAGCGCCTTGGCGCACTTGTAGAGCAGCTCGACGACGTCGTCGACTCTCAGCAGGTTGTCGGGCCTGCAGTACGCCGACAGCGTGCGCGCGCCGTGCACGAACTCGGTCACGATGTAGTAGTGGCCGCCCTCCTCGCCGGCGTCGAAGATCGGCAGGATGTTGGGGTGCTGCAGCATGCCCACCATGTGGGCTTCCGACAGGAACATCTTGCGCGCGACCCGTGCCTTGTCGGGGTCGTCATTGGCTTCGACGTTGTACACCTTGATCGCGACGTCGCGGCCGTAGTACGCATCGTGCGACAGGAACACGGTCCCGGTGCTGCCGCGGCCGACTTCCTTGATGATCTCGTACTTGCCGATGCGCTCCGGTACCGCAAGTGCCGGCCGCGCCGGGGCAGTGGTGCGCGGGCTCGGCGATGACGTCAGGTTGCGAATGACGGTACTCCACGCGCCGGCCCGGATTAGACGTATTCCGGTGGGCGACAGGAGCATAGGGGGCGGGCGGGCGCGGGACCGTGAAGCGCATCGCGCTTCACCGCCGCCGCGCGAAGCGTGAACTCGGTCACGCTCGAAAATGATCCCAGCCGCGCGGCACCGGAAGCTCGCCCCGCTCGCCGACCACCCGCACGCCCCGTCCGGCGACGATCTCGCCGATGCAGTGGCAGGCGGGCGCTCCGGCCCCCGCGGTGAGCCGCGCGAGCGTCGGCCGGGCGGCCGGCGGGACGGTGAACACGAGCTCGTAGTCGTCGCCGCCGCCGAGCGCGAAGTCGCGGGCGCGGGCCTCGCCGGCCAGCGTGTACAGGGCCCGCGACAGCGGCAGCTCCTCGGCCCGGACCACTGCCCCGACGCCGCTCGCCGCCGCGAGGTGCCCGAGGTCCGCTGCGAGGCCGTCGGAGACGTCGATGCACGCACTCGCGATGCCCCGCAGCCGGATACCGAACGCGACCCGCGGCTCCGGCCGGCGGAACTTGGCCTCCAGCGCGCCGCGATTGGCACCGCTGCCGGACAGCCGGCCGGTCAGCAGCGCGAGCCCGGCCGCCGCATCGCCGGGCCAGCCCGTGACGTAGACAAGATCGCCGGCCCGGGCGCCGCGGCGCCTGAGCGCCGTGCCGCGCGGCACGGTGCCGAGCGCCTGCACGGTCATGCACAGCGGCCCGCGCGTCGTGTCGCCGCCGACGAGCGCCACGCCGTGGGCGTTGGCGAGCGCCGCGAACCCGGTGACGAAGCCCTCTAGCCAGTCCTCGTCGAGCGCGGGCAGCGTGAGCGCGAGCAGCGCCCAGGCGGGCGCGGCCCCCATCGCGGCGAGGTCCGAGAGATTCACTGCGAGCGAGCGCCAGCCGATGTCGGCGGCCTCGAAGCCGTCGGGAAAATGCCGGCCGGCGACGAGCGTGTCGGTGCAGGCGACGAGTTCCTCGCCGGCGGGCACGCTGAGCACGGCGGCGTCGTCGCCGACCCCGAGCACGACGTCGCTGCGGGTCGCGCCGACTGCCGCGAAATACCGCTCGATCAGCTCGAACTCGCCCATGGACGGGACCGTCAGGCGCTGCGCTCGTTGGGGCGCAGCGCCGCCGCCGCCCGGTCGAGCACGCCGTTGACGAACTTGTGGCCGTCGGTCGCACCGAAGCGCTTGGCGAGCTCGACGGCCTCGCTGATCGCGACCCGGTACGGGACGTCCGGGCGCTCGCCGAGCTCGACGAGCCCGAGCCACAGGATGCCGTGCTCGATGGGATCGAGCCGCGCCGGCGCGATGTCGGAATACTTCAGCAGCGTCGCATCCAGGGCATCGCGCTGGGCGGCGATTTTCATCAGCAGCTCACGGAAGTAGTCCGCGTCCGCCGCGGCCGAGTCCGGATCGGCCATGAACTGGCGGTAGATGTCCTGCCACGGCTCCCCCCCGATCTGCAGCTGGTAGAGCGCCTGCACGAGGAGCTTGCGCGCCGCGCGGCGCGCCCGCGTCATGGCGCGCACCCCGCTCTCGCGCCCCATGGCCTAGGTGTCCAGGCGCTTCAGCAGGTTGGCCATCTCGAGCGCCGCGAGCGCGGCGTCCGCGCCCTTGTTGCCCGCCTTGCCGCCGGCCCGCTCGACCGCCTGTTCGAGGGAGTCGCAGGTCAGCACCCCAAAGCCCACCGGCACGCCGGACTCGAGCGCCGCCCGGCTGACGCCGGAGGCGCACTCGCCAGCCACGAAATCAAAATGCGCCGTCTCGCCCTTGATCACCGCGCCGAGCGCCACGATCAGGTCATACCGCTTCGACAGCGCGAGCCGGCGCACCACGAGCGGCATGTCGAAGGCGCCCGGCACCCGCACCAGCTCGAGGTTCTTCTCGCTGGCACCGTGGCGCACGAGCGCATCGACGGCCCCGGTGACCAGCCGCTCCACCACGAACTCGTTGAACCGCGCCGCCACGATCGCGACCCTGAGGTCGCGCGCCAGCAGGTCGCCCTCGAGCGTCCGTAGCGTCGTCATGCACGCGCCTCCAGCCCATGCTCGGTCTCGGCGCCGGTGTCAACGTACTCGGTAATCGTCAGGCCAAACGCGCCAAGTCCCTGCAGCTGGCGCGGCGCCGACAGCACGCGCATCTGCCGCACGCCGAGATCCTGAAGGATCTGTGCGCCGATACCATAGGTCCTGAGCACCGGTCCCGCCGGGCGGCGATCGCCGGGGCCGCCGAGCGCGCGCACCGCCTCGATCAGGTCGCGCGGCGTATCCTCGGCCCGCAGCAGCACGACGACGCCGTTGCCGTCCTCGGCGATGCGCTTGAGCGCGGCGCGCAGCGGCCAGCCGTGGTGCGGATCGCGGGCCCCGACGACATCGCGCAGTGTCTCGCCGAGGTGCACCCGGACCAGGGGCGGCGCATCGGCACGGAGCTCGCCCCGGACCAGCGCCAGGTGCACGTTGCGGTTGACGTGATCTTCGTAGCACACCAGGCGAAAGCGGCCAAACTCGGTATCGACGCTGCGGTCCTCGATGCGCTCGACCGAGCGTTCCGTGCTCAGCCGGTAGCGGATCAGATCGGCGATCGTGCCGAGCTTGAGCGAATGCAGCCGTGCGAAGCGCTCGAGGTCGCGGCGCCGCGCCATGGTGCCGTCCTCGTTCAGGATCTCGACGATGACCGCCGCGGGATCGAAGCCGGCGAGGCGCGCGAGGTCGCAGCCGGCCTCGGTGTGGCCGGCCCGGGTCAGCACGCCGCCGGGCTGCGCCATCAGCGGGAAGATGTGCCCCGGCTGGCGCAGGTCCTCGGCCCGCGCCCCCGCGCGGACCGCCGTGCGCACGGTGTGCGCCCGGTCGTGCGCCGAGATGCCGGTGGTCACACCCTCGGCGGCCTCGATCGACACTGTGAAATTGGTACGGTGCTGGGAATCGGTGCTGGTCACCATCAGCGGCAGGCGCAGCTCCTCGCAGCGCTCCCGAGTCAGGGTCAGGCAGATGAGCCCGCGGCCATAGCGCGCCATGAAGTTGATGTCCTCGGCGCGGACCGCGGCTGCCGCCATCACGAGGTCGCCCTCGTTCTCGCGGTCCTCGTCGTCCATGATCACGACCATCCGGCCGGCCCTAAGATCGGCCAGGATGTCGTCGATCGAGTCAAAGGTCGGCATGGCGGCTGCGTCCGGGGGCGGAGGTCGAACGTGGCAGTCTAGCAGGCCCGCCTCAGCCCCCGGACCGCCTGGCCTCGATCCCACGCCGGGCGAGTTCAGCCACCACGGCGTCGCGGTGCTCCCCCTGGAGCTCGATGACCCCGTCGCGGACGGTTCCACCGCTGCCGCAGCGCTGCTTGAGCGCGCGCGCGAGACTGTCGAGCTCGGCCGGGGCGAGGCCGAGCCCGGTGATGACCGTGACGCCCTTACCCGCCCTCCCCTGGGTCTCGCGCCCGACCCGGACCGCCCGACCGGCCGCGCGGCCGGACGTCCCGGTCCGCCCGCAGACACAGGCCGCCAGCGGCCGGACACAGCCCCGACAGATACCCGTACCGGTGGAGTAAACGATCCGGGAGGTGCTGGCGGCGGTTCGGCGCGGCTTCAAGGGTGCTCAGTCGAGGGCAGACCCCGCGAGTCTACCTGTCCGCACGCCCCGCTCGACGCGCCGCGGCCGCCGACCGACAATGCGGCCATGGAAGCGATCCTGCTCGCGCCCGCGCGCCGCGCCGACGGGCCCCGCCTCGCCGCGATGTCGCGCCGCCTGATCGAGGCGGGCCTGGACCCCTGCTGGACGGCCGACCGTATCGAGCGGCACCTGCGACACGAGGACAGCGTCGTACTGACGGCGCGGGTCGCCGGATCGATCGGGGGATTCGCGATCATGCAGTACGGCGACGAGGCCGCGCACCTGAACCTGCTGGCGGTCGAGCCGGCGCACCGGCGCCGGGGCATCGGCCGCGCGCTCGTCGGCTGGCTCGAGGACACGGCGCGCGTGGCGGGAACATTCGTGATTCGCCTCGAGGTGCGCGCGACCAACGCCGTGGCACGGGCCTTTTACGCATCGCTCGGCTACCGCGAGACCGGCTGGATCAGGGGTTACTACCAGGGCATCGAGGACGCGATCCGCTTTGCCCGTGACCTCGCGGTCGCGCGCTCCGCCGACGCCCGCTGAGCCGCCCGCAGCGGCAGCACCCCAATCACGTGGCGCCTCTCACCGGGCACCCCGCGCCGCTTGGCCGGGGTCGCGATCGGTCGGCGAGATCCAAACCTCGGATCGGGCAGCTCGCAGCGGCGGCGATGTCCAGTGCCGGCCGGAGCTCACCACAGACACAAAAAGGGCAGGCATGCGCCTGCCCTTCGGGTCCGCCCGAGGCGGCGGCCTCACATGCAGCCGGTCACCGTTGCATCGACCACCGCCGGATTGCCGATGCTGACATACGGCCCGCCCGGCGCGGTCGCGCTCGCCGCGAACAGCACGCTCTCCGTCTGCATCTCCGCGAAGGCGCCGTAACTGGGGCTCGGATCGATCAGCGACCCGTGGTTCGCCGGTGGCAGGAACGTGACGTAGGCACCGTGGCCGGGACTGACCGGGTGTGACCCGGCCGTGCACAGACTCTGCAGGCCCGCCGCCACCACCAGGGCGTTCGTGGCGCTATTCGGCACCACCTGGTCGTTGTCCACCTTAATCACGTGTATCGGGTGGGTCGCCACGGCGTTCGCGACGTGATTGACGGGATCGCCTGAGTCCACGACGGCCTGGAAGTCGCGGAAGAACTGATAGAACTTCTCCGTACCCTGCGGCGCACCCACGAGCTGCTCGGCACCGGGAATAACCTCCGCACCGATTTGCACCGAATCCAGCACCAGCTGCGCGAGCACGCCGCCCGGCATGCCGAGCGTCCCTGTCTTCGCGGCGGCAAACTCCATGTACGTGGTACCGACGATGGCACCCAGCGAGTGCCCGAGGAAATGGATATTGTTGCCGTCGATGTCCGGTGTCGAATCGGTCGTGAACTTGAGCGACGGCAACGACGCCGTGAGGGTCAGCAGGTCCGCCGCGGCCTCGCGCAGGTTGTCGCGGCTCGTCAGCGGGCTCGTCAGATTGATGAAATGACTACCGCTCGAGTCGATGCCGCTCGGGCTGTTGTTTAGGTCCAGATTGAACGTCCGCTCATTCGCGGCCTGGTAGAACGGGTTGGTCGGGTCCGTGATGCCGTGCAGCGGCAGGTCGATCGCCGCCACGACGTAGCAGAAGTCCGCGAAACTATCAGCAACCAACAGCGCGTCCAGACGATCGCGCGTGATGCCGTGCTGAAAAATGACGACCGGGTAGCCGGTCGGTGGTTTCGGGCAGCCGGCGCCGAAACCGCCCGCGGCGTTGGGTACCGTGACCAGCAACGGTATCGTCAGGGTCGTGGTGAGCGCCGGCACCGGGTTGAAGCGCGTGAGGTTGCGGCTGTTCGGATCGATGCCCGGAACAGGCGACGGCCCGGCCGCGACCCAGTACTGGGTCACGGGCGCCGTGGGATTCGCCGTGCTCGGCACGCCGAGGTAATACGGCATCTGGATCGTGCCGGCGTATATATTGGCGCGGCCGGGGAGCCCGGCGATGGCCTGGCTGGTGTTGAGGCCGGTCGGAACAACTCCAAGCGTCTGCGGGGTCACCGTCGCCGCCAGCACGTCGAACGTGTCATCGATCGACTGCGTCGAGAAGCTGAAGGTCAGGACCACGTTCGAGGGATTCAAGAGCGGGTCCCCGATAAACTGACCGATCGCCTGTGCGATCTCCAGGTGCGCGCCGGTCAGCAAGCAGACCTGCTGGAGCGATGCGTTTCCCGCGAGGCTCGCGCACGGCGTCGTCGTGGCCAGGGCGGCCTGGATTGCCTGGTAGTCTGTGTCCGGCTGGGCCGGATGTCCCGCTGTGTCCTTGATGCCGTTGGTCAGTATCACCAGGTATCCCATGCGCAGCGGGACGTTGCCTGGAGTGACCACCGGCCCGATGCTGTACCTGAGTGGTTTCAACGGCGTGATCTTCAGCACCGAGCCATTGCTATCGGTCTCGGTTGCGACGCCCACGCTGTAGTCCGTGCCCTGGGCGAGGATGCGGCTGACGGGGATCGTGGAGCCCGGGCAGTTGGTCGGGGCTGTAAATGTAGCGGGCTCATCGCTGAGGCACAGCTCGACGACGACCACACTCGCGGGCGTCAGCGAGGTGGGGTCGAGCGGGGCGCTGAAGGACGCGGTGATCGGGGCTGTCGTCGAGAACCCGTCGAGCGTGTTGACCGCCGCGCCGGTAGCCGGCTGACCGGTCGTATTGCCGGCCGGGTTCTTGATCGTGCCGTCCGTGCTGCCGGCGAAATACAGGTCCGTCGGGTAGGGCAGCAGCCCGAACTGCAGATTGAACGTCGCGACGAACGCGTTCGGGGCAAGCGCCGGCGGACCCGGGGTCTGCGCGGTCGGGGCGTTGTTACCGGAGCACGCCTGCAGCAGCAGGCCGGCAACGACAACGATGGCGGCATGGCGGATACGCATGATTTCCCCCGGCGAGTTAGATGACTCAGGTCGTGCGCAGTGCTCGTGCGCTTTCGTCCAGCGCGTATGACCGGGCTGGTTTGGCTCCCAACGAGACTACGCTTTCCGAACAATGCGGCGCAAGAAGGCCGTTTGTGACCGTCGCTGCCGCGACCGCAGTGCAGGAAGCGGCCGGCGCGCTAGTGCGGTGCAAGGGACTCCCCGTTCCCATGAAGCACGCATCATTGATGGAAAATCGGCGGAGCGAAAGCCGCACTTTCCGCAGGTCGCCGCTATCCGCCCGGCACCGGACTGCGGCCGTGGGAGCCAGTTGAACAGACTGCCGACGGCGGTAACCCGCGGGCGCTATCCGGAGGCTCGCGGGCAGCGGCGCGGCGCGTCTCGCCGGCGCTGCCGCGGGGAGCCGGCTGACCGGCGCCACGCTGCCGGTACTGTTGACTCGTCGCACCTCGGCCCCGCCGGCCGCGCTGCGCCCGGGCCGCGTGACCGCCACGCCAGGCTCTTTGCCTGGTGGCACCCGCTGGCGCTGCTTTGACCACCGCGCCAGCGTGTCCTATTTGCCCGTCCGCGAGTCTGCCCGGGACGCGGTCAGCAGCCGCTCAACGTAGCGCGCGATAATGTCGATCTCGAGATTGAGTTCGGCTCCGGCCGCAACCTCGCCGAGCGTCGTCACGAGGCGCGTATGCGGGATCAGGTTGACGCCGAAGCGGTTGCCGGCGACCTCATTGACGGTGAGGCTCACGCCCTCGAGTGTCACCGATCCCTTGGGCGCGATGTAGCGCGAAAGCTCCGCGGGCGCTTCGAGCTCTATTCGGTTCGAGCGAGCGTCGTCGTGGAATTCGACAACGCGCGCGAGGCCGTCGACGTGGCCGGTCACGTAGTGACCGCCGAGCGCCGCACCGGCCCGCAGGGCCCTCTCGAGATTGACGTGGCCGCCGGACCTGAGCCGGCCGAGCGTGGTCCGCGCGAGCGTCTCGTTGGAGACGTCGGCGGCAAAACGCGATCCGTCGAGGCGCGTCGCCGTCAGGCACACGCCCGCGACCGCGATGCTGTCGCCGACGCGCGCGTCGGCCAGGCTCAAGCCACCGCAGTCGATCACCAGCTCGACGTCCCCGCCCCGCGGCGTGATCGCGGCGACCGTGCCAACCGCCTCAACGATCCCGGTAAACATCAGCCGCCCTCCGCGCCGCGCGGAACCACCGTCAGGCGCAGGTCCTCGCCCACCTGGCGCACGTCTGCGTAGCGAAACTGCCAGCGCTCGCCGAGCTCGTCGAGCATCGGCAGCATCGCGAGCGGCACCGCGTCGTGACCGAGCATGTGCGGCGCAAGGTACAGCACGAACTCATCGACCAGGCGGGCCGCGATGAAGGCTCCCGCCAGCCGCGCGCCCGCCTCGACCAGCAGTTCGTTGACCTCGCGGCGCGCCAGCTCGGCGAGGACCGCGCCGAGATCGCGTGCGGCCGCGTCGGGCAGCCGCAGCACCTCGGCGCCGCGCGCGATGAGCGCCTCGCGCCGCGCCGCGTCCTCGCTCCCCGTGATCACCAGCACCGGCCCCGGCTCGCCGAGCATCCGCGCCCCGGGCGACAGCGCCAGGCGCGGATCGAGCACCACCCTGAGCGGTATCCGGCCGCGCAGCTCGAGAGTCGCGTCGCGCACGGTGAGCAGCGGATCGTCGCGTCGCGCGGTTGCGGCCCCGGTCAGGATCGCGCTCGAGCGGGCCCGCAGGCGCTGCACGTCGGCGCGCGCGGCCTCGCCGGTCAGCCATCGACTCGCGCCATTGGCGAGGGCAGTGCGCCCATCGAGGCTCGCCCCGAGCTTGACGCGCACGAACGGCCGGCCGCGCCGCATGCGCGAGAAGAATCCCGGGTTCAGGGCGACCGCCGCGCCCTCCAGGCAGCCGCTCGCAGTGGCGATTCCGGCAGCCCGGAGCCGTGCCGCCCCGCTCCCGTCAACCCTGGGATTGGGGTCCTCGCTCGCATAGACGACGCGCGCGACGCCGGCTGCGATCAGCGCGTCGGCGCAGGGTGGCGTGCGCCCGTGATGGCTACAGGGTTCCAGCGTCACGTAGACCGTGGCGCCACGGCCCCGCGCGCCCGCCGCGGCGAGCGCCTGCACTTCAGCGTGCGGCTCGCCAGCCCGCGCGTGGAAGCCCTCGCCGACGACGACACCGTCGCGGACCAGCACGCAGCCGACGCGCGGATTGGGATCGGCCGAGTACAGTCCCTGGGCCGCAAGCACCAGCGCCCGCCCCATATGCCGATGGTCGTCGGCGGTAAACCCGCTCATCGCCCGCCCTTGCGGCCCGTCTTGTCCTCGCCGCCGCCGGCCGTGCCCTCGAGGAACGACAGCTGGCCGGTCGTCTCGTCGCGCCGGCGCCGGCGACGCAGGTGCTCGATCTCGTCGCGGAACGCCTCGACGTCCTGGAAGCTGCGGTACACCGATGCGAACCGCACGTAAGCGACCTCGTCGAGGTGCCGCAGCTCCTCCATCACGAGTTCGCCCACCTGGCGCGCCGGTACCTCGCGCTCGCCGAGGCTGCGCAGCTTGTGGCAGATCCTCGCGACCGCCGCCTCGATCGCCTCGTTGCCCACGGGTCGCTTTTCGAGCGCTTTGCGCATGCCGGCGCGGAGCTTCGCCTCGTCGAAGGGCTCGCGCGTCCGGTCGCTCTTGACGACCTGCGGCATCACGAGCTCGGCGGCCTCGAAGGTCGTGAAGCGCTCGCCGCAGGCGAGACATTCGCGTCGCCGGCGGATCTGCCGGCCCTCGTTCGCCAGCCGCGAATCGGTCACCTTCGTTTCGACGTGGCCGCAAAACGGGCAATACACGCCGACCGTCCCGCGCGCCGTCAGGCCCCGCCGTAGACGGGGAAGCGCCGACAGATGTTCTCGACCTCGCCGCGCACGCGTGCCAGCACCGCCTCCTCCGCCGTAACCCCGCCCTTGCCATCGGCGCTGCCGAGGTGGGCCCGCGACGCCAGATTGTCGAGCACGTCGGCGATCAGGTTGGCCAGCAGCTCCGCATCAGGCGCCCGCAGGCCGCGGGTCGTGACCGCGGGCGTACCGATCCTGAGGCCGCTCGCAATCATCGGCGGGCGCGGATCGTTCGGCACGGCGTTCTTGTTGACCGTGATGTGTGCGGCACCGAGCGCGGCGTCCGCGTCCTTGCCGGTCACGTTGCGGGCGATCAGGTCGAGCAGGAACAGGTGGTTGTCGGTGCCGCCCGAGACGATCCGGTAGTTCCGCTTGATCAGCGTCGCCGCCATCGCGCGGGCATTGGTCACCACCTGGCGCTGGTAGACGGCGAACTCGGGCTGCAACGCCTCCAGGAACGCGACCGCCTTGGCGGCGATCACGTGCATCAATGGCCCGCCTTGGGTGCCGGGAAACACGCTCGACGATAGCTTCTTGGTGATCTCCTCGCCGGCGTTCGAGAGGATCACGCCGCCGCGCGGACCGCGCAGCGTCTTGTGCGTCGTGGAGGTCACGACGTGCGCGTGCGGCACCGGGTTGGGGTACACGCCGACCGCGCACAGTCCTGCGACGTGCGCCATGTCGACGACGAAATAGGCACCGACCGCGTCGGCGATGCGCCGGAAGCGCGCCCAGTCGATGACCCGCGAGTAGGCCGAGAAACCGGCGATGATGAGGCGCGGCTTGTGCTGCCTCGCGAGCCGCTCGACCTGCTCGTAGTCGATCTCGCCGGTGTCGGGGCGGATGCCGTACTGC
>Ga0181521_10007376_pt1 | contig 11569 bp, 11 predicted proteins | sample PEATcosm2014_Bin_32_FD_119764 | JGI IMG/M metagenome (GOLD analysis project Ga0181521, IMG submission 119764) | Peatland microbial communities from MTU Mesocosm Facility, Houghton, MI, USA - PEATcosm2014_Bin02_60_metaG | ecosystem: Environmental > Terrestrial > Soil > Wetlands > Peat | place... | reverse complement strand
GAGGTCGCATAACACGAGCGGGAAGGCGGCGAGATATCCGATCCGCACCACGGGCCGGTACGCGGCGGGCCCGATCAGACCACCGATCAGATCACACAGGGCGGCAACGGCGAAGACTCCGGTCGAAAGGGAATTCAAGGACAGATCCGCGGTGACCCATCCATGCCACGGCGGGGCTTTGGTGACGGTGGTCATCGCGCAGCGCAGCCGCTCTCTTCACCACAGGATCGCATTGCCCGCCAGCGCCACCGTGGCCGCGATGATCCAGGCGAGCGCGCCGAAAGCGGCCAGCGCGTAGTCGCCGCCGAGATTCCGCTGCGGCATCACCGGCTCGTCGGGCAGCCCGTAGACCGACGGCCGGTCGAGCAGCAGCGAAAACGCGCCGAGCGCCGAGTAAGTAGCGCTCGGCTGGTCGCCATAAAGGTACGCATCAGCGAGGCCCAGGCGATGCAGCTCGTCGACCCGTTTCGCCGCGCGCTCGCGCAACTCCTCGATCGGACCGAACTGAATCGATTCGGTGGGGCAGGCCTTGGCGCACGCCGGGATGAGATCGTCGCGCTGGCGGTCGTAGCACAGCGTGCACTTGTGCGCGTGGCCGTCGTGCGGACTGCGCGTGATCACGCCGAACGGGCAGGCCGCCACGCAGTAACCGCATCCGTTGCAGATGTCGTTCTGGATATAGACGTTGGAGAACTCGTTGAAGATTAGCGCGCCGGTCGGACAGGCCGCTTCGCATGGCGCGGCGCTGCAATGCTTGCACACGTCGCTCATCATCAGCCAGCGGCCCTGGTCCGATCCTGACAGGAGCGCATCGAGAGAAAATGTTTCGGGATCGATCGGAGTCTCCGGCACCGGCACGACCGGCGGCTTCCGCGCGATACCATCGCCGGCCGGGAACTGCTCGACGAAAATCACGTGGCGCCACGTGGTCGCCGACAGGGTTCTGGTGTTGTCGTAGCTGTCGCCGCTGAACTCGAATCCGTCCGACGGCAACTGATTCCACTGCTTGCACGCGACCTCGCACGCCTTGCATCCGATACAGAGCGTGCTGTCGGTGAAGAAGCCCATCGCCGGCTTCGCCGCCGGCGGCGCGGGGCGCCGAAATGGGTAGATCAATTTAGCGAGCGCGCTCATCTGATTTTGCGTCACTTCACCTTTGATCGGCGCCGGAACAATCGCGCGAGCCTGAAGGCCCCGATTTGACCGGGCTGCTGACGGCCTTCGGGTTGCGCATATGACGGCGTATCGGGGATCGGCTCGTCGCCGTGCGCGCGAGTCGCGGCGTAGATCGGCTTCGCGCGGCGGATGTTGCTGAGCTTTCCCGCGCGGACCTCGCACGTAAAGGCTTTGGCCTCGTGCATGCTGACGTTGGGATCGAGAATGATCGGGATGAGGTCGTTGGCGATCGCTCCGACGGTCTCGCCGGCGTAGCCCCAATGAATTGGAAGTCCGATCTGATGCGTGGTCTGCCCGGCCACCGTCAGCGGCTTGATCCTGTGGGTCACCATCGCGCGCGCCTCGATCTCGCCGCGCGGCGTGCTCACGACCATCCAGCCGCCGTGCTCGATCCCGCGTTCGCCCGCAAGCTCGGGACTCAACTCGACGAACATTTCGGGCTGAAGCTCGTTGAGCCAACTATTGAAACGGCTCATCGGGCCGCTCAGGTAATGCTCGGTCAACCGGTAAGTGGTCGCGATAATCGGGAAGTTCGGATCGCGCGGGATCGCGAGCTGATTGAGCGGCGAGGGGAACTCACGCAGCGTAGGATTAGTCTGCGTTTTGTAGAGCGCGTTCGTAAACGGCGATTCGCGCGGCTCGTAATGAGCGGGCAGGGGACCATCCTTGACGCCGTGCGGCGCGAACAGCCATCCCCGGCCGTCGGGATGCATGATAAAAGGCGCGTCGCCGGCCAGCGCGTCCATCCCGCGCGCGCCCGGCGCCGGCCGATATCCGGGCGGCTTGAGGACGTCGAAGTCCGGCACGTCGAAGCCGGCCCACTTCGCTTCGGCGTCGTCCCACCATACCAGCCGTTTGCGCTCCGACCACGGGCGGCCGTTGGGGTCGGCGGAGGCGCGGTTGTACATCACGCGCCGATTGTTCGGCCACGCGAAACCCCATTGCGGATACGTAGAGCCGCGCAGCGCCGGATTTCGCGAGCGCGCCCGATTGTCGTGCTCGTCGGGAAACACGCCGCTGTAGATCCAGCATCCGCAGGCGGTTGATCCGTCGTCCCTCAGTTCGGCGAATCCCTTGAGCAACTCGCGATCGCCGGTGCGGCGGCCGTTGATCTCCTGCAACACGCGCTCGATATCGGGCTCGTCCGCGATTCGGCTCGCGCTCCCGTCGGGCAGGATCGCCGGACTTTCGGCTGCGTAATCCCAGGTGAGATCGCGAATCGGCGCGTCGCGCTCGAGCGTGGAGTCCTGATAGAGCCGCTTGAGCCGGAGCCCCAGATGGTACATGAACCAGGCGTCCGAGCGGCAATCGCCGGGCGGATCAACCGCTTTGTCGTGCCATTGCAGCAGGCGTTCGGTGTTGGTCAGCGTGCCGTCTTTTTCGGCCATCGCAGCCGCCGGCAGGAAGAAAATCTCGGTCTTGATCTGGCGCGGATCAGTCACGCGAGGGTCGGCGTACCAGAAATTCGCGCTCTCGTGCTCGAACCAGTCTCGCACGACCATCCAGTCCAGATTGCGCAGCGCGGCGCGATTCAGCTCCGCGTTGGGTGCTCCGGCGGCCGGGTTCTGCCCGATCAGGAAAAGGCCCTTGACCGTTCCCTCATACATTCTGATCACGGTCGCGAGCTGTGAGTAATCACCGTCGAGCTTCGGTAAGTATCCATAGCAATAGTCATTGTCGGCGGTCGCGGCCTCGCCGTACCAGGCCTTGAGCAGGCTGATCATGAACTTCGGCAGGTTCGCCCAGTATCCCGCAGTCGCGGCTTCCTGCCAGAAGCCCGCAGCCGAGCTGTGATACGCAGAGTTATAGTCGTGTCCGTGTTCGAGATAGCGGGTCAAGCTGGCGTGGGCCGGGACGGCGAGCGGTTGCGGGATGTAGCCGGGCAACAGATCGTACAGCGTCGGGATGTCGGTCGAGCCCTGGATACTGCAATGGCCGCGCATCGCCATGATTCCGCCGCCCGGCCGGCCCATGTTGCCGAGCAGCAGTTGAATGATCCCCGCCGCGCGGATCATCTGCACCCCGGTCGAATGCTGCGTCCATCCAAGCGCGTAGACGATCGCGCCGGTACGCTCGCGCCCCGAGTTGCGCGATAGCAGCTCCGCGACGCGGAGGAATTCGCCGGCCGTGCATCCGCATACCCAGGCGACCATCTCGGGCGTGTAGCGCTCGAAGTGACGTTTCACGATCTGGAAGACGCATCGCGGATGTTCGAGCGTCGGGTCGGTCGCGACCTGCCCCGACGCGTCGACGCTGTAGCCCCACGCGCCGCGTGCCGCTTCGTAACGGCCCGAGGAACTATCGAAGCCCGCGAATAGTCCGTCGAGTTGCTCGGCGCCGGAGTATTGCCCACTGACTATCGTTGAAGCGTTAGTATAATGGAGTACGTAATCCTTGAACCATCGATCGTGCGCGATGATGTAGTTGATAATCCCGCCGAGAAACGCGATGTCCGAGCCGGCGCGAATCGCGACGTAGAGATCGGCCATCGCGGAGGTGCGGCTGAAGTGCGGGTCGACGTGAATCAGCGGCGCGCCGCGCTCGCGGGCCTTGAGCGCCCATCGAAAGCCCACCGGATGCGCTTCCGCCATGTTCGATCCCATGATCAGGATGCAATCGCTGTTGGCGAGGTCACGCTGAAACGTGGTCGCCGCGCCGCGTCCGAAGGAGGCGCCCAGACCGGGCACCGAAGCGCTGTGTCATATCCGGGCCTGGTTTTCGATCGATAGAATTCCGAGCCCGCCGCCGAACAGTTTCTTGATGAGGTAGTTTTCCTCGTCGTCGAGCGTCGCGCCGCCGAGATGCGCCACGCTCTTGAGGTGGTTGACCGCAAGACCGCTCGCGTCGCGCTCGATAAAATCAGCGTCGCGCGCTTCTCTGGCCAGCTGCGCGATCCGATCCATCGCCCAATCGAGCGGCCGCTCCTCCCAATGGTCGCTGTACGGCGCACGGTATTTGACGCGCGTTACGCGATGAGGGTTCGAGACGAGCTGAAACGTGTTCGCGCCCTTGGGGCAGAGCGTGCCCTGGTTGATCGGGCTTTGCGGATTGCCCTCGATATCGATGACCTGGCCGCGCTTACTGTAAACGAGCTGGCTGCATCCCACCGCGCAGTACGGACAGACGCTGACGCTCGCGGTCGCGCCGCGCAATCGCGAGTGCCTGGCGATCGTGTCGGGACTGAAGGCTTTGGAGTGTTTCATGGCTTGACGAAATACCTCCCATGCGCCTGGCTGAGACGATGGCACTCCAGCATCGATCTGGGCAAGATCAGCCTGTTTTGGCCGCCGACCAGTCAAGGCACGGTGACCGGGTACTATAGCTATGACTTCGAGAACTTTTACGGCTTCATTGGCGATGCCAGCCAACTTTCAAGGTTTCCTGCTTGTGCCACAGCACTAGCTGAGTCTTCAACGATGGTAGACACCCTTTGCGATCGCTGCGCTGCTGAACGCACGTGTGTGTGGAGAGCACGCCACGGAGCGTCGTCCATTTAGGGAAGTATCTATGCGAATGCGAATTTGGCCAGTGCTGTGTGTAGTGGCGCTGCTGTTCGAGTTAGCCTCGACAGCATGGCGCAATCTATCAAGCTGCTCGCGCCGAATGTGGGCTGGTTGGTCCCGGCCCGCAATCGAGTTTTGTGGACGACCGACGGTGGACTCGAATGGAAGAACATCACCCCGCCCGCTCCACGCGACGCGGCGATCTCTGCGATTTTCTTTCTCGACACCGCGCGGGGCTGGGTGTTGTTCATGCGCGGGGCAGTAGATGCCCCAGGCAATTTGCACTTCGATCTTGCCTCTACCGAGAACGCCGGAGCCACTTGGTCAATGGAGCCCCTCAAAATCCCGGACCAGCTTTCGCGCTTGCTTTTCAACGGCGGAGCTTCTCTCGCTTTCGCGGATCCGCGCCACGGCCTGCTTGCTTTAGCGACTGGACTAACGCCGATATCAGAGGGCTATGGAGCAGTGCTGGCGACCTCGGACGGAGGCAAAACCTGGAAAGATACCCATACTTCCCTGGCGGGCTCCATCGTTATGGTAACACCCGAATTCGGTTGGCTGGTGGGAGGCGGGGACCTTGAGGCACTCCATGTCACCCGCGATGGCGCCAGGACCTGGCAGCAGGTCGAGCTCGATTCACCGGTGAAAACAGAACAAATGCAGAAAGCTGACCGAAACCTAAAGCAGTTCTGGGACTCGTTCCAGCGGGCCATCCCGCCCGCTGCGGCGCAGCTCGCCGCGAAGAGGCCCGAACACGAGACGTATGCTGCGTATGACCTCCCTACATTCAGCGATCCCAGGCACGGCTACATATGTGTTACATACCCCGGGGTGACCGTGTTGTTCGCGACCGACGACGGCGGAGTGACTTGGAGGCCTGACCGGGTATTGACCGGATTGCAGGAACAGGACCAAGGGGACACGATGGCGTCCGCGGTGGTGAACTCTGCATGGATCACCGCCAGAGTTCCAAAAAACGGTGTGCCCCAGCTCAGGGCGCTCGGTGCCGGCGCCCACGCCGTAGCGAGCACGGCGCCAGGCCCGGAGGATTTCCGGGTTTCAGGAATCAGTTTCGCCACCCCGCGCCAGGGCTGGGTGCTGACGGTTTACAACAAATTGCTGTCGACCAACGACGGCGGCGCAAGCTGGACCGACATCACGCCGGGCAAAAAGCCACCAGCGGTAACCCCTTAGCCCGCAGCCGGTGGTGAAGGCTCCCGCTCGATCGCCAAGCCCAGGACCGGCTGGCGAGAACCGCTGGAGAGCGCGATGCTGGACGCGAAGGCCTTCGCTATGGAGCCGCTCGCGTTGCGCATGACGATTGGCCGTGCGACCCTGCGGTGCTCGAGCATTTCGCTTCTGGTCTCAGCCTCCTCTCTCGAAGGCGGCAGGGACGGGACGGAGACCGCGGACTTGCGTGAGCAGGTTCGTTCGCGGTTTGACGGAATACCTCCGGCGCGGCTGGCTCAAACGATGGCACTCCAGCATCGATCTGGGCAAGATCAGCCTGTTTTGGCCACCGACCAGTCATCCGAAGTGATTCGCCGCGCTGCGCATCGATGGCGGTTGGGCGCGACCCGCGCGGAGCCGGAATCGCTAGCGGTTGAGGAATCGCTCGCGATCGAGGAGCCGCTCGAGATTCGCCTCGGCGGACGGCGCTTCACGCTCACGATGCGCACGCCCGGCCACGACGAAGAACTCGTAGCCGGCTTCCTGCTCGCCGAGGGGTTCATCAGCTCGCGCGCCGAAATCGGCGAGATTCGACGGATGCGTCGGCGCAAGACTCATCCGGACAACATAGTCGACGTGATACTGCAGGTCCGCGCGGAGGATCTCCGCGAGCGGCTCAAGCGCAACTTCGCGATCTCGTCGAGTTGCGGCGTCTGCGGCAAGACCAGTATCGAATCGATCCAGCGGCGAATCGCGCCGCTTCGGGATTCATCGAGAGTCTCGCCGGCGACGTTGCTCCGGCTCGCGCCCCGGATGCGCGAGGCGCAGGCGACTTTCGCCGCGACCGGCGGGCTTCACGCGGCGGCGATTTTCGATCTGGCCAAGAATCTTCGCCTGCTGCGTGAGGACATCGGCCGCCACAACGCCGTCGATAAGGCGATCGGCCGATGCGTGATGGATGGTGCAATCCCGCTGGCCGATTCGGTGATGACGGTGAGCGGCCGGGCGAGCTTCGAGATCGTGCAGAAGGCGGCGGTCGCCGGAATTCCGATCCTCGCGGCGGTCTCGGCGCCGTCATCGCTCGCGGTGGAACTGGCCGAAGAGGCCGGCGTCACGCTGGTCGGCTTCCTACGCGACGCCGGCTTCAACGTGTACGCCCATCCAGAGCGGATAACGGGCTAGGCGGCGCGAGCCACCGTGCGGCTTCGGGCTCGGGCGGCGTTCGCTTCTCCCTGGCGAGGCCCGAAGTTACGGATACGCACGTCATGGCTCGCAAAGTGCGCGACAATCCGCAGCTCGCCTCCCATGGCGCGGATGACGCGCTCTAGCGTGCTCAGGTACATATCGGTTCGCTTCTCTATTTTCGCGACCGCAGCCTGTCCGATCTGCAGAGCTTGAGCAAGTTTTTCCTGCGAGAGCTCACGAGCCCGGCGAAGCTCCGCCAAATCCATCTCCTTGCTTAGTCTCTCAGCCTTTCCGGCGGCGCGCTTTTGAGCCGCCGGGGACATCCGTGCGCGAAGCTCCGCGAATTTGTGTCTGCCTGCCATAACTGCCCGACTCCTTTCTGATTTCCGCCAGATGCTCGTCGTACAGACTATCTGCCAGCGGTACGAAATGATCGTAAAAGCGTTTGTCCCCGGTCTTGTCACCGGCGATCAGCAAAATTGCCGTACGCCGCGGGTCGAAGGCATAAAATATACGGGTTCAGAGTAGCGGAAGTTCCATGCTTCGACGTGGTGACATCGGTGGAGTACGGATGAGGCAGTGTAGGGCCGCGTTTTTCCAGCTCCTGGACGTGAGCGGCCACGTCCTCTTGCCGGGTTCCTGTCAAGGATTCCCACCATCGCAGGAACTCGTCGGTGACCTCGACCTCCCATGCCACCGACGGAATGATATTCCGTCGAAGGAATGATGTCAATCAACGATGCGTCCGAGGGAGGCTGGACGTTAACTCGCGGACGTGACTTGGTGAGCGTGATCTATGCGTTCGCGACGCGTTGGCTCACCGGATGGCTCGCCGGGAGAGCGCAGAAACCGTCGCTCGGAATTTTTAGCGCGCCATTGAAGCGCGAGCGTAAGTTCTCCAGCGCGACCTGCGCGGTCAACTCGGTGATCTGCGTCGAATCGAAATGGCGCTTGAGTTCCTCAAACGTCGCGTCCGAAACGTCGACCGGCGTACCGCACATCTCCTCGACATAACGCATCGCGGCGCGCTCCGCGGGCGTGAAGAGCGGGCTGCGCTGATAGTTTGCCAGCTCGGCGATTTCTCCGTCGCTGATGCCTTCCTTCAGACTGATCGCCGATGAAATGTCGATACAGAACGGACAACCGACCATCTGGGCGGTGCGCAGATTCGCCAGGTGCTTGATCTTCGGATCGAGCCCCTTGGACACCCCCTCTATCCCCCACATCGCGAACGCCATCCCGATCGAGGCCGCGGGAATTCGCGCCCAGACCTTGGCCGGCGTGATCACCTTGCCGTAGCGCCGGGCCATCAGCGAGTAGCCGAGTTTCATGAGCCAACCTACCTGCTTGCGTTCCAATCCTTCGATTCGCATGTTCCTACCTCTCTTGAGCAGACGCCATCGGCGAGCGCGCGATCGCCGCTGCTGCAGGTTTGAAGATCAGCCTCGCAGAGATCGCGGTCAGCAGAATCGCCGGAACGTAAATGCCGGCGGCTTCGGTCCCGACGTGCTCCCATGAGAGCAGTCCGGCTTCGTGCGAGTAGAGATGCAGGCCCGCGTGCAGGACCGTGGCCCCGGCTGCGATCGCGACTGCAGCGAGATGCCGCTTCGCGTTGCGCGCAGCGACGATCAGCGCGATTCCGATCGGGATGTAGAAGGTTCCGCTGTCGGCGACCAGATGCGCATTGAAGGCCCCGGTCTCGGGCACGCCCGGAACCAGAACGAAAAACCATAGCGACGGCGCGAACAGCATCGCAAGGCCGGTGAGCGCGTAGGTCGCGCCGAACCAGTACAGCAAGACGGTAATCCATACAGGCTGCTTCATGTCCGATCTCCGTCGCGTGCGCGCGTTCGTATCGAAAGCGGACGCACGTTGCTGATCAGCACGATCGCGAGCGCCCACAGCGCCGCGAGTTCCAAGCCGATCGAAATCAGGCGCGCGGGATTCGCACCGGCAAGCCAGAGAATAACTCCGGCCGGAATCGCGACCAGCAGATATTCGGCGAGCGCCAGGTAGATCGTCACCGCCACGCTCGTCATCCGCATCTTCAGTGTCCAGTCCATCTTCAGACTCGTTCCTCGTCGCTCGCTCAATCGCCCGGGAGGTTGCCGCAAAGCGGGAATAGCGACTGCGCTTCGATCGGGCCGTTCACGCGTGCCTGACACGCCAGGCGAGTGCGAGACCCGAGCGCTAGATGCCCGCGCAGTGAGAGCCGTTCCTTGAAGCTCATCGGCGACAGGTTTTCCTCGCCGGCCTCGATCGTCACGCGGCATGACGAGCAGAGCTTGCGTGCCCCGCACAGATGCATCAGGCGCAGCTTGTTCTTGAGCGCCGCGCCCAGAATCGTGCCGCCGGCGCGCGCTTCGATTGGAGCGCCGTTGAGGCGAATCGGGACGCGCTCCGGATGCGCCGCAATCTGGCGCAGCCGCGCCGCGAAGCGCTCCGCGATCGACTCGTCGCCGAGCCTGGGAGTCGTCGCCGCGCGCAGCGTTGCGCCGAGCTGATCGTCGCGATCGTCGTGGTCGGGTGAGTGAGTCATTTCGCTATTCCCAATCGCTTCGCGAGCGAGCGCCGGGCGCGTGCGAGGCGCGACTCGACGGCGTGCTCGCTCAGCCGCAGGATCGCGGCGATCTGCGCCACGCTCAGCTCTTCGACGTACTTGAGCAGCAGCACCTCGCGATGCTCTCCGCTGAGCGTATCGAGCGCCGCCGACGCGGCGCCGGCCGCGTCCGCTTCGCCAGCGGGCTGCTCAGATGCCAGCGCCTGATCCGGCGCGAGCCGGGTGCGGCGCGCGTTGCTTCGCACGAAACCCGCGACCTTGCGGCGCGCGATTGCGCAGGCGAAGGTCGTGAGCGAGCATTCGCCGCGGAAGTAGGGCAGGGCTTCGGCCAGCGCCATGAAAGTCTCCTGGAGCAAATCTTCCGCGTCGGCGCGCAAGTCTGCGGGCAGCGCGTGAAAAATAAACCGGTGCAGACGGGCGGCGTAGCGATCGTAAAATTCACGCGCTGCCGCCTGATCGCCCCGCCTGAGCTCCCCGATCAGCGCGGCCTCGGCGATCGACGCGGCTTCGGCTGTCGCGGCCTCGAGACGGGCTGCGGCCGGCGGCTCTGCCTTGCGCGCGGCGCTCAACATCTGACCAGCATCTGAGCGTTAGTCGCCACGACGCCTGAAAATCCGTCGCGGGCAACCACCCATCAATTCGGATACTGGCCGGTTCTGAGGCCGATTGGTCTGCTTCGGGGTTGAGTGGCTGGATTTGGGTGCGAGTGGCCGGTTTTGCGGGATCAGGCCGGAAATGTCGAGATTTAGCGGGATCGCGGTCGTTTGTCGGTTCGTGCTCCGATCTGATAGTTCACGCCTCGATGTCTGAATGCTACGAATGTGGCGGATTTGTCCCTAGCGGCCAAGGCTACAGGCGCGAAGTTTATACTGGCCACAGCAACCGCATCTATTTCGGAAGGCGCATCTCTGGTTCAACCGGAAACCGATACGGAGTGCGCCGTTGGCTATCCAGCCTCACGAATGGGAAAGGATCAAATCCGGACTTTTCGTCATATATGCCTTGGGTTTCATCTTCTATCGCGACGAGACGGGGCAGCATCACAAAACCGCATTTTGCCGCCGTCTTGATCCCTACCTGCGCTTTCGCAAGGTAGATGACCCCGATTTGGAGTACGAGGACTAGAACTATGGCGAGTCCCAGCGCGAGAAATCCGGCCTGCCCAGACCGTTGAAGGGGAACGCCCGCTTGACGCGGGCATCTTAACGGCGGGTCGCCGTCGGGCGACTCGGCATTATCAGCCGGGCTCCCGATGTCGCCCGCCGACCCCCGAGTGGCCGGTTTTGAAATGAGTGGCCGGTTCTGGCGAAAGTGGCTGGAATGGGCCAGCATCTCAATTCGAGCCTAAAGCGAAGTTTGCCGCCATTCATCTTCGACCGGGCACTGTCCTAATTTCCCCTCGATTGTCCTAATTTCAAACGAGTGTCCTAATTTCAATTGGAGGTTTTTCACAATGGGAAACGCACGATCTAATAACCATGATTATTCTGGATTATTGGCATTATCGGGTCAGCATCGGGCAGGATATGATGACCCGCAATGCAAAGGCTTAAAGCCTTTCTCAAGGCACGCTGGGAAACTCTCGACCTGTTTCCAGCGTATTTGCGTGCGGTCAAGACCGAAGCTTGGGACATTGCATGGGGTGATGGATTTCTGGCGATCCCCTTCGTTTTGTGGTGGTCAATAGCTCCCATGCCAGGGCCAATCATCGCATTGTATTTCGTGGGCGCTGTTACCATTGCAGGTTATTACATATGGCGAGCAGACCACCAACCGTCATCGGTAACTATCACTGTGAGAGACACTCTACATACCGGCCAATATTCGACTGGGGTAATAAGCATCCAAGTATCGCTGAACGTTCGTAACAGTCCAAGTGGTAAACCAAATACTTTCCAAGATTGGGAGATTCGCTCTCGTATGAAGCCAGACGTTTCAGCAAAGCCTGTGTTGGGTGATCTACTCGTCGATCCAG
>Ga0181521_10007373_pt1 | contig 11571 bp, 4 predicted proteins | sample PEATcosm2014_Bin_32_FD_119764 | JGI IMG/M metagenome (GOLD analysis project Ga0181521, IMG submission 119764) | Peatland microbial communities from MTU Mesocosm Facility, Houghton, MI, USA - PEATcosm2014_Bin02_60_metaG | ecosystem: Environmental > Terrestrial > Soil > Wetlands > Peat | place... | reverse complement strand
CTTTGGGGCAGAGGCCGGCGATTGGCTGTGGAATCGGTTCACCGCGCACTACACCCCGAAGCACGGGAGTTGGTTGAACCAGGCGGAGATCGAGATCAGCTTACTCTCCCGGCAATGCTTGGGCCGACGCCGGATCGGGGATCGAGCTTCTCTGCGAAAGGAAACGCGGGCGTGGAACCACCGCATGAATCGCGACCGAGTCACGATCCAATGGAGCTTCACTCGCACGCAGGCTCGCAAGAAGTTTGGCTACAAAATCACGTGGTCACGGTACTAGCTTGGAACTTTCGCACCCAAACTACAATCGAACCAATCCGGTCTGCGCTCCGGTTAGCTCCGCCACCGATTCCCCAAGTCTTTCTCATCACGGCAACACCATTGAATTTGCATAAGCGCTTCCTCACCGCGGCTTCCTTCAAACAGCTGTATCGGACGTGCCCCGCGCGCCTCCCGAAATCTACCTGCCACTCACCAGGGGGCGCATCCGATACAGCACTAGCGTTTCCGGAGCGCTCCGGATGGCAGACCATAGTTTGAGGTGCCGGATGGAAGGCAAGTCGACAGGTGACAATCTCGAGTTATCACAAGGATGTTACCAATACTGCGCAGCGACCACTTTGGGTGAGGCCGGAGCATTCGCAATCACCTGCATACGCAACACCAGCTGTAGATTCTTGTGCTGCCATCCGGCCGGAGCTTCGCGCAGCGCGCCCGCCAGGAGTTCGGGATGGGTAATCAGGTCGGCTGCTCCCTCGGTCCCATACTGCGTGCAGCCGCTGATCAGGATCAGCATCGAGTGAGTCTGTGGAAGAAACGCCCGCGAGACCACGGCATAGTCCTCGTCGGTATGGAAATCACGGGTCACATTGTGCGGATACCATTCCGTCGGCTTGCCGTTGTCGCGGATCATTCCTCGATCGCTATCATCTACATAAAACCGGAAATCCTGTGTCACATCTTTCCATTGTGTGCTGGAATATCCGATCAACACGGTCGGCGAGCTGCGCAGATCCTGAAACGATATCGCGCTGCCCACCCTTACCTCGGACGCATGCCCCATCCGGCCGAGCATTCCGGAAACACGGGCGGCTGCCACCAAATCTCCCCCGCCAACATACTGGTCGGGCATGGGCGTCAACTCGCCCTGGTTGCCAGGAATCCGCGCATCATGTGCGTACACGGGCACATAGGCCGCCCCGATCAGCACCGGGCCGGAGCCGCGAAGCATCGGCTCCCAGAATTCGCTCAGCACAGAAGGCGTATGTTGTGCGTGCCACCAGTAAGCCGATAGGGAGACGACCGCAACAGCCGCGATTGCTATCAGCGCGATTCCGGTCAATGACCTTGGCGCGCGATGTTCGGAGCCACCGTCGTGCGTGACTTGATTCCCTGAAATTGCAGCAGCGCTTTCTGATCTGCCGGCCGCGCTACTGTTTGAAAAGTGAGGAACATAGCTACCCACCGGCAGATCGATGACCACTTTCGCCGCCTTGCCGCTCCCAGCATAGTAGAGGCTCAAGCGCTTCCGCACTTCACTGGCCTTGATACGCACAACTCCGTCGAGATTGGTGTCGTAGTCGGCGACTCGACCAAACGCTTCCACGCCAATGGTCCGTTCCTTGATGCTGTCGGCGTGACCGGCGAGCGATTGCTCCACCACGAAGCGGAGAAACTCCTGGCAGCGCTGACTGGTGCGAAATTCAGGGCTTGCCAAAATTTGTGCTAATTGGGAGCGAATGGCCTCTTGTTCGACACTGAGGGCTAGTCGATCACCCGGCGGGGCGGCGTTGGAATCCGGCGAATCCGTGACCATTAGGGCCGTCTGCTGGAAATTCTAGCACCTAAGGAGAGCGGCTCGTTGGACTTTATGGCCGGTCGAATCGGGATTGAATCCGTCGTGCAACCGTTAGACACCTTACAAATAATGGCGTTCGATGGCAGACTGCCACTTTGACCATGTACGTCCTAGTAAGGAGTGCTATGTCAACCCTGCAACCGCTCACGGCGCCAGCGCAATCCCAAGAAGGCAACAACCCAAACCTGTACGCCGGACGGCTGATGTGCCTCGACGTCTTTCGTGGGCTGCTGGTCGCTGGCATGATCCTCGTTGACAACGGAGATGACAAGTCCTACTGGGCCGTCAAGCATGCGGAATGGAATGGCTGGACTCCGGCCGACTTCATCTTTCCGTCATTCTTGTTTCTCGTGGGCGTGTCCATGGTGTTCTCGTACTCGGCCCGGATGCAGCGCGGCGAATCTCGGGCGCAGATTTTGTGGCACGCGTTTAAGAGGAGCTTACTGCTGATCGCGATTGGGCTGTTCGTGAATGGCTTTCCGTTTATTGGGATCGATTGGCACAGTTTCCGCTTCGAGGGGGTGACGCAGCGAATTGCGCTGTGTTACTTCGTCGCCGCGATCCTTGTGTTGTGGTCGAACCGACGCGGACAAATCATCGCCATAGCCGCATGTTTACTGGGGTATTGGGCGATACTCCGCTTTCTGCCGGTGCCTGGTTTCGGCATGCCAGGACGCGATGTGCCGTTTATGGACCAGAATGGAAACATTGCTGCGTGGCTTGATCGCAAGCTGTTCCTGGGACATCTCTACAACGGGAACCGCGACCCCGAAGGGATCATCCACACTATTCCCGCCGTCGCAACAACTTTGATCGGGGTGCTGACAGGCAGTTGGCTGCGCTCGGGGCGTAATCATGAGACTGTCGCAATTCGCATGTTGTTCATTGGCATTCTCGGCTTGGTTGCCGGTAAGGTCTGGAACGTATGGTTCCCCATCAACAAGAATCTTTGGACGAGTTCGTTCGTCCTTTTCGCGGGCGGCTTCTCTCTCGTCTTTCTCGCTGTTCTTTATTGGGTACTGGAAATCAAACAGTGGCGAGGCGCCTGGACGATGCCGATCCTGGTTTTCGGAATGAACGCCATTGTCGGGTTTGTCGCCGACGCGTTCGTGTACGGCCCCGGCTATAGCTGGACCGTGAAAGGAGCACATGGGGCCACCATTCTGTTGCACGACGCCGCTCAGGCGCGTCTGACAGCACTAGTCGCAAATCCCGCCAACGCTGCGCTGATGTTTTCCGTAGCCTCGGTCTTGTTTTGCTGGCTCCTGCTCTGGCTGCTCTGGCGCAAGAAGGTTTTTCTTAAGGTCTGAAGAGGAGTTTTGCAGTTTTGCCGTACACGCGAATTTGCAAGAAGGATCCATGTCAAGAACCGAGTGCAGCGCAACCAAGCTACGCGAAACATTTTTCCTAATCGTCTTTCTTGCAATCATGTCACCGGTGCTGCCCTTGGGTGCAGTCAGCCCGCCCGAGCTCAAATTACAGCGAGGATGGCGAGTTCAATCCTCTGCCAAAGTCAGCGCCGAAGGCCCAGCCATCTCCTCGCCAGGTTTTCAAACCAAGGGGTGGTATGAGGCAATTGTTCCCTCGACTGTAATAGCGATTCAGGTGGCGAACGGCGAGTTTCCCGATCCAAATTTCGGCATGAACCTTCGTCAATTGCCCGGCATCACCTATCCCGTCGGACTGAATTCCTTCAACCGCTTCCCCATGTCGAAAGACAGCCCCTACGCCGTTCCCTGGTGGTACCGCACCGAGTTCCAACTGCCGCCGGACTACAAGGGAAAAAACATTTGGCTCCATCTGCAGGGAGTCAACAATCGCGCCAACCTCTGGCTGAACGGCCATAAGCTCGCCGACGCGAAGCAAATCGCCGGCGCTTACCGAATCTACGAATTCAATATCACGGCCTACGCAGAACCCGGTAGAGCCAATGTCCTCGCGACCGAGGTCTTCGCTCCGACCCCCGATGACTTGGCCGTTAATTGGGTGGACTGGAACCCGACTCCCCCCGACAAGAACATGGGCCTGTGGGGCGACGTATCTCTGAGCGCAAGTGGCCCAGTCAGTGTGCGCTACCCGGCAGTGGTGACCCATTTCGCCGATGAATCTCTGAAGCAGGCGGACCTGACCATCAGGGCCGAATTGCAGAATGCAACGCCTCAGCTGGTAGACGGTGTTTTGGAGGCGTCATTTGAGGGAGTGCATGTTGACCAGAGAATTCAGTTACAGCCAAACGAGAAGCTGTCCGCCACTTTTACTCCTGAGCAATACTCGCAACTGAGAATCAAGGACCCTAAAATCTGGTGGCCGGCCGAGATGGGCACGCCCAACCTGCACCAGCTCACTGTGCGCTTCCTTGTGGACGGCCAGTCCTCGGATGAAAGCGACGTGCGCTTCGGCATCCGCGAGGTGACTTCCTCGTTGACGCAGCAGAACTACCGGCTGTTCAAGGTCAACGGCAAGCCGATTCTGATCCGCGGTGGTGCTTGGGATCACGACATGTTGCTGCGTCCCATGACCCACGGGCAATACGAAGCTCATTTCGAGTATGTCCGCGAGATGCACCTGAATACCATCAGGCAGGAAGGCCAACTCGAAACTGACGAGTTCTATGACCTCGCTGATGAGTACGGCATTCTGATCATGGCTGGCTGGTGTTGTTGCGACGTCTGGGAGCGGTGGGACAAATGGCTTCCCGGCACACTCGATATCGCGACCGACTCCCTGCGCACCGAGATGCTCAAGATGCGCTCGCACCCCAGCATGTTGGCTTGGCTGAACGGCAGCGATGGGCCACCTCCGCCCGACGTGGAGCAGGCCTATCTTGACACCGAACGCAGGGTAGGTTGGCCGAATCCAGTTGTGTCTTCGGCTTCGGATCAATCCACAGCCCTGACGGGAAAGTCCGGGGTCAAGATGACCGGCCCCTACGATTACGAGCCTCCGTCCTATTGGCTGGAAGATAAGTCGAAGTGGGGTGGCGGCTGGGGCTACAACACCGAGACCAGTCCCGGACCAGCGATTCCCCCGCTGGAGAGCTTGAAGAAAATGCTGCCCAAAGAGCACCTCTGGCCTGTGGACGAGTTCTGGAATTTCCACGGTGCCGGTGAGCGCTTCAAGGATCTTAACCGTTTCAACGAAGCGATGAATGCGACGTACGGCGCACCGTCGAGCCTCGCCGATTATCTTCGGAAGGCGCAAGCCGTTGCTTATGACGGAGAGCGCGCCATGTTCGAAGCCTATGGCCGGAATAAGTACACATCCACGGGTGTAATTCAGTGGACGTTGAACAATGCGTGGCCCTCTACATACTGGCATCTCTACGATTACTACATGTATCCCGCGGGTGGTTATTTCGGGGCCAGGAAAGCCTGCGAGCCGCTGCACGTCCAGTATTCCTATGACGATCGTGGCGTGGTCGTGATCAACACCAGCCAACAATCCGTCGCCGGCTTGACGGTAAGCGCGCAGGCGTTTGCCTTCAATCTGGAAAATCTCTTCTCGCGTGAAGTAAAGGTGAACGCCGGACCCGACAGCTCGACAACCGTGCTAACGCTGCCGTATTTCTCTGCCCAACCGCCGAGCCCCGTTTACTTTGTGAAGCTGGCGCTAACCGACTCTGCCGGCAAGGGAGTCAGCTCAAACTTCTACTGGTTGCCCGCCAAGCTGGCCGTGATTGACTGGGACAACACGCCCGATTCCGCCTTCACTCCAGTCAAGACCTTCGAAGATCTAACCGCGCTGAACAAATTGCCCAACATCAAACTGCAAGCCTCGGCCACGAGAGAGAAAACCGCTGCGAAGGATCAGGTTCGCGTACGCCTGCTCAATCCATCGAAGGGTCTTGCCTTTCAGGTGCATGTCGGAATCCGTTCTTCCGGGTCAATGGACGAGATTCTACCGGTGTTATGGGAGGACAATTATCTGACACTCATGCCGGGCGAATGCAAGACAATCACCGCACGCTACCTCACCAAAGATGCTCTCAAGAAACCTGCAGAACTAGTGATAGATGGCTGGAATATTGAAGCCACCACCATTGCGATCAAGGAATAATGCCACGCTCGGCCACGAGCAGCGATCCGCCAGACATTGCAGCCGCATGGCAAACTCCCTTCAGGAACTTCGTCCAAACTCTCTAAGCACTGGCAATGAGCCCTGAGACAGATGATTAATCCGAATTTCCACCAGCAGAATTTCCACCAGCAGTCGGATTGCCCCTGCGACTTCCAAGTTTGAACACAATCCTAGACGTTTCGAACGTTCGTGCAGCAGTTTCAGCAGTTTTGATGGCGGTTGCAGTATCGACGTGCTCCCTGCGGCTCACCGCCCGAACCTGGGCTGGCCTCGGCGTGCAAGGCCAAGAGATGCGCCATGAGGAATGCGTGCATTTGAAATTGGGACGGCCTCCTGCTGATGCGGTCCAGAAGTCTTAGTAAGTCGGCTTCTCGGGAGGTGGGTCGTACACCCGACGGGTCAGATATCTGAAAGCAGCCAGAATCAACTGCCTTGACCAAGAACGACTCCGCTTCACCGCCCCATAGCAGCAGCGGAAACATTGCCAAGGGGAACAGTACACTTTCTTGGATCCGGTTCCGGATGGCGCGAAAATCAGACCCGCGGTCGCATACACCGAAGTCCGCATCATCTCTGAGACCGGATAGGGGAGGTGGGCCACCACCGCTGGGCGGCGGTGTTAGAAAACCCGCGAAGAATGGTTAGGGTTGAAGCCCCCAAAGACTGGATTTCTTGATTTCCACTCGTTGCGTTAGGAATGAGTAGTTTTCTAATCAGTCACCGCAGAATTGCCTGAACCCGTTCGGAGCCCCTGGTCAATGCGTGCAATAGAGATTATCGCCAATTGAGACGACTGCCCGATTCGGTGTGGGATTTCCGCCGAGGTCCAACCGACATGAAACGCCCCAATATTGAAGTGCGAAACTGCTGAGGCGGCCTGGCTGTAGATCACGGAATCACGGACCGATCAGAAGATGAACTTCATCCCGAACTGCCCGATGCGGGGATTATGCGCGCCTCCAGGGTGAAGGAAGTTGGAAGCCTCTAACCCAGTCAAGGAGTTGCCCTCGACGCAGTCCGAACTCCCGGAATTGAAAGTCGTGCCGCAGGAGTAGTTGTTCACTCCGTTCCACTGCGGGTGATTGAAGACGTTGAAGCCTTCGGCCCGGAACTCAAAAGCCTTGGTCTCGCCCAGGGCAAAGTGTTTGAACAGGCCCATATCGAAGTTGGTGCGACGCGGCATGTTGAGCGAATCGCGCCCGGAGTTTCCAAAGGTGAGGCCGGTCGGCTGGTCGTAGGCGGCGGGGTTAAACAGGAGCGGACCCACCACTTGTGCCGCGAAGCGTTCCGACGACGGCGTGGAAGCGTGGGGGCTACCCACGATGTCCGCGTAGGCGCCCGAACCCGCGCCATTGGCGACTCCGGCGTTGTCGTAATACCCGCCATTGATAATGCTGAATGGTTCCCCGGTCTGCATGGTGGTGATGCCGGAAAGCTGCCAGCCGGCCAGAAATGTCTTCGTCTTGCCATGTGCGTGGCGGAAAATTGGCAAGTCGTAAACGTAACTGACGGTCAGGATGTGGCGCTGGTCAAAGGTGGAGCTGGCCCGGCTTGCCGGAATATTGTAAGAATTGACGAAGCTGCTGTCGTAGCGGTCGGAGGAATCATCGATCGAGTGGCTGTACGTGTAAGCTAGAGTGAGTTCGAGTCCGCCAACGTTGCGTCGCCCGCTGACCTGCAGCGCGTTATAGATTGAGTTCGCGAACAGATCGATGCGCTGGATCTGATCATAACCCGGGAAGTTGGTGCGGACGCTGTCGGCACTGACATTTCCGCAAGCCACATTGAGATTCGTGATCGCCTGCCCGGTGACTGGAGTTCCATTCGCGAGAGCGTTAATGCCGTTCGATAGATTGAGACAGTCGCCGGCGGTGATGGGCTGCCCCGCGGCGTAAGGATTCAGGTTCGCCGGTACCGGGGGAAGCTGGTTGATATCTCGCATCAGCGACAGGTGCGTGCCTTTGCTGCCCACGTAGGCAACCGTAAGCAGCGTGCCGCGGGCTATTTCATGTTGTACGTCCAGATGCCACTGCTGCACGTAGGGCCATATTGCCTTGTCGGGAATGGAATAAACCTGAATGGGGAAGTACTCGGAGCCGGAGCCCGCCGCGCCTCCGATGTTGAGGTAGCCGGAGGGTCCATTCGGCGTCCCCGGGATAAACGATTGGTACGAATTCACGACTAGCGGGGGCTGGCCTTCGAGAGACTCGACGTTGGCTTCGTCTCCGTTCATGTGCTCGAAGAAAATCCCGTAGCCACCACGTATTGCAGTCTTGCCGTCGCCCTTCGGATCAAAGGCAAATCCCAAGCGAGGCGCAGGATTGAACAGGTGTCCCTTCATGCAGCCGATGGGAACCCCGGGAGAACCGCACTGGACCATGCCGGTCAGGGTGTTGATCGACTGGCCAGTCGGGAACACGAGCGAACCATCCACGGGAGAAATCGTGGGTGCATTGGCCGGGTTGTAGAGCGCTGGGTCGAAGTTATAGGCGTTGCCGTACCTTTCGCGATACGTTCCATACAGGCTGATTCGCAAGCCCAGATTCAGCGTGAGCTTCTTGGTCGCATGCCAGTCGTCCTGTAGGTAGGGTTCGAAGATTTTGTAGCGGAAGTAATACTTGAGTTTCTTGCTGGCTTGACCGAACTGGTTGATCTGGCCGATCTGCATGTCGGCAAAAGCATTTCCGGTGCTGTCCCATGCATCCTGGCCAGCTCCAGTGTAACTCGAAGTGGGGTCTCCGTAGAAATTCAGCCAGCCCTGGGGCTCGACCGAGGCGTCCTCGTTTTTCTGGGCGGCCACGAAATATCCGCCAAACTGGAGGTTATGCTTGCCCAGGATCTTGGTGACGTTATCTCTGTAGGTGTAGGTGGGGTTGGAGTTGAACCATGGCGCGGAGGAAGTGTCGATGGTGAAGCCGCCGCTATATGCGTTGCCGTTACTGATCACGAACTTGGGAAGGGAGCCGCCAAAACCATTGGTGAAAATTCCGGTCATGGTCATGCTGGAGGGCCTCTGCCATTTATTGCTGCCCTGCAATAGGCTGAGGTGATCGGTGGTGTAGCTGGCGACAAATTCATTCAACAAAGTGGGCGTGGCGTTGGCCGTCAGATTCGCGACGATGCTGACTCCCGGACCGATGATCGTTCCTCCGATGGCCGGGACCGACGACCCGGACCATGGCGACACGGGATAAAACTGCTCCCACGAGTCGTGGATGAAACGGAAGTTGCCGTGTATTTTCGGGGTGAAGTTCTGGTCGATCTTGAACAGTTCCTCATGCCAGTGCGTGTACTGCGGCCAGCTCTCCTGGAAAAAGTTGTTGGGCTCGTTGGGCAGCGGGATAAGATTGATCATCGGGCCCGAATTCACTGTGTCAATCTGGCTTTGACCTCCGTTGACGTTGCCGTTGAGATTGTTGCTGCCGAAGCCGTCATACTCCAGGTAACCCGCGGGAGAATTCGGGTCAAGCTGGTAAGCGGGACAGTCGGGGTAGAAACTAGTCACATTTGTGGGAGCACTCGTCGAGTTGCGGTAAAAAGGAGTACCCGCGGCAGGACAGACGTCGCTGAAGTCGCCGCCGCGTTCAGCCTGCGAAGGCAGGCGCTGGTTATATACCGCAAACGGCACATCCTCCCGGCGAAATTCCTGCGACCAGAAAAAGAACGTCTTGTTCTTCCGTATCGGCCCACCGAGGATGTATCCAAAGTCATGTTTCTTGTAGGCGGGCTTGTCCGTGTCCGGGGGATCGAAGTAATTGTGCGCGTTGAACAGTTCATTGCGCAGAAACTCAAAGACCTCTCCGTGAAAATTGTTGGTTCCCGACTTGGTAACCGCCTCGATGGTGCCCGATCCGTTGCGGCCGTACTGCGCGCCGTAAGTCGAGGTAATCACGCGCACTTCCGACAAAGCGTCGACGTTGGGGTAGACGTTGAGAGTGCCGTTGCTCCCGTTGTCCATGTTGTCGCCGCCGTCGACCTCCCAGTTGTTGTACTCGGTGCGGCCACCGTTGATGGCGTAAAGGACGTTCCCGGCCACCCCCACGGTGCCCTCGTCCTGCCCGCTCTGGTTGCTTACGCCCGGAATCAGCGTGATCAACTGGGTGAAATTGCGGCCGTTCAGTTCGAGCTGGCTGATCTGTTTGCCCGAGATGGTGCCGGCCACTTCGGAGGTCTCGGTCGACACCTGGCCGGCTGCGTTCGCTTCGACCACCACTTGGCTGCTTACCTTGCCCACGACCAGCGCGCAGTCCACGCGTATCTTTTCGCCTACCCGCAGCACCACCGACTTCGCCTGATACTTCTCAAAGCCCGGAGCCGTGATGGTCACGTCGTATTTGCCCGCGCCCAGGCCGGCGACCAGGTAATCGCCGTCTGAGTTGGACTGGGTGGTGCGATGAATGCCTTTGTCCGCATCGCTCACGGTGACCCCGGCGCCCGCAATCACGGCGCCGGAATTGTCGCGCACCGTACCGGTGATCACCCCGTTCACCTGGGCAAGTACCGGAACTACACACAGCAGAAAACACAATGGGGCAAACCATAATCTGCGTATCGAGGTCATAATCCTCCCTCGGCCCGAAGTAACGGCAGCAAACTCCTGACAGAACGTCTTGGTGAAGATGACAGTCGTAGGCACGACAGGGCTAATTGAACATGTACTGTCCGGCTGAGGTAGCGGATCACGATGAAGGAAGATTCCTAACTTAAATTAAAACGTTTCAATATCCCGCTAGGAGTGGTCGCCTGTCAAGTATAAAAAGGGTTAAGGAACACAAGGAATTTGTCCTGACGGTCATAGCCGTCGGGAGGTCAATAGCGGACTACGTGCTCTGCGGAGTTTTTATTTTCCTAGCGCTTCCGACGCGAGTGCCTATTTTGCGGCGTGCGACATGGCTCGCGCGGAACCGCGCATTGTCGTTCCGCACGCTGGGCAGCTCCGAGTTGTCCCTCTTTATCTAATTTCCTGTGCCCAAAAGTGATACATCCTGCGGGCTGTTTTGGGTGTTGTCCGTTATCACCACGCTCCCCGACCGCGAACCTATCGCCGTGGGCGTGAACGTGACATTCATTGTGCAACTGGCATTCACCGCCAGGGAACCTGGACAGTTATTCGTTTGTGTGAAATCCAGCGGGTCTGTGCCGGCAATCACGATGCTGGTGATCGTCAGCGGTGTAGCGCCCGTGTTCTTGAGCGTTACAGCTTTGGCCGCGCTGCTCGTATTCACCTTCTGTTTACCAAAGCTCAAGCTCGACGCACTCAGAGTGGCCTGAGGATTGATCACCGTGGCGCTAAGCGCGACCGTCTGCGGGCTTCCAGGAGCGTTATCCCTGACACTCAGCGTGGCTGTCTGCGGAGTGTAGAACGGACCCGCGACGAAGCCCACCGTAATGGTGCAACTCTTTCCCGCCGCCAACGACTTCGGGCAGAGGTTGACAGCACCATACTCGTTGGAATTTCCTCCCTGCAGAATCGAGAAAAAAGGATCTGTAATCGCCATCGGCGCGTTCCCAACGTTGGTCACCGTCACGTTTCGAGTAACGATGGCGCCCAGGTAAAGGGTGCCGAAGTTAATGCTCGAAGGCGAGACGCTGGCCAGAGGCCCGGGCGTCACCGTCAGCTGCACTGACAGGCTGGCGGT
>Ga0181521_10007367_pt1 | contig 11577 bp, 7 predicted proteins | sample PEATcosm2014_Bin_32_FD_119764 | JGI IMG/M metagenome (GOLD analysis project Ga0181521, IMG submission 119764) | Peatland microbial communities from MTU Mesocosm Facility, Houghton, MI, USA - PEATcosm2014_Bin02_60_metaG | ecosystem: Environmental > Terrestrial > Soil > Wetlands > Peat | place... | reverse complement strand
TACGGGATCAAACAGCACCAACTGGACTGCTGGCTATTCTCAGGGTGCCACGCAAATCACACTCGCCAGCGTGAGCGGAATCACCGTTGGCAAGACCATGCTTGTGTTGAATCAGTGCGACACGGGATTCAGCGGATCGGGTTGCACGACGGGCAAATCAGTGGACAACGGCGGCTATTTTTTTTGCTCGACAATTTATAGTGCGACCGGCCCGATAGGGTGTGGCGCGGAAGGTCCGGACTCAGGAGCGTGGACAGCTAACGACTTTGAGCAAGAGCTGGTTCTGGTCACGGCCATCAACGCCGGTGGTTGCGGGGCGACGTGCGTGACGATCTCGCATCCGCTGTTTCATCCGAACTGGGCATCCAGCCAAACCCCGATTGCCATTCTTGTGCAGCCTGCTTTTCAAGACGGTGTTGAGAACCTGACGGTCAACGGAATCGCGAGCACAAGCAATCAAACCGGCATAGGCATTCAGGATTGTTACGAGTGCTGGGTGAGCGGGGTAGAGGTCACCGACGCATACGAGTTTGGAGTGTACGGCATAGTTGTAGCCCATTTGACCGTGAAGGACAGTTACTTCTTCCAGTCAAACGGACACCCCGATGCCTACTCGATCCGACCCACAGTTGGCGACAGCGACCTGATCCAGAACAATATTATCCAGCAGTGGAAGAATTCCATAGCCTGTGACGGTCCTTGTGTTGGGGAAGTCATCGCTTACAACTACTCCGTCGATCAGATCATTCCCGGCCCCACGGACATGATGTGGGGGATGACGTGGACGCACTCAGCGGGCGACGACTTCATGCTGCGCGAGGGCAACGAGGGTGATCAAGCGCAAGACGACAACTGTCATGGCACCCACTTGAATCAAACCGGATTTCGCAACTTTTTCTGGGGTTTTGAGTCCTGCATCAATGGCACAACCGGTGGATCGAACTGCGGGTCGAACACGGTCAAGGACGAAACGTCGGTAGCGTTCGTGGAATCCTCCGGTGTGCGGTATGCCAACAACGTCGCTAACGTCCTTGGTACTCCCGGCTTCACGACTACCTACCAAACCTCGGCGCCGTTCGGCGGCTATGCCGCTTGGAATATCGGGGGCGGCAATCCCGCCGTAAGCCTCCCGACCGACCCACTCGTAAGTTCCACGATGTTGCGCTGGGGAAACTACGATGTTGTCAACGGCACGGTATTGGCTTGCACGGCGAATGGCGCGAATTCGTGGCCCGGTGGAACGGCTTCGGCTTGCATAGAGGACGAACGGGGCGCCACGGCTCCCACCTATCCCGGCTTGAGCACTCCCAGCACGACGCTTCCGGCGTCTTTTTATATGAGCGGCAGGCCGGCATGGTGGTCCACAACGATTTCCTTTCCCGCCATCGGACCAGATGTATCCAGCGGCAATGTTGGTCAGTGTTCGGGCACGATAAATACCACTGCGTTTGCCGGACTGCCTGCTACAGCCAGTTCTCAATGTGCCAGCGGTCACGCGCTTAGTTCCGCTTGGGGTGGGCACGTCAACGCGAATCCAGCTATGTACTGCTACCTCAATGTGATGGGGGGAACGCCAGACGGAACCGGGAGTGCCCTGGTTTTCAATGCCAACGCTTGCTATGGTGACCCGCCTCCTGCTCCGACCGGTCTCAGCGCATCTGTTAAGTGATTTTCCCTGCGTTGGACAAGCGGGCTGGACCAGGCCCGGTCGAGCAAAGAGTGGCTCGGAGCCTCGTCCCGCCTGCGGCGGGGTCGGGTGCATTTCGAGGATTAACTGGAATGAGAGGGTCGGGCGGCCCACTTTGCTGATCTTACCGCCGTGCCTGGATGAGCGGCCACCAGAGCTGCAACGTTCATCAACGTCGAATCGGGTGGCATTCAAAACCAACTTTTCTCCGAGCCCGATGCTCGACCGTACGAGAAAACCGAAAAAGCCTGGGCGCCATTGAGAAGGAAAATCCATTATGGTCGTTGCCATAGAGCGCCGACCAATCTAGTTAAACGCGCGATCTTTCCGACCGTTCGAGCAAGAACCTCGGTGCGAGGAGCTTGTAGACCAACCTAGATTCATGAAGACGGCGGCACTGTTTGCATCAGGCCCGCGGGAATCTCCATGCCATGAGGAAGTTTGAAACCATTTGATGCAAACGGTGCTTTCCGTCCCACTGGGGAGGCGGGCGAATTCCGTCGCCGCGCGGTGCGAAGTGCCGGGGTTACGGTGCTTTCGCAGGGAGTCGTGTTTGGGACTCAAATGATCGCCACCGTTGTCCTGGCTCGGTTGCTTGCGCCGGCGGACTTCGGCGTGGTCACCATGGTTAGCACTTTTAGCTTGTTGGTCATGAATTTTGGCCAGAATGGGTATTCCGAGGCGGTTATCCAACGAGAATGCATCGACCATTATCTGGCGAGCAACCTGTTCTGGATTAACGTTGGCTCGGGGCTTCTCCTGACCCTGGGTTTCGCCGCGTCGGGATCGCTGCTGGTCAGGTTCTACGGAGACCCGCGAGTAGCAGACGTTGCCGTAGGCATGTCGTTGACGATCCTGCTCAACAGTATTTCGGTCGTGCACCTTTCCCTGCTTAAGCGCGCTCTGCACTTTTCTCGGACTTCGGCCAACGACATTTTCTCGAGTATGGTGTCGGTGGCAGTGATGGTGCTTTGCGCGTGGCGAGGTTGGGGATACTGGGCACTGGTCGCGGGTGCCGTTATCCGGTTAGTCATTCAGTCCATTGGGGCGTGGTATTTGTGCCGGTGGATTCCAAGCCTCCCACGTCGCGTCGCCGGAACGGCCTCCGTCGTGAGGTTCGCGTTGAATGTCTATGGCCGCTTCAGCTTCAACTACATTACCCGGAACACGGACAATCTTTTGGTGGGATGGCGGTTCGGCTCAACCTCCCTCGGGTTCTACAAGAAGGCGTACGATCTGTTCCTCCTTCCGGCGAACCAACTCTCGGCGCCGGTGTCGGACGTTGTTCTCTCCACGCTGAGCCGGCTGGAGGGCGGTTCGGAACAATACAAGCGATATTTTTTGAACGGGTTGTCCATCCTGGCATTCGTGGGCATGGGAGCAGGAGCGGTTCTGACTCTGCTAGGAAAAGATGTAATTCGCCTGCTGTTAGGACCGAAATGGGAGGGGGCGGGTCAGATCTTCACGTTTTTCGGGCCTGGAATCGGGATCATGCTGATTTACCTCATGAGTGGCTTGATCCACCTTTCCATTGGAAGAGCCGATCGTTGGTTGCGCTGGGTCGTGGTGGAGTTCAGCGTAACCGTACTGCTGTTCCTGCTGGGACTCCACTGGGGGGCGGCAGGAGTTGCCGCGGCTTGGACTGCGTCGTTCTGGCTTCTTACTGTCCCAGCGTTCTGGTACGCGGGCAGGCCAATCCATTTTGGGGTTGCTCCGGTGCTAGCCGCGGTCTGGAGGTACGTTGTGGCGTCATTGCTGGCGGGTTGCGCATCCGCCGCTATCGTTCGGGAGATCCCATCCTTGCTGGCGACGCCTGGCGCTATGGGCGCTCTGGTTCGGATCGTAGCGGTCTTTTTGTTGTTTCTGACCTTATATATCGCGTCGATTGTCCTTATACACGGCGGAACCGAACCTCTCTATCGATTGCTGAGACTTTTGCCGGACTTGGTTCCCTGGAACAAGGGCTCAAATCCGCCCCCGCCGGCGGAAGCGGCAGAAGAGGCCGGTTGAGTGTCTGCACTAACCATCGCAACTGCTGTGAGTTTCCGCCCCGCAATCATCACGTAGCTGCAAGAGAAATCAGATATTCACGGGGCGGTATTTTACTCATGGCCTCGAAAGCTTTGCTTTTTGATATTATTTCAGGTAAGTTGTGCCTGCTGGTCGCGCACCACCACGAGGTCGAGGCGGAGGTGGCACATTTACGTGGACAGGCTAGTCAACTGGTCGTATCCTTCCGCCACGAGATACTTCTCGGAGGCATGTGACCAATATCTCTCCCAAAACGGAGTTCTAAGCAAGGGCGCCGCCTGGATACGACAGTCTTGAGACGAGCTATCTCTTGATCTTATCCAAAAGTATTTCGTCGTTAGTCGCTGCTAATGGAATTAACAGCCATAGTAGATTTGTCCATTAAAGATTACTTATGTCGTCTCAGAATCTTTGTTTGATGGCACAAAGGACTTATAGAAGAAGGGCCGCGAGTCTGTTCTTCAGAAGACCGCTGTTGATTAATTCTGAGCGGCCACTGATTTCGTTTACCTTCGATGATTTTCCAAAATCGGCTTTGCGAGTTGGTGGAGCGATCCTGAACCGCTTCGGTTTGGCGGGGACGTACTATGCGTCGCTCGGCCTCCTCGGTGGAGAGGCCTCCACGGGCCGGATGTTTGACGCGGGCGACTTGGCGGCGCTTTCCGAACAAGGACACGAGCTGGGATGCCACACGTTTTCGCACCTTGATTCGTGGGACACAGGGACCGAGAAGTTTGAGAAATCGATCATCGAGAACCGTGATGCCCTGAACCGGCTGATCCCGGGGGCCGAATTCAAAACCTTTTCCTACCCTATCAACTTGCCGCGGCCGCTGACAAAAGCCAAGATTGCCGATTATTTCCTGTGTTGTCGAGCGGGGGGGCAAACCCTCAATGCGGGAAAAGCAGACCTCAATCAACTGTCCGCCTACTTCTTGGAGAAGAGCCGGCATAATATTCAGGCCATCAAGGACCTTATCGACCATAACCGAGAAGTTCACGGTTGGCTCATTTTTGCGACTCACGATATCTCGGAAACCCCTACGCCGTTTGGGTGTACTCCGGAGTGCTTCGAGCAGGTCGTCCAATATAGCGTCGGCTCTGGCGCCCGCATTTTGCCGGTCGTCAAGGCACTGGAAGTGCTGGCACCGCAGGCCTGTCGACAGGCGTCAAGTCAGCCCCGTAGCATCGGGATTGTGGCCGATCTTGCCAGACAACCGGCGACGCCGAAACCTCTGGTCTCGATCCTCATTCCCGCCTTCAATGCACAGGAATGGATCTCCGACACGTTGCGGTCCGCGGTTGCGCAAACCTGGGAGCGAAAAGAAATCATTGTCGTGGATGATGGTTCCACCGATGATACCTTGGCCATTGCGAGACGGTTTGAGCCCGACGGCGTTCAGGTTGTCTCGCAGAAGAATCAGGGCGCCGCAACGGCCAGAAACCACGCTTATTCGCTAAGTCACGGAGACTACATTCAGTGGCTGGATGCTGATGATCTTCTGGCTCCGGGCAAGATTGCCAGCCAGATCGCGGCGGCCGAGCTTTGTGGAAACAATCGAGTGCTCCTTTCTTCACCGTTTGGAAGGTTCCAGTATCGCTGGTACCGCGCCGAGTTCTTTCCCTCTGGCTTGTGGAACGACCTGTCTCCTGTCGATTGGCTGCTGCGGAAAATGGGAGACAACCTCTACATGCAAACGGCCACTTGGCTGATCAGCCGGGAGTTGAGTGAGGAAGCTGGCCCGTGGGATAGCAGAATGCTGTCGGACGATGATGGAGAGTACTTTTGCCGAGTGCTTCTTCGAAGTGACGGCGTACGATTCGTGCCCGGGAACGGCGTGTACTATCGGGGTCCAGGATACGAGAATTTGGCGTACATCGGCAAATCGAGAAAAAAATGCGAAGCACTCTGGCTCTCGATGCAACTGCACATCGCATATTTGCAGTCGCTGCGTAGCGGTGAAGAAACTCGCATAGCCTGTCTCGCCTACTTGCAACGAAACCTGATTCACTTCTACCCGGATATGCCGGAGATTGTGCAGCAGATGCGGCAGACAGCCCGGAGCCTGGGAAGAGAACTGGGCCAACCGAACTTGTCTCCGAAGTACTACCTGGTCAAGGCCGTTTTTGGCTGGCAGGCGGCCAAGAATGTCGCGATCCTGATGAGGAAGATAAGGTGGAGTTCGATGAAGCTATTTGACAAAGCCCTGTTCCGAATCGAGAGCCGGCAAACTTCCAGAACGGCGCCGAAACTGGAAGAACCAACTGCAGCGAACCACCCGCACTCAAGACCGACCTAGGTTCTCGAATCTTGCGGGTGTTCGAATGTTCCAGCGGACTCCGCAAAGCAGTATGGACATTCACATCATTAATCCGCTTATCGACAGTCGCTGGGATGACTTGGTCGTTCGCCACGCACGATCCTCGGCCTTCCACCAGCGGGGTTGGTGCGAAGCGCTGGCACGCACCTACGGCTATCAACCATTCGCCCTAACCAGCGCGGTCGCAGATGAACCGTTGAAGGATGGGGTTGTTCTATGCCCCGTATCGAGCTGGCTGACAGGAACTCGCTGGGTCTCGCTGCCATTCTCGGATCATTGCGAGCCCTTGCTGAGGGACCTGTCCGACTGGCCTCGTTTTGTGGAGTGGCTGTGCAAACAATGTGATCAGCAGAGGTTGAAGTACGTTGAGTTTCGGTTCCTGTCAGAAGTTCAGAACGGTGTCTCGGGACTGAGCCCGAGCTGCTGGTACTGCCTTCATGAACTCGATTTGCGACCGGGCCTGGATCAGATTTTCCAGGGATTCCACAAGGACTGCATCCAGCGAAGAATCCGGCGCGCAGAAAAAGAGGAGCTTTCGTACGAGGTAGGCCACTCCGAGCAACTTGCCCGTGAATTCTACCGCCTCTTACTAATTACGCGGAAGCGTCATCGGTTGCTGCCTCAGCCCCGACTGTGGTTCTGCAACCTGATCGAGTGCATGGGCGACAAGATTCAAATCCGGGTGGCACGAAAAGATGGCGTGCCCATTGCGGCCCTGCTCACTTTGCGCCACCGATCGTCCGTAATCTACAAATATGGATGCTCCGACCACAAGTTCCACAATCTCGGCGGCATGCCGTTTCTTTTCTGGCGGCTGATCGTGGAAAGCAAAGAGTCGGGCGCAGTGAATATTGATCTGGGCCGTTCCGACCTCGATCAAGAAGGCCTGCTTGTCTTCAAGGATCGGCTCGGGGCCAAAAGAAAATCGCTGACGTATTATCGGTACCCAAGAACAGGACACAGAGAAATCGCAGCCATGAAAGGCTCGATCGGCATTCGGCAATTGTTCGCGGTTCTGCCCGGTGTTGTTTCATCGGCCGCCGGCAGGATCCTGTACCGGCACGTCGGGTAGCGGGCGGTGCTGCCTTTTCGTTGCGTTCTCACCGGCCGGAGGCGTTCATCTTTCCAAACAGCCAGTTTCTAGATGTTATATCGAAAAATGTTTCAACTTATGTATCAACAGCGCGATTGTCAGGATCATGCGGCGGTCATCAAGACTATGTGTGTCGTCACCGTGGTCGTCATCTTGATTGCCGGTCTCTGGCCCTTCCACGCTCCAAAAAACAACGTTGAGTGGCTTGGCCAGGAAGACGGGCTCCAATTTGGTCACAGCGGTAGCGTTGTCAGCTCGGGTGTATTCACGCCGCGTGAATACGCGGGCACTCTCGAAATCTGGATCAAAGCGGCGTTGGTGAAGGGCCGCCACACTATCCTGGCCTTTGAAGGCACAGGACAAAGTGACGTCCCCTTCCGGCTCCAGCAGAACGGGCAGACTCTGATTGTCCAGCGGCATAACGTCGACGACCAAGGTAACGACAGAACTGCAGAGTTCCGAGTCGACGGCGCTCTTCCTGAAGGCGAACGTGTGTTTGTGGCGGTGACCTTGGGGAAGAAAGAAACCTTTGTCTATCTCAATGGAGCGCTAGCCACGGCCTCTCCGATTTTGGGTACTTCGACGGGCAATTTCACCGGGCATCTCGTTCTCGGCAACTCGCCTTCGGCCAATGACAGCTGGCCGGGTCAAATTCTCGGATTGGCTCTCTTCCGCGCTCAATTGACGCCGTCGGAGGTCGTCGAACACTTCCAGAGCTGGAGCAAGAATCACCGGCCCCTGTGGTTGCCCGCCGAGAAACCCACTGCTCTGTTTCTATTCAACGAGCATGCAGGCAGGTCGATTCGTAACCAGGTAGATCAGTCGACGGACCTTACGATCCCAGTGCACTATTCTGTATTGCATCCGGAGTTCCTCACGTCGGCCTGGCGCCATTTCCACTCCACGTGGAGCTACTGGGCCGATGTCGCCATCAACGTCATGGGCTTTATCCCCTTTGGCTTTTTCATCTGCGCTTACTTCGCGTCGATGCCTGCGAACAGGAATGCGGCCACGATTACGATCGCATTGGGATTTATCACGAGTCTCACGATCGAGGTGTCGCAGGCATTCCTGCCAACGCGAGACTCCGGTGTCAACGACCTTATCACCAATACGCTTGGCACAGTGGTCGGTGTGATGTTTTACCGCAGTTTCTGGCTGCAAATTCTCGTGTCGCGGGTCGCATCCCTTGCCGTTCTTTGGCCCGGCAAGGCTAAAACATTGAGGTCTGAGCACGGATCCGCTGTGCCCAAACAACGAGTGCGGCTGCGCCAGCCAGGTTAGATGTAGGGTGTAAGAGGGATCGTTGTTCTTAGCGGAAAGTATGCCATCGTCATGGGCGGCAGCGGAGGAAACTGCCCGCATGTCGGGTCAAGCGATCAGCGACTTTTATCGGTGTCCCGAGACCTTCCTTGGGTTTACGCTGAATGGAGAGCTCTCTTCTGATCGAGGATATTTTCGATTCGGCGAGAAGATCGTTTGTTATGGCCGTTCTTGTTCGGGAGTTCGAGGTGCACACGCAGGATCGGTTCTTCACGATACTCTCAATGAAGTCGTCGTCGCTCATGGGCAAGCGAAAGTGCCTTTCGACTCGGACGAGGTCATCGAGAATCTGAGGCTTGAACGCTACGCGGACGGCGGGAATTTCTGGAACCGCAAAGAGGGCCTCCTCAGGAAGCTCTATTACGTGCTCCGGCCCATGATGAGCCGGTCCGTGCGCGGGCGGATTCAGAAGTATTACGTCCGTGATTGGAAAAAGCTTTCTTTCCCGCGTTGGCCCGTCGATACAACAGTCGAAGATCTCTGTGAAAAGCTGCTCCTGCTGTCTATGGAGGCCAAGGGCGTGGACCGCGTTCCGTTCGTGTGGTTCTGGCCGGCCGGCGCTCGCGGTTGCGTCTTAATGACGCACGATGTGGAAACCCAGGCGGGGATGGAGTTTTGTCCGGACCTGATGGACCTCGACGACTCTTTTGGGATCAAGGCGTATTTCACGATCGTTCCCGAGGACCGGTACGCTGTTTCGCAGAAGTTCCTCGATGACATCCGAAAGCGCGGGTTCGATTTCGGCGTCCAGGACTTGAACCACGACGGACGGCTCTTCGACGACCGAGAAGAGTTTCTGCTTCGCGCGGCGGTCGTAAACCGATATGCCGCGAGGCATGGCGCCGTCGGATTCCGTGCGGCCGTGCTCTACCGCAGGCCCGAGTGGTACGACTGCCTTAACTTTTCCTTCGATATGTCGATTCCGAATGTCGCGCATCTGGATCCCCAGCGCGGCGGGTGCTGCACCGTGATGCCATATTTCATCGGTGGTATGCTGGAGCTCCCGGTGACAACGACCCAGGACTACACCTTGTTTCATATTCTCAATGACCGCTCCGTCAATGATTGCTCCATCGACCTATGGAAAGCACAGATAGATGTGATTTTGAAAAAGAACGGCTTGGCCAGCTTCATTGTTCATCCGGACTACATCATCGATCCAGACGCACGATCTGTTTATAAGAGTCTCCTGGAATACCTGCGTAGCCTGCACGAACAGGGACAGACCTGGTTTGCTCTTCCCGCCGATGTCGATTCGTGGTGGAGAGCGCGCTCCGGGATGTTCGTGGAAAGAATCGGTAACTCGTGGCGGATCGTTGGGGAAGGCGCTGAGCGAGCCGTGCTGGCCTACGCTGTGAAACGCTATGGCAAGTTGGTTTACGAGGTTCCTGACGCTGGCTAGAATATCTTGCGTGCAGGGTACGCCTTTCTCGTCAAATCGCTGCTTATTGCTGACACGCGTTGTGGGAGCGTGAGGCCGACGGTATTCGTTCGAGAGTAGCTTTTCTGTAAGGTGCCTCCCCCAAGAGACTTTGAGTCACACAGCCATTCCTGCTTCCAGACCAAGGCACAAGGGGAATAAAGCAATGACAACATGTGATGTGGCGATCATCGGAGCTGGACCCTACGGGTTGTCCATCGCGGCCCATCTCAAGGCGCGGAGAGTCGACTTCCGCATTTTCGGCAATGCGATGGAGTTCTGGCTGAAACACATGCCGAAGGGCATGCACCTGAAATCCGAGGGCTTCGCGTCCTCTCTCTATGACCCTGACTCGACTTTTACACTCGAGGCTTACTGCAAGGAACGAGGCCTCCCTTATACTCACATCGGAACTCCGGTGCCGCTCGAGACTTTTAGTTCCTACGGTCTGGAATTCCAAAAAAGGTTTGTGCCGGAGCTTGAGGAACAATGGGTGGTTGCGCTGCGCCGATCCACCCAGGGCTTTGAAGTTACCCTAGGCAGCGGAGAAGCCCTCATCGCGCGCCGGGTTGTAGTGGCGGTGGGACTGACCTACTACGAGTATCTCCCCCCGGAGTTGGCCGCGCTTCCCGCGGACTTGGTAACGCACAGCTCGAAACACAGCACTCTTCTCGATTTCAAAGGACGGGCGGTGGCGGTTGTGGGCGCGGGCGCGTCCGCCCTCGACTTGGCCGCCTTGCTTCATCAAGCTGGAGCTTCCGTTGAAGTTGTGGCACGCGGAGCGAGGATACGCTTCCACGACCCGCCCGATAATCTCGACCCCTCATGGCTTGATCGTTTGCGTACGCCGATCACAGGCATTGGCCCGGGCTGGAAGCTGTTCCTGTGTACTAGCCTGCCTCTCGTGTTCCGTCAGATGCCAGAACAGTTTCGTCTCGAAAGGGTCCGCCGCATTCTCGGTCCGGCGCCGTGCTGGTTCATCAAGGAGCAAGTGGTTGGAAAGGTGGGATTCAACCTCGGCGTTGCGATCACCGAAGCTACCGTTCAGAATGGCCGCGTCAATCTTCAGCTGACCGACAATGCGGGCACAAAAAAAATCCTCACCGCCGATCACGTCATTGCCGCCACCGGATACAAGGCTGACCTGAAACGTCTGAACTTCCTGGATTCTGACATCCTGTCCGGAATCCGATGTGTCGAACAGACCCCGGTGCTGTCGTCAACCTTTGAGTCGACGGTCCGTGGCCTCTATTTCGTGGGTATATCGGCGGCAAATACTTTCGGACCGATGCTTCGCTTTGCGTACGGAGCCGGATTTGCGGCACCCCGGCTCTCCAAACACTTGGCGCGAACGGCTTCTCGGAGTTTTGTGAAGCGCGGATCCGAGCCAATTACTCGGCCAGTTGCGGAGCGCGAGTCGGCAGAGTCCGTGCGCTGACTAACACGAACCGGCCTGTGATTGCGCTCAACCGCGGTGCTAACGATCCCGAAACGCGGCGGGTTTTGATGTTTGAATTGGATCCCACACAACACACATGAATAGTCTTAAATCAGGAGCTTCGTCCGTTGCGACCGCGAAAGTCCTGCTGACCGATACCAACCGGTGGGCATTAGCGGCGCGACTTGCGATTGGTTTGTCCGAAGCTGGCTGTCAGGTTTCGGCCATCTGTCCGACTCCTCATCATGCGCTTTTGAAAACGCGG
>Ga0181521_10007362_pt1 | contig 11581 bp, 6 predicted proteins | sample PEATcosm2014_Bin_32_FD_119764 | JGI IMG/M metagenome (GOLD analysis project Ga0181521, IMG submission 119764) | Peatland microbial communities from MTU Mesocosm Facility, Houghton, MI, USA - PEATcosm2014_Bin02_60_metaG | ecosystem: Environmental > Terrestrial > Soil > Wetlands > Peat | place... | reverse complement strand
GGACGCTGGCCTTGGACGGAACTTCAGCGCCGATGTCCCGATAGCAGTCGATAGAGCCCGGCGCCTGCGATAAGGGCGCGTGGTTTTGTGGTGACGCGCGTGGGGCGGGTGTGTTGCTGAGGATCACCGAAAAAGCCCACGATGATGAGGATCAGGGCCCTGATCGCACGATTTCTACAACAGAGTTTTGCAGCGACGATCACCACGGACCTCACGATGGGAATCTCTTGACTTTGCCGCCCGATTCCAACGTGCTAACCTACCTTGCATGAAGCTCAGGCGGAGGCAGCAGCCCATTTTTGATCAAGCTCAAGACATCAAATCGGCTGGGCTCATCGTGAATGGCTCGAAGGATGACATGACCGAGCCGTGGCAGGCCCGCGATCTAGCGGAGGCTATTAACAGGGATTTTTGGGTAGTGTCCTAATTTCCGCGTAGCGCTGGCCTTCAGGCCAGCATCTGCCGACCCTTCGCTCCGCTCAGGGCAGGCTCTAAAGGTCGGCGCTACCAGTCAAACTAGGACACTGCCGATTTTTGCTGCTTTCTGACGTCCGAGGCGGACTCAACACATGACGGGTGACAACATGTTCAAAATAAAACCCAACTTCGCTAAGACCGTAATCCTTATTTTCATCGTGGCCCTGGGTGCCATCGCTTCGCTAAAGGCGGGCCAGTTCGACCCCGCTTTGTACGGCGGCATGCAATGGCGGCAGGTAGGTCCCTTTCGCGGGGGTCGCGTTTCCGCGGTGGCTGGGGTGACCGGGGAGCCGGGTATCTACTACATGGCGAGTCCCGGCGGTGGCGTTTGGAAAACCACGGACGCTGGGGAGGTCTGGCAGCCGATCTTCGACCAGGTGCCTGTGGCCTCGATCGGCGCGCTCGCAGTTGCGCCGTCGAATGGCAGGATCATTTATGTCGGTACCGGCGACTTTGGCATCGCCAGCACCTCCTGGGGGGCGGCGAACCTGGGAGACGGAGTCTGGCGCTCGGATGACGCCGGGGGCACCTGGTGCCATATTGGTCTTTCCGAGACCGCACACATCGGGGCGATACTTGTGGACCCGAACAACCCCGATGTGGCGCTTGTGGCGGCGCTCGGGAACGCCTATGCACCCGATCCTCATCGCGGCGTCTATTTAACCACAGACGGCGGCCAAACCTGGACCAGGACTCTTTACAAGAATGACACGACGGGCGCCATGTCACTGGCGTACGACGCCGCTCTCCCTGGGGTGGTGTATGCGGCTCTCTGGCACCATCAAGCCGCTCTTCCGCCTGCGCCGGCCGATAATGACCAAGCCGGCGGGGCCATCTACAAGTCCACCGACGGCGGACGAACCTGGGAAGCTTTATCCGGCACCGGACTTCCCACTTGGCCTATGGGGCGCATTGGGCTGGCAGCTGATGACGGGCGCGTCTTCGCAATTATTTCCAGGGACCAGGGACACACCGACCACCTTCAAGGCGGGTTCTTTCGCTCCGATGATGGTGGCGCAAGTTGGCGGAGCATCGCGCAAGATCCGCGGTTAGAACCCGGAGGGCGCTCCGGCTATTTCGACAATGTCTGGATGGATCCCCAAAATCGCAATGTGGTCTATGTGGTTCACACCTCATTTTATCGCTCGATTGATGGCGGAGAGACGTTCGAGGCCTTAAAAGGGTCGCCGGGCGGCGATGACTACCACAACCTCTGGATAAACCCCAAAAGCCCCTGTGTGCCCATCGGCGACGGCCAGGGCTGTCTCAGTAGCCAAATGATCTTGGGCGCTGACCAAGGCGCGAGCGTAAGCCTGAATGCAGGCCAAACTTGGAGCAGTTGGTTCAACCAACCGACCGGGCAGATGTACCACCTGTCAACGGATAGTCAGTTTCCCTTCCATATTTACGGCCCCCAGCAGGACAACGGCTCGGTCGAGGTGAGCAGCCGGGGAGCATTCGGTGATATCAGCTTCCTGGACTGGAGACCCTCGATGGGCGCTTACGAATACGGGTATGTTTTACCCGATCCGGCGCATCCGCAGTGGATATTCTCCAGCGACGATGGCCCTGCAATTCACCGCAGGGTTCGTGACACCTGGCAAACCCTCGACGTAACGCCCTACATCGGTGCCGGAGGGCCGTACCGTTACTTAATGGGCCCGTGGTGGGGCTCGGTACAGCCCCCGTTCGTATTCTCGCCCGAAAACGGCAACATCTTGTACTACGGCGCGCAATTTCTCCTGGAAACTTCCGACGGTGGGCGCGATTGGCGGCGCATCAGTCCCGACCTGACGGTCCGACCCGATCTGCCAATGCGCCCCCTCCCAGACGGCAAAACCAGCCGCGATTGGGCTGCAATTTCGGCAATTGGTCCCTCGCCGTTGAATGCCGGCCTGATCTGGATAGGCACCGACGACGGTCTCGTGCAGGTTACGCGCGACGGCGGCAAGAATTGGCAACAAGCGGCTATCCCGGCACTGAAGCCTCTGGATACCATCAGCATAGTTGAAGCCTCGCCTTTCAACCCAGCATCGGCTTATGTGGTAATGGACCGGCACGAATGGGGCGATTTTCGTCCTTACATGTACCGAACTGACAACTACGGGCGCACCTGGACCGCGATCACCGCCGGCATTCCGGACGGCAGCTTCGTTCGGGTGGTTCGTGCAGACCCGAAACGGCAGGGGCTGCTTTACGCCGGCACAGAAAATGGCGTCTTTGTGTCCTTCAATGACGGTGAGGAGTGGCAGTCGCTGCAACTCAATCTGCCAACCGCTTCGGTACGCGATTTGGCGATCCGGGATGGCGACTTGGTGGCGGCGACGTTTGGCCGGGCGTTCTGGGTTTTGGACGACCTGAGCCCGCTTCGTCAACTCACTGCCCAGGTCGCCGCCGCCCCCGCTCACTTGTTCCAGCCGGCGGAAGCGGTTCGAGTGCGCAGAGACACCAACTCTGACACCCCCTTGCCGCCTGAAATGCCCGCCGGAACGAATCCTCCCGCAGGTGCGCTTCTGGACTACACTTTGCGGTCCGTTCCGTCCCAGCCGATCGAGCTGGCGATTTATGACGCAAAGGGGAATTTGGTGCGCCAGTTCAGCAGTGCGCCGATTCCGGAAAACGTCAGAAGACCGGAGAAGTGGCCGGCAATTGCAGACTACTGGATGGCGAATCCGCAGCCCTTGTCCACCCATGTCGGAATGAACCGCTTCATCTGGGATCTCCGCTATTCGCCGCCACCGTCCGTAGAACACTCCTATCCCATGTCCGCAATCCCGCACGAGACTCCGGCCGGCCCGGAAGGACCGCTCGTCGTTCCTGACAAATACGTCGTCAAGCTGACCGTGGCGGGACAGACCTATACCCAGCCCCTGACGGTCGGGCGCGACCCGCGCGAGACCACGCCCGCGTCTGCTTTCGCCGCCCAATTGTCCCTGGAGCAGAAACTCATGGCCGGAATGCGCGAAAGTTACCAGGCCTACCAGGCGGCGAAACAGCATGGAGACGCGGCCGCCGACCAGTTTGCCGAACTGAACGGCACGTTGAGTGGTTTAGCCACCGACGTCGAGGGGGCTGACGTCACACCGACGCCTGCAATGTATGATGCGGTGCGTCGCGAGCTGGAACAGTTAACCTCACGATTGCAAACTTCGAAGTGAGTCCAAAACTGGGGATGGACAAAAATGAAACTGGTTGCCAGAAGGTTGACACCCACCAGGCTCAGTCTTCCCCACACGACCAGAAAGTCACCGGCGACTGACCCACGACGGCGAAGGGTTTACCGATTCCGCGGAACTTGGCCGTGTCGCCAAACCGTAGAAGTGCCTCACGCATTCAGACTCCCGAGATACGGGGTTCGGGTCCTCGAAGTTGACTTCGGGGGAGCTAGGGATAGGAGTTCTACAAGTAGGCCGTTTACACGTCCAAGAGGAGCAAGGCCCTGTCGGATTCGACGCACGGTGTTCTCAATTGCTCTTGATTGTTTCTGGTGAGGGCCGTTCTCGCCACGTATTCTGCAGGGAACAACAGCCGTCGGCTCAGTTCGACTCGATCCTATTGTTGACCGCACTTCCAGATTCATCCGTCTGAACAACAATGCCTAGAGGCGCATCACATCCGCTTTCACGGATTTGACTTCTTCCGCCACTCCGCAGCCTTCTCCGGCTTGCCCCAGGCCTGGTAGAGCTGGACCAGCCATTGATGGGCGAGGTCCAGGTGATAGCGATCGGGGACCTCCATGCGGTCCTTGTGCGCCAGCATACCTTGATAGCCTTCGATTAGGAGCGGTTCGGCCTCGGCGTATTTCTTCTCTCCGGCTAGGCTTGCGCCCAACAGGCTCTCGGCGCGGAATCGTTGCCAGTCGTCAGGCTGGATTTTCTTCTCCGCCTCCAGGGCTTCGCGCGCCAGAGGCTCGCTCTCGCCGTACCTGCCTTGCGACACATACGCGAGGGCCAAGTCTGCTTCCGAAGCCATCGTGTCCGGATTTTGTGCGCCTAAACTGTGCCGCCGTCCAGCGAGAGCCTGCGCGGCATAAGTTTCCGCCAAGGCGTACATGCCCTCTCGTTGGTACATGAAAACAAAATGGGACAGCGTGTAAAGAGTAAGAGGATGCTCGGCACCCAGTACGCGGCGCTGGATCTCCAGGGTTTGGCGGTAGAGCGCTTCGGCCTGCGCGTACTTAGCCTCGCCCTCGTAAACGTCGGCCAGATTGCTCATGGACATCAGCGTGTCGGGATGCTCCGGACCCAACACGCGGCGACGCATCTCCAGGCTCTGGTCGGTGAGCGCTTCGGCCTGCGCGTGCTTGCCCTCGCTTTCGTAGGTGTCAGCCAGATTGCTCATGGAACTCAGCGTCTCGGGATGCTCGGGACCCAACGCGCGACGCCGGATCTCCAGGATCTGGCTGAAAAGCGGCTCGGCCTGCGCGTACTTGCCCGCGCGCCCGTAAGCGACGGCCAGATTGTTCATGCAACGGAGCGTCTCGGGATGCTCGGGACCGAACACGCGGCGCTCCATCTCCAGGGCCTGGCTGTCGAGCGCCTCGGCTTGCGCGTACTTGCCCTCGTCCGCATAAACGATACCCAGGTTGACCATGGAACGGACCGTATTGGGATGCTCCGGACCCAGCACACGGCGCTCGATCTCCAGGGTCTGGCCGTAGAGCGCCTCGGCCTGCTCGTACTTGCCTTCGCGCATGTAAACGAGGGCCAGATTGTGCATGGAAAGCAGCGTATTGGGATGCTCGGGGCCCAATACGCGGCGCTCGATCCCCAGGGCCTGGCTGTGGAGCGTCTCGGCCTGCGCGTACTTGCCCTCGTCCGCGTATACGAGGGCCAGATTGTTCATGGAACGCAGCGTCTCGGGATGCTCGGGACCGAACACGCGGCGACGCGAATCCAGCGCCGCCTCGTGCTGCTTCGCCGCCTCCGGGTATAGTCCGAGGTCTTCGTACGACTTCCCCATGGTGTTCCGAATGGATGCCTCGACTTCCGGTTGCCGGTCGAACTTTCCCGTCACTCGCGCCGCCGCCCGGTCTAATGCCGTGCGCACCTTCAGGTCCGGATCGGGTTTCGACTGGTTGTAGGCGCTGGCCTGCCCCAGCAGATCGTTCTGCAAGAAATCGTTCACCGCCTGCGCCACCGCCGCCTCCCGGTTCGCCCTGATGCTTTGCCGGATGCTGATCACCGCTGCCGCCATCAGGACCAGAATGAATGCGCACGCGGTGGCCAGCGCCACCCGGTAGCGGCGCGCGAACTTCCGCGCTCGGTAAGCGACCGAGGGCGGGACGGCCAGCACTGCTTCGTTGTTTAGGTACCGCTCAATGTCAGCCGCGAAGTCGGACGGCGAACCGTAGCGGCGCGAGCGATCCTTTTCGAGAGCCTTCAGGGCGATCGCATCCAGATCCCCGCGGAGTTGTTTGGCCAGCGTGCGCGGCTCAGCCGCGCGCTTGCGAGCCACTTCCGTCGAAGTGGTCGGATCCTGGGTGCGGAACTTGGTGCTCGGCTTCGGCGCGTCGTCCTCGCGCAGCTTCCGCAGGAATTCTTCCAGCGCGCCTTTGCGCAGGTCCAGCGGCGGCACGCCCGCCAGCAGTTCGTAGAAGATGACGCCTAACGAGTAAACATCCGTGCGCGTGTCGATATCCTCACCCGACGAACTCGCTTGCTCCGGGCTCATATATTCCGGCGTCCCGATCATTGCCCCCACGCGCGTGAACATCGCCTCGGCGCTCAGCTTCTGGGTCAGTGCCTTGGCCACGCCGAAGTCGATGATCTTCGGCGCCGGCTTGCCGTCCACTTCGGTAACGAGAATGTTCGAGGGTTTCAGGTCGCGGTGAATAATCGCCTTCTGGTGTGCGTGCTGCACGCCTTCGCAGACGTGCATAAACAGCTCGATCCGGTCGCGGGTGCTGAGCCGGTGATTGTCGCAGTAGGCCGTGATGGGCACCCCGGCCACGTACTCCATCACGAAGTACGGCGCGCCCTGGAGCGTCGAGCCGGCATCGAACACCTTGGCGATGGCCGGGTGGTCCATCACGGCGAGAGCCTGGCGCTCGGACTCGAACCGCGCGATCACTTCGCGCGTGTTCATCCCGGCCTTGACCAGCTTGAGCGCCACGCGGCGGCGCACCGGTTCTTTTTGCTCCGCCAGCCAGACCTCGCCCATGCCGCCTTCCCCGATTCTCTGGAGCAGGTGATAGCGGCCAATCACCGTCCCCAGACCACCTTCATCCAGGGCAGAGGTCGCGTCAGCGTCGAAGCCTTCTTCGGGCGCCATGTCTACAAAACTCCTTTTTGTGGGAAATGCCTAATAAACAGTATACACCCAATTGGAGCGTTGACCGCTTGGCTTGAATTCCTAAGGATAAACCCATTCCAACAAATAATCGTCAAACAGATCCCAACTGACGGCGTAGCGCTTACCGATCACAATCCACTCGGCTGGTTGTTTAACCGTAGATGTGCCACCCGCACGCAAACTCCCGAGATACGGGGTTCGAGGAAACAGGTCCTTGTCGATTACTGTTTAATGATCCGTACCGGGCGCACGACTATCTGGCATTGGCAAGCCTGCAAATGCGCGTTTTGGAGATCGCCACCATCAACCGGCCGTAGCGGACGCGCTCAAGCGTCTCCAGGGCGAAACTGCCGCCGAACTCGACGCCCTGTTGCCCTCGATATTGGATAAGGCATTCCGCGGCGAGCCTTAGGGGCATGTGGCACGGGGCAGTCGCAGAATGCGCTCTGCGGCAGCCGCAAGAACCAGTGTCAGACCGAGAGCTCACCCAATACCGCCGATCCGATGAAGCGCGAGATTCTCGACGCCGCCAAACGCTGGAACCATTATGACTGGCTAGCCATCGAGGGCAAGCACGTCGTCGTCCCCGCGGAAGCGGGGACCCCTTTTCGGTGGATTCCCGCTTACGCGGGAATGACGAGGCTCTAACGGCATCTCGGTTTCGCTATCGCTTTACAAACGGTTACCGGCAGTGTACAGTGCCGCCTCGGTCCTCGAAAGACTCAAGCGGTTGTAACTGCAAACGCAGCTATCGACTGGCAGAGTGGGCCGTTCGGTTGGGTGAGGAGTGGTCGTCGACACACACAACATCGTCGGAACGGCGGATCACGACTACAGCTCGCCGGGTCTTGCGAGTTGACGGCTAGGCTATAAACAACGGAGGTTATGGCTCGCGGTGGGCTTATTGGTGGACCTGGAGAGGTTCGAACTCTCGACCTCATGACTGCCAGGCATGTCAGAGTTGTACCCGGTATTGATTCTTAAGGGCCTTGGCTGGCTGATGATGGCCCGTTTTACCCCTTATTCCCGCGCAGATGTGGCCCAGATGTGGCCCAGAACTTGGTGAAGGCGGCGAGTCAACTACACTCTTTACTTCTTGCTTATTCGCGAATACGGAAGGTTGCCAGGAGCGTCTCAGGCGATTGTTTGGACCGCGACGAGGCGACGATTGGCGGATGAGACGTCTCAGTGCGTTTGCTGTTGGCGAAGGCCTGTGCTCCGCAGTAATTCCGATCCGAAAAGGTCTTGTGTTACATTGAGTGTCTTTTAACAATGTTAGCAGCTTACTCCTAAGTTCTTGAAACCGTATGCGATGCAATTTTGGCCAGGCACAACCAACGATTCCTACCTTGTGTGTCCACAAGCAAGGATTCAGACGCAAACGATGCAGCCCATTCTTGGCCGCGGAAATCGAACGATGAGTTTTCCCAAAGGTCCGGCGCTGATTAGGGTTCGAAATCTGTGAAGGCATGCCGATCCCGCCCCACCAGCCTTGTTCTTCACGATGCGGGCTTTCTTTGGGTCGAGGCGCGCACCACAACGCGTGCCTCGAGGATGATGCTCTTTGGCCGGGGGGGAGTTTTGGCTTCCATCAAAAACAAAGCGAGTTTTGCGGCCCTTTCGCCAATAGTGGCGCTCTGCTGATCGATGCTCGAGAGCGGAACGCGAAGCGATTTATCGTAGTGAAGATTGCCACAGCCAATAACTGCAACGTCTTCGGGCACTCGCAAGCCCGCCCCGAGAATTGTATCGATTGCTCCGATCCCAATGGGATCGTTGTAGCAAAAAACCCCGTCCGGCCGCGGGTTCAGCCTGAGCAACTTGCTCATTGACTCCTCGCCGCTGCTGTAAGTGCCAACGTCACCGGACCGTGCTGGCACAACGTACTCAGTGAACGGCCCAAGATTGTTCGCTGCCAGCGTCTGGTTATACCCTTCCAGGCGCCCGAGAGCGGTGCTGGTTGCCAGACCCCCGATATGCGCGATCCTCCTGCAGCGCACCGAGACGAGATGTTGGGTTGCAAGGCGACCAACCGCGACATCGTCCACGCCGACGTAGTTGGCCGCCAACCCCTGGAAGCACCGGTCGATAAGAACATAGGGAGTCCTATTCTCCTCAATGCGTCTGAAACTCTCGACAGTGCACTGCGTGGAGGCCACGACAATCCCATCCACGCCCCGGCTCAGCAGCCTCTCGATCTCCTGGCGCTCCAGACGTGGATCCTCCTCCGAAGAGGAGGTCAGAAGGCTGTAATTCTTGCGCCAGAGCGAGTTGGAAAGCCCCTTTGCCACCTCAGCGAAGAACGGGTGGACGAGGTCCGGAACGATCAGTCCGACTGCATACGTCTTTCCTGTGACAAGTGCGCGAGCGGCGAGGTTCGGGTGATAGTTCATCTCCCGGACACGCTTAAGCACCCTCTGCCGCGTCTCCTCGCTGATGTCTGTCTGGTTTCGGATCACCTTCGAAACCGTAATAACGGAGACATGGAGGTCGCGCGCGATATCCTTCATGGTTACGGCCATAAGTCCTCCCTATGCGTCGTCCGTAACGAAACCTTATCACACATTCTTGTCTCTCGAGTCGCATATTCATTTAGGGCGGCGTTACAGTAATAGATTGCGGTAACGTAATCAAGATTTTTTTTGGTTGCTGGCATACCATCAAGGTCAAAATTCCCTAAGTACAAGAAAATAGGCAACAATTTTTTCTTGACACGGGATAGGGGTTGGAGTAAAAGATAGGTCGAAATAGCGTTACCGTTATCGTAGTACTTTGCATGTGCGAAGGCTAGTGAGGCAACAGCGGTGCGGTCTTTCTGTAAGTGCGTCGGGTCCAAGAATAAACCTCCAATAGCATGCGAAATGATGTCAGTCTTGAATCACTTTGGTTTGGCGAAGGGTCTCGGGTCAATTTAGAAGACGAGAAATGCCTTTGAGGAGGCCGAAGATGAAACGTATGACTCTACGAGCTTGTGGGGTACTCATTGACTGTTTGTCGGTCTGCAACCGCGGGTCGAGGCTTGCGGTTGCGACTGTTGCATTGCTGGGGCTCACATTGCTTGGCCCTGGCGCCCTGAGAGTCTGGGCGCAGGCTCAGGCTTTCAATGCCTCGCTGAGTGGCGTCGTTTATGACAAGACAGGGGGCGTCGTTCCGGCAGCCACGGTTACTTTGTCCAACCCTGAAAAAGGAATCACCCAAACGTTCACCACGCAACCGGACGGCAGGTATGCGTTCACCTTGTTACCTCCGGGCACGTACAGCCTAAAGGTCGAAAAGACCGGATTCCGACCGTACGTCCAGTCGGGGATTGCCTTGGAGGTGGGCCAAGCGGCTACGCAAGATGTGAGCGTGGAACTCGGAACTGTCGCACAAGAAATCACGGTGACGGCTGGCGCCCCTATGCTGAACATCGAGAACGCCGATGTGGGGACAACCGTCACGCAGCAACAGGTTCTTGACCTTCCCCTCGATGTGCGGAATGTGTTCGGGTTGGTCTACCTGAATGCCAGCGTGAACAACAGCTCGCAGTATCAAGTAGTCAACGGTCCTGGACAAGCAGACACAGCCGACCAAGATTATTACTTCATGAATTTTGGAGGTGGACGCTTCGGGACCACCGGCGTACTCCTGGATGGTGCCTGGGACGTGGGCGGGGACTGGGGTGGATACATGTACATCCCATCCGTAGATGACACCCAAGAGTTCTCAATCCAAACCAATACTTTCAGCGCCCAGTACGGTTGGAGCACTGGAAACGTCGTGAACGCCGTCACCAAGTCAGGAACTCGCGATTTTCATGGCGACGCCTGGGAGTTCGCTCGAGACAACGTTTTCGACGCCAATAACTACTTTAACAACGCGGCAAACATCCCACTATCGCCGTTCAAGCGCAACCAATTCGGCGTCACGGCCGGTGGACCGGTGTATATCCCGCAGCTTTACCAACAACGGGACAAGACCTTTATATTTGGGGATTTCGAAGGTCTCCGCCAGAGTACACCCCTCACTACTACCACCACCATCCCGACCTCCGCCATGCGAGGCGGCGACTTCTCAGCTCTGCTCGGCACCACGCCTGTTGGCACGGACGTCTTAGGACGTCCTATCCTTCCGGGTCAGATCTACAATCCCTTGAGCACCCGGCAGCTCACGAACGGCGGGACGGATTCGGTTTCGGGCTTGCATGTTACATGCCCTGGCGCCGCCCCAACGTGTTACTATCGCGATCCCATTGCTGGCAATAAGCTGTCGCCCAGCACGGTGCCTATAAATGCGGTAGCAAGCAACTTCCTGCAGTATTGGCCGAGTACCCCCACCAATGGCAACTTGGTGAACAACTATACATTCGCAGCCAGCGCTCCGTCCCTTTGGGATGAGTATTCCATTCGTGTTGACCAAAATCTCAGCGATAAGTCGCGAATGTTCGCACGCTGGTCATGGAAGAAGGAATACAAGACGATTGGAGCGGATGTTTACGGCACCAGCGATCAGGGAGGAGGGGGTGGGATCGCCTTAGACAATCGCTGGGACATGGCAGCCAACTATACGCGCACTCTCAGCCCCACATTGGTTATGAGCGTGAACCTTGGCTTGACCCGTTGGGCGGAGGGTAATAGTATGCAGGCATACCCCTTCAATCCTTCCACCCTCGGCCTGCCGTCATTCCTTGACGGTCTATCGAACGAGTTCCCTGATATTGGGATAACCGGAATGGGTGGATTGGGGCCGGGATCGCTGTCCGGCGGCGCGGGTAACGGTACGTTCCCTCGGAATGTGGGGAGTTACTCGGTGGACGTCACCAAGAATCATG
>Ga0181521_10007356_pt1 | contig 11593 bp, 12 predicted proteins | sample PEATcosm2014_Bin_32_FD_119764 | JGI IMG/M metagenome (GOLD analysis project Ga0181521, IMG submission 119764) | Peatland microbial communities from MTU Mesocosm Facility, Houghton, MI, USA - PEATcosm2014_Bin02_60_metaG | ecosystem: Environmental > Terrestrial > Soil > Wetlands > Peat | place... | reverse complement strand
GTTTGACCCTCTTCTCACCCAAGACCGCTTAGGTTGTTTCTTGGTACAGTTACCGCCGTCACTTAGGAGGGATGACCAGCTCTTGGAGAATTTCTTGGCGGCTCTCCCTCACCGTTATAGTTACGTCGTAGAATTTCGCAATAAGTCGTGGATGGATGAAGCTACGTGGCGTATTCTTGCGAAATACCAAGCTTCATACTGCATCGTAGATGAACCTCTTCTCCCACCAGAGATCCACATTACTTCAGACATAGGGTACATCAGGTGGCATGGACATGGCGAAAGACCGTGGTATAATTACCAGTACTCGGAGAAGCAGCTTCAAGATTGGATTCCGAAAATCAAGGCTGTCCAAGAGAACACGAAAAAGACCTTCGGCATATTCAACAACCACTTTCACGGCTACGCCCCCGAGAACTGCCTCCAAACAATGCAGATGCTCGGTATAGCGAGTCCCACTCAGCTGAAGACGATGAGCCGGCTAGAGCGACATATTAAGAGAGAGTTGGCTGGGCTACCGCCCGCAGGTACCCTCGACGAGTACGCTTAGGATATTCATTTAGAAAGTGAGGGCGGAAAAAGGCGAAGCTATATCATGCCAGGTTTTGAAGACTACACCCCACCAATCGACTACATGAAGAGCTCTTAATAGTTTGAAAGCCAATATTTGATACGGAAAACTACGAACGCACAGAGACGGTTTATGCCTTGAAATGCCCCCTTTGCGGCAAGAAGATGTCAAGCAGGAGAGAAACCGCGGCATCCTATGCGAATGAAGGGATGGATAAGCAAGAATTGATTTACTTTTGCGATCAGCACGGTGCCATGAACAAACTGCCTGATCTCAAGGAAAAAGCAGATCAAGTAGCCAACAAAGCGTAGAATATCCTTAGCAAAGAAATAATCATCAGCGCTCCAAACTTACAGGGAACCGGTCGTGCGGGGCAAAGAGATTAAGGTAACGCTGCCCCTCTGAGGCAAAGTTACACCGAGTGTATGATCATGGCATCTGAGAAATCATGCGGAGCGGTAATCTTCAAAGAAAATGAAAACAAGTATCTGCTCCTGCACTACGAAGGCGGTCACTGGGATTTCGTAAAGGGCCATGTGGAGCGCGGTGAGACTGAGAAGGAGACGGTGTTACGAGAAACTCAAGAGGAAGTTGGAATAACGGAGGTATCATTCATCGAGGGGTTCCGCCACCGAATAGGTTACTATTACAGGCGAGCTGGAAACACAGTCTTCAAGGAGGTTATCTTCTATCTCTTAGAGTCAAAAACTGACGCGGTCAGGCTGTCAAGAGAACATGTAGGGTTTGAATGGATGTCCTTCGACAGGGCTTACGAGCGTCTCACGTACAAGAATGCGAAAGATACGATTCGGAAGGCTCGTGATTACCTTGAAAGTCTCGAGCAAGGAAAGCCGCTAGGAGCCACCAAGGAAGGCAGCTAGCACTGCCCTTGCCCCGTGAAGTTTGTTCTCAGCCTGCTTCCACGCAATACTCCTTGGCCCTTCGAGCACTTCGTCCGTTATCTCCAAACCGCGATGGGCGGGCAAACAATGCATAACTGCAGCGTCAGGTTTGGCCTTTGAGACAAGCTTCGCGTTGACTTGATACGGCTTAAACACTTGCTCTTTCTTCTTTCTTTCCTTGTCTTGCCCCATGCTAACCCAAACATCTGTATAGATTACATCTGCCCCATCTGCCGCCGTGAGTGGATTGGTAACAAATTTCACGGTCCCGCCGGAATTCTTCGCGAGCGACTCAGCTTTCGTGAGAATTCGTTTGTTAGGCTCGTAGCCTCGTGGACATGAGACGACCATGTTCATCCCCACGGTCGCCGCTCCCAGTAACCAAGAGTTACACACGTTATTCCCATCTCCCACCCAAACGAACTTCAACCCTTCAAGACCACCTTTGGCCTCGAGTACGGTAAGCAAGTCGGCCACAATCTGCGTAGGATGCTCTAAATCGCTAAGAGCATTGATAATAGGAACAGGGGCGTATTCAGCAAATTCGATCAGGTTCTCATGAGCATACGTCCTGATTACAATGGCGTTCAGATATGCGCCCAGAATTCTCGCCGTATCCTTAAGGGGTTCACCGCGTGAAAGCTGAAGCTCATCAGCCCTAAGGTACATGGCTTGCCCTCCCAGCTGGTAAACTGCCGTTTCGAAGCTCGCACGGGTTCGGGTTGAGGGTTTCTCAAACAGTAAACCGACAACTTTGTCGGATAAGCGATGCTCTATGGGTCCTTGTTTCGAGTCCGACTTTAGCCTGACCGCCAAATCCAACAATGATTGGATTTCGTCGCGGGACAGGTCACTTACGGATAGGAAGTCTCTACCAGCGAGCAATGCGCGTCACTCGATTCGAGATGAATCAGGGTTATTGAAAAATGCTTCAGTCACGGGCTCAGGCTGCGTTCGGACTCCGTTTCTGTGTCTTGGAGGCGTATTTCGGTGCTCGCTTTGTGGGGTCTATCAAGAACCTTCCTGACTTGAGAATGTCCATTCCGATTAGGACTGGGTATCGCATGTCTGAACGATCATTAACAGTTACGGGTAAAGCGAACCTTACTCCCGCGATCTCTACGATACCTCGGACTAGCGGTCGAGTTCGAACTTCGTCCAGGAATGCGGATTTCACTTTCGCTACGTCCACGGTCGGGCCGAGGCCTATGTTTGCTGCGAGCCACACATCCACCGAAGTCCTACTCGCGCCCGTGTCAACCTTGCCTTTCACCCGAGCTTCACCATGATGGCCCATGACCTTTACGTACTCTATCGGGCCGATTACAATCGGCTCTCTCTTCTTCACCGCCACCACTGCCACACCATTTATGAGAACCGGGTATTAAGCAGCCGTCAAGGCTTTTTCTATGCAGATTGGAGTTCTATCGAAGAACCGGGAGTTCTGGGCGACAACAGAAATCATCAACGCCCTCAATAAGAAAGGGGTAGAACCGGAATACATCAAGACGCCAGAAATACACCTAATGTTAGGGGAAAAAGTTGATGCAGTTTACGAAAGGAAATCACTTTCTACTTTAGGCGCAGTGATACCACGCATCGGCCGTAGCTTAACGCAACTAGGAGTAATGCTACTCAAACACTTCGAACTAATGAACATCCCATCTACTCTCTCAATTCAAGGCCTCACCACAGCTAGAAACAAGTATCTCACTCTTCAAGCCCTTTACGCTGCTAGAGTGAGGATTCCTGAGAGCGTTCTTATCGCGTCGAGGATCAAGACCCAGGAACCGACTGAGTACCTCTCTCCCCCACTCGTAATGAAGCTGCTCAGCGGAACCCAGGGAATCGGGGTTATGCGCGTTCGCGACGTGAAAGAGGCAGGGCCAATAATCGACACACTGTCTGAACTTGACCAAATGATCTGCCTGCAGAAATTCCTACCGAACCCCGGAGAAGACATACGCGTGTTCCTAGTAGGTGGAGAGGTGGTTGCTGCGATGAAACGCAAGGCCGCCCCTAACGAGTGGAGAAGCAACATCCATATCGGTGGGCGCGGGACCGCACACAAACCAACCCGAGAGGAGTCCGAGGCGGCCACCAAGGCCGCAGAAGCGGTAGGCGTGGAAATAGCGGGGGTTGATTTGATCTCTGTCGAGAACGAACCCTACGTTATCGAAGTAAATGCCTCTCCAGGCTTTCATGGATTACTTGAGGCTACAGGAATAAATGCAGCCGAAAAGATCGCAAGTTACGCTATAAGAAAGGCGAAACACTAAACCCACAGTTACAGATCATACCGCCGTAACGCTCATTGGCTTCAACCACCTAACCTGTTTTGCCTACCGCCATGAAGACAGTCACAAATATGATGCTCAAATGACCTGAACCTGGGGTATCTGAGCGGGTAGGCACATATACCTTGATCGTGGGCTGTGGGACAGGTTGAGGTCCTGGTTTGAGTCGAGGTAGGCCGACTGCCGCGGCTTTGGCCTAGGTTTGCAAACCAAAACTAGAGAAGAAGACACTGTACGCCAGTCCGCTGGAACTAGCGTACAGTTCATTCGCCATGTGAAGGAATACCTGGACCTAATCACGGGCATACCGATCGCCGGCGACAACGGCTTGCCTTAGGCAAGTAAACCATGTACCGCTTGTACCGATAGCGGCTCTTCCTCATGTAACGCTTCCAGTACTAAACCACCTTAATCCTCGCCATTGGTTTCACGTTTTGGAATTCTGATAATCATAATTCTGTTCGGGTCCAAGCGATCTCGCTTAATCTCGACAGTATCACCTACCTGAAGTCCCAAGAGCTTCCCCACCGCTTGTCCGAGATCCCCCAGGGTGAAAGGATCGTTCTCGCCATGACTCAAGGCGGATCTCCCTCCCGCGACTTTACCTCCATTCTGTGCAGTTCGCTCGATAGATATTGTAGTGTTCTGCAGTCGGCTCCGCAGATGCAGCGGTGCGCCTACTCGATCAACATCAGAAACTTCCCCGCCAAGGTCAAACTCGCATCCGCGAAAATAAGTTCCGTCGGCCTACACTTATCGTACAACATACTCTTCACAATCTAGCAGGAACCTCTACAATCACTTAACCTAACAGAGAATCATCGCCTCTTGGAAGAGAGGATTACGAAACTGTCTGACGCCATGGACGACGAATACTTTCTCACAACACAGTCCCAGAACCTAACTCGCGTCACCCCATTAATCCAGCCGACAACTCACGGGCGCGCCTATGAACTGCCCCCACTGTAGTTGCATGCTTGAACTCGATTCGCTAGAATACCGCTGGCGTGGCAACGTTATGGAAGCTAAATCAACTTTCTCATGCTCCTACTGCCATCAAGTGTGGGTTAAGATGGGGAAGGAGTTAGTTAGGGCAATTCCAGTAACGGATGTCGAAACTTGATTATATCTCGGTCATTCATTTAGAGAATCTTGTCCAATTTATCTCGAATGTCTCTAGACCACTTGGTCTCTTCAAACCATTTTACGCTATCTCTTAACAGGTCTTCAAAATCAGAATATCCCAATTGAGCGCAACCTGAGAGCAGTCTCGCACGTTCAGGTCCCAAGGTAGAGGGCAATTTGAGGCCTTTCTTTGTTTGCATGGCCTCAAGAATTTGAGCCTCCAAGCTGTCGGGAACTAAATGCAACTGAACACTAAGTGACCTTTCTTTACTCGGCTCCGTCAACGTCACTTTGTTGCCGTCACAACCCACATTGAAACTCAATGTATGAGTTTTGCAATGTGCATGCACGTAATTATCGATCTCTCTCGCTAGTTCATTCACGGACAGGTTGACGTCTGAATCGGCTATCATCAACAGCTCGCGGTATGGTGAGCGACCAATGTTGATCATTTGTCGCATGAGGATCTTGGCAGCCGGAAACAAATGCGTCGCGCCTTGACAATCGAGGAGCATTATTCCGGGCGACAATCGTCTAACGAATTTAATTGCTTCTCTTGGTCTGGAGGTTGTTACAGGAACTTTGTTATAGGTTTCAACGAATTGTTGGAAAAATATTGCGTCATGTTCGCCCTCCAAGAAAGCGATTGTAGAGCCCAATTAGATTCCTCTGAGGTCGAATCCACTTTCCTTCGATTCCTCGAGGGCCTCCTTGCCATTCATGACCTCGAAGTCGATCGTGCTGTCGACTCTATACATTCTGACGACACGAATATCGTTTTCGAATTTTTCCAAGAGGTGATTGAGAAATTCCATACTGTGAGTCGATATGAAGAGTTGCGTTTCTTTGTCTTTGGCTGAGTCCACTAAGAATGATGAGACTAATTCCATAAATCCAGGATGAAGATGATTTTCAGGTTCTTCTAGGAAGATTGCGCCACCCCGCGTTAAAGCTGTAATGAACGCTATGCGGAGAACCTCACGGAATCCGTCACCCATGAGTTCGATTGGGATAGGTCTATCGGTATCTCGCAGATAGACAAGGATTCTGTCTTGGAGGGTTCTGATATCTGCGACGTAAGGTATAGCCTCTCTAATGCTGTCCATCACCGAAGAAAATCTGGCAGTCGGAAGCAGAGAGTCGTGAAGATTCTTCAAAGTGATTTCGATGCCGGGCCCTGAGAAAAGAACACCTGTGGAGACCCCGGGCGAGGATCTCACAACCTCATGCTCGTATTTGCCCTCTAACAGGACATCAATGCGATTGGCACTCGGATTAGCGAGTACCAGTTTCCCCCTAGCGAAAATCTCAGCCGTGGTCTGCGCTTCTACTCGTTCGAGTTCTTCTCTTAACTGCTCGTCAGACATGACGCGCGGCCTATCAGCCACGATACGTGCTCTCCTTCTGCGATAGTCTTGCTGAGCACGTTCCAAGGCATTCTCTTTGATTAGTTCGGCGAGCTTCTCGTCCTTGGGAAAGCCTCGCTTTAAGTAACTTAATTCGACCGTCGACTCCGTCGAAACGCCATCAATGGGCCGGGTTATTGATAATTTAGCGTCTGTTGAACCTATGTCCACGAAATACCCTAACTCCCAGTTGTGACGTGCGGCAATATGCATCAGAATGTCTTCACCACGCGCATCGATGTAACCAGTCGACGATGTGGCCGCGATTACAATAGCCTCCAGCGCAGTAGACTTTCCCGCGTTATTTCTTCCAATCAGTATGTTCATCTTCGCGGGTTCGAGTTCGAATGACTTGAGGCACCTGTACCGCTCAACCGACACATGACTTATCGTTGGTTGTTCCCCACTGAAGACTAAATCGTTCACTCTGATAAGAGATGTGTCAACTTGTCGGGCCCCATCCCCGGCGCCATTTTCGCAACATTTGTTCAATGCTCGCCTGAAGTTTCAAACTCGGCACTCGTGTTCTGTGCTCCACGAAAAAATCGCAGAAAAATTGTCTCCACCCGTCGTGGAGACGAACCTATCACCAGCTAGAACAAAGTAGCTGTGCCAATCACCAAATATACTTGGGGTATCTGAGTTGACAGGCAACACAAACAATTCGGGAAAGGCGTGAGCATTGCCTTGCTATTGCTATTTGCTTACTTTTCCGAATGTCTTCAGTATCGATCTGAGCTGTTCCAGCTCACTCGGCCCAGGTGGCATCATTGGCCTTCTCGGTTTTCCACCGTGCTCTCCGAGCATATCTAACCCGGCTTTTGAGAGGGCGGCGAACAGGCCTGAATCCTCGAGGAGATTCCCAATCGGCAGTAGCTTATTGTACAATTTGCTCGCTCCTTCGAGATCCTTCTTGAGAACCGCGAGTTCGTAAAGTTCTGAGCATTCTCTGGGAAGGACGTTAGCCGCAACGCAGATCCAACCTTTGGCCCCCATCGCGAATGATTCAAACGCCAAGTTGTCTGCTCCGGCGAAGATGACCAGCTTGTCATTCGTTAGCTGGCGGATTTTCCAGAGTCTGGTTATGTCGCCACTACTTTCCTTCACGTGTGTGATGTTTTGAAGTTTCGAGAGTCTCTCGATCAATTCGGGTTTCATGTCCACTTTACTGGTGAACGGGTTGTTGTACACCATTATTGGAATGTTAACGGCGTTCGAGATGGCGTTGTAGTGTTGGTATATTTCCTCATCTCTCGGTTTATTGTAAAATGGCGGGACAATGAGTAACCCGTCTGCGCCCGTATCTTGGGCAAACTTTGACATTTCAACAGTGTATCTGGTTGAGCAGTATGCTGTCCCAGCGAGTAGAGGAACTCTACCGTTGACTTGGTCAACTGCGGTCTTGATGAGTGCCCTATGTTCGTCGGGATGGAGGGTTGCGAACTCTCCGGTGCTGCCTCCAACAACAAGTCCGTGAACCTTATTCTCAACGTAGTAATCGATGTTTGACCTGAACGCGTCAAGGTCAAGGTCTTCGTTGCTCTTGAACGGGGTTACCATGACACAAAAAGTTCCTTCAATCTTCTTCAATACGACCCTACCTGTGCATCGTGGCTCACCGGTTGCTATAAATTTGATTATTCATCACGTAAGAAAACAACCAAGAAAGTTGAGTTGCAGATGCGATTTGAAAAGATGATTACGGCCGTCGATTCACACACCGAAGGAATGCCGACGCGTGTGGTAACAAGTGGCTTCGGCCCGATCCCGGGCAAGACAATTTTCGAAAAGAAGCAATACGTCGAACAGCATTTGGATCATCTACGCACCTTATTGATGTTTGAACCTCGCGGGCACGGCTCTATGTCGGGCTCAATAGTCTTGCCACCAGTCAGTCCGGACGCGGATTTGGGGATCGTTTTCATTGAAGTAAGCGGTTGCCTGCCAATGTGCGGACATGGTACGATCGGCACATGTACAGTTGCGATAGAAACCGGATTAGTGAAGGCGACCGAGCCAGTGACATATGTAAAGTTGGACACACCAGCAGGACGAGTTGTGGCAGAGGCTACTGTTCAGAATGGTCGTGTGAAAAAGGTGAAGATAAGGAACGTACCATCCTTCCTTTACCGCAAAGAAACCATCGTCGATGTACCAGCCTTAGGGAAGTTAACGCTCGATATCGCGTATGGAGGCAATTTCTATGGAATCCTCCCCGCCGAATCTGTAGGACTATCTCTCGAAAAGAAGAACGCACGAGCACTAGTCGAAACGGGCATGAAGATAATGAAAGCTGTCGGAGAGCAGGTACCGTTGCACCATCCATTGAATCCTGAAATCCGGGAGATTAAGCACATAATGTTCACCGGCCCTCCCGATGTGGCAGGAGCTCACGCAAAGAACACTGTAATTATTTTCCCGGGTACGTTCGATCGTTCTCCCTGTGGCACCGGTACGAGTGCGCGCATGGCGCAACTCTTTTTCCGGGGGAAGTTGGAGTTAAACCACGATTTTGTTCATGAAAGTATCATAGGTACGTTGTTTACAGGACGACTTGTGGAGCAACTTCAACTTACTCCGGATGTATCGGCAGTTGTGCCGACCATTGAAGGCCGCGCTTGGATTAGCGGCTTCCAGCATTTCGTCCTGGATCCTGAAGACCCCTTCCCTGCAGGTTTCCTAGTCAACGAATACGCGACGACTGATCGTCCTTAGCCTTGAACCAATGCCATTGAGGACTTTTGTGTCACGTGTGCTATGAATTAGACTTTCAGGCCTAAGTAACAAGACCAATTTGAGCAGTTAGCTAGGTCTCGTCATATGCTCCATCGCGAGAGTGCGGGTTTGTTTTGTTGCAAGCTTCCCTATTATGTGATCGAGTTCTGCGGCAATTAACTCCTAATCAAAGTTGGGAAGCACGCTTTTCGAAGAGGCTCATTTGGTCAATGTCCGTGAACTACAGAATGGTTTGCTGATTAGTTCTATGGCTTCTGACCGTAGACATAGAAGTGCCATGATTTTCCTGGGTTTCCTCAAAAGTCCCAGTAGCCGTCCCCTGACATGAATCACTGCGAAGCATATGTTGGAAACAATTTAATTGCGTCGTTTAACATTCAGAACCGTACCACTCGCAACTTCCGTGATTTTGAGATTCGGTTCGGTCCGCGTCTTACAACCTAGCACCCAGGGAATCGGAGGCGCCAGGCAATACTCCCCAAAACATCGGGTAACCAGCCGCGTTCATTTGGAGTTATGAAAAATCGCATAATGTCAATCTGAGTCTCTGACATTGTCTCTCTTGGCCTCGATGGAGGTTGAGGCCAAGTTCTATTCGCAGACCGAAGTGGGCGTCTTCGCGTCTATGGCGGGGGGAACTCATCATGGTGGGTTGGATCGCCGTAGAGGTAGTAACGATCAACACCCCAAACCATCCTGGATTGAAGGCGTGTACTTTGGGCTCGGTCTGGCAGTCTTTGGATTGGCCGAGAGATTAGAACATGGCAGCCTCTTGAAATGCACATGCAGCCGTCTGGAGCCAAAACAATGACGTCCAAGTCAAGAGTTCTAAGTCGAGCCAAACCGACCTCTCAAAACGGGCAGGTGCTCCCCTAAAGGGAAAGTGTATTGGGGACAAATGAGTACAGTTGACTGCGGGGTTTCTGCGTTACCCCATAACACGATCGTAGTGCCGAACTTGGAAGAGCGATTTGATAGAGCACTTGTTGAATCGGTTGAGGAAACCATAACCAACGTTCTGAGTGAGAACGTCGCTGCGAGTTTCGGTAGTTACTTCCAAGCACATCTTGGGCTGTCCAGGGAAGACATTCCGTCACACCTGAAAGAGCTCTCTTCAACCCTCGACCGAGTGTTCGGCGTTGGTGGTAGCGTTCTGGGGCGGGCGATTGTTCGAAGATTATGCACGAAGTTGAGTTTGAGTTTGGTTCGGAAACAAAATTCTTCGTTTGTTGAGTGCATTGAGGATGTGAAGAAAATACTGCTGGAGGAGCAAGGGCAAGTTGGATGCAATATATAGTAAGTTACTTTCCTCAGATACTAAGGTGGATCTTCTGACGCTCTTTCACAACAATCCAGGGTTAAGTGATACTATCGAGGGTGTGGCCCGGAGAATTGGAAGGACGGCTAGTGAGATTGAGGCGGATGTGAAAGACTTGGTTGATCTCGGCCTTCTGGTAAAGGAAAGGTTCGGTAAGTTGGACGTACTTTCTTTTAACACGAATAAGGACAAACAGATTCAAGAAACCATTTCGAATCAGATCATAAGGAGGGCAGACTGACCGTGGTGGACCGCGTAAGGAGCGGAGTAACTCAACTCGACGAAATGCTTGGCGGCGGGTTCCTTTCAGGCGACTCCGTATTGGTTGCGGGAGGCACTGGAACTGGGAAGACGACTCTTGGCCTACAGTACATCGTGAATGGTGCAACCCAGTTCGGAGAAAACGGAATCTTTGTAACTTTCGAACAAATGCCTAACCAAATCTATAGAGACGCGAAGAATTTCGGATGGGATTTAAAGCGGCTGGAACAAGAGAACAAACTAAGGCTAATCTGTACCTCACCAGAGCTTCTCCTCGAAACCCATGGGACCAAGCACTTCCTTGATGAGCCCATCAGGCAAGTTAAGCCTCGAAGGATCGTGATTGACTCGCTCAGCAATCTTGCAATGTACATTGAAGAGAAAGAGGTCAGAAAGGAAGCTTACCGACTCCTCAACTATTTCAAAACCAAGCAAATTAGTTCACTGTGCACCTGGGAAGCGCCGGAAACCATTGGCCAAAGCCTGTTAACCGGTGTGGGGCTCAGTCGAGTTGCAGACTGCATCATTCTCATGAGACTGGTGGAGATCGACTCAACCATGCGGAAAGCGTTAGTCGTGTTGAAGCTTAGAGGAAGCAATCACGACAAAGCACTACGAGAGTACGACATCACCTCTGAGGGCATCACAGTGGCTCAGCCGTTCACTGGATTTGAAAGCATAATCACAGGCCTGCCGAGACGGGTGCAGTTACCAAGAAGTTTTTAACTTTTAACTTTTTAGCCTCTTGAAACCACAAAATAAACCTCTAGGCAGATTCAATGTGAAACTTCAGAAGTAAGATGGTTAGAAGAGCCTATCTAGAACATCATAGAGCGATATGCGATCCTGTCGATAATTCTTCTCTCTTGGGCTCGCAGAGAACTACTTCCAAGCCTCCTCGAAAGCCTGGTACCAGGACGGATGCTGGGTAGCATAGTCGACGAAGCGCCGTATGCGGGCGACAGTATTCTTGTCTT
>Ga0181521_10007355_pt1 | contig 11596 bp, 9 predicted proteins | sample PEATcosm2014_Bin_32_FD_119764 | JGI IMG/M metagenome (GOLD analysis project Ga0181521, IMG submission 119764) | Peatland microbial communities from MTU Mesocosm Facility, Houghton, MI, USA - PEATcosm2014_Bin02_60_metaG | ecosystem: Environmental > Terrestrial > Soil > Wetlands > Peat | place... | reverse complement strand
TCAGGAAGCCGCCGAGCGCACCGCAGCTGCCTGAGGCAGCATGGATCAACCGACCCGAGGAGTTGCCTTTGGTCGCTGTCGGCTTATGAGTCTCCGGTGTCTCAGGAGCGTGGACAAGTACCGGCATCCCGGGTGCTGTGACACCCTCTGCGTAGAGTCCACTTGTCGTGGATATTTATCGCCTAGAGCTCTATCGCTACCTGACGGCACCCGAGGTGGAGGACTACGTCGCCATCATGGGACGGTTCAGCGCGGGTCTGCTTGCCGAATGGTCGCCACAAGACCTCGTCGAGCAGGGCGTGGAGCTGCCCGTGGAGACGATCGCGGCCCGCTGCAGGTTCCTGGCCGAAAAGGGGAACCTGATCGTGAGTCCCCGCGAGGTGCGGGTCACCTCGATCGCCGAATACCAGAGCCAGCCTGTTCGCTACACGGTCTCGGCTCTCGGAGCGAGGCTGCACCGGGAGGTCGAGGAGTTCCTCGCCGCAACCGGTGGCGCCCGCGAAGTCCCGCGGGAGCTGCTCGCCCTTGTCGCAGAGGGGCTGAAGACTCTCGATCCGGCATCCGATCCCGAAGGGCTCGCAGGGTCGATTATCACCATCTTCACCCAGTTCAACGAGTTCTCACGGTCGGTGACCGACTTCTACACCTACATCGGGGCGGTCCTCGCTAGGAGCGACCTCGACGGTGAGGAGTGGAACGGGTTCAAGCACTTGCTGCTCGACTATCTGGAGAGCATCGTCGAGAGCGTCAGGCGGCACACGCCGGCGATCACAGGTGCACTGGAACGCCTGCGGCCAGAGTTGTCGACCATTCTTGCGAGGGCGTCCGAGAGTGATACGAGCTTCGCCGCTCTTGAGTCGTCGAGCCCGGGCGGCGAAGCGACCGAGCGTGCCCGAGGAAGGCGAGAAGCCGACTGGGATCAGCTCTACGCCTGGTTCGCCGGTCCCGGCGCTCGCCAGCTGCGCGACGCGGCCCAGCAGGCGGTCGGCACACTGCTCGTGAGCTTGAAGCGGATCAACGCGGCGGCGACGAAGGAAGCGTCTTTACGGCGGCACTTCTTGAAGCTCGCGAAGTGGTTCGACTCCTCGTCGCCGGACCTGTGCCATGCTCTCGCGACTTCGGCATTCGGCCTGTACGGCGCTCGCCATCTCGGCATGCCACTCGACGACGAGATCGCCGACGCAGTGCCCGCAACCGCGAGCTGGTGGAGATCACCGCGGGCGCCCGTGCCTGTCTCGCTCCGGGAGCGGGGAGAACGAGTGATGCGCGGGCGGGCGGCCGTCGCCACCGACCACCGCCTGCAGCGGGAGCGCCTGGCGGAAGAGCGCGAGCAGGAGGCCGCCCGGCGCGCGACAGCTTGCGCCGAGCTGCTTGCGGTCGGCGACAAGCTCGGCGAAGCACGCCTGTCGGCTCCGGCTATGCGCGTGGTGCTCGAACTGCTCGGTGGCGCGGCGTCGGCTGGCGCAGCACGTCTGCCCGATCATCCCGTTGGCCTCGTCGTCCAGACGTCCGAGGACACCTTCGTAATCCGATCCGCCATGGGCGACTTGTCGATCGATGGCCTTTGGCTCGAGATCGTGAGACCTGGCCAGCTCGTTCGCGGTCGATCCACCTACGAGAAGCGGGAGGAGGGTACGGCATGAACGATGAGGCCAGAGAGGCCGGCCGCCAGCTCTTGCGGACGCCGCTCATCGTGGCGGCGCTGCAACCGGAGCTGCATCGGCAGATCCGACGCCACGCCGACGAGCTCGGCCCGATGTTCCGCAAGTATCTCGGCTATCGCCTCGCTGTGGACGCGCGACTGGCCCGTCTCTACAAGGCGGGACTGGGCGCGAGCGAGCGGCGACCGTTGCGACGTGCATCAAAGGCGGCGTTCTCCACGCGGGACTACACATATCTGGCGCTCGTCTGCTCAGTGTTGCTCAGCACTGGGCAGCAGGTGCTTCTCTCGTCTCTCGTGGCCGACGTTGAGCAGGCGGCGGTCGAGGCAGCAATAGCGCTTAGCCAGGACTCTCGTAACGAGCGGCTCGCGTTCGTGCACGCTCTCAGGCAGCTGATCGCGTGGGGGGCGCTGGTCGAGGAGGACGGTTCGGTCGACAGGTACAGCGACGGCGGGACGGCTGAGGCGCTCCTCACGATCGAGCGGGACGTGGTACGCGAACTACTTTCGCGGTCGCTTCGAGATGTGGCCGACCCGGAGGAACTCGTCCGGGCCGCCGCCGATGTGGCGCCGGAAGCCGTTCGGCACCGGGTCCGTCGCCGGATCGTCGAGTGTCCTGTCGTCCTGCTCGTCGACCTGCCAGAGACGGAGCGGACGTGGCTACGCCAGTCGCAGCGCCGAGAGGCCCAATTGCTCGACGAGAACTTCGGGCTTCGCCTCGAGATCCGTGCCGAAGGCGTCGCAGCATTCGATCCAGCTGACGAGCTGACCGATGTGTATTTTCCGCGTGACGGGACGGTGGCACAGGCAGCCCTGCTCACAGTTTCAGCCTTGGTGGGTATGGCCGGGGCCTTCGAAGTCGACTCGGGCTTGGCTCCCATCACGGCTGCTGCCATCAAGGAGCTGGCCGTTTCCCTTGCCGATCGTCACGGTCGCAGCTGGGCGCAGGAGTACGTGGGGCGTCCCGACCGTCTCGCCGAGGACGTCAAAGAGATGCTTCTCGATACGGGTCTTGTCGTCCGCCAGGAGGACGGCGAGCTGCGGATGCGAGCGGTTGCTGCCCGCTACGCGCCCGAGCCCCTCGACACCATCGAGACGCGATCCGAACGACTCGAGTCGCTATTCCTGGAGGCACCATGACCGACCAGCTCTTCGCGACCGACCCCTCCCTGCCACCGCTGTGCCCGGCCGAGCGACTCGGCCGGTGGGTGCTGCACCGCGCCGGCATTGTCAATGTGTGGGAGTACGACCGGGCAGAACTGTCCTTCGCCGGTGGCCGGGTGCTCCTGCGCGGCAGCAACGGTGCGGGGAAGTCAAAAGCCTTGGAAATCTTGCTGCCGTTTCTACTGGATGGCGACACCCGAGCCATCGACGCAACCGGGCGTGACCGGACTTCGGTCTACTGGCTTATGACCGACCGGCGAGACGCGGGCACCCATGTCGGCTACGTCTGGCTCGAGCTGCGGATGACCGAGAACACGCCGGACGGCGAGACAAGCGACCGATTCCTCACGATCGGCGCTGGGATGAAGGCGGCCATGTCGACACGCCAAGCAGCGACGTGGTTCTTCATGACGGAGGACGCCCGGGTCGGGGAGCTCCTCCACCTCGGGGCGGACATCTCGATCGACCGCCTCCGGGACCAGATCGGAGTGGATGCAGTGACCCAGAATGGCGCTGAGCACCGGCGGCGGGTGGCCGCCAATTTGTTCGGCGTCCAGGACGAGACACGGTACGGCGGGCTTCTCCATCTACTGCACCGGCTGCGGGACCCGAACATTGGCGACCGCGTCGAAGCTGGTCAGCTGGCGTCGTTGCTGAGCGATGCGTTGCCTCCGCTCTCGGAAGCCGCGCTCGACAAGGCTGCCGAACGCTTTGAAGCGCTCGACCAGATCCGAGAACAGCTGGAGAGGGTGGAGAGGACTGCGGCGGCGTTGGAGCGGTTTCTTGCGGACTATGCGGACTATGCGAAGGCGCGTCTATCTGAACGGGCACAAGCCGTCGTTGGTGCCGGCGCGGAACTTCGTCGGACGGCGCGTGAACGAGATCGTCTCGCAGGAGAGGTCGAACAGCTCGCTGTTGAGCTCGCCGATGCGCAGGACCATGCCGAGCACTTGCGCGAGACAATAAGGTGGGCAGGCGCGGAGCTCGAGGCGTTGCATGCGAGCGACGCCTACAAACAGCACCGCCAGCTCGACGATCGCCGGCGGGCCGTTGTGGCGAAGGCGTCCCAGGCAGCAACAGCCAATGACGCCGCTCGAGCGCAGGTGGACATGGCCGAGGGGCTCGCCCGTGACGTCGAGCGCTTGGAGAGACGGGCAGACGAGGCAGCACGGCTCGTACGCGAGGCGAGGACGGAGCTCGAGCGGCATGCGAAGACGACGGGGCTAGATCCGGCGGTGGTCCCTGCCGGCAGCGATGGGATCGACGCAGCGCTCGATGTGGCAGAGGGTCGCCGGCGCGCCGCGCAGCACGTACGGTCTCTCGCTCTCGTGGCCACCGGTTTGGCCGAGACCGCGCTTCGGGCTGATGAGCAGGCTGCCCGTTCAGAGACCGGGTTGGCCGATTGCCAGTCCGAAGCGGACGACGCCGCCGAGCGGTGGCGGGACGCGACCAACTCGTGGCGAACGGCGATGTCCGGATGGGTCGCCTGCTCGTTGCCAGAGCCGCTCTGCACGGAGGTCGGTGTGGAGATGGACGCCGCCAGGCTCCGGCGGGCACTCGACGACCTCGCAGGCGGCGCCCTCGAGGAGGACTTGGCGGCCGCCGCTTCACTCGCGCGGGAGTCCGGCGCGCCCGTGCGGGCAGCCGCGCGCGTTCTCGAACTCCGAGCCCAGGCCGCCGCCGACGCCGCGGCGGCGACGCTTCGTGAGCTCGAAACCGAGCGCGCTGCGCTCGAGTCGGAGGAAGAGGTGCGACCGCCGCGATCGCGGTTCCGGGACGCCGAACGCGACCCGAACGCCGGGGCGGGTTTCTACGAGCTGGTCGAGGTCGCAGCGGGACTCGAGCCCAACGCCGTCGCCGGCCTCGAAGCGGCCCTCGAGGCGTCCGGACTCCTGGACGCCTGGGTGAGCGCAGCGGGGCTCGTGCTTCATCCCGAAACCCACGACGTCGTGTGGCGTTCGGATGCCGCACCGGTGCCGGAAGGGTCGAGGTCCCTCGGCGATGTGCTCGTGCCGGCGAACGAGCGCGTCGCTGCACTTCTGCGCACGATCGGGCTCGACGAAGCCGTCGACGCCAACGGGCAGCCCTGCCCGTACGTGACGCTGGATGGTCGGTGGTCGCTGCCCCCGCTCCAAGGCTCCTGGAAGAAACCCGCCCCGGAGTTCCTCGGCGCCCCTGTCCGCCGAGCGGCTCGCGCTCGCCGCCTGGCGGACATCGCTTGTCGTATCGACGCACAGAGCGATGCGCTGCGGCACGCATCCGAGACGGTGGTCGAGGCGCGTTCGGCTGCTGCGCGGGTCGACCGGTGGCTCGTGGAGCTTCCCTCTGACGGGCCTGTCCGGACCGGAGCGGCCGAGGCCAGAGCAGCGGATCAGGCGGTCGATCGGGCGCGGGTGCATCACGACGAGGATCGCCGGCTCGCCGAGAAGGCAAGGGCTCAGGCGGCGGTGGCCCGGACCGAGCTCGGGCATGCGGCTGCCGCGGACACGCTTCCTCGGGTAGTGGACGAGCTAGACGTCGTGATTGAGTCGGCTGCCGATCTTGCACGCGGGCTGCGGCGGTGGCTGGTCGACTGGCACAACCTTGCACAGCTGCGCAGCGAGCTCGAGGAGGCTCAGGAACGGCACTCCAACCGTGCGGAGGCGGCAGCCCTGGCGCAGGACCTGGCGAGACTGCTTGAAGCTGAGCTTGAACGCGAGCAAGTCGGGTTGCGGACGCTCGAGGAGGCCATCGGTGCCTCGGTGGAGGAGGTGCTCCTGCAGATCGAGGACGTGTCGGGGCGAAAGCGCGAGGCAGCCGATGCCGAGCCGATTGCACAGGAGCGGGTCACTGAGCTCGCCGGTGCGAAGGGAAAGGCGATCGGGCGGTACGAGGAGACAGCGCGACTTGTCGACGAAGCCTCGGAACAGTTGGCTACGGCGGGCGAGCGTCTCGCTGGCGCCCTCAGACTCCCAGGGGTCGAAGGAGCGGCGCTCGGGGCTAACTGGTCTCCGCCCGAGCCGAGTAACCCGATGGTTTTGGCACGCGAGATCCTCGAGCGTCTCGGTGAGTTCACGCCCGTGACCGACAGCACGATCCTGAACCGGTTGCATCTGCTGGCCGACGGTCTCTCTGGTGGTTATGACGTGGTCGACGACGAGGAGGACGGCGTCAAGTTCGTCCTCGTCGCTGACGACGCCGGCCGTCAGCCGCTGCCGGTGATCTCTGCTCGGGTCTCTGCCGAGGCTGAAGCCGCCCGTGAGCGGCTGGCGGCGGGGGAGAGGGAGACGATCGAGCGTTTCTTGTTGGGTGAGCTTGGGGAGGAGGTACGCGAGCGCCTTCTCGAGGCTCACGACCTCGTGCGCTCTGCGAACCAGGCGCTGGCTGCGGTCCATAGCTCGCACGGCAAGGGGGCTCGGCTCGAGTGGTCGGTAGATGACGAGGCAACCCCGGGCGCCCGCGCCTTGGCGAAGTTGCTCGTGATGTCGCCCCGGTCTCCAGAGGAGGACGCCGAGCTGCGTGACTTACTGCTCGCGCTGATTCGGACCGAGCGCGAGCGTGACCCGGCTGTCGGATACGCCGAACACTTACGTGTTGCGCTCGACTATCGACGCTGGCACCGGTTCACGGTGCAGGTCACCGACGAGGCTCGTTGGCCAGGCCCACGAGTGCTGTCGCCGAGGCTGGGGCTGTCGCAGGGTGAACAGAGGGTGCTGTCGTACCTGGCGCTGTTCGCGGCGGCGTCGGCGCACTTTGACAGCCTCGGTGGCGGCTGTCCGAGGCTGTTGCTGCTCGACGACGCCTTCGCGAAGGTGGACGAGCCGACCCATGGTCGGCTGCTGGAGCTGCTCGTGGATCTCGATCTCGACTTCATGATCACGAGCGAGCGAATGTGGGGGTGCTTTCCCCACGTGCCGAGCCTGGAGATCTACGAGGTGCTGCGAGATCCGGCCGTCACAGGCGTCGCGCTCGTGCACTTCCACTGGGACGGCCGCGAGCGCCTTCTTGTCGGGATCTGACGTGGCGGCTGTCGCGAGCGGCCCACTGGCGGACCAAGCGCTCGACCGTCTGTGGGACGCCGTCGCGGAACGTGTGCAACGCAACGGCATGGCCGTGCGTGGCGCGATCGTGCTCGACGGGCTGGACCAAGCGGAGCGGTTCGCCTTGGCAGGCTTGCTCGGCCGGCCCGTTACAGAGTCACGCGTAAGGGTCGACCTCGCTATCCTCGACCGGCGATTGCGGGAGAGCCGGGTGGCAGGCAGTCTTGTGGCTGCCGTCGATCAGCTACGCGGGCCGCTCGTTGACCGGCGCGGCGAGCGAGCAGCTCGGGGCTCGAGGCGGAAGGCTTTGTGGACTGAGCTACGAGCGGGACTGGCCGGTCTCGGGCTCGATCGAGAGCCGTGGTGCGAGGCGTGGACTCAGTCCGTCCGCTCACTTGTAGGACCCGACCCCACTCCCAGCGCCGCCCGGGCAATTCTCGAGGCTGCCCGGTGCCTCGCTACTTTGGGTGATGCCAATGGAGCGAGCTGCATGCGGGGTCGTGTCGAGCTGGCTGCGCAGATCGTCGGAGACAGCCACGGACTGGACGACGACTCTCTCGCCGGGACGATGGTGCTGCGCGGAATTGCCGCGCGCTACGGCGTTCCGAACCCGGCCACTCCCGAGGCTCGCCGTGCCTTGTGGGAGACGGCGGGCGTCCTCTGCGACGAGGTGTCGACCACCGTGCTGTGCCTGGGGTTGTTCCCACCTGAGTCAGGGGCGTACGCGCGCTCCTTGCTCGCAGCCCGCTCGGCCGCAGGATGGGAGACGCATCTGACCCTCCGGGACCTCCGGAGACTCGACCGGCTCGTCGCTTCTGGCGCAGAGGTATTCGTCTGCGAGAATCCACGCGTGCTCGAAGCGGCGATGGATGCCGGCTCTCGTGCCACGATGGTGTGCGTATCGGGGAACCCGACGGTCGTTGCGACGAGGTTGCTCGAGCGACTGGCAGCCGATGGTGCGTTCCTTAGGTACCGGGGCGACTTCGACTGGCCCGGAATCTCGATCGCGAACCGGGTGATCGAACGTTTCGGTGCCACGCCATGGCGGATGGGCACCGCTGATTACGAAGCGGCGTTGGTAGCGGCAGGAAGTGGCCTGGTCGATCTGCCCGAACTGGTCGGGCACGCGGTCCCAGCCGTGTGGGATGCCGATCTCGGACCGGCCATGAAGCGAGCGAGGCGCGTCGTGCACGAGGAGCGATTGCTCGACCTGCTGATCTCCGATGTCAGCTGATTGCCCGCAGTCCCGGCGACAAGGAGCCCCACTTCTCGGGTTGCTTTCAGTGTGTTTCTGCTCGCGCGGCTCTTTTCGGAACGACTCGCCTTTCGTGATCACGACGCCGCTGTGAAGCCATTCGCGATCGAGGAGGCTGACGGAAGTCGTGTACTTCGGGAGGAACCTGTGGGTGCCGAGAAGGTCATCCGGATCGTCGAGCTGGACTTTCGTTGGCGTGATCCTGGCGACGAAGATCGAGCGTGGCGCTCTCCTTCCTCTACGTTGCTTTCGTCCGCACGCTTCAGTTGGTCCGTCTCTCTCGCAATGGACAGCAGGACCTGGCCATCGAGATCGTCATGCTCCGCCACGAGGTTGCCGTCTTGCGCCGGCAGGTAGCGCGTCCGGCCCTGCAACCATCGGATCGAGCAGTGCTCGCTGGATTGAGCCGACTGCTGTCGATTGCTCGCCGGGGACGCTTCTTCGTCCAGCCGGAGACTCTGCTTCGCTGGCATCGAGAACTCGTGCGACGGAAGTGGACCTACTCGCACAGGCGGCCTGGACGGCCGGCGATTCCAGCGGGCACGGTCTCTCTGGTCCTTCGTCTGGCAAGAGAGAACGCGACCTGGGGATATCGCCGAATCCACGGGGAGCTGGCCACGATGGGCGTTCGGCTCGCCCCTTCGAGCGTGTGGGCGATCCTTCGCAGACACGGCATCGAACCCAGCCCTCGCCGAACGGGCCCAACCTGGGCAGAGTTCCTGCGAGCGCAGGCGGGGACGATGCTGGCCTGCGACTTCTTCACCGCGACACGGTCCTGCCGAGACGCCTCTACGTACTGTTCTTCATCGAGATCGACACCCGGAGGATCTATCTCTGTGGGGTCACCTCCAACCCAGCGGGGAAGTGGGTCGTCCAGCAGGCCCGCAATCTGACCTTCGACCTTGCGGGCCGATCTCGCGCAGCCAAGTTCCTCATTCGGGATAGAGACACGAAGTTCACGTCTCGTTTCGACGAGGTGTTTCGCTCGGAGGGGATCAGGATCATCAAGACACCCATTCGGGCACCACGAGCGAACGCGTTCGCCGAGCGATTCATCGGCACCGTCCGCAGAGAGTGCACCGATCGGCTCCTCGTCTTCGGGCGCACCCATCTCGAGCACGTACTAGCCGAGTACGTCACTCACTACAACGGTCATCGGCCGCATCGCTCTCTTGAGCAGCGGGCACCGGGGACCTTGAGGGTCGCGCCAGTCTCGATCGACAATCCCGATCTCACACAGCTACGTCGCACGGTGGTCCTCGGTGGCATCATCCACGAATACCGACTCGTTGCGTGAACTGGGCGGATGAGTATTCGGCACGCATAGGGCCGCGCTCTCGCGGGCCAGCGCGAGCGCGCGGTGCTGGCCACCAAGGCCAGGCGCAGAGAGAACTCTCAGCGGCGGCGGTAGATGTCCGCTCGATGATCGATCCGCAGCACTGTCACGGCGGCTGCCTCATCGTCGATCTCGTAAACAACCCGGTACGGTCCGCGACGAGCCGCCCACAGTCCGGCGAGCTCGCGCTGGAGCGGGTGCCCAACTCGGCGCGGCGCGTCGACCAGCGCGCCGATCATGAATTCAACGATCGCGGCGGCGGCGCTCTCGGGCAGGCGAGCAAGTGACCGCTCTGCGGTGGCCGCGACGACCAGCCGATAGCCAGGCGCTGTCACTTATGCAGGTACTTGGCGCGCAACTCTTCGGCACCGAGCACCCGACCTTCAGCCGCCTCAGCCCTTGCGACATTGATCTCTCTCATGGCGTCGGAATCGGACAGCAACTCGAGGGTGTCCTCGAGAGCCTCAAGGTCCGCTGGGCTCATGATCACCGCCGCTGGGCGCCCGTTGCGGGTCAGCACCACGCGGTCGTGCTCTCGTTCCACGCGGTCCACGATCTCAGACAGATGGGCCTTGATCTCGGCGAGCGGCAACGTGTCAGTCATGACCATTATTATAGTCATCTCTGGATGATAGGGAGAACATCCACGAGGTTGCCGGGTTGCCGGGTTCGACCTGTTCGTTAGTAGACGGCCCTACCACAGGGACGTGCCGCGTGGACGCAATGGACGATTTCGTGGACGGAAGACCACGTGGCGGATGTCGAGCCTTCTGACCGGACGCTTCTCCAGAACCTTGCCAAGGTGATCAGTACGAGAACTGACGCGGGCGATTGAGAGCACCCCAGGTTGTTCACTACCTAGGCTAGCGACCGCGGGATCGTCAAGGTCTGGGTCCGCCGATAGGGGAGCGGACGACACCAGACATCATTTGGGCTGCGTAACCCTCGCCGTAAGCGGTAAGAACTGAGGAAAAAGTCGCGGTCAAGCGGCCAGATCCCAGATCGTCTCGCGCGTCGTATGTGGGAAAGTCCCCCCTCCGACACGCTCCAGGTCCACGCACCCGCAGCGGTTCGTGCCGGGGGGCTGACCCCAGCTGTACGCCGACCGGAAACCCCAGAGTATTGGTTGGCGTTCAGGACGTGCTTGAGACCTGAAGACGGCGAACTATCTCCTCTAACTCGATGTCGCCGCAGGCTACGTCCATCACGAGTTGGAAGGCCTCCTCGTCGCTCAGGGTCACCTCGTAGTCGTTGAGGTCGAGAAAGACGACGACCGCCAGCCATGAGAGCCGCTTGTTCCCGTCCACCAGTGGATGGTTACGCGCTAGGGAGTGCAGGAGCGCGGCCGCCTTCAGCTCGATCGTCGGGTAGGCGTCCTCTGCAAATGCGCTGGCACGCGGCCGCGCTGCCGCGGAGTCGAGCAACCCGAGGTCACGAACAGGTCCGATCCCGAGCGCTCGTACCATTGAGAGCGAGTCTTCGAGGTCGAGATATTCCGTCTCGATCACGACCGCCCGAGCCCGTCGAGCACGTCGCCCCAGCGCGCACTCAGCCGGCTCGTGCGTTCCGCGACGCGCCGAGCGTGAACGGTGCGCTCGTAGCGGTCGAGAATCGAGCGCCGGATCACTTCCTGACGCGAGATTCCCTCGGTCTCGACGAGCGCATCGAGTGCATGCTCCATTTGTTCATCAGTGCGGACGGTCAACGCCATGACCCAATGATACCAGTCTGGTACCAACATCGGGTCGTCCGGCAACACTCATCGATGACGAATGATCTCAGCCACTCGGGCGCCTCCACGGTCTGGGTGGAAGAAGGCTCGTCAAGCAGCGAGATCCCAGATCGTCTCGCGTGTCGTATGTGGGAGAGTCCCCCCTCCGACACGCTCCAGCTCCACGCTTCGCAGAGCTGGTACCAGGGAGTTTGTATCTGTACCTCGTACACCGACTCGCTCCAGCTCCACGGCACGGAGTGAGGTCCGGAGTCGCGCCTGCACAACGGCTCCGACACGCCGGTAGGTGACGTGGAGGCCCAGGGCTTCTTCCGGTACGAGATCCGCCGATGGCGCGACGGCGTGATCCCCGACATCTCCTTTGCAGTCGCGAGTCCAGTTCGTGTCACAAATGACGTTGGCCTCGTGCAGCAAACTCTCGACTTGGTGC
>Ga0181521_10007354_pt1 | contig 11600 bp, 8 predicted proteins | sample PEATcosm2014_Bin_32_FD_119764 | JGI IMG/M metagenome (GOLD analysis project Ga0181521, IMG submission 119764) | Peatland microbial communities from MTU Mesocosm Facility, Houghton, MI, USA - PEATcosm2014_Bin02_60_metaG | ecosystem: Environmental > Terrestrial > Soil > Wetlands > Peat | place... | reverse complement strand
TCCTCCCACAGGACTCGACGCCGCGCATAAGGAGGCCACCGACGAGATGCTCTTCGAGCTGCTGCCAGCTTCACTACACGGTATTGCGTCTAGACCAAAGCGAGGAAAGGGAGGTCAGGCATGCCACAGCCTGACCTCCTTATGCCCGGATCCCAGCCTTGCGACTGAAGTTAGTACCGCCTTAGCCTTCTAGCGGGACGGATACGTTATACCCGCTCGGCGCAACAAAGTGATATGCGGTGAGATCACCTTTGATTACGGCGATGTTGTTAGTCACAGTCACGGCAGCGCTACCGTTATTGCGTGTCGTGGCCAATACCGTTTTCACTCCGTTCGGCACCAACAGTATAAGTGTCTGCGTGCCATCGGGGTTGAGGTAGATAAGGCTGAGGCCTTCCCGTTCCGCCGTTTCGGTAGAGCCACAAGCGCGTCCGCCTGCCGCGTCGGCGACTTCTTCGTCGGCGACGCATGTTTGCGCTTCCAGATGCTGCACAAGTGGGAAGACGTAGATGTTGCTGCCCGGAACGCTCTCGGCGAGCACTGCGCTAGATGGTACGCCAAGGAGCCGCGGCTGTGCGTCACTGGTTTTTGCAACACCGCGAGTCAAGACCGCAAAGCCAGAGTCATAGTAATGCCCGCCGCGCTGACGGTGATGTGTCTTAGGGTGATGTGGCTCGGCGGCCAGCACCGCCTGAACCCCAAAGATCGCGCCGCAGGCGATCAGTGCGAGGATAGTCAAATGCTTAGCCTTCATAATGCGACCTCCTGTCCACTTTTGAGAATAGTCAAATGCTTAGGCCTCATAATGCGACCTCCTGTCCAGTTTGCTGTGTGTTCTTTAGATCCAGTCCTCCTGACCCCATAGGTCATAGAGGTATTTAGCGTAATAACGTCGCACCTGACCATGCCCTTCGAAGGGTCCTATGTACCCGGTAACCACTAAGACTTCGGTTCCGCTCGCCGTGCACGAGAGGAATTCTTTCCAATTACCGCCGCCTAGGTTCTCCCATGCGGCGGCGCATACCCCTGTCGCACCTTCGACCCTGCCAATGGATTTCATGGATTCTGGAACAAAAACTTCGGGACCATTCTTACTAGCGCACGAGGTGCAACTGTATTCTCTGAATTCCGCGTGAGCTGGTACGGCTGCCACACACGCAGCCCCAATCGCCAGGACTGTAGCGACAAGCAGTGCGCTAGCCACACTCCTATATCTCGATAATACGCCTACCACGATCTTCTCACTCTCCTTTGCATAGACGACGTCAAGAGCCAAGCCCAGCACTATCTGCGGCGCTGAACAAGCGATGCCTGACATCGTGATTGTTGGTCTCAAGCCGCCCGTTGCTCCGGGCAAGCCTGCGAGACACTAGCAAAGATTCCAATTTGCGGAGCTAGTCGGTTTCGTGGAATGATGTCCCGGCGCTTCCCCTGGCACGCGGACGGACCCTGGCTCAACGCTATCCGAGCCACCTGCCGCGGCGACCCTGACGCGGACGAGCAGCCGCTACCCCGAAGGAGCCGCCGAGACCGACACCGGAGTATCCGATCTGGCAGCGCCTGATCTGGCCCGGGTTTCTTGGAGGCGCCTTGCTGGAATCAGCTAGCCGCTACTGCTGCTTCGCTGACCGAACGGGCGTACTGCGTCGCTCCGCGCTGGCTGCCCCTCTGGACGAACAGCAAGCACGCCGACCGGAGTTTGGTATGCGCCCGCTCGCGCTCGACCAAGCGCAAGCACTTTCCTTGCGGTGTTTTTCACTCGCAGATCGTCTCGCGAGTCGCGCCGCTCGCGGTCTACCTCCACGGAGCGCAGCTGCTCCACGAAGCCCTCCACGAAAGCGGGGAGCATACGCCAAGGGCGGGTTGAGCGCACGGGCTGCGTGGTGGCGGTGTTGGTGTGGGCTTGGAGCTGTGTCGGTAATCGCGGGCAAAAGCTCTGCGCTCGTCCATAGCCGCCCGCGCGTGCTTCTCGGGTCGCGCATCTTCCCCCTAAGCCGGCAAAACGTGACCGGCAACCGGAGTTGGTGGCGCTACGCGCTCGCGGCCTGGGCCGCCGCGACCACCTTGTCCGCCTGCTCACGCGTCAGCACCGGGCTCATCGGGATCGCCAGGTGCGTGCGCGCGGCGTGCTCGGTCGCGGGCAGCTCCACGCCGGCGGCCCACTCGCGCATCGGCGCCTGGCGGTGGACGGGCGTGCGGTAGTAGGGCTTGCAGCCGATGCCCGCCGCCTGCAGCGCGCCTTCCAGGCGCTCGACGTTCGGGTCGCCGACGACGTACAGGTGCCACGCCGGCGCGGCACCAGCGGTCGGCTGGGGCAGAGCGACCAGCTCGCCCAGGCCGGCTTCCTCGTAGTGGCGCCCGGCACGCCTGCGGCCGTCCGCCCATGCGTCCAGGTGCGGCAGCTGCACGCGTAGGATCGCCGCCTGCAGCTCGTCCAGGCGGCTGTTGTAGCCGATGCGCTCGTAGTCGACCTTGTCGCGCGAGCCGTGGAAGCGCAGGATCCGCGCCCGCTCGGCGATCTCCTCGTCAGAGGTCGTGATCATGCCGCCGTCGCCGAAGCAGCCCAGGTTCTTCGACGGGAAGAACGAGAACGTCGCCGCCGTGCCGAGCGCCCCAGGGCGCTGCTCGCCCGCGGTCGAGCCGGCCGCCTGCGCCGCGTCCTCGAGCACGGGCACGCCGAGCGCCTCGACCTCCGCGATCGGGGCCACGTTGCCGAACAGGTGCACCGCTATGACGGCCTTCGTGCGTGGGGTCAGAGCCGCGCGAACTGTCTCGGCCGTGACGCAGTAGGTGTCGGGGTCGATGTCGCAGAAGACCGGCGTGGCGCCCGTCGGCGGGATCGCCTCGGCGGAGGCGTAGAACGTGAACGATGGCACCACGACCTCATCGCCCGGCCCGACGCCCATCGCCCGCAGCGCGATCGTGATCGCCTCAGTGCCGTTGGCCACGCCCACCGCGTGGCCGGCGCCGCAGTACGCGGCGAACTCCTGCTCGAACGCGCTCACCTCGGGGCCGAGGATGTAGCGCTCGGAGTCGAGCACTCGCTCGACCGCCGCGCGCAGCTCCTCGCGCAGATCTCGCACCGGCGTCGAGGTGTCGAACAGCGGTACCCCCATCGCGCTCAGCGTGGCGCCAGCAGCTCGAGGTCCGCGCGCGTCATCAGGCGGATCAGCTCCTCGAAGCTCGTCCGCGGCTTCCAGCCGAGGTCGCGCTCGGCCTTGCTCGGGTCTCCGATCAGGTGGTCGACCTCCGCGGGCCTGACGAACGCCGGGTCGATCGTCACGTACTGCGAGAAGTCGCCCAGGCCCGCCTCGTCGAACGCGACCTCGCAGCACTCGCGCACCGAGTTCGACTTCCCGGTCGCGATCACGTAGTCCTCGGGGATGTCGCGCTGGAGCATCAGCCACATCGCTTCCACGTAGTCCTTCGCATAGCCCCAGTCGCGTTCCGCGTCGAGGTTGCCCAGGCGCAGCTCCTTCGCCAGGCCGTGCTTGATCGCGGCGGCGTGCCAGGTGATCTTGCGGGTGACGAACTCAAGGCCGCGGCGGGGGGAGTTGTGCACCACGAGCCGTCCCACTCCCGCGCAGAAGACGCCGCTCTCGGTCTCCAGATCGAACACCCATTCGTCGCTCGGGACCGCCGCGGAAGCCACGCGGCGCACTTCGGTCGGGCTGCGCAGGAGGTGCTGGCCCTTGGCGCCCACCCGTGCCGCCGAGCGCAGATTCAGTTGGTAGTAGGTGCGTCCGTCGCGCTGCTCGACGTAGACCGAGGCGGGCTGTCGTTGGTTGAAGTAAAGGAGGCAGAGACCCTGTGCGAGCACGGCGCTGTTGGTGTTGATCGACTCGCCGTTCCCCTTCTTGAGGCCATCCCCCGCGTAGTAGCCGGTGAGGAAGGCTCGCTGGGTATCGCAGTCGGCGTTGAGCACGACCGGCGGAACCTGCTTGAACGCGCTCGACGTGTACAGCTGCTCTCGCAGCCACGGGCCGATGCTGTGCGCGCCCGAGAAGGCGACGACGTTCGCGGAGCCATCGGGGTCGTAGCCCGATGTGCCGAGCGACTCACGCGAGAGCCCGAGGAAGACACGTGACCAGAGCTCCATCGCTCTGCAGCGGATGAGGAAGTCGTTGTTTGTGAACCGCACCTGGCCGCCGTCCTCGGAGACGTAGCCGTCAGCTGTGAGCAGGCCCAGTAGCTCCGCCATCTCGGGAGCGACCGCGGTCCAGCCCGGAGCGTTCGGCATCCAATCCGCGATCGCAAGGTCGCCGCCCTCGTCGATCTCATCGGCTCGCAGGGGTGCCCGGTCGTCGTCGAGCATCGTGTGGTGCGCGGTCACATCCACCACGCCGCCACGGGCCTGGACGCTGAGCAGCTGGTGGTCCGGATCCGTCCGCCGCCGCCGCGTCGCGGTGATCGCCCGCACGTACGTCCAGTTCTCGCCGTCCCACACCTCGACCACGCTGTTCGGAGTGAAGCTCTGAGTGCTCTGTCCCTTGCGTCGCAGCGGGACGAGGTCGGCCGGCGTCTTGATCGACACGACCCCCAACTGCCTGACGATCAGGGGGGTTGTCTCCGAGAGACACTCATGGTTGAAAAGTATCCCGCTAGTCGCATGCAGGTCATAAGACTCGCGGTAGTTGACCGTGATGAAGTGCCCGTACGCCTTCGCGACCCCGTATGGAGAGCGCGGGTAGAACGGCGTGGTCTCCGTCTGCGGCACCTCCAGCACCTTGCCGAACATCTCGCTGGAGGAGGCTTGATAGAAGCGCGCCTCGGGGCAGACTTCGCGCATCGCCTCGAGCATGCGCGTGACGCCCACGCCGGTGAACTCGGCGGTCAGCGTCGGCTGGATCCAGGAGACCGCGACGAACGACATCGCGGCGAGGTTGTAGATCTCCGCGGGTTTCGAGGCGCGCATCGCGTCGACGAGCGAGCGCTGGTCGAGGAGGTCGCCCTGGTGCAGGGTGATGCGGTCGCGGATGTGCTCGATGCGGTCGAACTTCTCGGTCGAGGCGCGGCGCACCATGCCGTGGACGTCGTAGCCCTTCTCGAGCAGCAGCTCGGCGAGGTAGGAGCCGTCCTGGCCTGTGACGCCCGTGATGAGCGCTGAACGTTTCTCTGGCATGGCCGGGAGCCTATCTGCCGCCGGCGATGGGCCGGTGGGTGCTCATGCGCAGGACGGCGCAGCCGGCTCCGCGACGAGCGGCTCACAGGCGTTCTTGCGCTCGCGCAGCCAGCGCACGGTCGCCGCGATCCCGTCCTCGACCTCGATGCGCGCCTCCCAGCCCAGCAGCCGCTTGGCCTTCTCGACCGACGGCCAGCGCCGCTGCACGTCGACGGCGAACGTCGGCAGGTGCTCGAGCTCGAACGCGTCTGGGTCCTCGCCGCACGCCTCCCAGATGATCCGCGCGATCTCCGCGACGGTCAGCTCGCGCGCGGCGGAGATGTTGAAGTCCTCGTTCAGGCCCGCCGGCGAGCTCATCGCGGCGACGATGCCGTCGGCGATGTCGTCGACGTGGGTGAGCGTCCTGGTCTGCTCGCCGGAGCCGAAGATCTGCAGCGGCCGCTGCCCGGAGAGCACCTTCTCGATCAGGTCGGGCACCGCGTGCGCGATCCCGGGCTCCGCGTCGGGCACCTCGCCGGGGCCGTACGCGTTGAACGGGCGGCAGATCGTGTACGGCAGGCCGTGCTCGTCGTGCGCCGCGCGGCAGTAGACCTCGCCGGTGAGCTTGGAGAAGCCGTACGCGGAGATGGGGGTGGGGCAGCGCGGCAGGTAGTCCTCGGGCGTCGGGTACAGCTCGGCCTGCTCGAAGACCATCGAGGAGGACACGTAGACGAAGCGCTCGACGTCGAGGTCGATCGCGGCGCGCACGACGGAGTTGTAGAGCGCGTTGTTGACCTCCGTGAGCGTGTGCGGCAGCTTGTGGAAGTTCGCGATCCCGCCGACGATCGCGGCCAGGTGGATCACGTGCGTGCAGCCCTTCGTCGCAGTGCGCGCCTCCCTGAGCACGCGCAGATCGCCCGTGTGCACCTCGCAGCCCTCGCGCATCCACTGGGGCGCCATTCGCTGGTCGGACACGCGCACCTCGTAGTCCGGGTCGGCCAGCAGCCTGCGCACGACGGCCGCCCCGATCGTGCCGGCGCCGCCGGTGACCAATACCCGACTCATCCGCGGGCGGGGTGGGTCGGTCTGAGGGCGACGAGCTCGGAGGCGTAGGCGAACACCTGCGCCGCGTCCCAGCAGTTCCAAGGGTCGACGACCAGGCAGTCGGCGGCGGCGCGCTCGGTGATCGCGGCGAGCGCGCGCGGCTCGCGGAACTCGGAGTGGTTGGCCGCGACGAACACGACCTCGGCGCCCTCGACGGCCTCCTCGAACGGCACCGTCGGCGTGGCCACGTGCGGATCGTGCACCGCCACGTCGGCGAGCTCGCGCTCCAGCAGCCGGATCAGCTTGTGCGACAGCGAGTCGCGCTCGTCGTCGGTGTCGGCCTTGAACGCCAGCCCGAGCACCGCGACCTTGCGGTTCGCCAGGGACCCGAGACGGCGCCGGGCGCCCTCGAGCAGGAACAGCGGCACCGACTCGTTCACGCGCGAGACCGCCAGCAGCATCCCCGGCGCCGCCGAGCGCTCCTCGGAGAAGGCGAAGTCCTTGCGCAGGCACGTGCCCGCGGTGAAGCCGGGCTGGGCGATGCCGCCCCGCGGGTAATCGCGGTTGATCAGGTCGATCACCTCGAACACGTTCGCGGAGTAGCGCTCGCAGTCCATCATCAGCAGGTTCGGCAGGGCGAAGTTGGCGTAGCGCAGGATGTTCGCCCAGATCTTCGCCAGCTCCGCCTGCACCGGCGTGGTCTGCACGATCGGCGCCTCGAACGCGCCGAACAGCTCGCCCACGACCTCGCCCGAGCGCGCGCCGACGCCGCCGACGATGCACGGCAGCGTGTCGATCTCCTCCAGGAACCGGCCCGCGGCGATCCGCTCGGGGGCGTGCGCGACGAACACGTCCTCGCCGATCCGAAAGCCGCGGTGCTTGGCCAGGTAGCCGGCGACGAACTCCGTCGTTCCGGGCGCGACGGTCGAGCGCAGGATCAGCGAGTGCCCGGGTGCGAGCACGCCCAGCAGGTCGTCGAGCGCCGAGCGGATGTCGCGCATGTCGATCTCGATGTGCGAGAACGACGGCGTTCCCAGCGTCAGCACGATCTGGCGCGCGCGCGCGGCGTCGGCGACGCGCTCGGACAGGGACAGCCGCGGGTGGGCGGGATTGGATATCACGCGGTCGAGCAGCTCCTGCCCGCCGGTCTCCTGGAAGGGCATCACGCCGTCGCGCACGGCGCCCAGCCGGACCGGGTCGTTGTCGATGCCCACGACCGTCAGGCCGCGGTCGGCGAACGAGAGCGCCAGCGGCAACCCCACGCGGCCGAGGCCGACGACGGCCACGTCGGCGGTGTTTTGTCCCGTGCTCATCGAGGCATGAGGTTAGCGGTGCGCGTCTTGCAAATATGCGCCTAACCGCGTGGTTAAATGCAAGCTAAACGGCAATGAGGAATCAGATGAATATTTTGGCCCCCGCCAAGGGCGGGGCTCAGGGGGATTTGAGGTCTGCGCGGCGGCCGTCCACGCCGGCGCCGCCCGTGCCGACGGGCGACCGGGTCCGCGGCGGTACGCGCGAGACACAGGTGATCGTCGACATCGCCGCGGCCGAGGCGCTGGCGCCGGAGTGGGACGCGCTCGCGGTGGCCGCGTCCAAGCCGTTCGCCGCGCCGGCCTGGGTGCTCGCGTGGTGGCGCCACGTCGCCCCCGCCGGCATCAGCCCGCGCGTGGTGGCCGTCCGCGACGGTGGCCGGCTGGTCGCGGTGGCGCCCTTCTACGCGCTGCCCCGCAAGCGCGGCGTCGTCGAATACCGCCCGATGTCCTCCGACTTCGGCGCGAGCATGGAACCGCTCGCGCTGCCGGGGCGCGAGTGGGACATGGCCGGCGAGATCGCGCACGCGCTCGCCGCCGCCAGCCCGCGGCCTGACGTGCTGGCGTTCGGCCCGATGTCCATCGCTTCCCCCTGGCCCTCCGCGATGAGCGCTGGCTGGGAAGGCCCGATCAGCGCACTGGTGCGACGCCTGCGCATCTCCTCCGCGCACATGATCGTGCTCGACGACGGCTCCTACGAGGAGTGGCTCGCGTCGCTGAGCCCCAAACTCAGACGCGATCTCAGGCGCTGCGAGCGGCTGTTCGAGGAGGCGGGCGGGAGCACGCGCTGGGCCACCGCCGAGACCCTGCGCGCCGACACGGAGGCGTTCTCGCGGCTGCACCGCCAGCGCTGGGAGGGCCGCGGCTGGTCGCGCCTGGCGGACATGGGCGCGGGCCTGGCCGACTGGCTGGAGGATCTCGGACGCCCGCTGATCGCGCAGGGCCGCTTCGGCATGTGCCTGCTGGAGGTCGACGGAGCGCCGATCTGCGCGGACTTCCAGATCAGCGCGGGCGATGAGCTGGTCCCGATGAACGCGGGTTGGGACGAGCGCTACGCGAATCTCTCCCCCGCGAAGCTGGCCTGCCTGCGGGTCGTTCGCAGCGCGTTCGAGCAGGGGGCGCGGCGCGTGTCGCTCGGGAGCGGGAGCTCCGCGAACAAGCTGCGCCTGGCCAACGGCAACGAACCGGTGGCATGGACGCTCGTGCTGCCGCCGTCCGCCGGCCTGCCGGCGGCCTACGCGCGCGCGCTTCCCGATGTGATGCGCGCCCACGTTCGCGACGTCGCGACTCGCGCGCTGCCGCCGGAGCGTCTCGCGCAGACGCGCCGCATGCTCAAGCGCCTGCGCGGCTGAGCGTCGACGCCCGCGCGGCGCCGGAGTCGTCGTCAGGGCTGAAGCGCTCACGCCCTCCTGCGCCGGGCGGCGCGCTGACGCTTGCGGTGATTGATGTACTGGCGGGCGAAGCAGGCAACGAACAGGGGGTTGTAGCGGGCGTAGCGACGCCACAGGCGTCGCGGCTCGCGCGAGAGCCGGTAGGCCCACTCCAGCCCCGAGCGCTGCATCCAGCCGGGCGCCTGCGATACGAGCCCGGCGTGGAAGTCGAACGCGGCGCCGACGCCTACGAGCAGCGGCGCCCGCAGGCGGGCTCGCATCGCGAGCATCCACTTCTCCTGCTTGGGCTGGCCGGTGCCGACCCACACGACCTGCGCGCCGGAGGAGTCGATCGCGGCGACCACGCCGTCCTCCTCCTCGGCGCTCAGGGGGCGAAACGGCGGCGAGTAGCCGCCGGCGATGCGCAGGCCGGGGAAGCGCTCGCGCAGCCGCCGTTCGAGCAGCTCGAGCGCCTCGGGCGTGCGCCCGCCGTACAGGTAGATGGGCGTGCCGGCGCGGGCGGCGCGCGCGCAGAAGTGCGCCATGAGGTCGGGACCGTAGACGCGCGTCGCCCGCGCGTGGCCGAGCGCGCGCAGCGCCCACACCAGCGGCTGGCCGTCGGGCACGGCGAGCGTCGCGCCGAGCACCGCGGCGCGCGTCTGCGGGTCCTCGCGCGCGGACATGACGAGGTTGACCGCCGCCGCGGTGACGTAGCCGCGAGCGCCGGCGGCGATCATCGCGTTCATCCAGTCGATGACCTCGTCGTAGTCGGAGATGGCGAGCGGGATGCCGAGGATCTCGGCGGTCGCGGGCGGAGCTGGGACGCCGTCGTTGGACGAGGAGGGGGCGGGCGGCGAGGCGATTGCGTGAAGATACCCGCCCTCGTGGAGATCGACCCGGACTTCTGGATGCGCCGACGGGTGCTGGTGACCGGCCACACGGGCTTCAAGGGCGCGTGGCTGTCGCTGTGGCTGCAGGCGCTGGGCGCGGAGGTGATCGGCGTGGCCCCGGGAGTGCCGACGCGGCCGTCGTTGTACGAGCTGGCGGACGTGGGCGCGCACATGCGCGAGCTGGCGGTCGACGTGCGCGACGCGCCGGCCATGCGCGAGGCGCTGCGCGAGGCGCGCCCGGAGGTGGTCCTGCACCTGGCGGCGCAGCCGATGGTCAGGCGCTCGCTGCGCGATCCGGCGATGACGTACGAGGTGAACGTGATGGGCACCGTCAACGTCCTCGACGCGGTGCGCGAGGCGGGCGCGGACGTGCTGGCGGTGGTGGTCGTGACCTCGGACAAGTGCTATGAGAACCCCGGCGGGAGTCCGCGGCCGTTCGTCGAGGACGATCCGCTCGGCGGATCGGACCCGTACTCGAGCTCGAAGGCGTGCGTGGAGCTGCTCGCCGCGGCCTACCGCAGGTCGTTCTTCTCGGGGGAGGGCTCGGCGCGGCTGGGGACCGCGCGCGCGGGCAATGTGATCGGCGGCGGCGATTGGGGCGAAGACAGGCTGGTGCCGGACAGCGTCCGCGCGGTCGAGACGGGCGAGCCGCTGCACGTGCGCAACCCGGGTGCGGTGCGCCCGTGGCAGCACGTGCTCAGCCCGCTCAGCGGCTACCTGCGTCTCGCGGAGGCGCTCGCGCAGGGGCGGGATGCGGCGCGCGCGTGGAACTTCGGGCCGCCGGCGGAGGACGCGCGGCCGGTGAGCTGGATCGTGGAGCGCCTGGCGGAGCTGTGGGGCGGCGAGCTCGAGTGGCGGCTCGACGAGGCGCCAAACCCTCCCGAGGCGGGCTTCCTTTCGCTTGACTCTGGCGCCGCTGAACGACAGCTGGGGTGGCGTCCGGCGTGGCGCCTGGAGGACGCGCTCGAGCTGGTCGTCGAATGGCACCGCGCCCACCGCGCCGGTGAGGACATGCGCGACGTGAGCCTGTCGCAGATCGGGAGACACGCGAGCCTGTCGGTGTAGCGAGCGATCCACCCCGGAGCACCCGGTCCGGCGCGCAAGCCGGGTGCCGCCAGATGGTGGAATTCGCCTGACCGGCAGGATTACATAATCTTTCGGGCGTGAGCCCGCTGATCCTCCGCCGCCAACGCGCCGAGCGTCTGCTGCGGGAGGAGTTCGAGGGCCTGCGGAGCCGGGTGCTGGCGAGCGTCCGAGGGCGCATGCGAGCGAGCGGCGCGAGCCTCGACGAGGGCGATCTGGAAGCGTGTTACGCCCAGGCGTGGCAGGGCCTGTACGCGGCGATGCTGGAGGGCCAGGAGATCGCCAACCCCGCCGGCTGGCTCGTGCTGGTGACGCACCGGCGCGCGATCGACGAGCACCGTGCTCGTGCGCACCTCGACGGCGGCCGCTCGCTGGACGACGCGAGCGCCGATCGCACGATCGACGATCCGGCGGCCCGGGCGGCGAGCGCGACGCGGCGCGACTTCGCGGCGGAGCTCGACGATCGCATGCGCCTGCGTCAGCTGTTCGAGGGACTGCGCGGACGTCTGGACGGGCGTGAGCGCGAGGCGGCCGCGCTCTGCTACCTGCAGGGCCTGTCGCGCTCTGAGGCGGCGGCGCAGATGGGTATCAGCGATAACCGGATGCGCAAGCTGATGGAGGGACGCGGCCCTGGGCATCCGGGGGTCGCCGGGAAGGTCGGCGCGCTCGTGGAGACGATCCGCGACGGCGGCTGGTGCGAGGAGCAGGGCTCGCTGATGCGGGCGCTGGCGTACGGCATCCTCGACCCCGACGGCGAGCGCCACCGGCTGGCGCTGCTGCATCGCAGCGAGTGCTCCGCGTG
>Ga0181521_10007351_pt1 | contig 11602 bp, 8 predicted proteins | sample PEATcosm2014_Bin_32_FD_119764 | JGI IMG/M metagenome (GOLD analysis project Ga0181521, IMG submission 119764) | Peatland microbial communities from MTU Mesocosm Facility, Houghton, MI, USA - PEATcosm2014_Bin02_60_metaG | ecosystem: Environmental > Terrestrial > Soil > Wetlands > Peat | place... | reverse complement strand
CAAAGACGAAGTCCGCCTGCTGATTGACATTCAAATCGAGACCCTTCGACAGCCCGCACCCATAACATCTTTTCAACTCCACGAATATCACTACCGCTCCGAAAAGCTCAGGACGCTTTGCCAAGAACTGGATCGGATTGGCACAAGGCGCGTCGTAGAACGTGAGTTGGAGAGGGCGTCTTAGCTGCGCCGGCGGAAGATAAAAACGGTCGCGAAGTCGGTGATAAAAATGCGGGAAGCATTAAGCTTCCCGCATTCATTCCAACACACCCAACTTGTTATTTCTGCGTAAACGGCAGCCCCGGCAACGTTTCCGTATGCTCGGACGTCACGGCGTTCAGCAGATTCGGATCTAACCCGAGAGCCTTCACGATCGTCGGAGCAATCTGACGCGTCTCCACTTGGTCGTTAAACGTTGCAGGCTTGTATCTCGGGTTTGAGACGATCAGCAGAACGTTCCGATCGTCGTAGGCAAAGCCACCATGCTCGGCAACTTTTTTCGTCCCACCTGTGTAGACGACACCAACGTTCGGAGCCACGATGATGTCTGGAGTCCGAGAATCGGTGAGCGGATCGTTGAATTGCAGCGCGAGTGACGGGCCAGCGAAAATCTCTCCCTGCCCAAACAGGTTTTCATTTGCAGCCAAGGCCAACGTTGCCACTGCGCTTTCTGTCTGGCTTTGATCAGTCAGCCAAAGCATCGAGATATCATCCTCATCGGCTTGCGCCACGGGCAATCCAGGCCCCACTCCAGCAGGAGAGAGGATCTGCGATGGCGGTTCATCCGAAGCAACATCTCCAGGAATACGCAGCACACGACTGGGGTCAATCGGCGACTGTCCATGCTTCGCCGACACAATGATCAACGTCGAGTCCAACAGCCCTTGCTTATTCAACTCCGAAACAAATTGACCAATCGCACCATCCACGTACTGGATCTCGGCGAGCAACGAATCGCTCGGCGTTCCCATCGCGTCCACATAACCGCCCGTCAGGCCGAGCGATTTTTCCACCAGCTTCTCGCCCACGCTTACCGCCTGGAAGTTCATGCCAAAAACGTTCGGCACGGGCGCGGGAGCTTTTCCGTCGTGCGTCTTACCATTGATCCAGTTCAGCACCGCCTGCACTTTGAACTGGTCGTAGCACCGGATGTTCTGGAAGCTGTCCGTCCAGGCGTTCGACGACTGCGCAGCCCCCGGATCGGGAAGCGGACTGCAACCCTGCACCGAAGGTATCGGAACCGGAATCGAGTTGATCTCCGGCGACCACAAATCATCCACGCCATCTCCGCTCGGTCCATTCGTAAAGTCATAGGACGGATGCTTATCCGACCAAGCCGTGTAACCGCCCGCATTCTTTACCACGTTGAAGATGGTGTTCACGCGGAGGTACTTGTGCGGATACACCGGCGCGCACCCATTCTTCGGATCGCGCGGCAAGTAATCCGGATTGATCCCGCTGATCCCAGAGCTGCCATTCGGCTTGCCAGAATCAAGTGCCAGATAGTTAAAGTCAATTTCTTCGTCGAACCCAACCTGTGTACCAATCACGCTCGGACAAAGCTTGGGTCCGCCGACAATCCCGTAAGGCGTAGTCTTCGCCGGGGGAGACAGCGCGCGATCGTAGCTGACATCATAGAAAATTCCCGCCGAACGCGGCGTCGCACCCGTGATCTGAGCCACCAACCCCGGGAAGGAATCAGAGGGTTTCGAAGTCAGCGCTTGCAGGTAATGCACTCCTGTCGCCGAAAGTGCCGCCAGATGCGGGCAGTAAGGCTGATTCCCATAAATCGGAACCCCCTTGGCGCAATTCGCAAAATCCAGCGAGTGCATGCCGTCAATGCTGATGAGTAGAACGTGTTGAATCTTGCTGGTTGTTTGTGCCGAAGCCCTAAACGAAAACAGGCTCGCCAGCGCCAAAGCAAGCAGCCCGAGGGGGAGAAAACGACGATCGGACACTTTAGCCTCCTTGGATACAACGTGAGCTAGAAGTATTCGTCGTGCTTGGCCCGCGCGGGTTAACGGGATGTGAATCGTACATTAAGAAACTGTGAACCAAACCCGGAACCTCACCTGTGCTCGCCGGGATTTGCGCCCGAGTGACGGGCTAAACGGAAGTTATGCCTGCGGAGGTACTCTGAACGACGCGGGCCAGAAGTCGGCTTCTAGGAAGTCGCATTGGCCGATTGAGGGTCGATCATGTACCACTTGGAAACAACTCGGCTGCTCGTGCGGAGTCATTTTTCACCCAAACAGTCTCTGAGTCGCTTTTTATTCGCTTCGTTGACTGTAGACGATTTTGTGACGGTCAGAGCTTCCACGTTCAACACGGACCAACAACTTTCAACAAGCGGCTTGCAACAGTTTCAATATCAATCAATTACAAACTGCAAATTTCAATGGATTTCCATAACATGCTAAATCTGGTTCGGGACCAGGGGGTCGGAGGTTCAAATCCTCTCTCTTGAATGGCGCAAGGAGATTGATCCCCATTTGTTCGCATTCAAGCCAGGTCGTGAATAGTCAGCTATTCGGAAACGGGCGTGGAGGAGATCAATGGCGATCTCCTCGAAGCCGACTTCTGACCCGAAATAATTTCCCGTGAGCCCGTGATCCGCTCGCAACAGGACACCCTTGCTGCAGTTGCAAGGTCAACAGATACGGGCCCTTATAGTCGAATCCTACAGTGCCCGCCACGCATCTCTTGCCGGTAACATGCGAACCTCAGGGATGATCGGCGGGCTTGGGCCTGAATCTACGGTTGACTACTATCGCTCCATCATTGCGCGCTTTCGTGCCCTCAAGCCGGATGGGGGATATCCGCACGTGATCATCAACAGCCTCGATGTTGATAGGGGGATCGCGCTGCTTGATGCTGGGCGGCTGGGCGAGTTGGCCGACTATCTTACCACCGGTGTGGAGTTGCTCGTGCGTGCAGGCGCGGACTTTGGTTTCATCGCAGCGAACACGCCGCATCTCGTTTTCGACGAGGTGCAGCGCCGTTCGGCGATCCCTCTTCTCAGCATTGTGCGCGTCACTTGTGATCACACCAAGGCGCTTGGCCTGAAGAAAGTGGGCTTGTTTGGAACGGGGTTTACGATGCGAGCGAGCTTCTACCCGGAGGAATTCCAGCGGGCTGGGATCGCCCTGGTTCGACCAAAGGAGTCAGAGCGGGAATTCATTCACGGGAAGTACATCGGCGAACTGCTGAATAACCGATTTTTGCCGGAAACCAGGACGGAGATTCTGAACATTGCGCAAAGGATGAGGAGCGAAGACGGCATTGAAGCGTTAGTCCTCGCCGGCACGGAGCTTCCGTTACTATTGCGCGACACCGCCAGTCCGGGCATCGAGTTTCTCGATACAACAATCATCCACGTCGCAGCCATCGTCGACGAGTTGCTGAGGTGAACGGCTTAATTGCGACGATTAGTTCCGGTTTGCCCGCCATCCGCCCGCAATTGTCAATGTTTGAGAAATGAACGCTCGGTCGTCTGATGATTGACTTGCCTATGCTTCTAGCCTAACATCCACCTGCAGCTCACACACACATGATCGGCGAAACCGTCTCTCACTACCGTATTCTCAACAAGCTGGGCGGCGGCGGCATGGGCGTCGTTTATGAAGCGGAGGACACAAAACTCCGCCGCCACGTGGCGCTCAAGTTTTTGCCCGAGCAGGCTGCGGCCGATCCCCAGTCTTTGGAGCGCTTCCAGCGCGAGGCGCGCGAGGCTTCCGCGCTGAACCATCCCAATATCTGTACCATCTATGAAATCGATGAGGTAGCAGGCCGCTATTTCATCGCCATGGAACTGCTGGAAGGGCGCACCCTGAAGCACACGATCGGCAATCGTCCCCTGCCAACGGACCAGATTTTCGAGCTTGCCATTCAGGTGACCGACGCGCTGGACGCCGCCCACAGCAAGGGCATCGTGCACCGCGACATCAAGCCGGCGAACATTTTTGTGACTGATCGCGGACATGCCAAGATCCTCGATTTCGGGCTGGCGAAACTTGCGGCGGAGCCGGCGGTACAACCCTCGAGTGCGGCCGCCACTCCGACCATGACCGATCAACTTCTGACCGGCCCGGGCATAGCTTTAGGAACGGTCGCCTATATGTCCCCGGAGCAGGCGCTGGGCAAGGAACTGGACGCGCGCACCGATCTATTTTCCTTTGGTGAGGTGCTCTATGAAATGGCAACGGGGACGTTGCCCTTCCGCGGCGAAACCTCGGCGGCCCTCTTTGATGCCATTCTTCATAGAGAACCCGTGTTGCCGGCCCGCTTGAATCCGGATTTGCCGCCAGGCCTCGATCTGGTCATCGCCAAGGCCCTGGAAAAGGATCGTGATCTCCGCTACCGGTCCGCTGCCGACCTGAAAACCGACCTCAAACGCCTGAAGCGCGACACGGAATCGGGGAAATCTGCTTCCTTGAGTGCTGCGGTACAGCAAACCACGCCGTCTGCAACCGGCGCGTTCAAGGTAACAAATGCGGTTCCGGCTTCAAGATTCTCGCGCACGACGTATATCGTCGCGGCTGCGATCCTGGTATTAATCGGCGCCGCGTTGGCCGCGTATTATTTCCGCACTCCATCGGCGGGTCCGGCCCGGCTCACGCAGGTCAGCCACTGGAACAAACCCATGAACGGCGCGATTCTTTCCCCAGACGGCCGAACTGTAGCGTTCACCTCGCCGGTCGCGGGTTTCGACCAGGTATTCATTATGCTGGCCTCTGGAGGAGATCCGCTTCAGCTCACCAGCGACTCGGCTAACAAGAACGTGGACAGCTTTTCGCCCAACGGGACCGAGATCAACTACAACACTTTCAATGGCCAGGAAGCTTGGACGGTGCCGACGCTCGGAGGTGCTCCTACACGTATCGCGTACGGCGGAGGCTTGATTACCTCTCGGGACGGCAATTCTTTTTTCTACTTCAAATCGGAAAGCAGAAAGATATTACGCAAGCCGAGGTCAGGCGTTGGAGAGGACCTCATTTACGACCTGTCTGGCGAAGGGATGTATCCCTGGGAGATCCTAGCGTTCCCGGACGGGCAGGACTTGTTGGTCACCGCTGGGACGAGCAGCGAAACTCTAGGGATCCCCTCAGCGAAGACCCTCTACAAAGTGAATGTGGCGACTCATCGCTCGGAAAAGCTAGGTGAACTATCGGGAAGCCCGACCGGAGTGGTATGGGGCGAGCCCGGCAAGACGCTGTTTTTCAGTCGCACGGTGAACGAGGTTACGAATCTTTGGGAATACAACCTGGCCAGCCAAATCCTAAAACAAATAACCTTTGGCCCGGGTCCTGATCTTTCTCCCATGCCCGATCCGGTAGGCAAAGGGATTTATTTCGTAAATGGCAGGCAATCGGGCGTGCTGACGATCTACCACACCCGCAGAAAACAATCGTTTGATCTGGTGACAGAGAACGCGACTCAGCCGGTTGTCTCGTTAGACGGCCGGCGCGTGGCGTACATAACTCTGGCGGGGAATGGACGCCAGGAGATTTGGGTTTCGGACATAGACGGAAACAACCGGGTCAAACTCGCCTCCTCCACCAGTCTCGTGACCTTGGCGTGGTCGCCGGACAACTCTCAGTTTGCGTTCGTAGATGTCGCAGGCGGCACGCAAAAACTCTACGTCACCCGAACCGACGGTAGCGGACTGCACCAAGTAAAGTGGTCGGGGGCTAATATTGGCTGGGCCACGTTTAGCCCGGATGGGAAGACCTTCTACTTTAGTGGCTACGAGAAAGACCCAGCAAAAGTAGACACTTGGAAGGTGAGCGGCGACGGGACGAACGTGGAAACATTCGTGGCAGGCTGCGGCTACGCCCAGGACATAACGTCGGACGGCAAGTATCTGCTTACGGGCTTGGCTGCGGGAGGGGGCGTGGGCGTTAATCAAGTGAGCGTAAGCGACCGGAAATGCACGGAGCTGATGCCGGACCTGGCGGCTTTGGTCCTCCACTTTTCTCCGGATGGCAAGTCAATTTTCTATCTGGTCGCGTCTCGTGGAGAGACGACCATATACCGCCGGCCCTGGCATGACGGCAAGTTCTCGGGACCTGCTCAGCCGGCGATCAAACTTCCCTTTGCATTCCGGTCAGGCTATGCCGGCAATGCCTACGATTTCTCCAAAGACCTTTCCACAATAGTTTACGCGCGCCCCGGCGGCCAAGCCGATCTCTATCTTCTAAGCCAGCGATAGGGCAGAGCGAAATACTCTGCTCACTATGCATCCGTTCAGGGCGGGCCTCTGTCCGATGACCGTCGCTGCCACTGCACAGAGCGCCACTAAGGCTCAACGAGCTGCGGGTAAAGTGCTGTACTTGGCATTCGATCGGAACCGCCATGCGATCACTCCTGGATGGTCGGCAAACCTTACCTGACTGGATTACGTCAGGGTTGCCCGTCACTCGGGCAGAATGCCGACTGGCAGATTATATTTATGTAGTTCGTCGTCTCTACTTCAGCCCTTCGACCACATAGAGGTAAGAGAGGGTACGGGCGACGGTGTACAGGTAAAAGTTTCCATCCGGCGTTATCTGTCCCGAACCGACCCCGGCAACTCCGGCCAGATCGCCGGGCGCATGTTGATGGTGCAGGCGGCGCTGACCGGTTTTCAAGTCCGCAACGTACACCTTGACTGGTGTCGAGGAAACATCGCCGATGTAGATGGATTTACTGTCGGCGGTCCATCCCGCGACCGCTTCATCGGCTCGAACGAAGGACAAAGGTTGAGGAGTCTGGTTCCCGACGAATGGAACCATCCATTGGGCGCCATCTTTGCGGCCCAGCACATAGTTGCTGTCCGGAGAAACCAACGTGCCCCGGAAGCCTTCCGGCCCGAAGGGCTTCGGCGCGGAACCGTCCAGCATCAAGGTGTAGGTTCGGGGGGCCTTTCCTTTCTCGGTGGCAACCAAAATCAATCCCTTGCCGTCGGGCAGGAAGCGCAGGTTTGAAGTGTGGAACAGTTGACTGTCGGCGAGGCTTATGGGTTGTCCAGCGCCGGCTGGCAGCAAGACTGTGGGAGCGGGTTGTTTCACGCTGGTTGACGCTACCCACTTATCGTCGGGCGATATGTCGAGTCCCATGCCGGAGCCTAGCCGGATAGCTGGCGAGCCATCCGTTTTTCGGAGAAAGACAGTGTAGTCTGGGCCTCCTCCTTCGCCGTCTTCTTCCAACACGGCCCATTGACCGTCCGCGGAGAGACTGCGTCCGAGCGTCCAGTCGAACCAGGACAGGTCAACATCTCTGTCCTGGCCCATGCGGTGGCCGTAGACCTCTTGCCGGGTGGCCTCGTTGGCGATCAAAACTTGCCCTTCCTTGCTGATATCGAACACGCGTAATCGGCCGGGAATGTGCAAAAGGTCTCGTAACTGGCCTCTGAGATTGACCGCATAGAGCGCGCTGTTAATCCCCGCGTCGCTGCCCGTAAACCAGATCTCGTCCCCGGAGCGGGACCATGCCAGGCCGGTAAGATCGCTCCATTCCTTGGTCAGCCGCGTCGCCTTGCCCGAGAGGTCCACCACGGCCACGTATCCGCGGGTATCGCCGGCATTGGGATGATCGAAGAAAGCGATCCGCTTGCCGTCGGGAGAGACCGCAACATCCGAAATGTCGCCCGTGGTAGTGGAGTAGATGGTTTTTCCGACCGGATATTCCAGCCGGCACTCTGGTCCAACAAAGTGCACCGCCGCCAGAGATTCCCCGTCCCGGCTCCAGGAAGCTTGCAGCACATCCCCCAGCAGTTCACGGGGTGCTCCTCCTGTCAGCGGTACCACCGAGAGCATGCCGCGCGGAACATCGCCATTGTCTGATTTCTGCCGCAGAGCCATTTCTCCTTTGGAGGAGATGCTCAAGACCTCGCTGTCCAGGAGGTCGATAGGGCGCGACATCAGGGCGTCGGTTCGAGTGGCGTAAACCTGCTCTTTCGGAGCGCCGTTCCAAGCGGCGCTGTACACGATGCTTTGCCCATCGGGAGCGAACTTTGCCCCGTAAATCGACCCGCGCTGAAACGGCAGCTTGCTTCCAGTAAGACCTCCGCTGGTCGGTCACGGCCCTCAAACGGGAGCCGGTACCCGACTGGTTGGAAAGGGTCTCCAAATCAAACGCCACATCGCGTGCCGAGTGGAAGCGCTGCTCGGGATTCTTCTCGAGGCAATGCTGTACTACGCGCTCCAGCGCCGGAGAAACATTGCGATTGGTTTCGTTCAAATCCGGAGGATCTTCTTTCAGGATCGCGCTCATCGTATCCGCGGCCGTGTCGCCGTGAAAGGCCCGTTTGCCCGAAAGCATCTCGTAGAGAATTGCCCCAAAGCTGAAAATGTCAGAGCGTGGATCCAGAGCGATGCCGCGCACTTGCTCAGGCGACATGTATCCCGCCGTTCCCATCACCACCCCTGCCTCGGTGCCGTGCGTCGCGGTCGGCAATGACGTGTGGGTGCCGGGCTCGTCCTGAGTCAGTTTAGCCAGCCCGAAGTCCAGAATCTTGACCCGGCCATCTTTCGTGACGAATAGATTCTCCGGCTTGAGGTCGCGATGAATGATCCCTTTTTCGTGAGCCGCGGCCAGTCCGTGCGCGATTTGCAAGGCGTAGTCCAGCGCCTTGCGCACCGCAATTGATCCACTGCGCAGACGCTCCCGCAGGGTTTCTCCCTCGAGCAGTTCCGACACCACGTAAGGCGAGCCCTCGATCGTGCCAATGTCGAACACCGCCAGAATATTAGGATGGTTCAGGGCTGCAGTGGCGAGGGCCTCTTGCTCAAAACGGCGCAACCGGTCCGCGTCAAGCGAAAATGCCTGCGGCAACACCTTGATCGCCACTTCACGTTTGAGACGCGGGTCACGGCAGCGATAGACCTCGCCCATGCCGCCTGCGCCAAGTGGGGAAACAATTTCATACGGACCGAGTTTGGTGCCAGAGGTAAGGGCCATGCGTGCGCGTAATTATAATCTAGGCAGCACGTTTGCGGCGGATGCGACGATTCTGGACGTGTTGTCGGCAAACCGGAAACTATCCAGAAACGGGCTTCGGGGAAATTTGAGTCACGCTTCCTCGAAGCTGACTTCTGGACCGTGTCGCGAAGATTCTTTCCAGTTGCGCAACTTCCGGTTTGCCCGTCATCCGAGAACAAGACGCCATTGTCGATCGCGCCACCCGCCGACTTATCGGTGCAAACCGGAAAAAGTGGCGGATCGGTACGCTATATCCCTCTAGAATGGGGGCATGTCACAAGGCCCCTTCATTGCTTTTCGACAAATCGACCCTCGAAAGCCTTAGTGTGAACGAGGCGGTTCTGCTTGACAACTTCTACGCCCTGTCGCACAAAAGGTGACAAGGGCAGGGCAACGGCGAGGTTGGTTCATCGGAAAACACGGGCCCCGATTCTACTACCAGTGAGAAGCCTGAGCGCACAGGTTTGGTGGCGCTCCCTTGATGGAGCCGCCGTATGCTTTGCAAAGTTCACGAATCATCGCGGCATCGCGAGCAGCCTTCTGGGTCGCCACTGGGCCTTTGCCGATGCGAACCGCCGGATGTGCGGCGGGAGCCTCTGATGCTGACAGTTCGCGTGCAGGAGGCCCGGGAAGTAACACCTGCTGGGACTCCAGTCACCTGAACGCTGATTTGTGATGAGAAACCGTCAAGCGCCGTTGCGGATAAAGAAACCGTGGCTGAGCTGCCAGAGTTCACGGACTGACTCGCCGGACTGACCGCCAAACTGAAGTCGGGATTTGGGGGCGGAGACCCCTGTGAACCACCACCGCCACACCCGATCAGGACGAGGAGAAGCCCCAAAGGCAGAACCTGCCATAGTGAAGACCAGCGCAGGCAAGTATTCCGATGATCTTTGCTCATATTCCGTATAACTCCAGATCGGTGACAACGCCGCGAGAGAAAGTGGACAGGAAGTATCTTACAGAACCAGATTGATGTAACCAGGCGTTAGCACTCAGAACCCCCGTCAATGAGCGCTATCGGGATGTTACGCAAACCATCGACAGGACGCTCCACGTTTATGATCCATGGCAGTACGGCCTTGTACGATTCAATTGCCGATGGCATGCAGGAAGCGCACGGTGAAACCAGTTCTGGAATATGTCGTCGAATCAGCGTAATCTGCGTTGTCATGCTGGTTCCATTACTAGTTTCCCTCCTTCTTGTTCTCCCCGGTGTTTTTGCAGCCGACTTGCAGACAACACCTCAAGTGGTTACAGGAAATGCCCCAGCCAAGTTCTCGCCAGCTGAAATATCTGACCTTCAGAAGAGAGCTGACTCCGGAGATGCCGCGGCGCAGTTCGCGTTGGGAAAGGCCTACGAGTCTGGCAATGGAGTTCCACAGCGCGCGGATCAAGCGGCAACGTGGTACCGCAAGGCAGCCGAACAAGGAAACGAGAAGGCACAAAACAATCTGGGCCTTCTCTACTGGTTTGGGGATGGCGTTGAAAAGGACAAGGCTGAGGCGATCCGGTGGTATCGCAAGGCCGCTCGCCAGGGCAGTGCCAACGCGATGTTCAATCTCGGCGCGGCGTATTACAACGGTGAGGGCGTCGGCGTCAACGACACTCTGGCCTATGCCTGGTTCTTGCTATCCAGCGAAGCTGGGAACTCAAGTGGTCAGGATGCCGCCAAGCGCTCACGAGGGGAGCAGGGCCCCAACGGATTCAACGAAGCCTGCCTCGCCATAGGCAGGATGTACGAGAAGGGCGAAGACCTGCCGAAGAACCTCGAATCGGCTGCCGCATGGTACCGAAGAGCAGCCGAACAGGGCTATATCGAGGCAACAATCAGCCTCGCCGCTTTGTATCTGAAAGCCTCAGATTACAGACAGGCGCGTCCCTGGTGCGAGGCGGCAGCGAAGGAGAAGTTTCCCGGAGGCTACTACTGCCTCGGCTATCTTTATCAGCACGGCTATGGTGTGGACGCAAATCCGAAAGAAGCTTTCCGATGGTATGAGCAAGGGGCTCGCGGGGAAAATATGACTTCCATGCTGGCTCTGGCCCGGATGTATGAAAACGGCGAGGGCACCAAGCCGGACCGCGTCCAGGCACTCGTGTGGTTCCTCATTGCCGTGCGGCGGGGAAGTCAAGACGCGATCGCGGAGGCGAAAAAAATCCGTTTTTCGATGACCGAGAAAGAGTGGAAAGATACGCAAAAGAAGTTACCGCCGAACTTTGATCCGAAAGAGGTTGATAAGTTCCTCCGAGGCGCCAGTTCGCCGCCTACGGCTTTGCACAACAACCCGCTACCGCCGCCTACTCCATAGCTCGCACCGTGCGCTCGACTCAGGAGTTCGTTCCTCCAACTAGACGCGGAGTTCACTTCTGGCGGCTGGCGTGGGTCGTACACATAGTACTTTAAAATTTGGTTCCGCAAGCAAGTGTGAGGTGCGAAACTGCAAGGGGGCGTCCGGCTATTGGACGTTCACGCTCAAATTGTTGATCGATTGCGTGATGCCGATTGACGTAACCAGGCGTGGCTGTTGAAAAACTCCTTCTCTGAAAATCAGCAAAAATAAAATCGCGTCAGGAAGCCCTACAATCGATTTTCTCCGGTCGCCTAGACATTTTCTATCCCCCCAATTTTGGTTGTTTGGGT
>Ga0181521_10007349_pt1 | contig 11603 bp, 13 predicted proteins | sample PEATcosm2014_Bin_32_FD_119764 | JGI IMG/M metagenome (GOLD analysis project Ga0181521, IMG submission 119764) | Peatland microbial communities from MTU Mesocosm Facility, Houghton, MI, USA - PEATcosm2014_Bin02_60_metaG | ecosystem: Environmental > Terrestrial > Soil > Wetlands > Peat | place... | reverse complement strand
CAAAGCACCGTAGAAATTACGCGCCAGCACCCGTGAGTCGCTGACGGAGTTCCAGGTATCGCGCGCGAGGAATCCGGTGATGCCAACGGCGAGGCCGGCCGCGATAGCAACCCACACGAGGCCGTCGTCCAGCGACCCGCGCCCGCGCCACATCACGTAGAGCGCAATCACGCCGGCAATGCCCAGCAGGACCCATGGATCGTAAGGAGCGCCTGGAAACGCCGCGCCCCCCATTCTCGCCGCGATCAGGCGCCAGAGGATGTAGCCCACCATAACGACGGTCAGCGTCGCGATCACGGTCTTGTCATAAGGTGCATCGAGGAAGGATGTCGGGTCCGTTCTCTTGCCGCGCCCGCGCCAGAGCAGATAGACGAACAGGAAACCCGTGAGCGAGATCACGACCGGCAGATCGTAGAGCGCGTTGAAGACATACGGAGCCACAAACCCGATGAACAATCCGCCAATTGCGCCGCCCACCGAAACCATCAGATAGAACGAAGTCAGATGCGCGGGATCGGGACGGCGGCGCGCCAACTCACCGTGACACACCATGAAGAGCACGAAGAGCAGCACGCTGAAAACCACAATGGCGAGCCGCAAATCGCCAATGTCGCTCTGGCTCGATATTGCATAAGCCAGCGAGGGAAGCGCCACCGCGCCGAGCCGCGTGAACAGCCAGCGCCGGTACCAGCGGTCGCTGTCGAAGCAGAGAATGAAGCTCAGCAGATACAGGCTGAGCGGGAGCACCCAGAGGAACGGAATCGCGGCGACGTTCTGCGTCAGATGGTTGGTAACGGAAAGCAGGAGAGCGGACGCGCAGGCGGCGAGCCCCATCCAGATCAGGCGGTCGGACCACGGCGGCGAAGGCGTATCGGCTTCGACTGCGGCCATTGCGGCGCGCGCGTGCCGCGATCGCCACGCAATAGCCGCGCACGCGATGACGAACACCACGTAACTGGTCGACCACATCCGGACCTGCTGCCGATTCGTCAGGTAAGGCTCGACGAGAACCGGATAAGTCAATAAACCGAGCATCGATCCCGCGTTCGACAGTGCGAAGAACCGGTACGGCATGGCGCCGCCGTTCGAGCGCGAATACCAGGATTGCAGAAGCGGGCTGGTGGAAGAAAGCAGAAAGTACGGGAGCCCGACGGTGGCGGCGAGAAGTCCGAGGATTCGCAGCAGGGGATCTTCGGCGCCGTGCGGCTTCCACCACGCCGAAGGCGAAATCGGCAGCGACAGAAAACTCAGCGCGAGCAACCCGAGGTGGAAGAGCGTTTGCCGTTCGCCGGATTGCCGCGTGATCCAGTGAGCGTATGCGTAGCCCGCGAGCAGCGCGACCTGGAAGAACAGCATGCAGCTGGTCCAGACCGCAGCCGAACCGCCGAACCAGGGCAGAATCAGCTTGGCGATCAGCGGCTGCACCTGGAAAAGCAGGAATGCGCTGAGCAGAATCGCCGCGCCGAACAGGATCCGCGGAACTCGCGGCCTATCGCCAGGCGGCAATGCCGGTGACTCGCTCGCCGATGACAAGGGCGTGGATGTGGTCGGTCCCTTCATACGTTTTGACCGTTTCGAGATTGCACAGATGCCGCATTATAGGATACTCGCCGCTGATGCCGTTGGCGCCGAGCAGATCGCGGCTCAGACGCGCGCACTCAAGAGCCATCGCGGCATTGTTTCGTTTCAGCATCGAAATGTGGGCCGCGTCCAGCTTGCCTGCGTCTTTCAGGCGTCCGCAATGCAGCGCGAGAAGTTGCGCCTTGGTGATTTCCGTGATCATCCAGGCGAGCTTTTCCTGGACAAGCTGATGGCTCGCCAGGGGCCGGTCGTCGAACTGCTTGCGGAGCGTTACGTAAGAACGCGCAGTCTCGTAGCAGTCCATGGCAGCGCCGATGACGCCCCAGCCGATCCCGAAACGCGCCTGGGACAGACAGGTGAGCGGTCCTTTTAGTCCCTTGACGCCGGGGAGCATCGCTGAATCGGGCAGTCTGCAACCGGTGAATGAGAGGCTGGACGTGACCGACGCGCGCATCGACAATTTTTCGTGAATCTCGGAAGTCTGGAAGCCGGGCGTGCCGCGATCGACCAGGAATCCCCGGATGCCGTCTTCGGTGCGCGCCCAGACGACAGCGACATCGGCGATCGAACCGTTCGTGATCCAGGTTTTTTCGCCGTCGAGAATCCAGCTTGCTCCGTCGCGAACCGCGCGCGTGCGCATGCCGGCCGGATTCGATCCGAAGTCGGGTTCGGTCAGACCGAAGCAGCCGATCGCGTCGCCGGATTGTAGACGCGGCAGCCAGCGGTTTTTTTGCTCGTCGGAACCGTACTGGAGAATCGGGAACATGACCAGCGCCGCCTGGACGGAAACGAAGCTGCGCAAGCCGGAATCGCCGCGCTCGATTTCCTGCATGATGAGCCCATACTCGACGTTGCTCATGCCGGCGCAGCCGTAGCCTTCCAGATTTGCGCCGAGAAAACCGAGCCGGGCGATTTCGGGGACGAGCTCACGGGGAAAGCGCCCGTCGCGGAAGCAGTCTTTGATGATGGGAAGGACGCGGTCGTCGATGAAGCGGCGCGCGGTTTGCCGGACCAGCAGCTCCTGTTCGGAGAACTGCGAATCGACGAGCAGGTAGTCGACGCCTGGGAATGCCACGACCTACAGTTTAGGCGATTGGGCTTGACGTCTCTCTCCGGCTCCACTCGCTTTCGGCCAACAACTGAACGATCTGTTCAAGCTGCTCGCGGGACAACCGAGCGACCTCCTCGGTCACCCGTCCGTCGAAGGTTCCCGACTGGAGTTTTCTGACAAACTCCTCGGCGAAGTTGAAGGTACGATCCACGTCGGGAGTGTAGGCAAGATCGCGCCCGATTGAAATTACCATGGAATCATAGCGTTAGCCTGGATCTCTGCCAGTCTGGTGCGCCGCTTCACACAGGGGCGCTCGGGTTTTCGCGCTGGTGCACACCGCCTCGACGCTCGTGGGCTGCAGCGCATGATGCAGGTTCACCAGTTGGGGTGAAAAAGCCGCGTCGCCATCGATCCAGGTGGTGTCGGTCCAGGTGGCGGCTTTTGAGGGCAGATCGTGCCAGGCGTGAGAGGCGGTCTCCGATTGCTGGACCGGGCGCGTATCTCCGGATCGCGGGCCGCGACTGCGGAAGACGAACCCCAAGGCGAGCCCACAGATGAACAACAAAGATCCATGCATTGAAAGGAATACTCCGGTCATGGGTGACTATCGGCGTGTGAAACGGGAAACTTTAGGTGGTTAAGCTGACACACCCGCGTAACAGCGTATTCTGAAAGAAAGGAGCACAGATCATGGCAAGTCTCGACTGGTCACAATGTCCAGCCGTGGAGAGCGTCCCCGGCAAAGTCAGCGGCGCATGGGTTTTCCGGGGAACCCGAACGCCCGTCTCAACCGTGTTTGAAAACCTTCAGGATATGGGCGTCGATGAACTGATGGAAGAATTCGGTGTCACGCGCGAACAGGTCGAGGCCGTTCTGCAATTCGCCGCCCACAGCGCCGAAGCGCCCGCGCCGCGCTGATGCTCGTTCTGTTCGATAACAGCACGCCGCGCACCCTTGCCCGCTATTTGCTTGAGCATCACACGATCACGGAGGCCCGTGCCCGCGGATGGGGGCGCCTGGAAAACGGGGCTTTGCTGGATGCGGCGGAGGCAGCCGGCTTTGAGGTGTTCGTAACCGCGGACAAGAACCTCAGCTATCAGCAGGACCTCACGAAGCGCAACATCGCGATCGTCGTGTTGGGTGAAGGCCGGTGGAGTCTCATCAAGCCCCATGTTGCGCAGATCGTCGCAGCAGTGAACGCGGCCACTCCCGGCAGCTTCGCCGAGGTGGATATTCCGTTCAGGTAACGTCCGCCGTTATTCTTTGAAAGTGCGGAGCGCGACGGGAGATTGTTGTCCCTGGTCGGAACATAATGATATCTAGATGTTTCGACTTCATGTTGTTCTCGACGACGCCAAGAGCTGGATCGACTACGCCCCGGCATGGGTGACGGCGGCAGCCGCCCTTGTCACTGTATTTGTTGCCATCCTGATCGCGCGCAATCAGAACAAGCTCCAGGAAACGCTGGCGAAGAGACAAACCGATCTTCAAGAGGCCCAATTGAAAAAGGACTTATTCGACCGCCGTTTCACGATCTTCACGGATACTCTGGACTTTATCGGCATGGTGCTCCGGAATAATGGGGAGTTTGTTCTGGAGGGTCCGGAATACCGACACTTCCTCGAAACAACGCAGAAAGCGGGGATGTTATTTGGAGCGGATGTGCGCAGCTACTTGAAGAGCGTGATTGAGACGGCCAAGGATCTATACGTGTCTGCGCGAGGCAGAGCAAGTGCAATTCAGAGTGGTGATGTTGACGCGATCAACAAGCATGGAGATTTGTTATCGCGCCTCATTGATCTGGCGCCTGCCGCCGAAGATGTATTTCGCCCGTATTTGTCGCTTTAGACCACTCCGTTCTCAGTTAGTTCAGATCGTGAATTGCAATCTTGCCAGAGTGAGGGTTCTCTTCTCTCCAGTCGGTCGCTTCATGAATAAAGATAGTGCCAGTTTGAGTGTCAAGGATGACGGTGCCGCAGCCAGGCGGCGGAAGCGTGTTTTGTCCAATCGGAGGGCAAAAAATCGGTGCTGGGTTACTGATCTGTTGATACCTGCCGGACGGAGGGGAGCCTGACGGAGCAGGAGCGCCGTTACAGGCCATCATGGCCAAGGAGGGGGCAATGAGCCAGAGCGCGCCCATGGGTGAATTCATGGGAGTTTACCATGGAAGTCCCATAACCCCAGATCTCCCTCCTCCGCTCCAACCCTTCGTGGCGCGCGCCGCCCGCGCCACGTTAGGATGAAATTTGACCCCGGAGGCGCCTGACATCCTCGCCCGTATTGTCTCCCGCAAGCAGGAAGAACTGCGCGCGGCTAACGTTCCCGCGTCCGAATTACGGCGATTGGCCGAACTGGCGTCCCACGAACGCCGTGATTTCGCCGCCGCCCTGCGCGGCAAACGTCCGGCCATCATCTCCGAAATCAAGAAAGCCTCCCCCAGCCGCGGCGTTCTGGCCGAGGATTTCCGTCCCGCCGAGCTCGCGGCCTCCTATGAAAAAGGCGGCGCCGCCGCGCTCTCCGTTCTCACCGATCGCGACTTCTTTCAGGGCAGCATCGACGACCTTCAGGCCGCTCGCGCGGCGTGTCGGCTGCCCGTAATCCGCAAGGATTTCACCATCGCCGATTACCACGTACTCGAAGCCGCCGCAGCGGGCGCGGATGCGATTCTGCTGATCGCCGCCATCCTCGATCCAGCTCAGTTGCGCGGCTTTCGCGAGATGGCGCGCGAATTCGCCATGGCCGCTCTGGTCGAAGTCCACGACGAACGTGAGCTCGAACGCGCGCTCCATTCCGGAGCCGAGATCATTGGCGTGAATAACCGCGATCTCCGCACTTTCCGCGTCTCGCTCGACACTTCCGTCAACCTCGCGAAACTGATCCCGGCGAGCATCACCAAAGTCAGCGAGAGCGGTATCTTCAGCGCGGGCGATGTCCACCACCTGATGGACGCCGGGTTCGACGCTTTTCTGGTCGGCGAGCATCTGATGAAGTCGGGGGACGCGGCGCGCGCGCTGCGGGAACTGGTCGCCTGATGTTCGTCAAGATCTGCGGAATCACGAATCGCGAGGACGCGCTGGCGGCAGTGAATGCGGGCGCCCGCGCACTGGGGTTCGTCTTTTACAGTCCCAGTCCGCGCAGCGTCACGGCGGCGCAACTGATGCCGTGGCTGCATGAAATTCCTCCGCACATCTGGAAGGTGGGCGTGTTTGTCGATGAAGCGACCGAGGTCATCGAGCAGATAGCCGCACAACTCCATCTCGACATCGCGCAGCTTCACGGCCGGGAGACGCCCGACCTTCATCCCCGGAATATTCGCGTGTGGAAGGCATTCCGCGTGGCCGACTCGCGAACGGAAGTTCCCGACTACCCGGCCGAAGCCATCCTGATCGACGGCGCGGCGTACGACTGGTCGCGCACGCAGCATTTTTCGCGGCCGCTGATTCTGGCGGGAGGTCTTGACCCCGATAACGTCCGCGCGGCGATCGGGCGCGCCAGGCCCTGGGCCGTGGATGTCGCGTCCGGCATCGAATCGTCGCCAGGCCGGAAGGACCACATTCGCATGAAACAATTCATCGAGGAAGCTCTCCGTCCATGACTTCGCAACCCGACGCCGGCGGACATTTCGGTACCTACGGCGGGCGTTACGCGCCGGAAGTCCTGATGTCGCCGCTCGAAGAACTCGAGCGTACTTACGACGAGGCGCGGAAAGACCCCGCGTTTTACGAAGAGCTGAACCTTCTCCTGACGACCTACGCCGGCCGCCCCACGCCGCTCTACTTTGCGCGGCGGCTCTCCGAATCAACGGGAGCGAAGATTTACATCAAGCGCGAAGACCTGCTCCACACCGGGGCGCACAAGATCAACAACTGCCTCGGCCAGGCCCTGCTCGCCCGGCGTATGGGCAAGAAGCGCATCATCGCGGAGACCGGCGCGGGCCAGCACGGCGTCGCAACCGCAACCGTTTGCGCGCTGTTCGGTCTCGATTGCACCGTCTACATGGGCGAAGAGGACATGCGCCGCCAGCGCCTCAACGTCTTTCGCATGCGCCTGCTGGGCGCGCATGTCGCCTGCGTGACCAACGGCAGCCGCACGCTCAAAGACGCCATCAGCGAGGCCATGCGCGACTGGGTCACGAACGTCGCAACGACGCATTATCTGCTGGGCTCAGCCCTCGGACCGCACCCGTACCCAACGATGGTGCGGGACTTCCACCGCGTGATCGGCATCGAGGCGCGGCGTCAGATTCTCGAAGTCGAAGGCCGGCTTCCGGATGCGGTCATCGCGTGCGTGGGCGGCGGCAGCAATGCCATTGGCATCTTCCATCCGTTCATCGAAGACGACGGCGTAAAACTCATTGGCGTCGAAGCGGGCGGGCGCGGCGAGAAGCTGGGCGAACATGCAGCGCGTTTCGCCGGAGGCTTGCCCGGCGTGCTGCACGGCGCGCGCAGCTACGTTCTTCAGGACGAGCACGGGCAGATATCTCTCACGCATTCGGTTTCGGCGGGACTCGATTACGCTTCGGTCGGTCCCGAGCACGCCTGGCTGCACGACCGCCATCGGGCTGAATACTGCGCCTGCTGCGACAAGGATGCGATCGATGCTGCGTTGACGCTGAGCCGCACCGAAGGCATCATCCCGGCGCTTGAATCGGCGCACGCGGTGGCCGAAGCCATTCGACGCGCGCCCGCCTGTCCCGGCCAAACCTTCATCGTGAACCTTTCGGGACGCGGCGACAAAGACATCGACATCTACCGCGAGAATCTAAAGGAACTGGATCAGGCGTGACGCGCATCGGCCCCCTCTTTCAAACCCTCAAACGGGAGCATCGCTGCGGAATGATCGCGTATCTCACGGCGGGTGATCCTTCGCCCGAGGTTACGCCCGATCTGATCGGAGCCCTGGAACGCGGCGGGGCCGATCTGATCGAGCTGGGCGTGCCGTTCTCCGATCCGATCGCGGACGGCCCGGTGATCCAGCAGGCGGGTGACCGCGCGCTGGCGGCCGGGACCACCCTCGCTAAAGTCCTCGACATCGCGGCGAAGGTTCGCAAGCGCTCTCAGATTCCTCTGCTGCTCTTCACTTATCTGAACCCGGTGGTTCGCTACGGCTTCGAGAAACTGGCCCGCGACGCGAAGGCGGCCGGAATCGACGGCTGCCTGTTGACCGACGCCAGCGTGGAAGAGGCGGGCGAGTATGTGAAAGTGATGCGGGACGCCGGTCTCGATACGGTCTTTCTCGCCGCGCCGACCAGCTCGGAGCGCCGGTTGAAACTGGTGGCGGAGTATTCGAGCGGCTTCGTCTACCTGGTCTCGCGGACCGGGATCACCGGGGAACAGAACGAGATCGCGGAATCCGCGCTGCCATTGATCCGGCGCATGCGCGCGCTGACCGACCTTCCTTTGGCGATGGGCTTCGGCATTTCGAAACCGGAACACGTGGCGGCGCTGGCGGATCATGTGGACGCAGTCGTGGTGGGCAGTGCGATCGTGCGGCAAATCGAGCGCGATCCGTCGAAGCTCGAAGCCTTCATGCGCGACCTGACGCGACCGATCGCCAGGGCCGCGATATCTTAAATTGCGATGGCTCCCGATCCGATGGAGGCGCTGGCCCGATGCAGGGAACGCATTGATGAACTCGACCGCCGGCTGGTCGACCTGCTCAACGCGCGGACGGCTATTGCCGGGGAGATCGGCGCCATCAAGCAGAAGGCCCAGATGCCTGTTTACGAGCCAAAGCGGGAGGAACAGGTGTTTGCGAACGTGACCTCGCACAACCGGGGTCCCCTTACAGCCGAAGGAGTGAAGCGGATTTTCGAGCGCATCATCGACGAAATGCGGCGCGTCCAGAAAGACGGACTCGGGGAAAGGTGACAATGGCAGGCGATTATGTGGCGCACGCACTCGTGCGTGCCGCGTCGGCACTCATGCCGACGCCGTTTTTCTTCGCGAGAGCAGGTGTCGAGAAGAGTCTCGACACGGCACGCACGAGTGCGTGCGCCACGGGCTAGCCAACCATGCTCGTAGTCATGCAGCAGGGCGCTTCGGAGGCGCAGATTCAGAAGGTTATCCAGCGGCTGGTCGAGGACGGATTCGACGTCCACCGCTCGACCGGCGTGATCCATACCGTGCTCGGAGGCGTCGGCGGCAAAGAGGATTTCGACACCGGCATCGTCGAAGTGATGGAGGGCGTCAAGGAAGTCCATCGCATCGTTTCGCCGTACAAGCTGGCGAGCCGCGCGTTCCGTCCCGCGGGCACTGTCGTTCAGGTCGGCAATGTCGCCATCGGCGGGGAGAAAGTCGTCGTGATGGCGGGTCCGTGCAGTGTCGAGAGCCGCGATCAGATCGAGCGCGCGGCGGATATCGTCGCCGACGGGGGCGCCAGCGTTATGCGCGCAGGCGCGTTCAAACCGCGAAGTTCGCCGTACAGTTTTCAGGGCCTCGGCGAAGAAGGACTGAAGCTGCTCCGCGAGGCCGCCGACCGGCGTGGCCTCCTCGTGATCAGCGAGGTGATGGATTCAACGCAGATTCCGCTGCTCTGCGCATACGCGGATATACTCCAGATCGGCGCGCGCAATATGCAGAACTTCAACCTGCTGCGCGAGATCGGCAAACTGCGCAAGCCGGTGCTCCTGAAGCGCGGCATCTCGGCCTCCTTCGAAGAATGGCTGCTGTCGGCCGAATACATTCTTTCCGGCGGAAACTATCAGGTGATTTTGTGCGAGCGCGGCATCCGCACCTTCGAGACGTACACGCGCAACACCATGGATATCTCCGCGATTCCGGTGATCCATAAGTTGTCGCATCTTCCCGTCGCTGGTGACCCTTCGCATGGCACGGGACGCCGCGACCAGGTTCCGCCCATGGCGCGCGCGGCCGTCGCGGCGGGGGCCGACGCGCTGCTGATGGAGGTCCATCACGACCCGGACCACGCGCTGAGCGACGGCGCGCAATCCCTCAATCCGGAGCAGTACTTCGAGCTGATGAAGCAGCTTCGCATGATCGCGCCCGCCGTGGGCCGAAGCATCTGATGAAGACGGTTGGAATCGTCGGAGTCGGGCTGATCGGCGGCTCCTTCGGGCTGGCTCTGCGCAAGGCGGGTTATTCAGGAACGATTCTCGGCGTGAGTTCCCGGCGCAGCCTCGACGAGGCACTCGAACGCGGCGCGATCGATCGCGGAGCGACGCTCGAAGACGCTGCGGCGGCGAGCGATCTGCTGTTTCTCTCGCAGCCTATCTCCGGCATTCTGAAAACGCTGCGGGTTCTCGATGCGCTGGTTCGCCCCGAAACGCTGGTGACTGACGCGGGAAGCACCAAACGGGCGATTGTGGAGGAGGCGGCGCGGTCGCTGCGAAGGTGCGTATTTCTGGGTGGCCATCCCATGGCAGGCAAGGAATTGCGCGGCGCGGCGGCGGCCGACGCGGATTTGTTTCGCGGGCGGCCGTGGATCCTGACGTCCACTCCCGATCATCCGGTCGCGGCGGAACTCCGGAAATGGATAGGGTTATTCGGCGCGCGCGAAATTATTCTCGACGCCGCGCAGCATGATCGTCTGGCTGCCTGGAGCTCTCATCTTCCGCAGTTGGCCTCGACAGCGCTCGCTTCGCTGCTGCACGATCGCGCTCCGGACGCGGCTACCGTGGCCGGACCGGGCTTAATCGATTCGACGCGGCTCGCCATGAGTTCGTTCGATCTCTGGCGCGACATTCTCGAGACGAACCAGACGGAGATTGCCGCCGCGCTGGACGCGTACATTGAGAAGCTGCGAGCGCTCAAGGCGGATTTCGAGACGGAATTCGATAAGGGAAGCGCGTTCGCACGCTCCCTGCGCGAGCGCCGGTAGTCCAGGGCGCGGAATATTTCATCCGGTTCGGCCGATATGACAGCTTTGCACCTGAAATGGTCCTTGGAACGAAGATCGCCGCACTGGCTGTCGGGTCGGTATTTGTTACGGCCACAGCGGGGTTGCTGATCCAGAGATCGGTGATCCGGAGCCAGGGCATCGAGCTGATTCGGGACACGATGCGCGCTACCATCCTGAGTGCGGAAAGTACCCGCCGGTCCGTCTCTGCCATGCGCACGTCGGGCGCGTTCTTCGATACAAGGCTTGTAGAGGATGCCATCGGAGCGTCCGATTACAAGCAGACGACCATCTACAACACAGTGCCCATCGTGGCGGCATGGAACTCAGTCGCCGATGTGGCCAGGAAGCAGGGCTACGAGTTCCGTATCCCGGCCCGCAATCCGCGGAATCCGAAGAACGCCCCGCGTCCGGACGAGGAACGCATTCTCAGACTGATAGAGAACGGCAAGCTTGCGGAGTACTTCATGGTGAATGAGAAAGCAGGCGAAATCGTCTATGCACGGCCGATTGCCCTTGGCGCCGACTGCCTGCTCTGTCACGGCGATCCCGCCAGAAGTCCCACCAGAAACGGAAAGGATATGCTTGGCTTCCCCATGGAAGGCTGGCGCGAGGGCGATCAGCATGGCATGTTCCTGCTGCGTTCGAAACTGGACCGCATCGACGGAGTGGTGAGAGCCGGCATGGGCCAGACAGTCTTGTGGCTGCTTCCGCTGTCGATCGGCGTAGGCATTGGCGTCTACTTCCTGATCTCGAGGATCAGCAACAAACTTCGGGCGCTCACTCAATTGGTCTCCGAAAGTTCGGCGCAAATCGCCGGCGTGGTATCCCAAGTTTCAGCATCTAGCCAGTCTCTGGCACAGGCCGCATCCGACCAGGCGGCATCCCTGGAAGAGACTTCCTCAGCGACCACGCAGATCACCAGCACGACCAGCAAGAATGCAACCAACTCGCTCCTCGCGGCACAGGAGATGGACGCTGTTAGCCGCCAGGTCGAGAACAGCAACGCCACACTCGGGGAGATGATCGCTTCCATGAAAGACATCAAGGGCTCCAGCGACAAAATCGCCAAAATCATCAGGGTGATCGACGAGATCGCGTTCCAGACCAACAT